>WNGF01006169.1_pt1 | contig 14960 bp, 15 predicted proteins | sample 5400641 | NCBI WGS metagenome assembly WNGF01 (sample SAMN13153371, study PRJNA577476) | soil metagenome | isolation source: 80 cm soil or saprolite under grassland replicate 2 | place: USA:California | collected 2016-06-15
GGCCAATTCGAAAGAAGAGCTCGTGAAATGGGCGCAACGCTGCCCCGCGGACCCGGGCGACGTGATTGAAATCCGCCAGATTTTCGACGCGGCCGATTTCGCGATCAAGAAATAGGAGGCGGCCATGAAATACATTTGCACGGGCTGTATCGAAGACAAATATTTTGGAGCTTTGACCGCGATATAGAAGGGCAGATGAAGCCTCTCGGACCACCCGCTCCGAAAGTCTCTATCTCCGCAATTCAAATAAGAACTGCTGCTCGACGAGCTGCCGCACCGGCTGGCCGCGCAGCGTCGCCGGCCGGTACCGCGCATTCCCGAGGTACCGCCTCACCGATTCGCTGAACGCATCGTTGCTCGAGGAAAGGATGGTCGGCTCGCCGTCGACTCTTCCGTTCACGCCGACGATGAAGCGGGCGCGCACCTTCCCCTGGATCCCCATCCGCTGCAGTCCTTCCGGGTACACCGGTCCGCGCTGTCCGTCGAGGACGCCCGCGGTCTCATCGACATCGCTCGCGCTGTAGGCATCGTTGGGTCCGGGCACTGCCGTGGCGATTGCGTTGGCGTCTGCAGGCGCATCGCTCGTTGCAATGGGGACAACGGGCGCCGTAGAGGGAGGCGCAATTGTTGTCGGCATCGCGGTCGGCGCGACCAGTGGCTGTCGCGGGGCCGGTTTCGGCGCCGGCCGAGTCGCGAGATGCGCCAGCGTCACAGTCGTCGCGCGGAGCTGCGCGAGCGGAACGAATGCGGATTCCGGAGCTGCCGGAGTGATCCTGTGCGTCGTCGCAAGGATCGCCAACCCCACTATCGCAAAGTGGATTGTAAGGCTCGCCGCTGTTCCAGCGGCCGTTCGCTCACCCGTCGGGTGACGCTCCGATTCCAGTAGTGCAAGAGTCCGCATCGCTTCTCCTGAGTGAAGTCCTCACATAAATGACTCCACGATCCGGACCACAATCACCTGGAAAACGATGAATTGTAGATGATTGAATCATTAAGGATGCATTAAGCCGGCACGGCCGCCGGGATCCCGAGCTGCCTCCGTGAGCGCTCCGGCCAGCTCGCGCGAAGCGCGTTGATGATCACCGCGACGTCGATTCCCTCCTGGAGCAGCGCCCCCTGCGTCGGCGCGATGAACCCATACGCGGCGAACAGCATCGCGATACCGCTCATCACCAACCCGGCCACGATGCTCTGCCGCGCGAGCTTCATCGTCCGGCGGCTGATGCCGACGGCCTTGGCGACTCGCGCGAGATCGTCGACAAGAATCACGATGTCGGCCGCCTCCGATGTGACTCCGCCGCTGTGCCCAGAGAGGGCGATTCCCACGTCGGCCGCCGATAGCGCCGGCGCGTCGTTCGTTCCGTCGCCGACCATCATCACGACGTCGCCGCGAGCTCGATATTTCGAGATGAGTGCCGCCTTGTCAGCCGGAAGAAGCTCGCCGTGGATCTCGTTCATCCCGGCAACGGCTCCCACCGATTTCGCATTTGCGACACTGTCGCCCGAAAGCAGCACCCGCCGCGTGAAGCCGTATTCCTTGAGCGCTTTCAGGAACTGCATCAACTCGGGCCTCAAGCTGTCGGCGTACTCGATAATTCCCGCCGGCTTTCCGGCGAGGAGCACGTACGCGCGAAGCGCGCTGTCCGTCGTCTCGATCGCCGAGAACAAGTCGATCGCGACCGCGGCGCGTCGCGCGACGAACGCGCGTCCACCGACCACAACGTCGGTCCCCTCGACCATCCCTGATACGCCTTCGCCCGGCGATTCGCGATGCTGCGTCGCTTCCGGCGCCTTGCCGAACCGCGCTTCCGCTTCGTCGAAGATCACGCGTGCAAGAAGGTGACTGGATCCATGCTCGACGGCGGCGGCGTACGTGAGGACCTGTTCTTCGGTATAACCCGCGAGGGTCAGCACCCGGCGCACCCTGGGCTTGCCGATCGTCAGCGTTCCCGTCTTGTCGAATACCGCCGTGCGCGCGTTGCTGAGATGCTCGAGCGCCGCGCCGTGACGGATGATGATCTTCTCGCGCGCCGCCTGATTGATCCCGCCGATTATCGCCACCGGCGTCGCCAGAATCAGCGGACAGGGCGTCGCGACAACCAGCACCGCGAGCACGTCCACCCAGCTGCCGCTGATGGCGAACGTCGCGACGCACACCGCCAGCGTTGCGGGAGTGAACCAGACCGCATATCTGTCGGCGAGACGCTGCAGCGGCGACTTCGAGCTCTGCGCCTTCCGCACCAGCTCGACGATTCGGGAGTACTGGCTTTCCGCGGCGTGCGCCGTCGCGCGAACGCTGAGGGCGCCGTGAAGGTTGAGCGAGCCGCTCATGACGATCGTGCCTTCCCTCGCCGCGACCGGAATCGCCTCCCCCGTCAGCTGTGACGCGTCGATCTCGGACGACCCGTCGATGACGACGCCGTCGCACGGCACAAGATCGCCGGGACGCAGCAGAAACACGTCGCCGATCCTGATTGCATCCACCGGAACGTCGGTCACGCCACGCGTCGGAGTCACGAGATGAGCCACACGCGGCGCCGCCCTTTCCAGATCACTCACAGCGGCCGACGCCCGGCGCTCCGCAAATTTTTCGAGCGCCTCGCCGCCCGTCTGCATCAGGACTATCACCAGCCCGGCGAGCGGCTGACCGATTATAGCGGCGGTAACGATCGAGAGAGTCGCGACGAGATCGGTATTGAAATTCCCCTGCGCCGCCGCCCGAAGCGTGCGCCAGACAACCGGAAAGCCGGATGTAACGAGGCCTACTAGCCAAAGCCCGTGCGCGAATTCCGGATAGCCGAAGACATATTGCTCGACCAGGCCGAGCAGGATGACGCCGATAGCCACGGAAGGGGCGAGCGCGTGCTGAATGCCGCCCCCGCCCAGGGCACGCTTCTTCTCTTCAGGCGGAGAAGAGATCGGCAGTGGCGCGGTCGTCGCTTCCACTGGCGACGTCACCGCGGAATCACCGGCTCCGCGTGTAGGCGATCGCAGCCGAATCCTCTTCGACCTCGTACTGGGAGCTGGCCGCGCCGAAAAGATGAAACGCCGCCGTCGTCGGCAGCACGAGAACGGAGCAGTGGGCGCCCCGGATCAGCTTGCCGATCGTCTGTCCGGCGACGAGTCGCGCGAGAGGACTGCGGCTGTGACTTCCCGCCACGAGGAGATCGGCTCCGAACTCGTCCGAAAACGCCAGCAGACGCGACCCCGGACGTCCGTACAGAATTCTCTGCTGGACGCGAAATTCCGCGCTCTCGTCCAGCCAGTGCGTCACGCGGCTCAGCTCGGCGGTGATTCTTCCCTCGTACGAGCGCACCCATTCTTCCGGCACGTACTCCTTGCGCTCCCAGGGAACGACATGCGCCAGCACGATGGTCGCATTTTCCTCCGCGATCTCGAACGCTAACCGCGCCGCCTCAATGCTCGCGTCGCTGAAATCCATTCCGACTACGATCCGTCGTGGAAGCCGGCGCATATCCGGCGCGACCGCGAGCACCGGGCTCTCGCAAATTCTCATCAGCTGAAGCGCGGTCTCGCTTCCGAAGAGCCGGCTGATCGCGCCATGTTCGCCGATGCCGACGAGAACGAGCTTGGCGTCCATCGCGCGCGCCAGTCCGGTTATCGCCGAGGCGGGCTCGCCCGTCTTCGCCTCGAGATGCCACCGCACGTCGCCAAGCTCTTCGATCTGACGTCTGGCACTGGCGAGGGAGTCCGCATGGATCGACCGCTCGTACTCGTCGGCGATCTCGACGTCGACGCGGCCCCATGGCGCGCGCGGGCGAGCGACGACGATGACGGCGCTGACGTCAGCGTCTTTCCGCTCGGCGAGCAGCTTGGCCATCGCCACCGCCGCGTCCGACTGCGAAGTGCCGTCGGTCGCGAGAAGAATCTTCTCCTGCGCGCGATCGGTCCACGGCGCCGCCGTCGGCGTTTTTCCGCGTGTCATCATACCGCACCCACCCTTCGCCGCGTCTGACCCGCATCGGCGCCGACGGCGTTGGTCGCTTCCCTTCCGCGCGAGTCATTCACGGCGATGCGAAAAAGCGTGCGCCGGAACTGGACCGGATCCGATTCCGTCAATGTGCCGGGAACGATCTTCGAGACGAGCTCGATGGCCTTCCTCCAAAGCTCTTCCGCGTGCGCACTTCCCGCCGGATGCATTATCCAGAAGCTCCCGTGTACGACGACGCTGGTCCATTCGAACGTGTCGCGAATCTCATCGACCTCGAACGCGACCCATTGATTGTGCGCGAGCGTGGCGAGCTTGTCGCCTTCAGAAGTGCGGCCGTAGAGCCAGCCGTTGTCGTATACGTAGTGAATCGGCTCGACGTCGACGCGGTCGTGAAGCGAGAATGCGATCCGGCCCACCTTGTTGCGCTTGAGCACACTCTCGATCTCATCGTGGGAGAGCTCCCGGAACACGACGCCATTCGACATATCACCCCTCCCCGTGACGCGCGGTGAGCCGGATGCCGTCTATTACTCCGCGCGCGCCTCTGACGGTGCGCAGGCGGCGAAGGGAGTCCTCCTTGACGGAGCTGTTGGCCGCATCACCTGCCGCGCGAATCCAGTCGTGGTCGACGACGATCTTGATGCTCGAAGTCCCGGCGGCGTCCGCCCCCTGCAGCTCGCGTAGCGCGTCGCGCGCCAGCTCCGCCGGTCCATGCTGCTCGCGCCCCGGAGTGAGCGTCTCGATCTGCTGCACGACCGCCCGCACTCCGCCAAGCGCGAGTATCTCGCGCTCAATAGAGCTCTTTTCGTGCACGGTGGCCACCGTCCCGGTCAGGACGACAACGTCGTCGAACGCGTCCACGTGCACCCGCGAGGCCGGCGAGACAATTCTGTCCACGACGGCGTTGGCGGCGGCGAACAGGACCGCATCCGATTCAGGAGAGGTTTTTTGGTCCCGCATCGCCGGCGCGAACGGCGGCATTCTTTCGCCGCCAATCGTCGACACGCGTCCCGAAATCTCGAGCGGCTGAATGCGAAAGACCTGGCTGCGGAAAGGCATCGGATCCTCGTCGGTCATCGTGGCCGGGATGAGCCGACGCAGAATCATCAGCGCTTTGAAATAATCCGCCTTGTCTCTCTCGTTCCCATCGGGCTCGATCAGGTACAGCGAACCCTGCACGATGACGCTGCGCCAGATGAACATCCCCTCCGGCTCGTCGATCTCGAATGCGACGCGGCGATTTCGCACGATGTCCAAAAGCTTTCCGCCGGGCTGCGTGCGGCCGTAAATCGAGCCGCCCTCAAATACGTAGTTGACCGGGACGATACTCACATGATCGTGAAGCGCGAAGGCGAGGCGTCCGACGATGTTGCGCGCAAGCAGCTCCTCGCATTCCGGCTTGCCGAGACTCCCGAGCGCGGGAGGAAGATTGTTTCTGGATGGTTTGGTGCTCTTTGTCGCCGGCATTTGAACCGCCTGGGTTTTCACTTCAACGTTAAGCCGGTCTTCATCACGCCACTGTCGGCCTTAGCCTCAACTTTTGTACGGGATCGGCCGATCGTCCGGCGTCCTTTTGACTAGCGGTTGTGCAGTGCGGGCGGCGCCTTCATGGCGGCGCCGCCCTCGGTGATCACTGGAATTTCAGGTGCGCCACCGTCCACCGGCCGCTCGCGCGCAATTCATTGGTTGCGAGCACGCTCGTCGTGAAAGTTCCTTCGATCGACTGGGGGCCGCGGAATGAGCCGTGGAAAATCGTCGCCACGCGACAGTCGCATTCCGGATCGGTGTAGGAATCCAGAACTCCGACCACCTGGTTCCCTTCCTTCCTCACGAAGTGGATCGTGAGAACCTGGCTCGTCATTCCGAGCGCCGTCACCGTCATCGGCCTTCCATCCTGAACCGCCAGCATCCGCACCTGGCTGCGCGGGATCATCACGATGTCGCCGGCCGCCATTGAGCCGCCTGGCTGGAGCGTGAACACGATGCTGCCGGTTCGTCCCGTTGTCGGGCTGAAATAGTCTCCCGTCCACGTTCCCTCGAGCGGACGAAGGTCGAAGTCGCTGGCCGAGACCTGGACCGGAGGATATCGATGTGGCGTGCAGGCCAAAGTCGCTGATGCCAGAGCGGCGAACACCAGAGTGAGCGCTTTCATCGTTCCTCCTTGACGCATTAGAAAACGGACCGCGTTACGCGAAGACGTAGGTGCGGGTTTTGAACCTGTGGTCCGCGACCGCTCTTGCAAGATCGGTCGTGGTTGCAATTCCGAGAAGACGGCCGCCGTTCATCACCAGCACGCGGTGTATCTGCGCGTGGCGCATGAACGCGGCGGCGAGCTCGACGGGACAGTCGGGCGCCAGCGATTTGACGTCGCGTGTCATGATTTCGGAGACCGTAACTTCCTCGAGCGGCGTCTGCGTCGTTTTGAACGAGACTTCCGGCTGCGCGTCGTCGAGCTCGGCGATGTAGGCGAGAATGTCGGCGGCGGAAAAGACTCCGATGACTTTGTTACCGCTCACGACCGGTGCGCCGCTGATGTGCTCGTCCGAGAGGAGTGTGATCGCGTCGCGAATCGTCATTTCCGGCGTCGCCGTTGCGACGTCTTTCGTCATTATGTCTCTCAGCTTGAGCATTGCTTTCCCTCCGTCCACATCACCCTCCCGGTGCGTTTCTTTCGCTACCGCCCACTCCAGGGCCGAAGAAAGGGTGGCTTCGTATTTTGCCGCCGGCGGCGGCCAGCTTTGAGAGAGGAAATCCTGAAATTGCGTAAGGTTTACCCGCATCAGCCCCTTCTCGGCGGGGTCACCCACCGCACGAGCGCGAACTTTCCCCCAGCGAGGATCAGGCGGTTTTTGTCCGGCGCCTCTTTTATGAGCTCGCGGTCGGGGTGGCAGCGCTCAGAGTAGAGGGCATTTAGGCGTTCGTCTTCTGCGATCTCCGACGGCTGCCGATGGCCGTGTCGCGGCGGTCCTCCTTCGTAGTACCCCATGGAAGAAATGGTCGCGCGAAAACACGATGACTTCAGTCATCGTTTCGCTGTTTTTTTGTGAGATTTTTCCTTAACTCCGCGCCGAGGCCGCCGGCACGCGATTAACCGCGCTAGGCGCTCTTTCCGGACTGCGAATTTGAGAGCAGTCCGAGCTTCAGCGCGAAATCCACGTAATCGGAGCGATGGCTGAAGCCAAGCTTCTCGTTGATCCGCTGCTTGTACGTGTCAACGGTTTTCGGAGAGATGAAAAGCTTTTCTCCGATTTCCGGAGCGCTGAATCCCGACGCAACGAGCTGAAGAACCGCCCGTTCGCGCTCGGTGAGCTTGTCGAACTTCGTCCGCTCGTCGGCGTGCTCCGCCTTGCGCTTGATCTGGTTCGCCAGCGCGCGCGCTGCCGTCGGCTGCATGTAAACATCGCCGGCGGCGACGGCGCGCACCGCGTCGATGAGCTCACGATCGGCCGCGCTCTTCACCAGATACCCGGCCGCTCCCGCTTCCAGAAGGCTCACCAGGTATGAGTCCTCGGCGTGCATCGTCAGGATGAGAACCTTCGAGCGCGCGCCCTTGGCGACGAGCTCTTTCGTCGCGGTGAGCCCGTCCATTTCTCCCATGGAGAGATCCATGATGATCACGTCGGGATTCAAGCGGTCCGCGAGCGAGAGAGCGTCTTTCCCGTTCGAGCCCTCACCCATCACCTGGATGTCGGGCGCACTGCCGAGCACCGCTTTCAGTCCGGCGCGAACAACGGCATGGTCGTCGACGAGGACGACTTTGATCACATCATTTCTCATCAGGCTATACGCTGGGTGTTGTTGATTCGGGCAACTATCCTGGTGCCTCCGTTCGGGGCTCTATCAATATGCATCTCTCCGCCCGCCAGCGAGAGCCGCTCCCGGGCGGCCTTCAATGACAGGGACCGGCTGGCGAGCGGCTCGGTGCGCTCGTCGAAGCCGCCGTCGTCCGTGACGACGAGCTCCAGCACCCCGCCATTTGCCGAGAGGTGAATGCTCGCGCTGCTTGCCTCGGCGCGCTGCTCGATGTTGCGCAGCGACTCCTTTGCGACCCGGTAGAGGGTAGCAGCGAGCGCCGACGGAATTCCTTCGGCGTCGACGTCGGTCATCACGCGCACGTCTATCAGCGATCGCTCTCGCGTCGTCGACGCGAGCGATTGAAGAGCCGATGCAAGTCCCAGATCCGATGCAACCCGAGGATGCAGCGCCTGTGATACGCCGCGCACTTCCTCGATCGCTCTCTGGAGCAAATCCCGGATCGCGATAAGCTTGGCCGGCGGTACGCCCGATGGGCCCGCGTTGATCAACGCCGTTGTCTCGAGGCTCGCAGCGGTCAGAATCTGCGCGACCGAATCGTGGAGATCGCGCGCGGCGTGCGCGCGTTCCTCCTCCTGCGCATACACGACTTCCGCGCCGAGCTTCCGCATGCGGTCGCGATCGGCCGCAAGGCGGTTGAGCATTTCGTTCGTCGTGTCGATGAGATGGCTGAGCTTGCGGTCTGCAAGGGGCGTCTGAGTCACCCGCTCGTTCAACGCGCCCTCCGAGACGCGCTTCGCCACGCGCTGCAGGTCGTGAATCGGCTCGAGCGCAATCTTCATCAGCCAGACATTGATCAGCGTGCCCGCGGACAGGGACAGAATAACGAGATAATCGTAGGCCGTCGTGCCAGGAGCGAAGCGCGCGATCGGACCGGACAGCACGAGCGCGGCGATGAACACCACGATCGCGTTCGCGCCCACGAGCTTGGCGAAAAGCGGAACGCGCAGGAGCGGGCGCGTGAGGCGCCGCGCTCCGGCACGTGCGAATCCGGTGAGCACGGGTGCAGCTGTCACGTAACGACCAGCGCCGTCACCATTCCGAACATTCCGTGATCGGACTCGGCGTGCGGCAGTATGTGGCAGTGGAATGCCCACGTGCCCTTGTTGGTGCAGTTGACGATCACGTCCCAACGCTCGCCGGGCGCGATGTTGAGCGTGTCGCACTTCCACGGAGCCGGCTGTGGCCAGCCGTCCTTCGCAATCACCGTCATGTGCATTCCATGCAGGTGCATCGGGTGGATCATCATTCCTTCGTTCATGAACCGGATGCGCACCTTCTGACCATGTTTGGCGACAATCGGCTGCGTCGCTGGGAAGCTCTTGCCGTTGAATGTGTAGCCGTGTGCGCCGTCGTTCAGGATGAAGACTTCGTCGACGTCGGCGCGCTCGATCGGTAGCGGCGACTTCGGCTCGACGATGAACGCGCCGAGCAGTCCAAGACCGACCTGCTTCGACGAATTGTGGTGCGAGTGGTACATGTGCGATCCGCTGTTCGGAACGACGAAATCGTACGTGAAAGACTCTCCCGGCTTTACCGGCGGCTGCGTGATGAACGGCACTCCGTCCATGTTGTTCGGGACCTCGAGCCCGTGAAAGTGAATCGCGGTCGACTCGGGCAGCTCGTTCTTGAGAATCACGCGTACCCGATCCCCCTCGCGCACGCGGATCTGCGGCCCCGGCACCTGCTCGTTGTAGGTCCACGCTTCGACCGATTGACCGGCCGCTGTTTCCCACTGGATCTTCCGTGCGGTGAGGGTGAAGACCTTCACGCTGCCTTGCATAACCGATTGGAGGAGCTGATTTCCCTTGCCGGCGCTCTTCGCCGGAAACGCCTTGATTCCCGCCTCGTGCATTTTGTCCATCTGCTCGGCGAGCGCTGCGGCGGTAGGCGGTGGAGGGGCGGCAGCCGTTGCCGCGGCGGCCACATTCGTCGCGGCGGATCCCTTCGTGCATGCGGCGAGCGCTCCGCCGGCGACGGCCGTGAGCGCAGAGGTCTTGAGAAACTGCCGCCTCGAGCCCTGTTGTGCGAGCAACCCGTTTGCCGCCCGCTGAGATTCGTCCGCGTTCATTGCAGTCTGGAGAAAAGGTTGGTCGTGATTCCTTCGAAGCTAGGCCTCCACGGATACCCGCTCTGTCGTGCGTTGGAGGATTCTTTGGTGGGTGTTCCCCCTGACCACGTAGGGGAAATCCCTGACTAGGCGCGCATCGGCGCACTAACTTTTGACTTCGAATGCCCGACCGAATTACTCACTCCGTTCTTGCCGAGGTAGTTGGCATTGCCGCCGATGCGATCATCTGCATCGACGAGGGCCAGCGCATCACCTTTTTCAACCAGGGCGCCGAGTCGCTTTTCGGATACCTTGCCGCGGAGATAATTGGCCAGCGGATCGAAGTGCTGATCCCCCACCGGTTCCGCGCGTCCCACGAAGATCACGTGAAGGAGTTCGGTCGCTCCGGCGTCAAGGCGCGGCGCATGGGTGAGCGGCGCGAAATCTCCGCCCTCAGAAAGAACGGCGAGGAATTCCCGGCCGAGGCTGCGATCTCGCAGATACGCAATGGCGATCTCACCGTGTATGCCGTCGTCCTTCGTGACGTCACCCAGCGGAAGATGTTCGAGGAGATGATTCAGCGCGGTGTGCAGGTTCGGGACGACATGGTGGGAATCGTCTCGCACGACCTTCGCAACCCGGTCGCGGCGGTGAAGATGCTCGCCAGTGCGATCCTCCGCCGCGGCAATGACATTCCCTCGGATGTCGTCGAGAGCATCGGGCTGATGCGCACCGCCGCCGAGCAGATGGAGACGCTGATCAGCGACCTGCTCGATGTAACCCGGCTCGAGGCCGGAAAGCTGCGTGTCAATCTCCAGCCGGCGGATCCGAACCGGCTGATGACGGATGCCATCAGCACGCTCGCGCCGCTCGCGAATGCAAAATCGCTCACCCTAACGACCGATCTGGACGAGAATGCGCCGCAGGTGCTCGCCGACGCCACACGCATTCAGCAGACGCTATCGAATCTCGTCGGAAACGCGATCAAGTTCACGTTGCCGGGCGGAAAGATCACCGTCGCCACGCGAACGCTCGACTACACGGTGCAATTCTCGGTAACCGACACCGGGTCCGGCATCGCGGCGGATCAACTGCCTCACGTGTTCGAGCGGTACTGGCAGTCGCGCCGTACCGAGCGGCAGGGTGCGGGACTCGGGCTTCCGATCGCGAAGGGCATCGTCGAAGCGCACGGCGGAGCGATTCGCGCCGAGAGTCAGCCGGGAAAGGGGACGACGCTCATTTTTACGCTGCCCAAGGCCTGAGACTGCATTGCAGGTCGGAATCGACTTACCCCTCTCACATCCAGAGTCCCAAAGCAGGGAGCCGTAAGCGGAGCAGCTTCATAGCTCGGTGCTTTCATACTCGCCTTCCGCGCCACGATGGTTTATCAGAACGCAACGCGAAAAGAGAAGCTCCCGGCTATCACGCTTTTTTAGCTTAAAGCTCCTTGCTTTGGGACTCTCGACGTCCGAGTCCAGCCCCAGTCCCTCCGTGTAAATAGAAAGAAGAAAAAGGGCGGCCACCTCGGCCGCCCCGGTACTTCGAGAACTCGGTCTTAGAAGGCGACGGTGCTCTCGACCATGAACCCGTTGAACTTCCCGCCATTCCGAATGTCCGTCACCGGGAAATCGTTGTAACGCTGGGTGACGAATTCGGTCTTCAGAACGACGTTGGGCGTGATGAACCACCCACCGCCGAGCTGACTGCGGTTGACGCTGATGTCGTTCGTGAAGCCGACGAACTGGCCGGTCACGCGATTGTAGCGTGCCGCGACGAAGAGCTGATTCATCGGCAGGAAGCGATAGACTGCTTCCGCTACATACTGCTTGAACTCGCGGTTGGTCGTCTCCGTCGATGCCCGGCCGCGCGCCCGCTCGAGGTTTCCGAACAGCTCGAGACCGTGGACCTTCACGAACGGGTTGATGACGTACGCGTGCACCATGTTCTTGAAGCCGGGCTGAATGCTTCCCGACCACGCCTGCGCGGATTCGCTCGACGCCGTGTTCTCGAGAACGTCATAGTACCTCGAGCCGGCCCGGTCACCGTTGTACAGCGTATTGCTCACCGAGCCCGAGGTGGCGTACATCGACCCGGTCAACCGAACGCGAACGAGCGGCGACAGCTGCTTGTCGAATCCGAGCTTCGCCAGGTAGGACGGCGATCTCTTCTCCGGCTGCGCGATCATCCCGCGGCTCTCGCCGCCGGTGATTGCGACCATCGCCAGCGCGCCGTTCTTGCGGAGCATGACCTCGCCTCCGACTTCGGTCGTGAACGCGTCCATGATGTAGTTGCCTACAAGCGGATTGCGGGTCGCGTTGCCGTTGTCGGTGCGGCGCCAGTGCGCATCTCCGTAATTCACCTCGAAGTGGCCGGCGCGAATCGTCATGTACTTCATCAGGTTATTGAGCGGCGCCCAGTCGATCGGCGACGCGTCGACGAGGAGATAGCCGTCCTTCACCCACGTCTCATTGTGGTGTCTCGCCGATGAATAGGTCGTCATGGCGACTCTGATGCCCGGCGCGAGCTGGGCGTTGAGATACAGGTTGGCGACGGCGTTGTTCGGACCGTGACCGATGCGGATCAGCTTGTTCTGGTCGGTCGTCACACCCGCGGTGGTGACGAGCTTCGGCGCCGCGGTGTTACTGTGATCGAGGCCCTGGTACTGCTGGGTGAATGCCGCGCCCCAGAAGAGCTTGAATCCCTGATAAGGAATGCTGTCCGTTTTCGGCGACTCGAATACGTTGATGCCGCGCTGATCTTCGGGACGGTAGTTCTGAAGATCGATCTGCGGAACCGTCGGTGCCGCCGCGATTTTCTGCTCCGCGGTCAGCGTCGGGCTGTTGACGGGTTTCGCGGTTGTCGCCGTTGCCGTCGGCGTATTCTGTGTCGCAGCCGAAGGGTCCTGCGCTGTCGCCATCGCCGCAACGAGCGCGATTCCGGCGACCGCGGCGAGAACCAGTTTGAAGCGTTTCATAAACTCCTCCGTAATTTCAAAAAAGTAAGTGTCAGTACTTCGCGTTACCGCTCGGCGAGCATGCCCGCTTCAAGCGCAGCAACCGACCTGGCGCTGGCCTTCAGATTGAACTTGATCGCCACCTCATTTCCAACTCTCAGCGTGCCGAGCATGAACCTCGGCGGCTTGATTCCGAAGTCGGTCATCTTCAGCGCGTAGCTGCCGCTGGCCGATGCGGATCCATCTTCACCACGGCGCGCACTGATCGTCATGTTCACCGTGTTCGTCGTTCCGGCGACCGTCAGCTTGCCGGTCGTGTTCGCACCGAACGCGCTCGCCGTCGTGCTGCCGCTGACCATCTCGTAGCTGGAGAGCACATACTCGATCGTCGGGTTCTGGTCGGCTTTCAGAGTGCCGTACATGTTCGACTCGAGCTTCCCTTCGCCGCACTTCAGGCTCTTCACCGGAATCACGACGCGGGTCGTGACGATCGGGTGCGGTACTTCCGTGAGCTGCTTGATGCGGTAGTCGGGATCGACGTCGATGTAGGCTTCGATCTTGTCGCTCTTGCAGGTGAATCCGTGCAGGGTGGATGTGCCGTCGAAGGTCAGGTAGCTGCCCGGCTCCAGTTGCAGGCGCACCGTGCTTTGTGCCCGCGCGACGCTCGTCGCTCCGGCCAGCAGCAGTGCGGCAGTGATGATTCTGTATTTCATCTGTGTATCCTCGTGTTTGGTGTCGCTTTGCACGGGGAACAATAGGGATCGCCATGTCCATCCTCTGTCAGCCGCAACCTCAAAGCGTGTACGGCGCCGGCTGATTTTTTCGGGTGATTCCCTACTTTCTTTCTGCGGGAATTCCCCTACACCGCCGTGACGAAAGTGGAACGGCGAAAAGAGAGCTACGCCGCTGCGCGCTACGCGCCAATGGGTGAAAGCCACACGCTGCGATCGACACTTTACAGTCTTTTGCGAACACACGTCGATGTGTCTGAGTCTCTCAGTTGCAATTGTCCGTTCAGCCCCGAATTACGCCCTCAGCCCGTCCCCCGAAGGGATTCTCCGACAAGGAATCAGCGGTAGCCCGACTGCGTGCCATGTCCCCAAAATCGAAGTTTCGACCAACGGGACCACGACGGGCTTCGGCTGAGCTCACGGGAGGACGCATGTACAAGGTCATAATGGCGCCGACGGACGGAACCGGCTTCGACCGCGAGGCCATTCGCGTCGCTACACGCATCGCCGGCCGCACCGGCGCGACGCTGAAGCTCGTTCGAGTCGAAAGCGCTCCCATGGTTTTCACCGGTCCCGACACCGCCGCGTACGATTCCGAAGCGATGACACGCGAGCGTGAGTGGGAGCTGTCGCAGCTCGCCGAGCTCGCGGCCGAATGCAGACAGGAGACGCGCTGCTGCGTCACGGCGAAGCTCGAGAACGGCCCCGTTCCCGATGCGCTGGCGGGATTCGCACGCGAGAACGAAGTCGATCTGATCGTGATCTCCAGTCACGGCCGCGGCGGATTCGCCCGCATGGCGCTCGGCAGCGTGACCGATGCGCTCATCCGCACGACGAACATTCCCGTGCTCGTCGTCAAGCAGCCGGCAAGCTATCTCCACCCCCGCGTTTCACTCGGCTTCGCGGAGATTCTCGTCCCCCTCGACGGGTCACTCTTGGCCGAGGAGATCCTCCCTCATGTAATCGAGCTCGCCGGACAGAACGACGCGTCGGTAACGCTTCTCAACGTGCTCATTCCGCACAGCTACTCCCAGAAGGAGATCGAAGACCCGCACCTTCCGTGGTGGGAGGGCGACGTCGACGAAGCCCGCGATTATCTGGAGAAGAAAGCGGACTATGTGCGATCCTTTGCAATTCCGGCGAGCATCGAGATGGTGATTGCGGACGACGTCGCCGATGCGATCACGCGCACGAGCGCGCGGATTCGCTCCGATCTGATTGCGATCGCGACGCATGGCCTCGGCGGACTCTCACGCCTCATTCACGGCAGCGTCGCCGACAAGGTGAAGCTCACCGCGATGAACTCGATGCTGATCTTTCACCCGCCGACACTCGCGACGGAAAAAGAGCGGGCGACTCGCGCGCTCCCGTCAGCCGCCGCGTGGCAGGGCGCGATCGCCTGAGTTAGGGGATTTTCCCGTCGACCGAGGCAGCGAGCGCGCCGGCGCTGAACATCGGATG
>WNGF01010250.1_pt1 | contig 14953 bp, 11 predicted proteins | sample 5400641 | NCBI WGS metagenome assembly WNGF01 (sample SAMN13153371, study PRJNA577476) | soil metagenome | isolation source: 80 cm soil or saprolite under grassland replicate 2 | place: USA:California | collected 2016-06-15
AGTATGGGGGAATGTCGCCAGTCACCCGGCTGACCGCTGTCCATCCATCGCTTGTACTCGACCATCGAGCTGGCGGCGTCGGTCACACCGGCCTTGCGAGCTGGTGAGAAGAGCACTTCGATGTCCTTCAGAGAGTACCGGGACGTTCCGATGGCGGCCGCTGCACGGGTGATGCCGAGCAGGTCCACGAACACCTCGCTGCGGAGCAGGTCGTCCACTTCGGCCTCGCGCGTCGCGTAGCGGCCCATGAGTCGGCGGAGCGCGGTCACCTCGTAAGCGGCGTAGTGGTAGATGTGCATCGCCGGGTCCGCCTGCCATCGCCCGTGCAGCCAATCGACGGCACGCTCGAACGCCGCCTTCTCCTCGGCACTGTTGTGCGCCCACCAATCGCGAAACTCTGGAGTGCCACCGTGGACAGTGACCGCGCCGAAGAGATACTCGAGACCGTTCTCGGCCAGCGGGAAGCCTTCGAGGTCGAAGTACACATCGCCGTCTGACGCGGGAGGCAACGCAGCCAGTCCGGTGCGTTTGCCCTCATCGGGAAGGAGTACTTCGAACTCCGGCAGCCGCTTGCCGCGGGACGCGATTTGGAGGCGCGCCTGACGCCGAAGGCGTTCGAGCACGTCACCATTGACGCGCGGTACGGCGCCCGACGCTATCAGCTCGGCGCAGGTGCGGACTCCCGCGTCGCGCAGGCGCTTGATCTGGCTGACAGTAATGCGTGCGACGAGGCGAAGATCGTCGCGCTCCACCAGGATGCGGCGGGCTGCGTTCGTCCACGTACCGTAACCGGACTCCAACGCCGGATCGGGTATCGCGTCCGGGTCGAATGTTTCTTGAAATCGCTCGAACGCTTCCTTCAGGTAGCGATAGAAGGAGAAATAGCGCTCCGTAACGAAGTCCTGCTCCAAACGGTTGCCGAAGAAGAAGCCGAGCCGACCGGGCCTGATTCCCTGGACGTGCTGCAGCAGTTCGGCGTAGGCGCTCAGTTGGATGAGAAAGTATGGCTTGGCGGATCTGGCGAGCTTGGAGTCCTCGGGCCGGTAGGCCCAAGCGCCGAGGTCGCTTGGCGAGTCCGTTCTAACGAGAAAGTCGGGATACCCGTGCCACTGGCCGGCCGTCAGGTGGCCTTGGTAAATGAGCCGGCGGCCCTTACGCATGGCGGTGAGCGTCCGCTCCACAGATTGGTCGCCGCTCGGGATCTCCTCGCAGTCGCCCAAGCGATCTCGCAGCACTGCGAGTACCGCTGTCTCGTGCTGAGCGCCCTGACGCGTGACCAGCTCCTGCTCAGCGTCAGCCTCATCGGGTGCAAACGGGAACGCGAGGCCCGCACGCCCCGCCCTCTGCTCCGCCTGGCGCCGCTCCATCCACGCCGCGAAGTCGCCTTCGAGGAAGACGATGAGGTCGGTTGGCGAGTAGCGGGTCGTCCCGTTGGGTTGCACTATCATGGTCAGCGCCGCTCGAACGTGGCGGCGCCTCGGCCGCCGCTGATCGCGTCGCTATGGGCGGCTCAGCGGGTCCTCTGGTTCGGCGGGCGCCTTCCCCTCGAGCGCGCGTAGCTCTTCGCCGATCCGTTGCAGGTCCGCCTGGATCCGTTGCAGGTCCGCCTGGTGCCGCTGGTAAAACCGGATGTTCTCTTGCGGGATGCCCGCCGGCACCTTGTCGAACTTGCCGTGTTGCTGCTCGACCGACCACGCGGCCATTCCCGCCTGGAACATCGACATCTCGAACGTCGTGAATTCCCGAGTCGTCATGCCGGCGCTGGTGATGGCCTGTCTCAGGGCCGGGTGCCGGTCGTACAGGGCGGCGAGCGCGGCGATGGAGTTGGCGGAGTCGTCCTCGTCCTGATCCTCGCGCGTCGTGGAATCGGCTTTGGCGGCGGCGATGAAGTTGCGCGCCGCCTGCGTGAATTTCACGAGGGAGGCCTCGGTGAGCCGGTACCGGGCGAGCGTCTCCTCGTCGGACTGCGCACCCAGGCGAGGGGCGACAAACGTGACGGCGGCCGCGGCCAATACGAGCAGGCGGGGGGGCGAGACCATCGCGACTCCGGGGTCCAAGTGAGTGAAACCGAGGCGTCCAATATACCCATGGACACCGAGGTTGAGGCTGCGCGGGGGGGCAGGTCTAGGCCCCCCGCGCCGCGGCCGCTACCGCAGCGAGGTCCGCCGCAAGCCGCGCCCATGGGACCGCGCCGAGCCGCGCGCGTAGCCGCGCCTGGGCCCGCTCCCAGGCGGGGCGGGCGCGGTCGAGCCGCCGCCGGCCCGCGGGGGTAAGGGCCCAGCGCACCTGGCGGCGGTCCGCCCCCGCGCCCCCGCGGATCCAGCCCGCGCGCTCGAGGGGGCGGAGCGTGCGGGTGAGCGTCGTACTGTCGAGCGCGAGCATGTCTCCCAATGCCACCTGCGGGCTGGGACCCCGAAGCTCGAGCGCCTGCAGCAGCGTGAACTGCGTCGCCTTGAGTCCCGTGTGTCGCAACGCCCCCTCATATGCTTGGGTCACTGCGCGGGCCGCGCGCCGCAGGCTCGCGCAGGCGCACGGGAGGGCGGGTAGCGGTTCAGCCTCCATGCGCACCGCCCGATCCGGCGGCGACGAGCCGCCGGAAGATGAAGACGTGGTTCGCGAGGAACAGCGGCACCAAGAAGGTCGGGACGAGGCTCAGCGGGAACGCCAGCACCGGCGCCACGCCCGGCGTCGCGCCGTTCAGCGTCACCGCCGTGGCCGTGCCGACGGCAACCACCAGATCGAGGAATCCGAAGGCGTTCCAGGCGTGGTACAGGGCGCGCCGGCCCGGGGTGAGGGGTCCACCCGTCGCCACGAGCGCGATCGCCACGAGGGCCGTCGCAATGTCCCCCCAGCCCGCGCGGGCCGCGAAGACGGGGTTCACCTGACCCTGGGCGGCGAGCACCAGAAACGTGATGCCGATGAAGCGCGTCGCGTTGACTGCGACGAGCACGCGCAGCGGAATCGCGTCGATCCAGGCGCGCAGACGACTGGGGACGCTGCCGGCTGCGAGCGTCAGGGCGACGAGCGTGAGAATGATGAGTTGCGGCCCCGGGAACGGCAGCCGGAGGAGAAAGCCGGTGGCGCCCGCGGCGACGGCGAGGCCCAGCCAGACAGTGGCGGCTGCGGCGGCGCTGCCCGGAAAGCGGGGCGCGGAGACGGTGGAAGCTGTCATCGGGACGACCCTCCGAGAAGAGTGGTTGGATATAGATGTATATACAACTATTTGCAGAGCCGGCGGGTTTCCCCTCGAGCCCACGCTCCCACCAGCTCGGGCCGCGGGCTGCCTCTAATCCTCTTCGCGTTACAGCCTTTGGAGGGTTAGTCTTCTCAATGCCTCACCGCCTGGTCTGACCCGTGACGAGCCTCGCCGCGACACGCGAGCTCTGGCCTCCCCTGCCCCTCGATGAGTGGCGGGACACGTACGCCACGCTCCACATGTGGACGCAGATCGTCGGGAAGACCCGCCTCGCTCTTGCGCCCTGGCAGAATCATTGGTGGCAGGTGACGCTGCATGTCAGCGCGCGGGGACTCGCGACCGGCCCCATGCCGTACGGGTCCCGGACGCTCGATATGGAGTTTGACTTCCTCGAGCACGAGCTCGTCCTGCGGACGGACCAAGGGGCGGTGCGGGAAATCGCGCTGCGTCCGCGCTCAGTCGCTGACTTCTACCAGGTCTATCTCGAGGCGCTCGACACTCTGGGGATACGCGTGGATCTCTGGCCCGTACCGGTCGAGGTCGAGCACCCGGTACGCTTCACCGACGATCAGACGCACGCGTCGTACGATCCGGAGTACGCCAACCGCTTCTGGCGGATCCTCGTCCAGGTGGACGACGTGTTCAAGCGATTCCGCGGGCGCTTCCTCGGGAAGAGCAGCCCCGTGCACTTCTTCTGGGGCAGCTTCGATCTGGCGGTGACCCGGTTTTCGGGGCGTCGCGCGCCCGCGCGGGCCGGGGCGGACCGAGTCACGCGAGAGGCCTATTCCCACGAGGTGATCAGCGCAGGTTTTTGGCCCGGCAGCGGCGCGGTGCAGGAAGCAGCGTTCTATGCCTATGCAGCGCCCGAGCCGGCAGGTCTGCGAGACGTCCCGCCGCAGCCGACTGCGGCGTATTACCAACCCGAGATGGGTCTGTTCATCCTGCCCTACGCGGCCGTCAGAACCGCCACGTCGCCTGTCGCTACACTGCAGGAGTTCCTTCAGAGCACCTACGACGTCGCGGCGGAGCTGGCGCGCTGGGACCGGGACACCCTCGAGCGCCCGCTCGAGGCGATCCTCTAGCCCGTCGAAGCAGCAGAGCTCGCGGACTACGCGCTCGGGCTGGGTGGGAGACGCCCGGCCCCGGGGTCCTCGATCAGGCTCATGAGGAGCTTGGTCGTGTAGAACACCGCGCGCCCCCGCAAGCTCTCGAGCTGCCGCACGGTCTCTTCCGTCACCAGGTCGAGGGTTCGAGCCATCTGCAGGTGGTACCCGAGCTCCGAGAGCGCGGCCAGCGTGCGGTCGAGACAGAACGCGAACATGCGCCGGCTCCCGAAGCCGGCCCCCCGGGCGATCCGCCCCGAGGCGAATAGCGCCGCGCTCCACAGCTGGGCCGCAAGCTCCGGATCGCGCTCGTCCAACTGCTCCGCACAGCGGTATGTGCGGATGGCGAGCTCGTGGCACACCTTGAACGCGTCCAGCTCCTCGTACGCCGGCATCAGCCGCAGGATAGCCGTGCGCTCCCCTCAGACCGTCATCGAATCGCCGCCACGCGGATCGAAACCTTGCCTCACGGGTGGGTCCGGCTCGTCTCGAGCACGACCTGCCGGCCTGCATGGCTGGAGTCGTCAAAACTCCCGAGCAACCAGCACGCGAGCCGGGACCCCAAGTATCTTCGCCGCCTGCCTGACGATCGCCAGGGGCAGGAGGCGCCGCGGGCTGAGGCTCCCGCCAACGCTCACCCACGCCCAGGAGCGCTCCGCCCCTTTGGCGGCATGTGTGGAGTAGCGCGCATCGAGCGACACCCTGCGGCAGTGCCCGCGACCTTTGCGCCGCCATTCTGTCCCGAGCAGCTGCTCGGCCTCGGCGAAAGCGCGCTGGACGTCGGCGAACTTGAGGCCGTGGGCGCTGTAGCCCCGCCGACGGTAAAACGCTGAGGGTCGCGAAGACTCCATCCCGGCAGCCCGCGGTACTCCATCGCTCGAGATCGCGTCTTGAGCGGCGTTCCGGGCGCCGCGGCGGCGCGCGCTCCGCCGAGCGGGCGCGCGCAGATCGACCCACGGCACACCCGCGTCCGGCCACTGGGCGACCACCCGGCGCCACGCGGCATCGACCTCGTGAAACGGGCGGTTCCAGACCCCGCCCGTGCCCTCGCACGCGGGGCAGCGGCTCCAGGCCCCCCCGTCGCGGCTCAGCACCGCTCGCCCGCCGCAGCGGACGCACGGAGACCGCATCGGGGCGAAGACCTGGTCGGCGAGGGGGCGGTGCGGTCCGATCGGATTGAGGCCGAACCCGTGGTAGTACAGGCGCATCGCTTCCCAGATGCCGAGCCGCCAACCCTCGAACGTGCCGCGGCTCCCGCATGCATGGCACTCGGGTGAGTCGGCCAGCACTTCGCCGCCCGTGCAGACGTGTACTCCAGAAAGGCTGGGGCATGACCTACTTACTCCCCAGCCGGATACCGTGGCGGGTCATTGGGATTGCCCTTTCGTCGTTCTGCTCACGCACGCTCGTGCGGGGCCACGTGCACCCGCCGCGCGGCCTTGCTGAGGGACAGCCCCTCGGCCAGTAAGGATTCAATGTCTCATCATGCTCCGAGTCTGCCCTGAAGGCACGACTCGTCGCGAGACTTTTGGCTCCCTACTTAGCAACCCGGATCGGCTGCCGGGATCGTGATCGCTCCACCTACCGGAATGTTCAATCGTGTGACGAGGAGCACGGCGGATTGAGCGCTCACGACCACTGCCCGGTGAACCTGGTTGGCGACCTCGAAATAGGCCTTGCCGGGGCCGGACACCGGAGTCTCCGTGCAACCATCCTTCTTTGTAAACCGCTCGAGCTTGATTTCCCCTTCAATGACGTAGACGAAACTCGCTCCGGGATGCGTGTGCCAGGCTCCGGTGCCGGGAGCGAACACGAGCCTCTGTATCACGATGTCCGTCCTGGCTGTCGAATGAATCATGAAGTTCGGTGGCTGGTGGATGCGGTAGGGATCGAGCGGTGCGCGGAAGGTGAACGGGTCCAGGGCGAGCGTGGCGACATCCGCCGTCATGTTGTGGGTGGCGCCGGGCGCAACGGGCGATTCCTCCGAGCATGCGACTAACGCACCTGCAGCGAGGACAGCGACGATTAGACTTGCGCGGCTACGGCGTGACATGGGTGACCTCCTCCAAACAGCGTGTCTCAAGAAATCAACGCGTCAATGAGTCCCCCGTGATCGGTCGACGTTGAAGTTGTTGCCCGGGCGAAGGTAGCGCGCCGTGCTCGGCGAGCGTCTAGCCGCCGGAGAGCTCCTTCTCAGTGCGCCTGACCCAGGTAACGAGTCGCTCCCGTTCCTCGCGGGACCTCGGTAACTGCCTCAGTCGGCGAAGCAGCGCACCAGACGTGATCATCCCTTCGAGAAGCAGGGTTCTCACGAAGTCGCGGTCCTTGTCTCTGAAGGCGGCCAGCTTGCTAGCCGCAAGGTCGCGCACCTCCAGGCACCACCCGATACAGTCCCGCGTGTTGAGGTTTTGTACCTTGATCGCTCGGTTCTCCCAATCGCCGGGCAGAATGGCGGTTTCCAGAGACACGCCGTGTACGTAGAACCCATGCGTCCGGTGAAATTGCGATAATTCGCCGAGCATCGCGTCAATATCAGCGACGCGCTCCGGCTTGTTCTTGGGGAAGACGTCAGCCTCGGCTGATTGCCTCAGGGAAGGCGGAGCGTCCGGGAACTGCCCGAGCACCGCCTGCGAACCGAATACATAGACCTCAGTCTCATCGGCCACGTCGCACGCCGCGCGGATGGCGTGCTCCAGCTCGTCTCGGGTCATTCGCCGGTATCGCTCAAGATCCGCTCTCGCTCCTGTCGCGAAACAACGTCAAGGAACGGAAGGGTCTGACGCAGGCGAGTGGCGCGGGGGCCCCGGTCCACGAGGAAGTCCCGGAGACGCCGCGGCGACATCGTGCGCAGGACCCTCTCCCATTCGAGGAGCTCCTTGCGCTCCCCTGCTGACGCAACGGGAAGCCGCCGCCGGACGTGCTGCAACGCGCGCTCGATTATCGTCTGATCAGTCTTTATTCTGTCGGCGACCGTCGCCGCGAATCGTAGCAGGTACCGGTCATGGTCTTCCTGACTGCGCTTGCCGGCTCCCCTCGTTGGTTCGTGCGCCCCGGCGCGAGCGAAATACAGCTCCGGCGCCAGACCTGCGACGACCAGAGATCTGCTGAGGGTCGCCCGCTCGGAGACCGGCAGGCTCTCGAGGTCGGGCTCGGTCAGCCCGCGCACTTCCACTCTGACGTCATGTCTCGCCCCCAGCTCCGCGGCTTCGGAGACGAGCTGCTCCGTCACGGTTGCAATGTCTTTGGTTCCTGCGATCACCGCCAAATCAACCGGGTCGCCAACCGCGTCTGCCCCCTCGGCTACAGGGCCGAACAGCCAGACCGACCGGGGAGGAGGGGATAAACGCTTGACAGCCGCCCGAAGGTCGGCGAAGAACCGGTCCACACGCAGACGCTCCGCTTCGAACAACGACGCCACGGCGGGCGCCAGGGGATGTTCGGTGCGTAGGCGAAGCTGGCCGCGTGAGCCACGACCGACCCGTTCGACGATCCCCGCCGAGCGAAGCGCTTCCAATGCCTGGTAAGCGCCAGGAGCACTCAGCCCCGCCTCGCGGGCGAGTTGAGGTGCGCTGACCGGCTCGGCGGTCTGCGTGAGGATGCGTAGGAGGCGCACGTTGGCTTCGGTGCCCAGCAAGGCATTGAGGGGCGCGCGGAGGGCGCTCTGGCGCACGGCGACAGGTCTCATATAATTACGTTAGAGTTAACTATTGACTGTTATAAGATGCAATAACCAGTTATAGTTTGCAAGGCCGTTACAGCAGACTTGGAAACCGGAGAGCACGCCGTCGTGGCCGGGCCGTCGCGCGCGGACGCATATTGAGCCGATGTTCCCGCACGACGAGAGCCTCGCCGAGGCCCTGTCCAGCCGCTACCGCCTGGAGCGCCCGCTGGGCCAGGGGGGAATGGCCACAGTCCATCTCGCCGAGGACCTGAAGCACCGCCGCAAGGTGGCCGTCAAGGTGCTCCGATCCGATTTGGCCATTGCGCTCGGGGCCGAGCGCTTCTTGCGCGAGATCGAGATCGCGGCCGCGCTCAATCACCCCCACATCCTCGCCGTGCATGACTCCGGGGAAGCGGCCGGCGTTCTCTACTACGTGACGCCCTACGTCGAGGGGAAGTCGTTGCGCGATCGGCTGCGGCGCGACATGCGGCTGCCGCTCGAGGAAGCATTGCGGATCGCGAGGGAGGTGGCGGACGCGCTGGGCTACGCCCATCAGCGGGGGGTGATCCATCGCGACATCAAGCCGGAGAACATCCTGCTCCAGTCGGGACACGCCGTGGTGGCGGACTTCGGGATCGCGCGGGCCATCACCCCCGCCGAGGGGCCGCGCAGCGCGTCGCTGACGCAGCCCGGCGCGGCGATTGGGACGCCGGAATACATGAGCCCCGAGCAGGCGGTTGGAGAGCGGGAGCTGGACGGGCGGTGCGATCAATACGCGCTGGCGTGCGTGCTCTACGAAATGCTGGCGGGGCAGCCGCCGTTCACCGGGCCGACCATGCAGAGCGTGCTGCTGCGGCAGATGACGGTCGAGGCGCCGCGAATCACGGATCTCCAACCCGACGTCCCGAAGCCGGTGGCCGCGGCGCTGGCCCGTGCCCTGGCCAAGGCACCCGGCGACCGGTTCAGCGGGATGGCGGCATTCGTCGACGCCCTTGGGGCGCCGGCAGCCCCGGCCGGCGCGCCGCCGCCCGCCCAACTCGCCTCGTTCATCGGCCGCGAGCGCGAGACGGCGGCCGTCCAGGCGCTGCTCCAGGGCACGCGGCTCCTGACGCTCACGGGCGCTGGCGGAAGCGGCAAGACCCGTCTCGCGCTCGAGGTGGCGAGCCGCGTGGGGGCGCAGTACGCTGACGGCGTGGCCTGGGTGGAGCTCGCCTCCCTCTCGAACCCCGAGCTCGTCCCGCACCACGTCGCCGACACGCTGCACGTGCGCCGCGACGGCATCCGATCGGCCGGGGACGCGCTGCTCGAGGCGCTGCGCGATTGGGAAGCGCTGCTCGTGCTGGACAACTGCGAGCATCTGGTCGAGGCATGCGCCCGGTTGGCGGAGGGGTTGCTGCGAGGCTGCCCGCACCTCCGCATCATGACGACGAGCCGTGAGGCGCTCGGGGTCGGCGGCGAGCGCGCCTGGCTCGTGCCGGCGCTCACGCTCCCGGAGACCGCCCAGCCGGTCACGCGCGCGGTGGCGGCGGCGAGCGAGGCGATCCGCTTGTTCGTCGAGCGGACGCAGGCGGTGCGGCCATCGTTCGCGCTGATCGACGGCAACGCCGCCGCGGTCACGCAGATCTGCCGGCGGCTCGACGGTCTGCCTCTGGCCATCGAGCTGGCCGCCGCGAGGGCACGCGTCCTCGATCCACAACAGATCGCCGCTCGGCTGGACGACGTGTTCGGGTTGCTCTCCGCGGGGAGCCGGACGGCCCTCCCACGCCAGCGCACGCTGCGCGGCACCATCGAGTGGAGCCACGCGCTGCTCACCGAGCCGGAGCGGATCCTGTTCCGGCGGCTGGCTGTGTTCGCCGGGGGGTTCACGATCGACGCCGCGGAGGCGGTCGCGGTGGGGGGCGCGCTTGCCGCGGCGGACGTGCTGGACCTGCTGAGTGGTCTCGTCGAGAAATCGCTCGTCGTCTTGGAGACCGAGGCGCTCGAGGCGCGCTATCGCATGTTGGAGACGATACGGCAGTTCGCCCGGGAGCGGCTGGAGGAAGCGGGCGAGACGGCGGAGCTGGGGCGCCGCCACGCGCGGTACTTTCTCGCCCGCGCGGAGGCCGCGGAGCCGTTCCTCGCCAACCAATCCGAGGGGTGGCAGGAGCGGCTCGCGGAGGATCTCGGCAACCTGAGGACCGCGGCCGACTGGTTCGAGCAGGATCCCGACGCCATCGAAGCGGCCCTACGGTTGGCCGCCGCGCTGCATTGGTTCTGGTTCGGGCTGGGGCACTACCGCGAGGCCCGCCGGCGCCTCGAAGCGGCGCTGGACCGGAGCGGCGCCGTGCGGACTCAGGCGCGGGGACGCGCTCTCTCCTCGCTCGCGACGTACCTGGTTCTCCAGGGCGAGACGGTGGCAGTCCTTCCGGTGGCCGAGGAGAGCGTGGAGATCCTGCGGGAAACGGCCGGCGCCTCGGTGGATCTCGTCTGCGCGCTCGTCGGGCTGGGGCAGTCCTGTCTCCTCGAGGGTGACCTGGAACGCGCGGCCCGCGTTCTGGCGGAGGCCCTCGGCCTCGCGCGGATCGTGCGACCGCGGTACTGGATCACGTACGCGCTGTACTGGCACGGCCGCGTGGCGCAGGCCCGCGGCGACCTCGCGGCCGCACGGGCGGCGTTCGACGAAGGCGCTACCCTCGGTCTCGAGGATGGCTTCGACCAGCCCATCGCGCACCTCTCTACGATGCGGGGCCGGCTCGCCCTCGCCGAAGGCGACAGCGACGGCGCGCTGGGCTGGTTCGGCGTCGCGCTCACCCCGCTGCGGCGGATGAAAAATCACTGGTCCACGATCATCCTGGTGGAAGACCTCGCGCGGATCGCCAGCGAGCGGGGCGATCCCGAGCGGGCCGCGCGCTTGCTCGGCGCCGCGGCCAATCTGCGTGAGGAAGCCGGGGCCGCCCCACTGCCGCTCGAGCGCGAAGCTTTGGACCGCCTTGCCGGGTCGCTCCGCGCCGCCCTCGGCGCCCCGGCGTTCGCGGCGGCGTTCCAGGCGGGGCAGGCGCTGAGCCTGAGCCAGGCCCTGGACCAGGCCGAGACGATGCTGGGCGAGCCGGCGGCGGCAGCGCGCCCGGCCGGCACGCCGATCCTGAAGGTCGATGCCCTCGGCCCGCTCGAGATCTCGGTGGACGGCGAGCGACTCCCCCCCGCCGCGGGCTGGGGCGACGTCAAGGCGCGCGAGCTGCTGCTCTACCTCCTGTGTCATCCGGCGGGGCGCACGCGCGACCAGATCGGGCTCGCGTTCTGGCGCGACGCCTCGCCCGCCCAGGTCAAGAACAACGTCCACGTCACCCTGCACCACCTGCGGAGGACCCTGGGCCGGCCGGACTGGATCGTGTTCGAGGAGGAGCGCTACCGGATCAACCCGCGCCTCGCGGTGGAGTTCGACGGACGCCAATTCGAAACCGAGTTGCGGGCGGGGCGGGCGGCGCTCGCCAAGACTGGGGACGCCGGGCCGCTCGCGCGCGCACTGCTGATGTACCGGGGCGACTTCCTCGAGGACGCGGCAGCCGGCGACTGGCACGTGGAGCACCGGGACCGTTGGCACCGGCTGTACGTCGAGGGCCAACTCGCGCTGGCGGAACACGTTTAACTGACGCCCGCACCAACAACCTCCTCGTGATCAAGGAGGAACGAGGCCCGCGACGCTGGACGGAGAGGAGGTCGTGCCCGCCCTCCCCTACCTGTTGATCCAGTACGACAGCTTCACCAGAAAGCTGTTGTCCGGCCGGAGGGTGAACAGATCGCCGAGGTCGCCGCCGAAGCCGCGCGTGCCCTCGACGCCGGTGGAGCCCTGGCGCCCCTGGCTCCACACGACGAACAGCGTCGAGCCGGGCCGGTACTCCCAGCGGAACACGACGTTCGATCGGAACTGCTTGTAGTTGAAGCCGCCGGGGTGGTTCGTGACGGCGGTGTCCGCATAGGCCTGATAGCGGCTCGCGAAGTCCGCTGCGCGCGGCGTGGCCGACAGCTCGCGCACGTTGCTGTACGTCCCCTTCGAGATGAACGGTTGCCCGTACACCTGGAGCGACATCGTCGCGCTGAACGGGTAGGTGAAGCGCACGGTCAGCCCGAGCTGCTTCTGAGCGTCACGTCGCTCGTGTCCGTCGTGGGACGGCGCGGTTGCACCTCGTTCGTCGCCCGCGTGTAGCTGGGGCTGATCGACGCCGTGATGCGCGACGCCACCTTGAAGTCGAGCCCCGGACTCAGATTGATGCTCTTGGACCGCCCGCCGTCGCCCCGCCAGTAGTTGACCCAGAAGGACGGGACGATCGCTTTGCGGTCGTCCCCGTTCAGACCGGCCCACGGCGCGAAGTACGGATCCTGCCGGACGGCGGGACCGCCGCGCCCGCACGAGTAGCAGTACGTCTCGCCCAGCTGGCCCAAGGTGCCCCCGGCATGGAACGACCAGGTGTTGTGGAACGTGATGTGCGTGTTGGTGTTGAACGCGCGCTCCTCGGGCAGGCCCCCGCCGGTCCAGTATTGCCACCAGTTGGCATTCCATTGAAACCGCTGGTACAGGGCGCGCCGGTGGCGATCGAAGTATCCGACCCAGGTGCTCCAGGACTGTTGGTCCGCGCGCTGCAAGTAGCCCAGGTCGTTGATTTCGAAGCCGGCGGAGCGCCGCTGGTAGCTGGTCTGCCCCAGGAGGTGCGTGCCGCCCACCTTGCCGATCTGCAGCTCTACGGCATCACCGGAGAGCGACGTGCGCGTCGTGTCGAATGGGAGCCCCGCGTCGGGGCGCTGGTAGTAGTGGACGGCGTCGCGCTGCGTGACGGCGATGGCCGGAGCGCTGCCCGCCACCCGGCTCAGGTGGAGCGAGCCGGAAACCTCGAAACGGCCGCCGGGGAAGCGATGGCGGAAGTCCGCGGCGCCGACGTAGGCGCTGTGGCGAAGGTAGGGTGAGGTCCAGGAGTCGTTGTCGCGGTTCACGGCGGTGACGATGCCGCCGACGCTGGTTTCGCCGCCGCGCAAATCCTGGCGCAGCCGCAGCACGCCGTAGTTGGTCGTCGGCTCGATCGTCTCGCCGTCCGCGCCCGTCACGTGCTGCGTCACGGCATCGAGCACGCCGATCGTCAGTCCGCCCGGCAGCCGCCCGGTGAGCTTGCCGGCGCCGAGGATCCTCGTGAAGGCGGACGAGGTGGTGTCCGAGTAGTCGCCCGCCAGTTGGGGCGCCCGCCCGATGCGCCGCGAGTACAGCAGGCCCTCACCGGTGTTGCAGTCGTTTACCGCGGTGCAGTTGACGTCGAAGCGAAAGATCCCCGCTCCCTGCACGAAGAACGGTCGCTGCTCCCTGAAGAACGTCTCGAAGGCGGTGAGGTTCAGGACCCCGGGGTCGGCCTCCACCTGCCCGAAGTCGGGATTGAAGGTGGCGTCGAGCGTGAGGTTCGATGCGACGCGGTACTTCAAGTCGCCCCCGGCCGCCACGTCCTGCGTCCGGCCGATTCCCGTCTCGGTGAACTCCGACACGTTCTTGGTCACCACGTAGGGGGCAGCCTCGAGCCGGCGCGGCGTCTCGAGGTCGTCCAGCCCGGTGATTTCACCGAATTGCGACACGAACCCCGCCCGCGACTGCCGGAACAGCGGCCAGCTCACGCGCTGGGCGTAGCGGTACAGGTCCCGGTCGACCGTGAGTCCGAAGGTGTGGCTGCGCTCGCGGCCGTAGCGAAGCTGCGACAGCGGGATCTGGAACTCGGCGGTCCAGCCCAGGGAATCGACGCGGGTCGCGACGTCCCACACCGCGTCCCAGGCGAAATCTTCGTTGCCGTCGTTGTAGACCTGCGCGTCGAGCTTCACGCCCGAGGGGTTGACGCCGAACTCGTACCCGGTGCGGCGGTCGTGATACGAGTCGAGGAACAACCAGATCATGTCCGAGGGCGTGAAGTAGTCGCGCCGGGCGAGGACCGTGATGATGCTGTCGGGGTGCGGATCGAAGGCGCGGACGAAGACGTACAGGTTGGCCGCGTCGTAGGCGACTTTCGCTGCGGTCGGGAGCTTGGGCGGTCCGCCCTCGCTGGGCCGCCATTCCTGGAACTCGGTGATCGGCGGTGCCTCGCGCCACACGGCATCGTCGTCGTGCCCGTCGATGACGGGCGGCTGAGCCGCGCGCCTGGCGGCAACGCTGGTCGGTGGGAGGGGCGGCGGGTCAGGTGGCCGGCGGGGCGGCCGGGGGTCGGTCACCTGCGTGGCGAGCGTGACGGCGGCGACGAGCGGCAAGCCAAGGAGCATGCGGGGCCCTGGACGGAGGTTTCCCGGTTAGATGACGGGATCGCAGAAAGGGTTGTTTCGGCGGCGCCAATCAGAGGGGCTCAGTGCCTTCGCTCAGGATACGCATATACGGGGCGTAGCTCTAGACGCGATTGCGCCGTCGCGACGTGATTTCCCGGACAATGCGGAGCCGTGCCAGCGCCTCGAGCGCCGTGGTCACCGTCGGCACCGAGAGGCCGGTGGCCTTGCGCAGGCCCGCAATCGTTGAGAGCGGGCGCCGCTGGAGCCCGTCGTGCACGCGCAGCGCTGACCCCGCGAGTCGCCCGATCGCCTGAATTTTCTGCCGGTCGCGCTGAAACAGGTCGACCAGGCGCCGCGCTGTCTGCACGGCGCCCTCGGCCGTGTCGTGCACGCCATCGGCGAAGAACGCGAGCCACTCCTCCCAATCCCCCGTCTGACGCACGCTCTGCAACAGGTCGTAGTAGCGCGTGCGGTTCTGCTTGAGGTACAAGGACAGGTACAAGAGGGGCTGCCGCAACACCCCCTCGGCGCACAGCAGCAGGGTGATCAGCAGCCGTCCGACGCGCCCGTTACCGTCCAGAAAGGGATGGACCGTCTCGAACTGGACATGGGCGAGCGCTGCCTTGAGCAATACCGGTGTCGGTGCAGGCTCGTCGTGCAGCCAGCGTTCGAGCGCCCCCATGCATTCCACCACGCGCTCCGCGGGCGCCGGGACGAACACCGCGTTCCCAG
>WNGF01008665.1_pt1 | contig 14948 bp, 13 predicted proteins | sample 5400641 | NCBI WGS metagenome assembly WNGF01 (sample SAMN13153371, study PRJNA577476) | soil metagenome | isolation source: 80 cm soil or saprolite under grassland replicate 2 | place: USA:California | collected 2016-06-15
GAGCAGGCGCAGGTGCTGGGAGACCGCCGGCCGGCTGATCGGCAGTTGCTCGGCCAGCTCGCCCACCGAGCTCGGCCGTCGGGCCAGCAGCTCGAAGATCGCGCGCCGGGTCGGGTCGCCGAGCAGGCCCAGACCGGCATCTCCGTAAGCGTCCACGAACGGTAAGCTACCACTTACCATCGCTGCGGTCCAGGCAGCGGACATCGGCATCTGACAGGGCGCCCGGCGGCGACGGCGGGCGCCCTGCCGTGTCAGAGCTTGTAGCCGATCCGGCGGAGGAGCGCCTTGCGGGCCTGGACGTCCTCCTCGGACTCGGTCCCCAGCGGTACGCCACCATCCACGACGCCGAGAATGCCCCGCCCCCGGTCGGTCTCGGCGACGACGACCTCCACTGGGTTGGCGGTGGCGCAGTAGATGCGGCATACCTCGCGGACCATCTTGACCTCGTTGAGCACGCTGATGGGAAAGCCCTCGCGGAGCATGACCACGAAGCAGTGCCCCGCGCCCACCTCCCGGGCCGCGCCGACCGCCAGGTCGACCAGCTCCTGATCGTTGCCGCTCCGGCGGATCAACCGGGGCCCGGACGACTCGCAGAAGGCCACCCCGAACCGCAGCACGGGCGACGCCTGCGCCAGTGTCTCGTGCAGGTCTTCCACCGTCTTGATGAAGTGGGCCTGGCCGAGGATCAGGTTGACGTCCTCTGGCTTGTCGATCGGCACGACGTGCAGATCCATGGGTCGGTTCCTTTCCCGCGACGGTGGCTGGACGTGGTCGCGACAGGTTGACACGCCTTCGCCCGGGCCGCGCGCAGCTACGGGCGCGGCGTGTGGTGCCCGGTGTGCAGGTGGTCGTGGAAGGCGCGGATCAGGCCCGCGAGCCCGAGCGCGAGCCCGGCGCGCTCGTCCGGGGTGAGCGCGGCGAACAGCGCGGCATGCCGGGCGTGCAGATCCGCGCCCACCCGCGAGGCGACGGTTCGGCCCTTCGCGGTGAGGCGCAGGCGGTAGAGACGCCGGTTGGCGGGGTCGCGCTCGCGGGCCAGCCATCCCCGGCGCTCCATGCCCGCGGCGAGCCGGCTCACCGTGCTCTTCTCCAGCCCGAGCCGGTCGCCCAGGTCCCGCTGCGACAGCGTGCCCGCCTCGGAGAGCTCACCGAGGGCGAACACCTCGGAGACGGAGACGCGCACGCCGCCGTGGTCGTGCACCTCGAGGAGCCCGCCGGCCTGGGCGAGCTGCTGGAGCAGCCGCCGCAGTTGGTCGTCGGGGAACGGTCCCGCCGCCGGACTGTCGGTTGTGTCGTACAACTATTCGTCCTAGGATCGTCACCAAGAGTTGTTCGATACAACTATAGAAGGGATGCCCCATGCCGACGATCCACCGGGCCCACGGCAGCAGGTTCGGGTCCTTCGACCATCCCGACCGCTACGACCGCTGGGCCAGCCGGTTCTTCGGTGGCCTGTACGAGCGGGTCGCCGCCGACGTCGCGGCCGCCGGCCTCCCCGACGGCGCACGGGTGCTGGACGTGGGCACCGGACCGGGGCGGGTGCCGCTGGCGATCGCGCGCGCCCTGCCAGGGTTGCGCGTCGAGGGTCTCGATCTGTCCACCGAGATGGTCGCCCAGGCCAGGCGCAACGCCACCGACGCCGGTCTGGACGATGCGGTGCGCTTCACCGTGGGTGACGTCGCCGACCTGCCCTACGCCGACGCCACCTTCGACCTGGTCGTCTCGACCATGAGCCAGCACCACTGGGCCGACGCCGCCGCGGGGCTTCGTGAGCTGCGCCGCGTCCTGCGCCCCGGCGCCCAGGTCTGGATCTACGACGTGCGGTTCGCGCTCGGCCGGGCCGAAGCCGCCGCCCGAGCCGCGTTCCCCTCGGTGGACGTCCGTCGGGAGAGCCTGCGGACCGGTTGGCTGCCGCTGCGACTCCTCAGGCGGCTGGTGATCGATCCCGCCGAGGCACGCGTCTGAGTCTCGCCGCTCGAGCTGATCGGGGCGGGCTCGGCGGTCCACCTTGGAGCCTTCTATCTGCTGTCTCATGGGTTGCTGAAGATCGTCCTGGTCTCGGCGTGACCGACCGCACCCAGGCCGCCCTGTGGGCGAGCCGCCACGGCCTGGCCGACGACAGCGATTGACTCCTGACCGCCGTCTGCGCCTAGGCTCGGATGCGCGTGACGGCATCCTGGGTGGACAGGATGGCCTCGTCGACATCACACAATTGGGGGCGTGATGCGGTCCGTGAGCGATTCTCGCCAGATGCGTGCCTGGGTGGTCGACCGCCCAGGCGCCATCGCGGGCCGGCCGCTGACGCTGGTCGAGCGTCCGGTCCCCGAGCCAGGGCCGGGGCAGGTGCGCGTCCGCGTCTCGGTCTGCGGTGTCTGCCGCACCGACCTGCACCTGGCCGAGGGCGACCTGCCTCCCAAGCATCCCGCGGTGACTCCGGGACATGAGGTCGTCGGTCGGGTGGATGCGCTCGGTACCGGGACGAGCCGCTTTGCGGTCGGCCAGCGCATCGGCGCTGCCTGGCTCGCCTACACCGACATGACCTGCCGGTTCTGCATGCGTGGCGCCGAGAACCTCTGCCTGAACCCGCGCTTCACCGGCTGGGACCAGGACGGAGGGTACGCGGAGTATCTCCTGGTCCACGAGCATTACGCCTACGCGTTGCCGGACAGCTTCGCCGACGAGCAGGCCGCGCCGCTGCTGTGCGCCGGGATCATCGGCTACCGGGCGCTGCGTCAGGCCGCGCTGCCGCACGGTGGACGGCTGGGAATTTTCGGCTTCGGGGGCTCGGCGCACCTGGTCGCCCAGGTGGCCGTGGCGGAAGGCGCGGAGGTGCACGTGTTCACCCGCAGCGCGCACGCACGCGACCTGGCGATGTCGCTCGGCGCCGCCTCCGCCAGCGCCTCGGTGGACGGCTATCCCGCGGCGTTGGATTCGGCGTTGCTGTTCGCGCCCGTCGGCTCGCTCATTCCGGGTGCGCTGGAGGCGCTGGACCGTGGTGGAACGCTGGCGGTCGCCGGCATCTACGTCGACGAAATACCGCCCTTGAATTACGATCGGGACCTTTTTCAGGAAAAGCGCCTGCGCTCGGTCACCGCCAATACCAGAGTTGATGGCGAGGAATTCCTCGCCATCGCCGCTCGCATCGGCATCGACGTCACCACCAGACCGTATCCCCTCGAGGAAGCCGACAACGCGCTGCTCGACCTCTCGCAGGGGCGGTTCACCGGCGCCGCGGTGCTGCGAGTGGCCGAGGGTGGCTAGACCGCCTCAGCGGGGTCGCTGGCCAGCGCCACGCAGCAGCCTCCGGGCCGCGGGCGGCTGGTGGTTTCGACGGCGAGCTCGGCGCCCAGGGTGCGGGCGGCGCTGTGGAGGCGCGACCGCCTAGCCAGCTCCTCGGCCTTCTGGTACCCGTGGTAGCCGCGCCGTCGCGACGGCGTGGTGCGCGCCTCGATCAGCCGTCCCCGAGTGCGTCGCGCCTCCTCCAAAAGGACCCGGGACGCCTGAAGACGAGGGACATGACTGGTACGCATCCAGAGGAGCAGCGAGAGCAACCGGGCCGCATCAGCCCGATCGCGATCATCGCCGGGGCGCTCGCCTCGCTGTCGGCGGCGGTGGTGGCGTCGTACTTCGGCGTCGCCGGCACGTTCATCGGCACCGCCGTGGTGAGCATCGTCAGCTCGCTGGCGGCCGCCCTCTATGCGGGCCTGCTCGGCCGCACCCGGGGCCTGGTCCAGCGCACCACCACCGTCCTGCGCGCCCCGACGCCGCACCCCGAGGACCGCGACGCCCGCGCCTCCGCCGAAGCCCCGGGCGAAAGGGGGCCGTCGGGCGGCCCCGGCGAAGGGGAAGCGTCCGACCACCGGAGGGGTGGCGGCCTGGCGGGGTTGCCGTGGCGGCGGTCGGCGTTGGTGGTCGGGGTGGCGGTGCTGATCTTCGCGATCGCGATCGGGGCGGTGACCGGCATCGAGGCGGCGATCAAGGAGCCGATCGCCGCTGCGCTCGGTGTCCGCGACAAGGGCCAGGCACGCACCTCGGTCGGGGTCGCTGTGAACCGTGCCAGCGGCCCCGCCACCACCCAGTCGCCTGGTCCCTCGTCGCCGTCGCCGAGCACGCAGCCGCAGGCGCCCACGAGCAGCCAGCCGGGCCAGGCGCCTCCGACGACGCAGCCCAGCCAGCCGGGCCCGTCGACCACCGGCGGCACGCAGCCGCCCACCACGGCCCCGCCGACGACGGCGCAGCCGTCATCCCCCTCGACGAGCGGCGGGACCTCCGCCAGTCGCTGAGACCCCTGTGGACAACGGGTGGCACGTTGCCGTGCAATTCCTACTATGTCGGTTGGAGTAGTGAGGTTCCGGCCGGAGGATGGGGGATGGCGTGCACTTCGATCTCGCGCTCGCGGTGGCGGGCCTGCTGGTGGGGTTCACCGTCGGGCTGACGGGCATGGGCGGCGGCGCGCTGATGACCCCGATCCTGGTGCTGCTGTTCCGGGTCCAGCCGCTGGCGGCGGTCTCCAGCGACCTGGTGGCCTCGTTCATCATGAAGCCGGTCGGCGGCGGTGTGCACCTGCGCCGGGGCACGGTGAACTTCGCGCTGGTCAAATGGCTGATGGTCGGCTCGGTGCCGGCCGCCTTCGCGGGCGTGCTGGTGCTCAGGCGCCTGGGTGACGGAGCGGTCGTCCAGGCGAGGGTCAAGGAGGCGCTTGGGATCGCCCTGGTGGCCGCCGCCTCGTCGATCGCCGCCAAGGCACTGCTCCAGTACCGCGCCGCCCGCCAGGCGCGGCGCCGCGCCCCCGCCAGCACCGACCAGGTCCGCACCGCACCGGCCGGCGGGGGCGCCCCGGCCGGCGGGGGCGCCCCGGCGGGCGAAGGCGCACCGGCCGGCGAGGCCCCACCGGCGCGTCCAGGGCGGCGGTTCCGGGCGCGGCCGCTGCCGACGGTGCTGGTCGGGGCGGCAGGCGGGCTGGTGGTGGGCATGACCTCGGTGGGCTCCGGCTCGCTGATGATCGTCATGCTGATGCTGCTCTACCCGATGCTGAGCTCGTCCGAGCTGGTGGGCACCGACCTGGTGCAGGCGATCCCGCTGGTGGGCTCGGCGGCGCTCGGGCACCTGCTGTTCGGCGACTTCAAGCTCGACCTGACCGCCTCCCTGCTGGTGGGCTGCCTGCCCGGGGTCTACTTCGGGGCCAGGGTCTCCTCCCGGGCCAGGGACGGGGTCATCCGCCCGGCGCTGGCGGTGATCCTGCTCGCCTCCGGGCTCAAGCTGGTCGACCTCGGCACGCCGCAGCTCGTGGTGGTGATGGTCGCGGTCGTGCTGCTGGCGGTGCCGCTGTGGGGCGCGCTGGACGCCATCAGCCTGCCCCGCCACGCCTGGCGCGCGGCCAATGTGAGCCGGCGCACGGTCGTCGGGGTGCAGTCGGCGGGGGCGCCCTTCGGGATCGGCTTCGTCGCCGCTCTGGTCTACTTCGGCTTGCTCCGGCCGAAGCTGATCGCCCGGCAGCCTTGCCCGTAGCCGGCGGGTATACTGGCCCCCGCCTGGCAGTGCTGTTCCAGCAGGCAGCCTGCGCGGCCACATCCGAGGCCCGCGGGCCTGCAGCTTCCTTCAGGCAAGCTCGGTCGTCCAATCCCGTCCGGAGGCAACCCGTGCGTAGCACCGTTGAGCCCGTCGAAGCCACCAAGGTCAAGATCAACGTCGTGGTGGATCCCGACGAGCTTGGCCCGGCGATCGAGCGGACCGCTCGCCGTCTAGGCCGCGAGCTGAAGGTGCCCGGATTCCGCAAGGGCAAGGTGCCGCGCCAGGTCCTGGAGGCCCGCATCGGCCGCGAGACGCTGATCGCCGAGGCGATCGAGCACGAGGCGGTGCCCGAGTTCTACGCCAAGGCGGTGGAGGAGCACGGGGTCGAGCCGCTGTCGCGCGCCAAGGTCGACCCGCCCGACTACCAGGACGGCGAGCCGCTGGAGTTCTCCGCGACGGTCGAGGTCAAGCCCGAGGTCGACCTGCCCGATTACCGCGGCATCCAGGTCGAGCGCCCCAAGCTCGAGGTGACCGACGAGCACGTCGACACCCAGCTCGACCAGCTCCGCGAGCGCTTCGCGCAGCTCGAGGTCATCGGCCGGCCGCTCGCCAAGGGCGACTACGCGCAGATCGACGTGCGCGCCACCAGGCACACGCAGGAGATCCCCGAGCTCACCCGCACGGACTTCCTCTACGAGGTGGGCTCGGGCACGGTCGTGCCGGAGCTGGACCCCCAGCTCGAGGGCTCGCGCAAGGGCGACATCCTCAAGTTCAACGCCACCCTGCCGGAGTCGGCTGGCGAGCAGCTCAGTGGCCAGGAGGTCACCTTCACCGTGCTGGTGAAGGAGGCCAAGGCCAAGATCCTGCCCAAGCTCGACGACGATTTCGCCCAGGAGGCGAGCGAGTTCGACACGCTCGACGAGCTGCGGTCCCACCTGCGCGAGCGGCTGGAGGAGGGCGCCGAGGCGCAGAACCGCTCCGAGACCGAGACCAGGGTGCTCGGCAAGTACCTCGACGAGGTCGACGTGCCGCTGCCCGAGTCGCTGGTCAACGACGAGCTCCAGTTCCGGGCCAGCCGCTTCGTGCAGCAGCTCAACATGATGGGCATCCCGCTGGACCAGTACCTCCAGGGGGCCGAGACGACCCAGGAGCAGCTCGAGGCCGACCTGCGGGCCCAGGCCGAGCGGGCCGTGAAGGCGCAGCTCGTGCTGGAGGCGATCGCCGAGGCCGAGGGCATGGACGCCGACGAGGAGGAGATCGAGGCCGAGATCCTGCGCCAGGCGCAGCGGATCGGCCGCGATCCCGAGGACGTCCGAAAGGCGCTCGGGCAGCGCGGTTCGGGCCCGATCCGCGGTGATATCCTGCGAACGAAGGCCCTCGCGTACCTGGTCGAGCACGCTCAGGTCAGTGACCTGGAGGGCGAGGGGTAGGCCGCCAGCGAGACGGCCGATGGCGACCAGAACGCAGCAAAGGAGTAACGCGTAATGCGGCCGATCTCAAACTATCTGGTCCCGATGGTGGTCGAGCAGACCAGCAGGGGCGAGCGCTCGTTCGACATCTACTCGCGGTTGCTGAGCGAGCGGATCATTTTCCTCGGGACACCCATCGATGACACTGTGGCCAATCTTGTCATGGCACAGATGATCCACCTCGAGGGCGACGAGCCGGACAAGGACATCCAGCTCTACATCAACTCGCCGGGCGGCTCCGTGACCTCGCTGCTGGCGATCTACGACACGATGCAGTACATCAAGCCGGACGTGGTCACCCTCTGCATGGGCCAGGCCGCATCGGCGGCCGCGGTGCTGCTGGCGGCCGGCGCCAAGGGCAAGCGCTTCGGGCTCCCGCACTCCCGCGTGCTGATCCACCAGCCCAGCGGCGGTGCCGAGGGCCAGAGCGTGGACATCGAGATCCAGGCACGGGAGATCCTGCGCATGCGCAGCATGCTCGACGAGATCCTGGCGACCCACACCGGGCAGTCCGTCGAGAAGGTTTCCACCGACACCGACCGAGATTTCATCATGACCGCCGAGCAGGCCAAGGAGTACGGTCTGATCGACGAGATCATCGCCACTCGCCGGGTGGCCGAGGAACTGGTCGCGGCGTCCTCCAACGGAAGACGCTAGATTCTGCAAGTGATGCTGGAAACCTGTCCTATCCGACGCGTACCCTCCAGCAGGCGAGGTCCGGCGGGGCGAGGCGCGACAGCCGCACGAGAGGACTCGGACAGATGGCCAAGTTTGGAGACGGTGGCGACCTGTTGAAGTGCTCGTTCTGTGGCAAGTCGCAGAAGCAGGTCAAGAAGCTGATCGCCGGTCCCGGGGTCTACATCTGCGACGAGTGTATCGATCTCTGCAACGAGATCATCGAAGAGGAGCTGTCCGAGACCTCGGAGCTGAAGTTCGACGAGCTGCCCAAGCCGACCGAGATCTTCCAGTTCCTCAACGATTACGTGATCGGGCAGGAAGACGCGAAGAAGGTCCTGTCGGTCGCGGTCTACAACCACTACAAGCGGATCCAGGTCGGCGCCACCGCCTCCAGCGACGTCGAGCTCCAGAAGTCGAACATCATCCTGCTGGGGCCGACCGGCTGCGGGAAGACGCTGCTGGCGCAGACCCTGGCCAAGATGCTCAACGTGCCGTTCGCGATCGCCGACGCCACCGCCCTGACCGAGGCCGGCTACGTCGGCGAGGACGTCGAGAACATCCTGCTGAAGCTGATCCAGGCCGCTGACTACGACGTCAAGAAGGCCGAGACCGGCATCATCTACATCGACGAGATCGACAAGATCGCCCGCAAGTCCGAGAACCCCTCGATCACCAGGGACGTCTCTGGCGAGGGCGTGCAGCAGGCGCTCCTGAAGATCCTGGAGGGCACCACCGCCAGCGTCCCGCCGCAGGGCGGCCGCAAGCACCCCCACCAGGAGTTCATCCAGATCGACACCACCAACGTGCTGTTCATCTGCGGTGGCGCCTTCGCGGGGCTGGAGAAGATCATCGAGTCGCGGATCGGCCGCAAGGGCATCGGTTTCGGCGCCGACCTGCGGCGGATCGGTGACAAGGACATCGGCGAGATCCTCTCCCACGTGCTGCCCGAGGACCTGCTGAAGTACGGCCTGATCCCCGAGTTCGTCGGCCGCCTGCCGGTGATCTGCTCGGTCCACTCGCTCAACAAGGAGGCGCTGCGGCGCATCCTGGTGGAGCCGAAGAACGCGCTGGCCAAGCAGTATCAGCGGCTGTTCGAGTTCGACGGGATCGAGCTGGAGTTCTCCGACGACGCCATCGAGGCCATCGGCGACCAGGCGATCCTGCGTGGGACCGGCGCCCGCGGCCTGAAGGCGATCCTCGAAGAGGTGCTGCTCGACATGCAGTACGAGCTGCCCTCCAGATCCGACGTCCGCCGCTGCGTGATCACCGCCGACGTCGTCTCCAAGGGCGTGAACCCCACGCTGGTGCCGCGCGACCGGGAGGGCCCGATGCGCGACCGCCAGCGGCGCGAGCGCTCCGCCTGAAGCCTGCCGGCGCCCGCGCCGAGATATCAACTGTTCGGCCGTTCGGCCGGCGTGATATCGTCCCGCTCGAACTGGTGTTCGAGTCGATGGGAGGCAGGATGCCCCAGGTCAAGTCCTATGATGCCGGCACTCCGTGCTGGATCGACCTCGCCACGAGCGACCCGGAGGGCGCGCGCAGGTTCTACGGCGGCCTGTTCGGGTGGGAGCTCGAGGTCGGCCCGGCCGAGGCCATGTACTACACGCAGGCCCGCATCGGCGGGCTGCCGGTCGCGGGGCTCATGGGCGAGCCCAAGCCGGACGGGGTCCCGGTCGGCTGGACCACCTACTTCGCCACCGATGACGTCGACGGGACCGTCAAGCGCATCACCGACAGCGGCGGCACGGTCACCATGGCCCCGGAGGACGTCATGGACCAGGGGCGCATGGCGATGGCGGCCGACCCGCAGGGGGCGATGTTCGGGCTGTGGCAGGCCGGCAGGCACTTCGGCTCCGCCCTGGTCAACGAGCCCGGCACGATCTGCTGGAACGAGCTGATGACACCGGACCTCGAGGCGACCCGCCGGTTCTACTCGGCGGTGTTCGGCTACGACTGGGAGGACGTCGACACCGGACCGGACGGGCCGGGGTACGCGACCTTCGCGGTCGAGGGACGCCAGGTCGGCGGGGCCATGGAGCTCGATCCGCAGCAGGCGGGCGGGGCGGCGCCGTCGTGGATGGCCGACTTCGCGGTGGCGGACACCGACGCGACCGTGGACACGGCGCGGCAGCTCGGCGGCGCGATCAGCGTGCCCGCGACCGACTCGTCCTACGGCCGCTTCGCGATCCTCCGCGACCCCCAGGGTGGCGCCTTCGCCATCATCCGCCTCGCCGAGGAGTCCTGAGCCCTGGTTGACCGAAACGGGCATGGACCGGGCGTAGTAGGCTGGAGGCACGAACAGCGACCTCGACGAGGACGGTTGGTGGCGTGAGCAGGTTCGCGGCGACGTTGGCGGCGCAGACGGCCGCTCTGCGAGTATCTGGCTGACGCGCACGCCGGACCGCTGAAGTCCTTTCCTCGTCCTCCCGAGCGGCGCCGCCCTGACCCAACAGGCAGCGGGCTGCGCGTCCTCGGGAGCGGGCGACACCCAACCGATCGAGGAGCACACCCGTGACCGACGCCGCTGGGCGGCGCGAGCTGCCCAAGACCTACGACCCCCAGGCGGTGGAGGGGCCGACCTACCAGCGCTGGCTGGAGATGGGCGCGTTCCGCGCCGACGCCGCCTCGCAGCGCCCGCATTTCAGCATCGCGCTGCCGCCGCCGAACGTGACCGGCTCGCTGCACATCGGCCACGCCCTGGACCACACCTTCCAGGACTACCTGGCCAGGATGCACCGCATGCGCGGCCACGAGGTGCTGTGGCTGCCCGGCATGGACCACGCCGGCATCGCCACCCAGAACGTCGTCGAGCGTGAGCTGGCCAAGCAGGGCAAGACCCGCTTCGACCTCGGCCGCGAGGCCTTCGTCGAGCGCGTCTGGGCGTGGAAGGCCGAGTCGGGGGGCCGGATCCTCGGCCAGATGCAGCGGCTCGGCGACTCCGTCGACTGGTCGCGCGAGCGCTTCACCATGGACGAGGGCCTGTCGCGCGCCGTCCGCGAGGTCTTCGTGAGCCTCTACGAGCAGGGGCTGCTCTACCGGGGCCAGCGGATCATCAACTGGTGCCCGCGCTGCCTGACCGCGCTCTCCGACATCGAGGTGGAGCACGAGGAGGTGCCGGGCGAGCTCGCCTACCTGCGCTACCCGCTGGCCGACGGCTCGGGCGCGCTGGTGGTGGCCACCTCGCGGGCCGAGACGATGCTCGGCGACACCGGCGTGGCGGTCCACCCCGACGACCCGCGCTACCGGGACATGATCGGCAGGACGGTGCGCCTGCCGCTGGTCGACCGCGAGATCCCGGTGGTCGCCGACGCGGCCGTCGACCGCGAGTTCGGCACCGGGGCGGTCAAGGTGACCCCGGCGCACGACCCCAACGACTACGAGATCGCCCAGCGCCACGGGCTGGAGGCGGTCAACATCCTCACCGAAGAGGCGGTCGTCAACGCAAATGGCGGCCGCTTCGAAGGGCTGGACCGCTACGCCGCGCGCGAGGCGGTCGAGCAGGCCCTGGCCGCCGAGGGCCTGCTCGAGAAGGTGACCGAGGCGCCGCACGCCGTGGGGCACTGCTACCGCTGCAAGACCGAGGTCGAGCCGCGGCTGTCGCTGCAGTGGTTCGTGGCCACCAAGCCGCTGGCGGCCGAAGCCATGGAGGCGGTCCGCAGCGGCCAGACGCGCTTCGAGCCGGCCCGCTACGCCAGGACCTTCTTCACCTGGATGGAGGGCATCCGCGACTGGTGCGTGTCGCGCCAGCTCTGGTGGGGGCACCGGATCCCGGCGTGGTACTGCCCGAACGGGCACGTCACCGTGGCCAGGCAGGACCCGAGCGCCTGCGCGGAGTGCGGCGCCACCGAGCTGCGGCAGGACGACGACGTGCTCGACACCTGGTTCTCCAGCGGCCTGTGGCCCTTCTCCACCCTGGGCTGGCCGGACGACACCGAGGACCTGCGCGCCTTCTACCCGACGTCGGTGCTGGTCACCGGCTACGACATCATCTTCTTCTGGGTCGCGCGGATGATGATGTTCGGCTGCCACTTCCAGCCGGCGGCGCCCTTCCGGGTGGTGGCGATCCACGGGATGGTGCGGGACGCCCAGGGCAAGAAGATGTCGAAGTCGTTCGGCAACGTCATCGACCCGCTCGAGCTGATGGACCGCTACGGCACCGACGCGCTGCGGTTCGCGCTCATCCGCGGCGCCAACCCGGGCAGCGACGTGCCGCTGGCCACCGAGTGGGTCGAGGGCGCCCGCACGGGCGGCCGTGACCGCGGCCTACGACGCCTACGACCCCGCCGAAGCCGCGCGGCTGCTGCACTCCTTCGCCTGGAGCGAGCTGGCCGACTGGGCGGTGGAGCTGGCCAAGCCGCGGCTGGCCGCCGGCGGCGAGGACGCCCGGCGCGCCGGCGCGGTGCTCGCCTACGCGCTGGACGTGACCATGCGGCTGCTCCACCCGGTGATGCCGTTCGTGACCGAGGAGCTGGGGCGGGTGCTGCGGGACGTGGACACGATCACGCTCGGCCCCTGGCCGGTGGAGCGGCCCGAGGACCTCGACGAGGCCGCCGAGGCCGACATGGCCGACCTCCAGGAGGTGATCGCCGCGGTGCGGCGCTTCCGCGCCGAGCACGGCGTGCCGCCGTCGCGCCACCCGCGCCTGACGATCGTCCCGGTCGGCGACCACCAGGCGGAGCTGCTGCGCGCCGAGGGCGACAGCGTGCGCCGGCTCGCCCGCCTGGAGACGGTCGCGGTCGGGCCCCCATCGCTCGGCGGTGGCCCGACCGCCAAGGTGCTGGCCGCCGGTGCCGAGCTGCACCTGCCGCTGGCGGGCATGATCGACCTCGACGAGGAGCTGGCGCGGCTGGAGCGGGAGCGCGAGGCGCTGGACGCCGAGGCGCGCAGGGCCGAGGCCAAGCTGGCCAACGCCGACTTCGTGGCCAAGGCCCCGGCCGCGGTCGTCGACAAGACCCGTGCGCGCCTGGCCGAGGTCGAGGCCGCCCGGACGAAGGTAGTCCAGCGGATCCAGGAGGTCACGGCGACAGCGGGAGGATAGCGCCATGCGACGCCCCCAGGTCCCGTCCAAGCCCACCCTCGACGGCCTGGAGGCGAAGTGGCAGGCCCGCTGGGAGGCTTCGGGAACGTACCGGTTCGACCCGACGCGCCCACGCGAGGCCGTCTTCTCCATCGACAGCCCGCCGCTGACCGCCAGCGGCACCCTCCATATCGGCCACGTCTTCTCCTACACCCACACCGACCTGATCGCCCGCTACCAGCGCATGCGCGGCCTGAGCGTGTTCTACCCGGTCGGGTGGGACGACAACGGCCTGCCCACCGAGCGCCGGGTCGAGAACCACTTCGGCGTCCGCGCCGACCCGGCGCTGCCCTACGATCCGGAGCTCCAGCCGCCCCGGCAGGGCGACGGCCGGGCCGGCGGGGCCAAGGTCCCGGTGTCACGCCGCAACTTCCTGGAGCTCTGCGCGCGGCTGTCCGCGGAGGACGAGCACCGCTACGAGCAGCTGTGGCGCCGGCTGGCCCTCTCGGTGGACTGGTCGCTGCAGTACAACACGATCGCCGAGCGAGCCAGGCTGGTCTCGCAGCGCAGCTTCCTTCGGCTCCTGGAGCTGGGCGAGGCGTACCAGGCGGAGGCGCCGACCCTGTGGGACGTGACCTTCCGCACCGCGGTGGCCCAGGCCGAGCTGGAGGACCGCGAGGTCCCCGGTGCCGCCCACCTGATCCGGTTCGCCATCGAGGGGCGCCCGGACGGCGTGGTGGTGGAGACGACCCGGCCGGAGCTGCTCCCGGCGTGCGTGGCCCTGGTGGCCCATCCGGACGACCGGCGCTACCAGGAGCTGATCGGCCGGGCCGCGCGCACGCCGCTGTTCGGCTTCGAGGTGCCGGTGCTGGCCCACCACCTGGCCAGGCCGGACAAGGGCACCGGCATCGCCATGATCTGCACCTTCGGCGACACCACGGACGTCACCTGGTGGCGCGAGCTGGGGCTGCCGGTCCGCTCGATCGTGACCCGTGACGGCCGCATCCGCGCCGAGCCGCCCGAGGGCGTGGCCGCCGGCGATGCCTGGAAGCAGCTCGTGGGCCTGGAGGTGACCGAGGCCAGGCGCAGGATCGTCGAGCTGCTGGGGGAGAGCGGCGAGCTGGTGGAGCCGCCCCGCCCGATCGTCCACCCGGTCAGCTTCTACGAGAACGGCGACCATCCGCTGGAGATCGTCACCAGCCGCCAGTGGTTCATCCGGCTGCTGGCCCACCGCGAGCGCCTGCTCGCCAGGGGACGCGAGCTGGACTGGCACCCGCCGTTCATGCGGCGGCGCTTCGAGGACTGGGTCGAGGGCCTCACCGGCGACTGGCTGGTGAGCCGGCAGCGCTTCTCCGGCGTGCCGGTGCCGCTGTGGTACCCGATCGGCCCCGACGGCACCGTCGACCGGGACCACCCGATCGCCCCGAGCGCGGATCGCCTGCCGATCGACCCGGCCGTCGACGCGCCCGAGAGCTTCACCGCTGCCGACCGTGGCCGGCCCGGCGGCTTCGCCGGCGACCCGGACGTGTTCGACACCTGGGCGACCTCCTCGCTGACGCCGCTGATCGCCGGCGGCTTCGGCGAGGACCCGGCCCTGTTCGAGCGGCTGTTCCCGATGGACCTGCGGCCGCAGGGCCAGGAGATCATCCGCACCTGGCTGTTCTACTCGGTGGTGCGCTGCGAGCTGGAGCTGGGCGTGCCGCCGTGGGCGCACGCGGCCATCTCCGGGTGGGTGGTGGACCCCGACCGCGCCAAGCTGTCGAAGTCGCGCGGCAACGCGGTGTCGCCCACCGAGACGATGGACCGCTACGGCGCCGACGCGCTCCGCCACTGGTCCGCGGGCGGCCGGCTCGGCTCCGATACCACCTTCGACGAGGACCGGGTCCGCGTGGGCCGCCGCCTGGCCATCAAGGTCCTGAACGCGAGCCGTTTCGTCCTCGGGCGGCTGGAGGCCGGGGCGGAGGCGGCGGCGGGGGAGGCGGCGCCGGCGGGGGAGGCCGGGGCCGCTGGACCAACCGCCCCGACCGAGCCGCTGGACCGGGCGGTGCTGGCGGCGCTGGACGAGGTGGTGGCGGAGGCCACTGCCTCGCTGGACGGCTACGACCACACCAGGGCGCTGGAGCGGACCGAGGCGTTCTTCTGGCGCTTCTGCGACGACCACGTGGAGCTGGTCAAGGACCGCGCCTACGGCTCGCACGGCGAGGCCGCCCGCGCCTCGGCGGCGGCGGCGCTGGGGACCGCGCTGGACGTGCTGCTGCGGCTGCTGGCGCCGT
>WNGF01012307.1_pt1 | contig 14947 bp, 10 predicted proteins | sample 5400641 | NCBI WGS metagenome assembly WNGF01 (sample SAMN13153371, study PRJNA577476) | soil metagenome | isolation source: 80 cm soil or saprolite under grassland replicate 2 | place: USA:California | collected 2016-06-15
GGCGGCGATGCGGGCCAGCGCGTCGGACTGGTCGCCATAACGCTGGAAATATTTCTGCGCGATCTGGCCGAAGATCCCGGCAAAGCCGCCCTCGATCTGGTCCTCCTCCTTGCGATAGCAGGCGCGCAGGAGGAGGTCGTTGATCTCGGCGCCGGACCGCTCGGTCATCTTCTCGACCCCGACGACGAGAACGAGCCGGGCCTTGCCGGCGGCGATCGTGTTGAGCCCCATATGGATCGCCGCCGAGCCGGTGGCGCAGGCGTTCTCGACCCGGGTCGCCGGCTTGAAGCGGAACGCGGGGTCGGCCTGGAACACCAGCGAGGCCGGGAACTCCTGCTTGACGAAGCCGCCATTCATCGTGCCGAGGTAGATCTGGTCGATCTCGGCGGCCGATACGCCAGCGTCTGCGAGCGCGCCCTGCGCCACCTCGACGATCAAGGATTCGACATCGCGGTCGTCATGCCTGCCGAATTTGCTGTGCGCCCACCCGACGATGCACCCGGTCATGCTGGCCCCCACCCGTTGCGGCGCCGACGATAGCAAGCGATCGCCCGCCGCTCTATCCTGATATGGGTATTCCAGAAGGGGGCCAAATGGCTGTCCCCGACACGATCACGATCCGCCGGCCGGACGACTGGCACGTCCACTTCCGCGACGGGGCGATGCTGCGGGCGGTATTGCCGTTGACCGCGCGGCAGTTCGCCCGCGCGATCGTGATGCCGAACCTGGTGCCGCCGGTGACGGACGTCGCGGCGGCGCGGGCCTATCGCGAGCGCATCGTCACGGCATTGCCGGTGGGCGCCGATTTCACGCCGCTGATGACCTGCTATCTGACCGACGCGAGCGATCCCGCCGAGGTCGCGCGCGGGTTTGAGGAGGGCGTCTTCGCCGCGGTCAAGCTCTACCCGGCGCATGCGACGACCCATTCGGCGCACGGCGTCACCGATGTCGAACGGGTCATGCCGGTCTTGGAGCGTATGGCGGCGATCGGCATGCCATTGCTGATCCACGGCGAGGCGACCGATCCCGAGATCGATATTTTCGACCGCGAGGCGGTGTTCATCGACCGGGTGCTCGACCCGCTGCGCCGCCGGCTGCCGGAATTGCGCGTGGTGCTCGAACACGCCACGACCGAGGAGGCGGCCGCCTATGTCGAGAGCGGCGGGGCGAATTTGGCGGCGACGATCACCGCGCATCACCTGATCATCAACCGCAACGCGCTGTTTGTCGGCGGCATTCGGCCGCATCTCTACTGCCTGCCGATCGCCAAGCGCGAGAAGCACCGCCGCGCCCTGCGCCGCGCCGCGACCTCGGGCCACCCCGCCTTCTTTCTCGGCACCGACAGCGCGCCACACGCAATTCCAACCAAGGAAACCGCCTGCGGCTGCGCCGGCATCTTCACCGCCGCCTCCGCCCTCGAACTCTACACCGAGGTGTTCGAGGGCTTCGTTGAACGGCCCCGCCTTCTACCGACTGCCGACAAACGAACGCCGCGTCACGTTGCATCGCGAGGGCCGGACCGTGCCTGAGCGCGTCGGCGAAGGCGATCTCGCGGTCACGCCGTTCCGCGCCGGCGAGACCTTGCGCTGGCGACTGGCGGAATGACTCGTCGCTTGTAGGGTGGGTTAGCGAAGCGTAACCCACCATGGCGTCACTGGCAGGAAAAGTGGTGGGTTTCGCTGCGCTCTACCCACACTACGGTGCTCAATCTGAGAGCGCCTCTGCGGTATCGGGAGGCAAGTCGTGGCCTTCGATGTGCCGGCGGTGCCAGAGCGCGTAGAACAACAAGGTCCAGGCGGCGCGGCCGGCGCGCTTCTGTGTCGCCGTGGCGAAGACACGTTCGACCCCTTCCGGATCACATAGGGCGCGCACCGCTTCCGAACGCGCCACCAGCGGGCCGATCGCGGCGGCGCGCGCGGCGATCCAGCGGCCAACCGGCACCGTGAAGCCGCGCTTCCGGGCGAGCGGCTGCGCCGCCGGCAACTGGCGCGCCAGCCAACGCCGCAGCAGCCATTTGCCGAGGCTGCGGCGGATCTTCAGTTCATCGGGCAGGCGGAAGGCGAGCGCCGCGACTGCGGGGTCGAGAAACGGCGTGCGGCCCTCGATGCCATGCGCCATCAGGCAGCGGTCGAGCTTGGTCAAGAGATCGTTGGGCAGCCAGTCGGCGCAATCGACGGCCTGGGCGATCTGCAACCGGCTGCGCCCGTCGCCGGTGGCAAGCGCCTCGGCCGCGGCGATGCCGTCGCGCCAGCCGGTGATCTCACCGCGCAGCAGGCCGAGATCGTCGAGGATGCCGCGCACCCGCGGCATCCGGCCGCCGGCCCACCATGGCCGCATCACGCTGCGATAGCGGCCATAGCCGGCGAACAATTCGTCGCCGCCCTCGCCCGACAGGATCACCTTGAGGCCGTCGGCATGCGCCGCGGCGGCCAGCTTGTAGCTCGGCAGCATCGCGTAATCGGTGGCGGGATCGTCGACCGCGCCGGCCACCGCCGGCAACAGGCGCCAGAAATCGGCTTCGTCGAACAATATCTCGACATGCTCGGCGCCGACCGTCATGGCCGCAGCGCGTGCGGCCGGCCGCTCGTCGGCGAGGTCATCGCCGGCGAAGCCGATCGTGAAGGCCTTGACCGGCCGGTCGGCGAGCCGCGCCATCATGACCAGCACCGCGCTGGAGTCGATGCCGCCCGACAGGAACATGCCGAACGGCACATCGGCGCGCTGATGCACCCGCACGCTGTCGGCGAGCGCGCGATCGAGCCGGTCGCATGCTTCCTCCTCGTCGATCGCGACGGGCTCACCCGCCGGCAGCGCCTCGAGCCGGCGGCGCTCGACGACGCGGCCCTGCCGCACCACGACGGTCTCGCCCGGCAGCACGCGCTTGATCCCGGGAAAGATCGTGTCGCGGCCGGTGGTGAACTGCATCTGCAACAGTTCGTTGCGCACCGGCACGGCGAGATCGGGCATGACGATGCCGGCCTCGATCAGCGCCTGGGGCTCGGAGGCGAAGGCGAAATATTGCGGCGTCTCGGCGTAATAGAGCGGCTTGATGCCGAATGGGTCGCGCGCCAGCACCAGCCGCCCGGCCGCCGGGTCGCGCAAGGCGATCGCATACATGCCGCGCAGCCGGCTGGTGAAATCGAGGCCGTGGCGGCGATAGAGGTGGAGCGGCAGCTCGCAATCGGACTGCGTCGCGAAAGCGGCGCCCGGGAATTCGCGGCGCAGCTCGATGTAGTTGTAGATTTCGGCATTGGCGACAAGCGCGGCGCCGCCCGGTTCGTAGAGCGGCTGGTCGCCGGTCGCGAGATCGATGATCGCGAGGCGCCGCTGCACCATGCCGACATCGCCCGAGCGGTAATGCCCCTCGCCGTCCGGGCCGCGATGGGCGAGCGGCGACGCCAGGGCTCGCAACAGCTTGCCCGGCGCGGCGTCGCCATGGCAAGTCATGATCCCGGCGATACCGCACATCAGGCAGCGACCTCGTCGAAGAACTGGCGATAGCGATCGACGACGGCGGCCTCGGTGAACTCCGCCTCGTAGGCCTGCCGGCCGCCCTGCGCCAGGCGGGCGCGCAATGCCGGATCTCGCGCCGCGCTTGCGATCGCGACGGCGAGTGCTTCGCTGCCACCGCCGGGCTGGCCGGGCAACGGCACCAAGAGCCCGCTGCGGCCGTTCTCGATCAACCCGGCCGGGCCGTCACTCGCCGTCGCGACAACCGGCAAGCCGGCGGCCCAGGCCTCGATCACGACATTGCCGAGCGGCTCGTGGCGCGACGCGCAGACGAGGAAATCGGCGACATTCATCAGCGCCCACACATCATCCCGCCAACCGAGAAAGCGGACCCGCTCGGCAATGCCGAGGCTCCTCGCCTGGCGATCGAGATCCTCGCGCAACGGTCCCTCGCCGGCGATCCACAGCTGAATGTCGTCGGTCATGGCGAGCGCGTCCAGCAGCAGATCGAACCCCTTGTTCGGGTGCAGCCGGCCAACCGCCAATGCCAGAGTTGCGCCTTGCGGCCGGTCGAGTGCCATGGCGGCCGGCAAGGCGCACGGGTCGGGAACGAAATTCGGCAGGTAATGGGCGCGCTCGAGCGGCCACCCCTCACGTACGGCGTAATCGACGATCGCCCGGGTGTTGCCGATCAGGTGATCACAGCGGCGGTAATATTTCAGGTCATAATACCCGCCGAGCCGGCCGACATGTACAAAATCGCCGGGCGGACACATCGCCGTCGCGCGGTTCATCCAGGTCAGCACGACGTTGGGCCACCACTCGGTGATCTCACGCCGGAAGGCAATCCGGCTGGCGACATCGAAGGGCCCGCCGAAGCGAAGCTCCGTCACCGCGACGCCGGCTTCGCGCAAGGCGGCCGAGCGATCAGGACAGCGGCGGATCACGACGCGCTGCGTCTCCCCGGAGCGTTGCAAGGCCCCGGCGAGGCGGACGAAAAAGGTTTCGGCGCCGCCATGCCGCGCTCCGGCCATCGCCTGCAAAAGCCGCCGCGTCACGCCGGCTGCACCTCGGACCGATGCACGGCGCCGCGCAACACCGTCAGTGCCTCGGCGAGCACGGTGTCGACTTCCAGGTCGTTCAGGTCGGGGGTTGCGAGTATCCGCACGAGATCGCCGCGCGGCGCGCACAATGCCGGATCGGACGCTGCCGAAAACAGCACCACGACCGGGCCGTCGCTCGCTGCCGCGAGGTGGCAGACCCCGGTATCGTTGCCCACCGTCAGGCGCGCGTTGCGGGTCAACGCCGCGAGATCCGACAGATCGGTATGACCCACGAGGTCGACGGCGTCGGGACAAGCCCGGCGGATCTCGGTGGCCAGCGGCCGCTCCTCCTGCGTGCCTACCACGACCGGGACAAGGCCAACGTCGTACAGCGCCAATGCCAACTGGCCATAGCACGCCGCCGGCCAGCGTTTGGCCGGGCGGTGCGGCGATGAGCCGGGAACCAGCAGGACGAAATCGCGGCCCGCCACCCCGGCGGGCACATCGCGGGTCGAGGGTGTCGGTGTCGGCTGCGGGGTCGGATAGATGCCGGCCATCAGCAGCTGCTCGGCTTGCTTGTCGATCGTGTGCTGCCGGTCGCGGTCGAGGTTGGCGTGCGGGTGCGAGCAGCCCGGCGCGATCCCCGACCACTCCGGCCGACTGTGGCGGGAGAACAGTCGCAGATAATGCGACGAGCGTTGCGAGGTCTGCAGGTCGTAGACGCGGTCAAACCGGCCCTGGCGCAATTGGCGCCGCAGCCCCCACCATTCGCGGAAGGCGGAGGGCTTCGGCCGGCGGTCGATCAGCACCTCGTCGAATAGGCCGAGCCCGGTCGCGAAGTCGGCAAACGGGGCGGTCGTCAGCAAGGCGAGACGATCGGCGGCATGATGACGCCGCAGCGCGGCGATCGGACCCAGCGACTGAACGAAATCGCCGAGCGCGCTAAGCCGAATGACAAGAACACGGCGTGGGCCGGTCGCCCGCTTGGCCGACACATGGCGCGGCCTCACCCCGGCCAAGCCGCGCAGATCGACTTCCGCCGCAAGCCTCTCGAACGCGTCGAACACGGCGGCATGCGCCGCGTCGTCCGCGATCGCCGCGCATAGCCGATCGACCAGATGGGCCGCCGCAGCGGTAGCGGCCACCCAATTATCTGTCGAGCCCGTCCCTGCCCGCGACAGCAACACCCGGCCCCCAAGCCGCGCCGCGATCAATGGACGCCGCGCCAGATGCGTGACGCACAGCTCGCGCGCCCGCTCGCCGCCGCCGAATTCGCGCCGCAGCGTCTGGATGTCGCCAGCGATCACGTAACGCCGATCCGGCCGGCGCGCGGCCTCGTTCCAGGCGCAGAAATGATGGAGCGGCGTGCCGGCCGGAAAGTCGCTGGGTTTGAGCGGCGCCGCACGACGCCATGTTCCTGGTGTCATCGCGCCAGTTGCGCCTCGAAGCGTTCGGCAACGGTGCTCTGGGGCTGGATCTCGTCGATCCGCAGGAACACCTGGCCGCCGCGGCCGCAAAACCCGCGATAGCTGTATTTGACCCGGGCGGCTTCGACGAATTCCTGCCAGGCCTTGAATTCGTGGTTTTTCCAGCCGTGGTAGTTCAGGTACTCGTCGAAAACGACGATCGAACCGGGCAGCAGCAGGTCGCCGAGCTGGTCGAGCACCGTGCGGGTCGATGAATACAAATCGCAGTCGATGTGCAGCAGGGAAATCGTCGAGCCTTCATGGTCGGCGCGAAAGCCGGGGAGCGTATTCTCGAACCAGCCCTTGTGGACCTCGACATTCGCCCGCAGTCTGGGGACCTTGCCGCCGAGCGTGAACTTGCCGCGGGTCTCGAAGGTGCCGTCCCAGCTGTCCGGCAAGCCCTCGAAGCTGTCGAAGGCGTGCAGTACCGCAGCCTCGCCGCCGGCGCCGATCAGCCGCGCGATGAAATTGGCGCTCGCCCCCTTTTCGACGCCGAATTCGAGAAACAGACCAGCCGGGCGCGCCTCGCCGACCGCCGCCTGCAACAGCCGCCATCGGTCGGGATACATGTTGGCGGCTGCCATATGCCGGCGGATGTAGACCGCCGCTTCGCGGCGCGCCAGACGCTGCAATTCGAAATTGACGTCATGCGCGAAATACTTGTGCACCAAGCGCTCATAGAGGCGCTGCGTCAGCGGCCGTTTGATGCGCAGCCTGGCGGCGGATCTCCTAAACATGGCGGTCGGCCCGCTCGCGCAAATCGAGCGCCTTGATATGGGTCAGCACCGGGTACAAGCCGGCGAACAAGGCGAGGAGCACGCCGCGCCACCCCTCCCGGTAGCCGCGGCGCTGCCAGTATGACTTCAGGAAGCGCGAGAAGAAACGCCGGACCGTGCGGTGTACATAAAGGCGCTGGCCGGTCTCGACGACGCCCTTGGCCGCCGCATCGGAATAGCGGTCGAGACGCCGGATCACCCCGGCGACGTCGCGGTCGACGAAATGGTCGATATGCCCGTTCAGCCGCCCGCCCCTGCCGGTCAGCGAGATGCTCGGGTGGATTTCACCGCCGCCCCAGCTCTTGGCGCCGGGCCGGAACAGGCAGGGCTTGGCGGCGACGCCGTTATAGGCGCCCCAGCCGTGCTTGACCCACACCTCCCCGATGTAATTGTGGAACGGCACGTAATAATAGGAATATTCGGCGCGGCCGAGAGCCTCTTCCAGCTCATGTCGCAGCGGGGCGGAGACCCTCTCGTCGGCGTCCAGCTCCAATATCCAGAGGCTATTGCACAGCGCGATCCCGGCGTTGCGGCGATCGGCTTCAACCGGCCAGGCGCCTTCCAAGATGCGGGCGCCGGCGCGGTGCGCCACCTCGGCCGAGCGGTCCGTGCAGCGATCGAGCACGACGACGATGTCGCGCGCGAAGGCGGCGCTCCGCAGGCAATCGCCGAGCTGGCCTTCCGCGTCGCGGGCGACGACCAGCACCGACAGATCGAGCTTATCCTCCGGCACGGTGCCAGCGCTCACGCCGCCTCGCTGACCGCGCGGCGCCACAACTCGCACGCCGCCGTCTCGGCGGCCTCGACCGACAGGCCGTCCATCAGCGTGTCGGTGGTGCGGTAGTCGTAGCCGGCGGGGTAGGTCACTTCGGCGCGCGCTACACCGGTGAAGCGTCCCCACGGGGCGTATTGCTCGACCGCGCTCGGCCCGAACAAGCCGAGGGTCGGCGTGCCGGCGGCCGCGGCGAGATGCATCAATCCGGTGTCGTTGCCGATGAACAGAGCGCAGCGGCGCAGCACCGCCGCCGCGGTCAGCAGATCGGTCCTGCCGACGAGGTGGATGACCCGCCCGGATGGCAGGGCCGCGAGCACCGGCGCCGCCTGGGCGCGTTCATGCGCCGCCGCCAGCACCGCGACGCGCGCCGCGGCGAGGGGCGCATCGGGCATGGTCAGGCGCCGCGCCAGCTCGGCGAACCGCTCGGCCCGCCATTCCTTGCCGCGCCAATTGGCGGCTGGCCCGATCGCCAGCACCGGCCCGCCGGGCGGGACCAGCACCGCGGCGGCGCGGTCGTGATGCGGCGCGGTCCAGATCACCGGGCTCGGCGGCGGGTCGAGGCCGAACAGCCGCGCCAGCTGGCGCACCCGGTGTTCGCGCGGATCGCCCTTGGCCATGACCCGGCGCTCGCCGGCCCGCAGCAGCCAGGCCAGAGCCGAACCGCGCAAATCGACGACGAGATCCCAGCGCCGCCCGAGGGTGCGCGCGTACAGCGCGAGCCAGTGCAATGACAAGCGGCGCTTGCGCAAGACGATCGGCCGCTCGAGACCGGGGGCTGCCTCGAACAATGGCGCGGCGACGGGTCCCGCGGCGATGGTCAGCCGCGCCCCGGGGAAGCGCTCGATCAGATGAGACAACAGACCGGTCGACAGCACGGCGTCGCCGATGCGGGTCGCGGTCACGAATAGGATGCGCATGTCGCCGATCTCGGCGCCTTAATAGCCCGCGCGCCGCGGCTTGCCAAGCAAGGCGGCTCTCTCTAACTCTAGCTTGAGAGGTTCGGTTGCGACCCCAGAAAGCGGATTGGCCCGTGGCACAAGGTAAATTCGTCGTTCTCGATGATCGCGGCATTCTCGCCGTGTCCGGCCCCGACCGCCGCAGTTTTTTGCAAGGCCTCGTCTCGAACGACATCGACAAGGTCGCGGCCGACCGCGCGGTCTATGCCGCCTTGCTGACTGCGCAAGGCAAATACCTGCACGATTTTATCATGGCCGCGGCGGGCGAGGCGGTCTGGCTCGACGGCGAGATGGCGCGGCTCGCCGATCTGAAGCGCCGGCTGTCGGTCTACCGCCTGCGCGCCAAGGCGGCGCTCGACGACATGCAAGAGCTGGCGGTGGCGGCGGTGTTTGGTGCCGGCCCGTGCAGCGCGCTGGATTTGCCGGAGGAAGCGGGATCGGCGCGGCCGTTCGGGGCGGGCGTCGCGCTGGTCGATCCGCGCCTGGCCGCCCTCGGCGCGCGCGTGATCCTGACGCGCAACGAGATCCGTCCGGCGCTCGCGAAAGTGGGCTTGGCGGAAGCCGATTTCGCTTCCTATGACCGGCACCGCCTCGCGCTCGGGGTTCCCGACGGCAGCCGCGACCTGGTCGTCGAGAAATCAATCCTGCTCGAAGCGGGTTTCGACGAATTGAACGGCGTCGATTGGCAGAAGGGCTGCTATGTCGGCCAGGAATTGACCGCGCGCACCAAATACCGCGGGCTGATCAAGAAACGCCTGTTCCCGGTGCGCATCGAAGGTCCGGCGCCGGGGCCGACGCCGGGCACGATCGTGACATTCGACGGCAAAGAGGCGGGCGAGATGCGGTCGAGCCGCGACGGGTTCGGCCTGGCCCTATTGCGGCTCGACGCGGTGGCAAACGAGCACAGCCTGTCGGCGGGCGCGACTAAGCTTGTTCCGATTCACCCGGAATGGATGCGGATCGAAGACAATCGCGAGTAGAGCGATATTATTCGTCATCCCGACGAAAGCCGGGACCTACTTCTCAACGTCTCGGGTGCCGCCCGATGGGTCCCGGCTTTCGCCGGGACGACGATTGCAAATCAGCTCACGCAGTGCTGGTTGCCGCTCCGTCGCTAAGCTCCGCCTGGGCGGCGGCGAGCCGGGCGATCGGCACCCGATAGGGCGAGCAGGAAACGTAGTCGAGCCCGACCTCGCGGCAGAAATGGATCGAGGCCGGATCGCCGCCATGCTCGCCGCAGATGCCGAGTTTGAGGTCGGGCCGGGTGGCGCGGCCGCGCTCGGCGGCGATCCTGACCATCTCGCCGACCCCGGCGGTGTCGAGGGTCACGAACGGATCGTTCTCGAACACGCCGAGCCTCTGGTAGGCGCCGCTGAAGCTCGCCGAATCGTCGCGCGAGATGCCGTAGACGGTTTGCGTCAGATCGTTGGTGCCAAAGCTGAAGAAGCTGGCGCTCTGGGCGATCTCTCCGGCCAGGAGGGCGGCGCGCGGCAACTCGATCATCGTGCCGACCATGTAGGGAACGTCGACGCCGGTCCTTCCCTTCACCTCGCCGGCGACCCGGTCGACCAATTCCTTCAGGATGTCGAGTTCGCGCCGCGTCGCGATCAGCGGCATCATGATCTCGGGCTCGACCGCCTCGCCGGTCTCTTGCATCACGGTCGCAGCGGCCTCGAAGATAGCCACCGCCTGCATCTCGTAGATTTCGGGATAGGTGATGCCGAGCCGGCAGCCGCGATGGCCGAGCATCGGGTTGGCTTCGTAGAGCGCGTGGGTGCGCTGGCGCACCTCGGCCACCGGCTTGCCGGAGAGCTCCGCCAGTTCCTGGAATTCGGCGTCGGTCTTCGGCAGGAACTCGTGGAGCGGCGGGTCGAGCAGCCGGATCGTCACCGGCAATCCGCGCATGATGCGGAAGATCTCGGCGAAATCGGCGCGCTGCATCGGCAGCAATTTGGCCAGCGCGGTGCGGCGGCCGCGCTCCTGATCGGCCATGATCATCTCGCGCATCGCGCCGATCCGGTCGGCCTCGAAGAACATGTGCTCGGTGCGTGAGAGGCCGATCCCCTCGGCGCCGAAATTGCGCGCCGCGCGGGCGTCGGCCGGGGTCTCGGCATTGGCCCGCACGCGCAATTTGCGCAGCGCATCGGCCCAGCCCATCAGGGTAGCGAAATCGCCCGACAATTGCGGCTCGATCGTCGGCACCTCGCCGAGCATGACCTCGCCGGTCGAGCCGTTGACCGTAATCAGATCGCCGGCCCGGACGAGGTGGTTACGCACTGCCATCATGCCGGTCGCGTAATCGATCCGCAAATCGCCGGCGCCCGAGACGCAGGGCCGCCCCATGCCGCGGGCAACGACGGCGGCATGGCTCGTCATGCCGCCGCGGGTGGTCAGGATGCCCTTAGCGGCATGCATCCCATGGATGTCCTCGGGGCTCGTCTCGATCCGCACCAGGATCACGCTCTCGCCGCGGCTCGCCGCCGACTCGGCCATGTCGGCCGAGAACACGACCTTGCCCGAGGCGGCGCCGGGCGAGGCCGGCAGGCCATGGGCCAACACCGTCGTCTTGGCCGCCGGGTCGAGCATCGGATGCAGCAGCTGGTCCAATGAATTGGGCTCGATGCGGCGGATCGCTTCGTCGCGTTCGATGACGCCTTCGCCGACGAACGACACCGCGATCTTCAGCGCCGCCTGGGCGGTGCGCTTGCCCGTCCGGGTCTGCAGCATCCACAACTTGCCACGTTCGACGGTGAATTCGATGTCCTGCATGTCGCGGTATTGGTCTTCGAGGATGCGGCGCACCTTCAGCAATTCGGCAAAGACCTCCGGCATCACCTCTTCCATCGCCGGCAGCGTCGCCCTGCTGGCCTCCTTGCCGGCGATCGTCAGGTGCTGCGGGGTACGGATCCCGGCGACGACATCCTCGCCCTGGGCATTGACGAGGTATTCGCCATAGAACTCGTTGGCGCCGGTCGACGGATTGCGGGTGAAGGCGACGCCGGTCGCGCAATCCTCGCCCATGTTGCCGAACACCATCGCCTGGACGTTGACCGCGGTCCCCCAATCGGCCGGGATGTTGTGCAGACGGCGGTAGGTCACCGCGCGCGCGTTCATCCAAGAGCCGAACACCGCGGCGATTGCGCCCCACAATTGCTCGTGCACGTCCTGCGGGAAGGGCTTCTCTGTCTCGGCGAGCACGACCTCCTTGAAGCCGGCGACGAGCGCCTGCCAATCCTCGGCGCCGAGCTCGGTATCGAGGACGGCGCCGACCTCGATCTTGTGGTTCTCGATCAGCTCCTCGAAATGGTGGTGCTCGATACCGAGCACGACCTGCCCGTACATCTGCAGAAACCGGCGGTAGCTATCATAGGCGAAGCGCTCGTCGCCGCTGTTGCGGGCGAGGCCCTCGACGGTCTGATCGTTGAGCCCGAGATTGAGGACGGTGTCCATCATCCCCGGCATCGAGGCGCGCGCGCCTGAACGAACGGAGACGAGCAGCGGCTTCGCGGGATCGCCGAATTTGGCGCCGATCGCCCGTTCGACGGCGGTCAAAGCGCCCGCGACCTGGGCCTCCAGCTCGGGCGGATAGGTTTTGTCGTGCGCGTAGAAATGGGTGCAGACCTCGGTGGTGATCGTGAAACCGGGCGGCACGGGCAGCCCGAGATTGCTCATCTCGGCCAGACCCGCGCCCTTGCCGCCGAGCAGGTTGCGCATCTCGGCCTGGCCCTCGGCGGCGCCGCGACCAAAGCTGTAGACCCATTTCGTCATGGGTTGTTCACCCCTCGATTTGGGAGAAATCGGCGACCTGGTTCATCACCGCGCGAATGCGCGAGAGCAGCCGGAGCCGATTTGCCCGCAACTCCGGCGCGTCTACATTAACGGTGACCTTGTCGAAAAATTCATCAACCGGGCCGCGCAATTCGGCAAGCGCGGTCATCGCTTCCTCGAAACGCTCCTGCCGCAGTAACTCTCGCGATAATCCGTCAGCCGTGCCCAGCGCACGCGTCAGCGCATGCTCTTCCGCTTGCTGAAGGAGCGCAGGGTTATCGGGAGGTTCATAGCGGCATTTATCGCGCCGTTCTTCGATTGCTACGATGTTTGCCGCACGCCGGTAGGCAATCAGCAAGTTTGCTCCGTCCGCCGTGTCAAGAAAGGCTTGCAGTGCGGAAACCCGCGCCAGGAGCCGTATGAGATCATCCTCAACTCGATCCGTCGGGCCGTAAGGTGCAAATGCTGCAGCGATCAGGTCATGCCGTACGCCTTGCTCGCGGAGGTGGACCTTCAGCCTATCCACCAGGAACCTGACGAGATCCTCGGCCAGAGATCCGCTCGCTATCGCATCAGGGCGTACCGGCTGCGTCACCAGAAAGCAGAGATGCAGCGAGAGACGCAGTCTGTTCTCAAGAATTATGCGGATGATGCCTAGCGCCGCTCGGCGTAGCGCAAAGGGGTCTCCTGATCCGGTCGGGCGTTCGCCGATCGAGAAGAACCCGACAAGCGAGACGATCTTGTCAGCGAGCGCGACGACGATGCTGACCCGCGCGGTCGGGCAGGTGTCATTCGGGCCAAGCGGCTTGTAATGCTCGGCGATGGCTTCGGCGACGCGCGGGTCCTCGCCGTCATTGAGCGCGTAGTAGCGGCCGATAACGCCTTGCAGTTCGGGAAACTCGCCGACCATGCCGGTCGACAGATCGGCTTTGGCCAGATGCGCCGCGCGCTTTGCCATTCGGCCCGTATCCGCGTCGTCACAATAGAGATGCTGCACGAGCGCAGCCGTCAGGCGCTCCATCCGCTCGGCCTTGTCGTACACGCTGCCGAGCTTTTCGTAATAGACGCGGTCCTTGAGCGCCTCGACGCGGTCTTCGAGCCGGATTTTGCGGTCCTGGTCCCAGAAGAAGCGCGCGTCGGCGAGCCGCGCGCGCAATACCCGTTCGTTGCCGGCGACGATCGTCTTGCCGTCATCGGCGGTCAGATTGTTGGCAACGAACAGAAAGCGCGGCGCGGGGATGCCCCCGGCTTTCGCCGGGGCAGGCTCCGGATTCAGGCAGGAGAAGTATTTCTGGTGGGTGCGCATCGCGGTCGCCAGCACTTCCGGCGGCAGCGCCATGCTCTCATCGTCGATCGCGCCGATCAGCACGACCGGGAACTCGACGAGCCCGGCCACCTCATCAAGCAACGTCGGGTCCGGTTTGACAGTTACACCCGCCTCCGCCGCGAGGCGGTCGAGATCGGCGGCGATGATGTCGCGCCGGCGCGCGTGATCGAGGATCACGTAGGCGGCTTCGAGGCGTTCCAGGTAATCTGCGACGTTATCGACGCTGATCTTGCCCTGCGACAGGAACCGGTGGCCGCGCGTCGTCCGGCCGACCGGGACCTGGTCGAGCGCCAGCGGCAAGACCGCGCCGCCGAACAGGCAGACGGCAGAGATCAGCGGTCGCACCCAGCGCAATGACGATGCCGGGTAGCGCATCGACTTTGGCCAGGGCAGTTCGGCGATCGCGGCGCGCAGCAGCTCCGGCAATACCTCGCTCGCCGCGCCGCCCGGGCGTTCGATCTCCGCGAAATAGAATTCGCCGCGGCCGGTGTCACGGATCTCGCATTGGTCGAGCGATTGCAGCCCCGTTGCGCGCAGAAAACCCTCGAGCGCGGCTGGCGGCGCGCCGAGACGCGGGCCGCGCCGTTCCTCGCGGCGGTCGGGTTGGCGCTCGGGAATGCCTTGGGCGATCACGGTCATCCGGCGCGGCGTTACATAACCCGATAGGGTCGCGGCCGGGATTTCCGCGGCGGCCAGCTTGTCGCGAACCAGCGCGGTCAGGTCTTCGATCGCGCGGCGCTGCATCCGCGCCGGGATTTCCTCCGACAAGAGTTCGAGCAGCAGTTCGCCGCTCACGAGTCACGGCCCTGGAAGCATTTATCCCCCGTGGCCGGGCTTGACCCGGCCATCCACGTCTTGAGCCGTTCCGGTATCGAAGACGTGGATGCCCGGAACAAGTCCGGGCAAGGGGACTTAGAAGGTGGGCGCGCGTAGTGCCCCATGCTCAAGATTTCCCGCTCGTCCCGGCCAGCCAGGTCTCGCAGCAGGCGCGTGCCAGCGCTCGCACCCGGCCGATATAGGCGGCGCGTTCGGTGACGCTGATCGCCCCGCGCGCATCGAGCAGGTTGAACAGGTGGCTGGCCTTGAGGCATTGGTCATAGGCGGGCAGCGCGATGCCCCGCGCGATCAGCCCCTGGCATTCGGCTTCGGCGTCCGCGAAATGGGCGAACAGCCGCGGGGTATCGGCGGCCTCGAAATTATAGACCGAGAACTCGCGCTCGGCCCGCTTGAACACCTGGCCGTAGGTGATCCGGCCGGGCCCGGCGACGCCGTTGAAGTCGAGGTCGAAGATGCTCTCGACCCCCTGCACATACATCGCCAGGCGTTCGAGGCCATAGGTCAGTTCGGTCGATACCGGGTCGCATTCGATGCCGCCGACCTGCTGAA
>WNGF01006177.1_pt1 | contig 14946 bp, 10 predicted proteins | sample 5400641 | NCBI WGS metagenome assembly WNGF01 (sample SAMN13153371, study PRJNA577476) | soil metagenome | isolation source: 80 cm soil or saprolite under grassland replicate 2 | place: USA:California | collected 2016-06-15
GAAGTTAAGTATAGAAAATAAATTAATAAATTAATTATAAAGCTTTTAAGCTTATACTTAGTCTTATATAAATTACTTATTATATATTTAAGAAATTAATCTTTATATAAAATAGTTTAAGATATTTATAAACTATACTAGAGTTGACGAGATCCAGCTTAGGATTTGGACAGAACGTTGTTTGACGTAAGCGCACAGGCACCATGGTGGCCTGGGCGCGGCGCAGCTCCAGCACGCTGACCCCACCAAAACCGACCCTGCTATAAACATAAAGGCCGCCCCTTCTAGCCAATTAAACAATATGCTTTAAGGATATAAGTGTTAAGTTTAATATCCTTTAAAAGGCTTCTATTACCTGTGATTTTATAATAACAGTGACGAATTTTTTGTATTCTACTACGGCAGGCTGGGCGCAAAGTTGCTACAGGGCTGTCAGGCGCTGGCATTTGTGCGCCCGGCAGAAATACAGCGTGTGTGTAGGCATATGAGCCTTTCCACTCACCTTTTAGCATATACAACACACAAAAGCCTCGACTTGCGGTATTACAGCACTACTCTTACTAGCTCGAGCCAACAAGGGCCTGAACAGGTGAGTTGGACGTAGGCAGATCGTGAAGTCAGCGTTGGAGCAAGAGTTGAAGGAAGCGTTGAAGTAATGTGGGTGCCTGAAGGTGCCTGAGGCGGAAATGAAGGAAGCGTTGACGGAAGGAAATGAAGTAGGGCGTTGACGGAAGGAATGAAGTAAGGTAAGTGCCTGAGCGTGCCTGAGGTATAAATGAAGGAAGCCTTGACGGAAGGAATTAAAGTAGGCGTTGACGGAAGGAAATAAAGTAGGCGTTGACGGAAGGAATTAAAGTAAGGTGGGTGCCTAGGAGTGCCTGAGGCGGAAATAAAGGAAGCCTTGACGGAAGGAATTAAAGTAGGTTGACGGAAGGAATTGAAGTAAGGTAGGTGCCTGGGAGTGCCTAAGGCGGAAATGAAGAAAGCCTTGACGGAAGGAATTGAAGTAGGCGTTGACAGAAGGAAATAAAGTAGGCGTTGACGGAAGGAATTGAAGTAAGGTGGGTGCCTGGGAGTGCCTAAGGTGGAAATGAAGGAAGTAAGGCGGGTGCCTAAGGCAGTCGAGTAAAATAACGTCACAAATGCAAAGTATTTGAGGTTTATACCCTTAATGACCGTAAAGCCACGGGATATATCCCTTTCCGACTACACAAGTGTGTCCATGGTCCCAGGTTCCCTAGCAGGGACTGTTAGGGGCCTGGATATTATTTGCAAACGTTGGCATTGATGCTTTTTATGTATAATTATTGTGTGGTGGTGTGCTCAGGGAGGCCCAGCCCCTGGGGATTTTGAAGGAAGCCCTTGAAGTCAGGGAATGTGAAGTGATCAGGTGCCTAAGGCAGCATAGTAAAATGAACGTCTCAAATGCAAAGCATTTGAGGTTGCTACATGTGAAGTCTCCTTAGGTTCACCTGTCGCTATTCCCTTTAGCTAATATTGAACATCGTGTTTTGTTTATTGTTTATTTGACCTGGGATATGGATCCCCGTTTGACCCAGACCCTAACAGAGCGAGCGAACTGGCAACAAGCATGTCGCAGATATGCCAAAAAGCTAGCAGGTAAGGCCACTGTTGAGTATGTTTAAATGTAATGAATACTAATTTGTAATCTTGCACAGACGCTAAAGCAAAAGGCATCTCTCTTCCCGAAGACACTCGTGTGCCAGAGGGCTTCCAATTCTACGAATACAAACCTCGGAATCGAGCACCCAAGAATGCGAAGAATCAAACAGTCACAGATCCTACTCCACCTGTGGCCTCTGCTGGCCCTAGTCGCACGTCTACGAGCATCGAGAACCAACAAGCTCTGGCATCTACAGCTGGGCCCAGTCGCACGTCTACGAGCATCGAGAACCAACAAGCTCTGGCATCTACAGCTAGGCCTAGTCACACGTCTACGAGCATCGAGAACCAACAAGCTCTGGCATCTACAGCTAGGCCCAGTCGCACGTCTACGAGCATCGAGAACCAACAAGCTCTGGCATCCGCCACAGCTGGGCCTAGTCGTGCGCGTGTCTTACTATCCCCAACCCCCCTCCTCGAAGACCTTGGCCTTTCTACACAAACAATTGCCATTCGACCTCAACAAACCGTTCCGGCATATGCCCCTCCTGTACAATCACACATAGGGAACTTGTACAATACGGACTCAGATATAGATACGCCTCCCAGAGCAGGTCAAAGCAATACCTCAAGCTCGCAGTCCACATCCCAAGCAGACCGGCCGGCACCCTCAGAGCACTTAGGTAATTCTGATCGGATATCAGGACAGAGCTGGCATCCCAATTCCGATGTTACTGATACCGAATCGTCACTCGACTCTGACGCGTCGAGCAGGGCCAATACGAGGCCACCATCCATTACCGCGGTAGAGCACTTCTATCAACACTTCTCGCGAGCACTCTTTTGCCCTGAACACTTGCACCATCAACACTTTGCTTCCCACGAAGCATTCTTGGGCAAGCATGGCCAATCCCATGCCGAATGCAACGGGCTCGACCATCTGCGAGACCTTACTGATCCGAAACTCCCTTCAAATACTCGAATCCCGGATCTTCTTAGCAAGCCATATGTATACAGGGGAAAGAATGCGTACAACCATAGCAAAGCGTGCGCTTCTACTGGGAAAGCCAATCTCACACCGCTTTTGAGCGCTTCTGAAGCAGCCCATTTCCGCGAACTCTTCGAAGGCGTTCAAGGTGGTGGGTCCCCTCCTCCGAATATCTGCATGCATCAGCACGAGCCGAGCATCTCCTCTCAACCTCCATTAATCACTGTCGACTTTGACAGCATATGTGGATTTGCAAGCAGCCTCGCAGCTTTTCGTCAAGGCATCAAATGGCTATTGCATACCAGTAATGGCAACATTATACGCGGGAAAATCCACGGTGTATCGATCCCTCTGTTAGATTACCAGAATTCTGAGCGCCGAGTCCCTATCGAGAAGATTCCACATCTCCACATAGGATCGTTGGCGGGATGGTCCGACGTCCAGGTTTATATAGTCTTCCCAGCAATTTACCAGGCGCGATCAAGATCAAAAGAGTCAACGCCCATGCTCACAGATGCCCAACGAGAAGCTTGGTATGACCTTGTCTTTGCCCCCGCGATCCGCACAGTGCTTTCTGTCTCTGACCTTGCCGACTTTCCTCCATCTTTCCATGCCGCGCAGAGCAACTCTTTAACGACAAGTCGTGAACGTGGCACACACCAGGGCAGTCATTCTTCCCACATCCAACTCCTACGCTTCAACCTACAGCACCAGGTCCTTGATCAAGTATGGGAGGAAATCCAAGAACAAATTACGCAAAACCAGCTCAATGACTTCTTTGACGCGCGAATCTTCTTTAATGGCAAGGACCTAAAAGGCCGCACGAGTTCCAAGACTTACACTGAACTGTCAGAGAAGTGGCAATCGCTATGGAGCTCTGCAATTGATGAGAATCACCTTGAGAGCGACAAGTTATATTGGTGGGATTGGGGCCGTCAATTTGCCCCGCCAGAAGGATCCTCCCTCTTGTGGAAACCCTGCTGCCCGGCATACTATCGCCGTGAAAAGGCCAAGATCTCAGGCTCGACTTGTCTTGTTCCTTTGATCAAGTATCCACTTGCCGGGCTGCGTGATGCTTGTTCGTACACAATCACCCCTGCTCATGGCAGTGAGGAGCACCGCCAAGGCTCTATACACTCCCAATTCTATACCAAATCCAAGACGAGTCTCATTGTCAACACGATTGAAGTGCTCGAGGATTCCAGCATCGACTTGCTTGCTTACGGCCAGGACCAAGTGCGTGCAACATCGAACGCGGGCGGGGCTCCTACTGCCTCTCTTGCTGCTGCGGCTGGCAACTTTGTAGCAGGGAAGATCCGCGCCGCGTCCAACCTCCACCCTTCTCACGATAACCGTGCAGGTGTTCTCCGCGAGGAAAGCCGTTTAGCTGGCTGTCTTTCACACTCCCTCCTTAGTCGATTGGTTCAGAGTGAGCAGGCGCAACTCGCCGCACAATCTAGGCCATTTGTGGATCCTGACGACTTCGAAGCCCAGCTTCCAGAACATGCCGAGGAGCCACTTGAAACGACGATCTACGAAGCCCACCTAGTAGCACAGCACCAACGCGTACAGGAGCAGGATAACGATGGTGTCTCACGCCATTTGCCGTTTTGGGAACTCCCATCTCCCACTTTCTGGGGCTTTCTCCGCGGCAACCTCAACAAACACCTCCTTGGTTTTGAGAAGCACTTAACGTCAATGACAGACGACAGCGTCCCCCGGTCGACCACAGCCTCTGCTCTCCTCTTCTTGACCGCAGCACGCCATAGCACTCTCTCTAAGCAAGTGAGCGCTGAACGTGTCTTATTCAAAGACACTTGGATCCCGACAGGAGATGGGCGCCTCCGCGATATAGATGACCCATTTGACAGTCTAGCCACCTACTCCAGCGCGTCTGAAGATGAAACAAGCCAGATCATTCGCCACGGTCTGAATATGCAACACTCGATGAAGCGCTACGGGTATATGTGGTGGTCTGCAAAGGTCGATTGGACTACGTGGCAGATTAAGGAGCAGTTTGTGAATCACTTTTTCCTCGACCAGCCTGAATTTGCCCAGCGGTTTAAGCGTCGACAAACCCAGGTGGCGTATGTGGACCATCTTGATAGGCTCTGCGACCTGATCAAGGAGTGGCTCCTGTTGCATTCTGGTAACCACCAACGACTCGAGCTGATCTTGGACTTCAGTATTGGGTTACTGATGACGCAATTCCGACGAGACACATGGGGACAAATGATCAGCACCAAACGACTCCAAGACCCGACAGTCGCAGATTTCCTCCGGTCTGGCAGAGTCGCTCTTACCCATGCCAACGTTTCCAAGTACCAGTCAACTGGTCGGCCCACGCTCACCACCAGCAACCACACATTCTATAAGAAAAACCCGTGGGAACTTTTCAAGTATTTGTTTGGGGTTGATACCTATTACAATCCTCTGGGGAAACTCAGGAAGCGCGACCACTGGGAGGACAAGCCATATCGGGTAGCATTCAAGGGGATCCTCAGGGCTCTCTTAACGTATACTGATCCCAATGTTACCGCGAATTGGGAAGCGACTCTGTTCAAGACTATCCTTGCCACTAATCCTCTTTTGCCAACTCCAGATGGAACAACCTTTATTCAAGTGAAGAAAGATGGGCAATATGTTTGGGCAACATTCGACTTCCCCGACGGTATTGGGCCTCTAGGCCAGCCCGCTTCTTGTAAGCAGGTTGTCAAGGAGTCGTTTCCGTCAAAACACACCCCAATCCGCACTGCTGGAACAACACTGGCCACATCAGATGTCTTCTGGTCAAAACCAGTCCCAACGCTTCTATTCGAGGTGCAATATCTGGGTAAGGAGCCACAGAAGGTGCGCCGGACGATCGAGAGACAATTTGCGGCGATGGATGGTAGGTAACCATTTCCCAGCCCAGGGTTGGGAAATCAGGAACAGACAGGCAAAGTCCATCAGACCATTCCCCATTTCCCAGCCCAGGGTTGGGAAATCAGGAACAGGCAGGCCAAAGTCCACCAGACCATTCCCCATTTCCCAGCCCGGGGTTGGGAAATCAGGAACAGGGACGCTGCTCACGCCTTAGACCATTCACCATTTCCCAGCCCAGGGTTGGGAAATCAGGAACAGGCAGGCCAAAGTCCACGATCCTCTCCTCGCCGCTGGTTGGCAACCAAGGTCACAATCAAAACCTGTCTTTTTCTTCTCTGGGAGGAGTAGCAGCGCTGAATCCAAACACATCATTGCGACCTCGCTTGGATCCAAAACGAACGCGCCGACTTCAAACACCTTTGCCCCGTCGTTCACATTTAGTCTTCGTGCTTGTTCTCGAGACTCCCTCCCTACTCTCTGTTACATACAAACACTCTCCGATCCTGTCGCGAAGCCACCATTACTTAGGACCCTTCCAAACTTGATTACCTTCCTCATTGGTGCTTGAGTACACGAAAGCTTGCATATCAGTTTTGCATCAGACCTCCCTAAGCAAATTCACAAGCACACACACCCTTCGTGCAATCCACCCTGACTTCTGCTATAAAAGACGCTCTTCTTCCCCACAACTTCCACAAAATACTCCTCCCCTCAATCAAAGCATAGCATTTCACCATCCCACAGAAGCCAAGTTGAACCTCGCAAGCACACAATGCCCCACCCAACAAATCACCCCACCCTCTACCGGCAACGACAACAGAATGTCCGCCCTCTCAGCCTTTAGCAAACAAATCGACCCAAGCACCAACAACCACGACCACGAAGACTCCGACGACGAGCAAGAAGAAGGCGAGCACGAAGACAATTCCCCAAACCTCTCTTCAATCCACCTCAGGGTCAACGCCTCTCCGTCACCGGAGACAACAACCTCATCGTCATCGAACCTTCCCAACCCACATCCAAGATCACCGTCACTATCGTAGACGAGCACGAAGACGACTCCCCAAACCTCTCTTCAACCCACCTCAGGGTCAACGCCTCTCCGTCACCGGAGACAACAACCTCATCGTCACCGAACCTTCCCAATCCGCATCCAAGATCACCGTCGCCATCGTCTCAGCACTGAATTCAACGACTATGGGTTCTTCAGGCGTACCGATGATTGATGAGGAGGGAAGACCACGCCCAATCTTGGTCGAGGTTAACGCTAATGTGAAGATTCATGGGTCGAAGAATGTGGTTGGGGGGAGGGCAGTTGTTGGCCATTTGGCACAGAATGGTGGTATGAGGAGGGGACCGGAAGAGAGGAAGACAGGAGAATGGACTGGTTCAGGTTGCAAAGAAGAGGGAGCGGGCGGGAAGCGAACCGATCGAGATGGAGTCGAAGAGAGCACGTCGAGATTAGGCGTTGCTAGCGAATGGGTGGCATGGCTTCCAAGTTCTTAAAGGAACATGGGAAATTGGTGTTGGTTGCATTTGCTCTTTTGCATTAGATGGCCTGGTGCAGCCTTATGTACATATATTCTGGGTTATTCTTGGTGGTCACCATCAAGCCGGGAACACACACAAAGTGATGCAATACCTTGCTGCTGCTGCACACTCAGACTCGTCGATCAAGAGCAAGGCACATTCAGACAGTGATTTATTCTCTATGTACCACTACCAGTGAATCCTTGGCCCTGGCTCTGCGAAGACATGTGTGTGCTGTTGCTGATATGTCGATTGTGAACGGAGTGCCATGGGCTATTGACGATGAGCCAGACCAATTTTTATTGGGACTCATGTTGTAGTTGGCGTTGCTATCTTGTTTGAATCTAGAGTTCATACTGTCGAGCGGGTTCTGGAAGCCTCCTCTGTTGACGAGAAAACCTCAGGAGTGGCGGAGCTTCCATAAGTTCTCCTCAGGCCGCTGAGTACTCAGCTCAGATCTGATGTCGCGAAGGCAGAAGATTCAGGCTGGCCATACTGTGGATTGGGCATCGTTTCCTGTAATACCTCTCTCTCTTGTGGCAACTGAGGTGGTAAAATGGCTGGTAAAGGGGACAGGTGCTGATTTGGTGGTAAGATCGTTGGTAGAGAGGGTGGGACCTGCACGAGCTGTGGTCACGCGTTGTGATATTGATCGAGCTGCCAGCGGTTGTGCTGGCAGGAACTTTGCTGCTGCCTCGACCATGCTCCATTTCCCAGCCCAGGGTTGGGAAATGAGGAACAGGAATTTTGCTGCTGTCCAGGCCATTCACCATTTCCCAGCCCAGGGTTGGGAAATGGGGAACAGGAATTTTGCTACTGCCTAGGCCATTCACCATTTCCCAGCCCAGGGTTGGGAAATGGGGAACAGGAATTTTGCTACTGCCCAGGCCATTCACCATTTCCCAGCCCAGGGTTGGGAAATGGGGAACAGGAATTTTGCTGCTGTCCAGGCCATTCACCATTTCCCAGCCCGGGGTTGGGAAATCAGGAACAGGAATTTTGCAGAGTCACTTGTGCACCTTGTTTGCTACGAGTTTATTTAGGCAGTGTTTGCTCTCTATGTTACATTTTTGATGGCCTATTGCCCTGATCCTGCTCCTTGGCCATGCGGCACGTATTCACCAACTTCAGTGCCCAAGTGACCAGAGTGCGCACCACTACTTCCTTCCGCCCTTACCCTTGCCCTTCTTGCCCTTCTTGCCGCCACTACCTCCTGTCTTGCGCTTCTTGGTGGGCGTTGGATCGTAGTCGTCACCACTGTCCTGGTCATCGGTGGCGGGAAGAGGCTCTTCGACAACAAACTCCTCAGGGGCAGACTTCTCGGCGACCTGCTCACTGACGGCATACTGCTCAGCGGCAGACTGCTTGGCATCAGAATCCTCAACAGCAAGCTCCTCAACGTCAAACTCTTCAGCGGCAGACTCCTTAGCATCAACCTCTCCAGCGACGCCCTCGCGAGCCATGTATTCCTCAAAGGTAGTGGGGTGCTTTCCACCTTGCTGCGGGTGGGTGCTGCTCTCATCTTCGCTCGTGGGAGGGTCGGAGAGGACAGACTCATTTTCGGAAGAGTGTGCGTCAGCAATACCCTTGTCATCGTCGCTATTCTTGGCGTTCCTCAATGCTGCAGCCCTGGCGGCCTTGGCGGTGGCCTTGTTCATAAGAACAAGCTTGACGGCGGGGGTAGTTGGCTCCTCACTGCCGGAATTTGGAGTGGATGGGCCTGGCATGGCTGCAGGAGCTGCTGTCTTCTTGCCAGCTGGTGTCTTCTTCTTCTTCTTTGCAGAGGTGGGAGCGCTGCCAGAGCCAGAGGCGTGACTAGTAACAGGTGCGATTGACATGGGGCCAGGAGTGTAGGGGATAGAATTGACGTATGCGTCGCAGGCTTTGAGAGTGTGGTTGTTGCGGACGCGAGCGTAGGTGGTGGCATCTGCGGCGCGGCCAGCATACAGTGTGGTATTGAGCCAGGTTGAGTATTGAGGGTGGTTCTTGAGGGTATCGGCTGTGAGGGGAGAGAGCTGGATGTTGATGTCGCTGGAGCCATACAAAGTGCGTCCACCGAGGATGAGAACGTCGCCATTAGGATCCGTAAATGCGTGGCCGAGGTGCTGTGCGCCAGAACGGATCTTCATACCTTTGACAAAAGGGAGCTGAAATAGTGTGCCCTCCCATGCAGAGATTACACCAGTGTTCTTTGCCATGACCAGCATTCCGATAACATGATCCGAGAGCTTGTCCTTCACATAGATGCCGTCCTTGGCCATTGCAACAAGATCACGGATGTGTACAGTGCCGGGAGCAGGGTCGAAGATGTGGCGCGCATCCAACTCGCTGGGTGTAGGAAGAGGAGTCATGAGGACAGACGGTGAGGTGAGGGAGTCGGTGGTGCTGATGGTGCTGATGGTGGTGCTGATGGTGGTGCTGGTGCTGGTGCTGACTGCGGTCGTGGTTGTGGTTGTGGTTTGGTTATGGTTGCAGTTGTTGTTGCTGTTGCTGTGGTCGTGGTGTGGTTGAGTTGGAAAAAAATTAAAAGAAAGTTGGGAAAAAAAAGAGCGGGGCCCTTTATAAATAGGGCTAGGGTTCGGTTAACTTAACTTTAAATTTTAAAAGTGAATTTTTACTTATAAAAGTGAATTTTTGCCTTTGGCTTTGTTTGCCTTTGGCTTTGTTTGCTTTTCGCTTTGTTTACTTTTAGCTTTGTTTGCTTATCACTTTTTTTTGCTTATAGCTTTGTTTGCTTATAGCTTTGTTTGCTTTTAGCTTTGTTTGCTTTTAACTTTGTTTGCTTATAGCTTTGTTTACTTTTAGCTTAGTTTGCTTTTAACTTTGTTCATATCCTACTCAATTTTGGCTACCCTTTACCTTTGCCCGCCGTTTAACTAAAAATTCACCTTTAAAACTAAAATTCACTCTGTAAGCTAAATTTAGCGAAGCTCGGCAATTTTGATTCCTTTAAATTAAAGCCCCTTAAGCTTGCTTCCAAGATTTTATTTTCCAAAAACAAAAAAAAGAACGACCACGACCACAACCACCATTAGCACCAGCACCACCATTAGCACCGCTATCGGAACGACCATCAGCACCGCCATTAGCACCACCAGCACACCCACGCCCACGCCCACGGCTCTCTGTAAGCTCCCTCCTAGCATCTTACATTACAACGACTCCAGTTAGTGCTGTGCACAGCAAATGGAAAGAACAATGGAGCTACGCAAGAGGAAGAGAGGCACAGAAGACGTAGGAGGCTCAGAGGAAGCGGTTGAGTTTAGGGGGCAGATCTTTCAAAAACCTGGCGATGTGATTGCATACCTACAAGCAGTAGAAGACGACAAGGACCGATACTCAGCACAGATAGAGGTGCTAGAGAAAATGGTTACATATCACAACCACGCCGGAGACATGATCGAGGAAGTGTACACGTATATCGAAAGGGACGGTGCCTTCAATGCAGCAATTTCACACAAGGAGTTCAGCGATACGTGGAGAGAAGTGAGGATTATTGTGGAGAACAACAAGGAGAGGAGAGACAGAGTACAGGAATCAAGCAGGGCAATTGTCGGATGCTGGGATGAGAAAGTTGTCGGCTGGCTTGTAGCAGTGCAAACGTCTGGAAGCTTTATGCGGGCAGTGCAGTTGCTAGCTGGGATGTGCTCAGCCCAGGAAGGAGCCTTGAGGGTAAACAGGGCAATGGTAGACCGGCTAGGTGCACCACGAAAGGGAATTTCATCACAGAATGTTATTCAGACTGCAGATGTTGTGGCTGCGAGGAGCCTTGCTACCTTCGAGAGAGTCACGAGAGATGAGCAGAAGAGATTTGGTCTCAGAGTGGGAGAGGTGGGATTTCTAGAGGAGGGAGAAGTGCAGGAGGAGATTGAGGGAGCAAGTGAGAGTGTGCAGCATTTCCCAGCCCCGGGTTGGGAAATGGGAAACGACCAGGCAAGCGAGAGTGTGCAGCATTTCCCAGCCCCGGGTTGGGAAATGGGCAACGACCAGGCAAGCGACAGGGGTGACTTGACACGTGCCACCGACTTAGAAGACGACTACCACGTGGAAATTAGAGATGAGATGATTGACGAGGAGCTCCTAAGCGAGGTGGGCAGAGAGCTACAGGAGCTGGAGAAGAAGGAGAGTAGTGCAGAAGCTGGGAGTGGCAGTGATGAGGAGGGCACTAGGCGTAGGAAGACCACTGAGAGCAAGTGCGGGTGCTCTGGGGATGTGACGAGTGGATGGAAAACTGCAGCCTCCAAGGGAAAGTCTTACGATATGGGCCTCAATTTGAAGCTGCTGAAAGCATGGAGCGGATTCCGGAAGGTGTGCTACGTGCACTCAAAAGCAATGGGTGGCCACGTGGGTTTGAGGGTCAAGCAGCTAAATGGGCAGCAGTTGGAGGAGAGGCTTCGGTACATTCACAACAATCGACTGGAAATCGGCAGGCTCAAGACAAGCAAGGATACATTCTCGTGGTTTCGAGTGAAGAATCGCCCAGCACGTGCATCTGACACACTCGGACCATACAAGTTTAAGCACGAAGACCTCCTGGCGGACCTGGACTACGATCAGCAAACTGTGCTGGACTGGATTGGGGGAGTTGACACTGCGGCTTGGAACGAAGAAGGGTCAGTCAACATCAACCTCTTTGGCTGGTGGTTCGAGACAGAGATCGGCAACATTGTGCTCAGGGAATTCGACGCATACCGACATCACCTTCGGGAAATCAACGGCAAGAGCAACTATGGATGGCTTCGAAACATGTTCTACTCAATTGGGCAGCAGTTGATGCGACAAGATCCAGTATACTACGCTACGTATGCTGCTCTTCGGCCGGACAAGCAGTGGAGACTAGTGTCGTACCCGTACTACGCGAAGTATGCAGTGAAAGGAGACAACACCTACTTCCGACACATGGACTTGAATATCCCTGAGCTGCTTGCTAACGCCCGAGGCTGCAACATGATTCAAGGGTCTATTTCACTGGATAATGAAGACAACTCGAACTGCACGGTCATCTTACCCGGAATGCAGTACAAACTCGGGCAGTGGTGGGAGCGAGTGGTGGAGAGAGGGCAGGAGACAGATGGGTTTGTCCATCGAATCACAGAGCAGATGTTCACTCGGGAAGATGCCAAGGTATTGGGGCTGGACTGGAAGAGAGTGCCATGCAGCAGAGGGGAAGCACGAATTACTATGCCACACCTTCCTCATGGAGCAGACGGACCCTCTACCGGAACAAGAAGAACAATGCTTCCTTGGTTGGTCGGCTTGCAGGATGACTTGACAACGTTAGAGGTCGTTGAAGGTGGAACGTGGGAGATGCTATCCAACGCACACCGAGACATGGCTTCCCCTTCAGCGACTCCATCTGGGTTAGCTAACAGGTATGGAGCTATTCCCTACAAGTTTCCTGCGGCAGTGGAGATTACTGGCCTAGGGCCACTTTCAGATGCTCTTGTGTGTCGTCGGCGATGGGACTCTGCTCTTGTTCTGAGAGATCGTGATATCCTCCTGAGTGGCAGCAGGGAGGAGGCTAGCAAGTATGTGAAGGCTTGGAGAGAGAAGGCTGTGGCTGCTGCGATTGAGGCTTTTGCGCTAGTGGTACAGAAGGAGAAGCAGGCTTTTGGGGAGAAGTCGTACTATTTCCACCTGGACAGACTTGAGCGCTTTGGGTTAGTGTTTCCAGAGGTAGAACCTGACGAAGAAGATGAAGTTGAGGAAGGAGAGTCAAAGGAGGGCGGTGCAGATTTTGTAGAGGCGGCAATGGGCGAAGTAGAGGAGGGCCAGCATTTCATGTAGCAGCGGGATTCCTGTAGTTTGGGTCAAAGTGCACGTAATAGAGGTTGGGCATTTAGTAATGGTGACGTTAGATAGAGGAGGGACACTAGAGTAGCTGTCACCTACAATAGACGTAAGGACAGAAATTTAATCTTGTGTTCTAAGTAATCAGTGGACTCCATGAGACCAGTGTGTGATTAAATATAAGACCATGATTACTGCTTAGATCAGACACACCTGCCGTGACGACAACCAAAGTCGGCCCTAGCCTCTTATTTCCTACATTCCTTATTCTGGCTACCTTAGAGGGCTCTACGGACTTTAGGAAGTAACTATAAAAGCCTTGGTTACTCCTAATCTTCCAGTCCCACGCTCCTCCCCTCCCTTGAAGGCCCCTCCTCCAGCCCACCTGCTGGGAGCCACTGCTAACCCAACCTTGGCTCCTCACGTCCCACGCAAGACCCCCTATGGCCCTTACTGTGCTGTGGAGTTCCAAGGACAGCTTGCTGACACACAGGAGCAGCTTGCCCATAGCCAAGGTCCACTCTACCACCTTGACAGCACGGCTACCTAGGCCACTACCACTGCCACCCTCGCCCCCTCTGCTTAGGCCTAGCAACTTCCTAACGTCTAGGTACAGCATGTGCATGCCTAGAGACAGCTTGCTCACACGTAAGAGGAGGTGGCCCATGTCTAGACACAGGCTGCTAATGCCTAGAAACAGGTCAGTGCCCCACATTCTGACGTTGTTGTCGCCATCGCCACTACCTAGCATTCTTTGGCCATAATCTCTTCTACCTGTGTTTAGACCTAGCAAAGGCATCTTAACAATGAGTTGGCATATAATAGAGAAGAAGAATCTGTATAGGTGTAGACTTAAGGGTAGGATGAAAATTTTCACACTATGTCACGTGAAAACATTATGTCACATGAAAACAGTATGTCACGTGAGAAAGTATGTCACGTGAAATATTAGAGTGAATAGCAGGTTATAGGGAGATTAAATAGTAGACTAAGAGTAGTTAGTATATTAATTAAATAGTAGTTTATATATAATTTAAATAACAGGTTATAGATAGTTAAATAGTAGATTGTAGGTAGGTTAAATAATAGTTTATTAGTTAGTTAATATAAAGAGAATAAGTAATAAGTTATAAGTAGTTTAGATAGTAGATTAAAGGGTAGCTTATATATAAGTAGGTTATAAAAGAAGGATAAAAATAAGAATAAGATAAGATATATTTATTATAAAGTTAAGAATATAATAATTTAGTAAATATAGTAGTAAATATAACTTTAGTATATTAATTTTAGATTTATAAATATTATTAAAATAAGATTATAAATAAAAAGAAAAAGAAAGAGTAAAGAAAATAAAAGAATTTATAGATTTTTAAGTATATATAGTAAGATTTAGTAATTTAAAGAGTATAAAGTATAAGTTTAAATAAATATATATATAGTATATTTTAAGATATAAATAAAATAAAGTAAAGTAAAGTAAAATATATAATTAAAAAAATTAAAAAGTTAAAGTTTAAGTTTAGAATTAAGTAAGTTAAATATAAAATTAAAGAAAAGAAAAGTTAATAATAATAAAAGAAAAGATAAAAAGAGGTTAAGTTAAATAAAAGAGATATAAATATATATTTATTTAAATATTAATTTATAATAGTTATTAATTAGTTTAGATAAGGATTTAAATAAAACATTATAAATATAAAAAAAATAAAAATAAGAAGTAATTATAAAGATTATTAAAATATTATAATAAGAATAGTTAATTAGGTAGTTAATTAGGTAGTAGCTAGTTAAGTAACCTTTATTTAAGTATATTAAGGCTTACTTTTTCTATATTTAATATATATTATTAACTATTATAATATAACTTACTTATTAGAATAAATATAGTAAATTAACACTATAAACACTTAATAATATTATATATATATCTTACTTTATTAATTCTTACTCTTATTCTTAATATATTACTAGATTCTTTTTATAATATAATAAATATTAGTTATACTAGTAATAAATAAAGAAAGTTATTTATAAAGAAAGTTTTTTAATTAAAAAATAAATAAGTTTTACTTAGTTTAGCTTAATTATATATATTTATAATATTTAAGCTAATAATAAAAATAGTAGTAGTAGTAGTAGTAGTAGTAGTA
>WNGF01006180.1_pt1 | contig 14943 bp, 12 predicted proteins | sample 5400641 | NCBI WGS metagenome assembly WNGF01 (sample SAMN13153371, study PRJNA577476) | soil metagenome | isolation source: 80 cm soil or saprolite under grassland replicate 2 | place: USA:California | collected 2016-06-15
CTTCGCAACGCGGACGGAATCCGCACGGTCACCGGCTACACGACCAAGCTCGTGCGCGAGCTCGGACTCGAGCCTGCGGATGAGTTCCCGGCCTACATGGACTTCGATTCCTTTCTCCAGGCGCCGCCGCAGCCTCTGCCCGAGCGTCCGCAGGCGCTGTTCATCGGCGTGCTCGAGCGCTACAAGAACGTCGACGGGCTCGCGGAGGCCTGGCGGCGGGCGGCGCCGCGTGTGTCGGACGCGCGGCTGCGCCTCGTCGGCTCCGGCACGCTCAAGCCGGTCGTCGAGCGGCTCCTCCGCGAGCTGCCGGGCCAGACGAGCTGGACGCCGCGGCTTTCGCAGCAGGAGGTCTCGGCCGCGCTCGACGAGTCGACCTTGCTCGTCTTGCCGTCGCGGTCGGAGGGCATGGGACGCGTGATCGTCGAGGCGTTCTGCCGCGCCCGTCCCGTCGTTGCGAGCAGAGTCGGCGGGATTCCGGATCTCGTCCAGCACGAGGTCAACGGTGTGCTGGTGGAGCCAGGCGAGCCGGATGGGCTCGCCGACGCGCTCGTCCGCGTCCTGACGGATGGTTCTCTGGCCGAGCGGCTCGCGTCCAGCGCCCAGGCGAGCGCCGGGCTTTGGACGATCTCGCCGGAGCAGTTCGCTGGCCGGCTGCGCTCTCTAGTCGAGCGGATCACCGGGCTAAGCTAGGCGTCGTGCGCGCCGAACGGATCAAGCAGGTCCTGAAGAACTCCGTCTATCGAACGATCGGAGAGACGGCCGCCGCGATCGGTGCCAACGCCAACGGGCACCGCAGCCTGCGCGTGCTGATGTACCACAAGGTCAACGATCTCCCCGGCAACCCGCTGACGATGCCGGTCTCGCTCTTCGATGAGCAGATGGATCAGCTGCGGGAGCTCGGATACACCGTGGTCGACCTCGAGGCGGTGCTCGACCACTACGTCGACGGCGAGCCACTGCCCGAGCACGCCGTGCTGATCACCTTCGACGACGGTTACTACGACAATCTCGACAACGCGGCTCGCGTTCTGCGGAAGTACGGCTATCCCGGAGTGCTCTTCGTCCCGATCGGCTATCTGGGCGACCGGTTTCCGCTGCCGCACGAGGAGCACCTGGCTGCGCAGGGAATCCTCAACCGGACGATCGATTGGGACGAGCTGGTCGAGCTCGAGCGCGAGGGGATCCGCATCGAGTCGCACGGCATCTCGCATCGGCCGCTTGCGGATCTGGAAGTGGATGAGGCGGCCCGCGAGATTGCGCTCTCGAAGCTCCGACTCGAGGAACGCCTCGGACGGCCGGTGCGTGCCTTCTCCTACGTGAAGGGATCGGAAGCGCACTACAAGGCCGTGCACCTCAGCCTCGTGCGCCAGGCGGGCTACGACCTCGCGTTCACCGCAGTCTCGGGCGCGAACTCGTCCGCGACGGATCCGCTGCAGCTTCGCCGCTACAACATCGAGCCATATTCGCCGCGCACCTTCGAGCTCGTTCTGGCCGGGGCGTGTGACCTGATCTCGTTGAAGGACACGGTCACCGGCACGCACGCGCGACGTATCTTCAACGCAGCGCTCGGCACCTCGACGAAATAGCTATGGCGTACGAGCTTGCGTCGTACGAGCCGGCCCACCGGGACGACTATCTACGGCTCCTGCGCGGTGCCTGGGGGCAGGGCTCGATGAGCCGCGCGGAGTTCGACTGGTGGTTTCACGACAACCCGGCCGGTTCGGTGATGTCGGTCGCGCGTGACGACGGCCGGGTGATCGGGGTGGCGGCGCACTCGCTGTTCCGGATGGTGCTCAGAGGCGAGGAGCGGCTCGCCTCTTTCTCCGTGCACGCGACGACGGAAGAGTCGGCGCGAGGCCAGGGGATCTTTCCGGCACTCGAACGCAAGCACGAGGCCGAGGCACAGGCGCAGGGCGCCGCGGTCGTCCTCGCGTTCGCCTCGAAGCCGACTGCGCCGATCTTCCTCGGGCCGCTGGGATGGGAGGAGATCGGCCGCCTGCGGGTGTGGGCGCGCCCATTACCGCGCGTGCGCTGGCCGGGGGATCCGGCTGGGCAGGTGTCGCGCTTCGAGTTCTCGGGAGATGCGGCGGAGCACTGGCCGAACCACGTCGTTCGCGACGCCGAGTACCTCAACTGGCGCTATCTGCGGTCGCCGCGCGACTACGTGGCCCTCCGCGGCGCGGGGGGCTACGCGGTGCTCGGGCACAAGCGGCAGCGCGGGCGGCCGATCGCTCTCGTCGCAGACCTCGTCGGCCCCGTGCGGCCGCTCCTGCGAGCCTGCGTCGCCGGTGTAAAGCCGGGCACGCGAGCGCTGATCGCGCTCCCCGGACCGGCTGAGGCGCCGGCATATCTCTCCTGTGGCTTCGTGCCGACGCCGATGTCCTTGCACTTCATGGGGAAGCCTCTGGCCGCCGAGCTCGATACCGACCCGGCGGCGTGGCGTTTCACCCTCGGCGACACGGATTTCTTCTGATGAAGAGGCTCGTCTTTCTCACCCAGAGCGTGGATCCGGAGCATCCCGCGCTCGCGGCCACGATTCCGAAGATCCGCGCGCTGGCGGGGCGGGTCGGCGAGGTCGTCGTGCTTGCGCAATCCGGCACCGGCGACGGGCTGCCGTCGAATGTCCGGGTGCGCACCTTCGGTGCGCCGACGCGGCCTGCGCGCGCGTGGCGGTTCGAGCGCGAGCTCGCTCGCGCGCTGCCGGCGGAGGCCGTCGTCGCGCACATGATCCCGGTCTACGTCCTCCTGGCGGCGCCGCTCGTTCGCCTGCGAGGGATTCCACTCCTGCTCTGGTACACGCACTGGAAGGCGACCGCGAAGCTCCGTGCCGCCGAGCGTCTCGCGACCGCGATCATCAGCGTCGATCGGCGGTCGTTTCCGCTCGACTCCGCGAAGGTGCGCGCGATCGGGCACGGTATCGACGTGGATGAGTTCGTCTGCGCGGACCGCAGTGGGCATACGGGTGTGCGGGCGCTCGTGCTCGGACGGTACTCGCCCGCGAAGGGAATCAAGACGATCCTGCGCGCTGTGGAGCAGGTGAACGGCATCGAGGTCGAAGTTCGGGGCGCCGCGCTGAACGGGCTCGAGCGCCGGCACCGCTCCGAGCTCGAGCGCCTGGGCTTCCTACTCGGCGACGCGGTGCCGCGCTCCCAGGTACCGGAGCTCTTCGCCGGCGCGGACGTCCTCGTCAACAACATGGAGGCGGGAGCGCCGGACAAGGTCGTGTACGAGGCGGCCGCGGCCTGCCTCCCAGTGCTTGCTTCGAACCCGGTCTTCGACGAGCTCTTCTCCGGCTATCCGCTCTCGTTCGAGCGCGACTCGCCGGAGAGCCTCGCGGACCGGTTGCGCTGGTTCGCCGGCCTGAGCGGTGCCGAGCGCGCCGAGATCGGTTCGACGCTGCGCGAACGCGTCGCGCGGAGCCATTCCGTCGACACCTGGGCGGACGGAGTTCTGGCGGCGGTCTCGTGAGCGCGCCCGGGACCGTCCTTCATCTACAGAAAGTCGCCGGCATTTCCGGTTCGGAGGCGCATCTCCTTTCTCTCCTCCCACGCCTGAAGGAGCGCGGCTGGGACATCCGCTTCATGATGCTGCACGAGCACGAGCCCGGCGCCTGGGACTTCGCGCGGGAGCTGAGAGCGCGCGGCATCCCGCTCGATTCCATCCCGCTCGCCGCGGACGTCGATCCGATTGCGTTCCTCCGCCTCGCCGCGTACCTCGCACGCATGCGACCGAGGATCCTGCACACGCACCTCGTGCACGCCGACGTCTACGGACAGGTGACGGGCGCTCTCACCGGAGTTCCCGTTCGCGTTTCGACGAAGCACGGCTTCAACGAGTTTCGCGAGAATCGCGGCTTTGCGCTGGGTGACCGTGCGATCGCCAGCCTCGCGCACTGGCACATCGCGATCTCGCGCGGGCTCGCCCGTTATCTCGAGGAGGTCGAGGGTTTCGACGGCTCGAGCTTCGAGATCGTCCATTACGGGATCGAGCCGGATGGTTCGCCCGAGTCTTATCGTGGTGGTGAGCCGCGGCTGCTCTGCGTCGGGCGGTTGATCCCGATCAAGGGTCACATCGTGCTGTTCAGGGCGTTCGCGGAGGCGCGACGCAGAGTGCCGTCGCTGCGTCTCGACATCGCCGGACGCGGGCCGCTCGAGCCCGCCCTGCGCGCGCTCGCGAAGGAGCTCGAGATCGAGGACGCCGTGGACTTCCTCGGCTACGTCGTCCCGGTGCAGCGCGCGATCGAGGAGGCCGCGATCGTCGTCGTCCCCTCCATGGGCGAGGGCTTCGGGATGGTCGCGCTCGAGGCGATGGAGCGGGCGCGGCCCGTGATCGCCGCGGAGATCGGCGGCCTCGGCGAGCTGGTCGAGGAAGGTGTCACGGGCCTGCTCGTTCCGCCGGGAGAGGCCGAGCCGCTCGCGGAGGCGATCGTGCGGCTCGGGAGCGACCTCGCCCTGGCGCGCGAGCTGGGTGAAGCGGGCCGCCGCCGCGCGCTCGAGCAGTTCCTGCAGGAGCGGTGCACGGATCGAACGGAGCTCCTGTACGAGGCAAGTCTCAACGGGCGCGGAGCGGTTCGGTAGGCGCTGGGGACGGATCGTCACACCGGTGTGTCACAACCAGGGTCAGACCCTGGTTCTCGGGGCACGGGACCCCTGGGGACGGATCGTCACACCGGCGTCACAACCAGGGTCAGACCCTTGACTTGTGCCGCGGGGGGCCAGCCACGTCCGCTAGGTCTGTTGGTTCTACGGAGGCGTCGTGCGAAGCGCCGCGTCGTACACGCCGAGCGTGCGACTGGTCATCCGCTCCACGCTGAACTCCGCACGGGCGCGAACCTGTCCGGCCTTCCCGTAGCCACTCGGATCGTCGAGCACGCGCAGGACGGCCGAGGCGAGCGCCGTCGGGTCGTCCGGGGCAACCAGGATCCCCGTCTCACCGTCGGCGACGATCTCCGGGATCGAGCTCACCTTCGTCGCGACCACGGGCAGGGACGCCAGCATGGCCTCCAACAGCGCGAGGCCGAAGCCTTCCCAACGCGCAGGATGCACGAGGACATCGGCACGGCGTAGCCAGGCCGCGACGTCGGGCACACGCCCGGGAAGGTGCACCGGCACGTCCAGGGAACGGGCAAGCTGCTCGAGCTCCGCACGCTGAGGGCCCTCGCCGAGGACGACGAGCTGAGCCCCGGGATGGCGCTGGCGAATCTCGGGGAGGGCGCGAACGGCCACGTCGACACCCTTCTGTGGTTCGAGCCGGCAGACGGCGAGCAGCACGTGCGCATCGTGGGGGAGATCGTCCGGCGGATTCGCGCCCCAGGCTGCCGGGAGGTTGTCGAGGCCGTAGTGGATCACCTCGACCTTCTCCGCCGGGAGGCCCACGCTCTCCACCTGAAAGCGCGCGAGCGCGTGCGTGATCGCGACGATCCGTACAGCTCGCCGCGCGAGCGCCCGCTCGACAAACCGGAAGAGTCCCGCCCGGAACGGATCGTCGTTGTGCTTCGTCGAGACGAGGCGGTGAGCCCCGACTGCCCCGTAGACGTCTGCGTGGACGAGATGTGTGTGCACGAGGTCCGCCTTTCGAGTGGCGCGGCGAACGCGGGCGGCCAGCAAGGGATCGACGTCGCGCGGCGCAGGCACACGCTCGAACGGGACGGCGAGCGCCTCGTAAAAGGGATCCGGCGCACGCGAAGGATCATCGAGCCCCAGAAAGCTCACGTCGATGCCGCGCTTGGCGAGCGCCGGCAGCAGAGTCAATAGGTGCCGCTCGGAGCCGCCGATCCCGCCGATCCGATGGACGTGGACGACCTTCACCGCGCCCGGCGGCGGCGAAGGTACGCCCGGTCGAGCGCTGCTGCCGCCAGCAGCGCAAGGAGAAAGTCGTACGGCACGCGATAGCGCGTCGCACCGACGAACACCATCGCCGCGAGTGTCTGGTACACGAGCAGCGCAAGCGCGAGCGCCGCGAAACGCCGAGGAGCCAGAGCCAGCCCGGCCAGTCCGAGTGCGAACAACACCGACGTGTAGAGCGGCTGGGCCCAGTCGCGAATCGCGCCCTGCCCGGATTCCGTCGCAGATGCGGTCGTACGTGGATCCCACTCCATCCGCACGGCCTGGGCAGCGAGCTTGGCCTTCCCTCCCGGGTGGTCGCGCCAGAAGCGTCGTACGCGCCGCTGGTAGTAGCGCTGGTTGGCGCACTCGTCGACGTGCTTCTTCTCTCCCGTCTGGCGGTAGATGTCGCGCGCCTCCTCCGGATTCGGGAACGGGTGTCCCGGAGGATCGTGGACGTCGTCGATCCACTTGCCCGACGCAAGGAGGTCATACGTCTGGAGGTTGTTGGCCTTCCAGAGTGCGCGTGCGTCGGTCGTCAGCGTGAAACACCCGACCTCGACGCGGTTGCGGACGACCCAGGGCAAGACCGTGATCGCTGCGACGGCGACGAGCGCAAGTGGAGCCCAACTCCGGCCCGTTTGGAAGAGCAGGTAGCACGCGACGACGACCGGCAGGAAGATAAGCCGCACGTTGCCGAGGATCGCCAGTCCTCCGCAGACCCCGGCGGCGCCCGCCCAGGGCAGTGAGCGGCGATCAGCGGCGATCAACGCGCAGAGCACGAAGGCCGCGCCGACGAGTTGGTCGAGGATCTCGCGGTTGAGATGCACGTCGTGCCAGACGAGGTAGGGATTCAGCGTCGACACGATTGCGGCGACCGTTCCGGCTCGGCGAGAGAGCGCCCGAGCCCCGATCGCGTAGACGATCAACGCGGTCGCGGTCGCGACGAGGATCTGTGCGCCGCCGACCGACCACCAGTGCCGCCCGAAGATCCAGTAGATCGGCACGAGGAAGTAGCCGTACAAAGGCTGCGTATACGCGGACGGCTCGCCTGGTATGAACCCGAAGGTCCCGTCGTGGACGAACGTCTGCGCGAAGTCGTCGCTCTTGTCGGTGAACGCCGTCAGGATGTCCGCGCGCTCGTGGACGAGCACGACCACACGGGGCGCGATCGCCGCGACGGCGATCAGCCAGAGGTGAAGCCGCCTCACGCGGGCACGAGGAGTGGCGTCTCGACGTACTCCCGCACCCAGAGCTCGAGCATGAGGAGGCACCAGAGCCTGTGGCCGTGATCCGCGCGCCCCGACTCGTGCTCGTCGAGCAGGCGTTGCATGGTAGTCGTTTTGAACCAACGCTCTGTCAACAGCAGGTCGTGGGCCATGTCGCGCAGGTCTTCGCGGAACCAGCGGCCCAGCGGGACGCCGAAGCCGCTCTTGCCGCGCCCCGCGACCTGGGTCGGGAGCTCGTCAGCGAAGGCGCGGCGCAGCGCTACTTTCCCTTCGCGGCCACGAGTCTTGAGCGAGTCGGGGAGCGCGAGGCCGAGCGCTACGACCTCGTGGTCGAGAAACGGCGAGCGGAGCTCGAGCGAGTGGGACATCGAAGCGATGTCGGCCTTGAGCAAGAGGTCGCCGACCAGATAGGTGCGTAGGTCGAGCAACTGAAGGGCGGTGACGCCGCGCTGCTTGGGCTCGAGGCCCCGCACCCGCGCCACTTCGGGATCGCTCCACAGCGCTTTGCGCAGCTGGAGTGGGAAGACCTGGATCAGGCGTGTATAGCGCTCGCGTGCGGGTGCCGCGGCGACGTCGAGGAAGCGAGAGGCGCGAAACAGGCGGGAGCGCGGCTCGCGCCGCGCCGCCGGTATGAACCGCAGCGCCGCAGCAGCCGCGCGTGCCGCCTGTGCCGGCACTCGCGTCGCGAGGTCATAGGCGATGTACCGCTCGTAACCTGCGAACGCCTCGTCGCCGCCATCACCGCCGAGCGCCACCGTCACGTGCCGGCGCGCCTGCTCCGCGATCAGGAAGGTTGGGAAGGCTGCCTCGTCGCCGAGCGGCTCGTCGTACGCGGCTGCTAGCCGTGGCAGCGTCGTGGCCACGTCTTCGTCAATTGCGAGTTCCTCGTGGATGGTGCTGTAGCGCTCGGAGACGGCACGCGCGTACGCCCGCTCGTCGTACCGCTCGTCAGAGAATCCGACCGTGAACGTGCGTACGGGGTGCGAAGAGGCCGCCGCCATTAGAGCGACCACGATGCTGGAGTCAATTCCGCCCGAGAGGAGTGCGCCGAGCGGGACATCGGCGACGAGGCGCTTCCGAACGGCTCCGGCAACCGTTTCACGCACACGCTCGAGCCATTCCTCTTCCCTCAGGCTCGGCTCGGCCGGCTCGGGCGACCAGTACTGCTCGATGCGCTCGTGCTCGCCCTCGGCGATGAGGATATGCCCGGGCGGGACTTTGTTGATGCCCAGCAGTGCGGTGCGATCGCCGGGTACATACTGGACTGTGAGGTAGCCATCGATCGCGTTGAAATCGATCTTGCGCGCGACGCCTGGCAGTCGCAGCAGCGCCTTCAGCTCCGATGCGAAGGCGAGCGTCCCATTCGGCAGCCGCGTCCAAAGCAACGGCTTTTTGCCCAAGCGGTCGCGCGCCAGGACGAGGCGCTCGCGGCCGGCATCCCACAGCGCCAGCGCGAACATCCCGTGCAGGCGCTCAACGAAATGCGGGCCGCTTTCCTCGTACAGATGCGGCAGCACCGGAGTGTCCCCGGTCCCGCGAACGTCGTGTCCGTGCAGCTCCTCGCGCAGCGTGCCGAAGTTGTACGCCTCGCCGTTGAAGACCGCGACCACGTCGCCGTTCTCGTTCGCCACGGGCTGGTAACCCGTGTCGAGGTCGATGACCCTCAGGCGCTGGTGGCCGAGGATGCAGCGGCCAAACACATCCGTCGAGCCCTCATCGGGACCGCGGTGGACGAGCGCCGAGCGCATCGCGTCCACGAGCTCGGGATTCGGCGCCCCTGCGGGTGAATAGAGTCCGGCGATGCCGCACACGGAAGAGATACTGCACAGGCGCTCTGCCGTCGTCTCGTGTCATGTGGAGCGGCCGCTCGACGACGAGGCGTGGAGCCGCTTTTCACGGCTGCAGAAGCGCCCCCCCGGCGGCTTCGCGATCGCGGCGCTGATGCGCCCGCCGGCCGCGGGGGAAGACGAGCGCCTATGGCTCGAGCGGGCTCGTGAGGCGGACGCTCATGGCCCATTTGGCCTGCACACGCACTGGACCGCTCCCGATCACGCGCGGCCGACGAACGGCGATCCAGCCGCGGTCGTTCGGGAGCAAGGGGAGTGGCTCCGGTCGAAGGGCCTCGAAGCGCAGCTCTTCTGCGGTGGCGGCTGGTACATCGACGAAGGCGTGGCGGAGGCGGTTGCCGAGCTCGGCTACGCGGACTGCACCGCGACGGCCTTCCGGCCGGCCTATCTCGGGCCGGACGCGCAGCACCTCCAGCTCGGCGAGCCGACCTGGCTCGAGCTCCCCAGCGGCGAGCGCTTGCTCGAGATCCCGACGACGCACTCGATCGGGATGCTTGCGCGCGGACTCTGGGGGCCGTTCCGCCGCCCGATCGTGCACGCGTACTTTCACGACACCGATCTGCTCGACACGCGCAGGCGAGCGGCTCTCAGCCTTGGGCTCACGTTCCTGAACCTGAAGCGAATGCCGACCGACCTGGGTGAGCTTCAGCGGGGCTTGCGTCCCGAGAAGACGATGTCGTTCGCGAACAGGCGTGCGTGAAGCGGCACGAGCCGTCCGGCGATGAACTCGAGGCGTATGTCGTCGAAAGCTGCGAGCAGCGCACGCACCTCCGCCGGAGAAAACATGTGGAGATGCGTCGGGTCATCCTCGGGCTTCCGGCCGAGCAGGAAGCGAAGGCGGTTCTTGAGCCTGAACGCATTCGGAACCGAAGCGACGAAACTGCCGCCCGGCCGCAAGACACGCCACGCCTCGCCTACGAGCCGCCCCGGATCACGGAGGTGCTCGAGCAGCTCGCCTGCCACGACGACGTCGAAGCTCGCGTCCTCGAACGGCAGGGCTTCGTCGAGATCGGCCCAGCGCGTCTCGATTCCGAGCTTCGCCGCTTCCGAGAGCGCGTCGCGGTCGGCGTCCACCCCAAGCACCTCGTTCTCGCCGGCGTAGGCCCGCGTCAGGGCGCCGTCACGGCAGCCGAGGTCGAGCACGCGTCGCCCGGGCCCACCCACGAGCCTGCGGAACAGCTCGGCGCGCTCGGGGCCCGCGAAGATGAACCCCGCGCCTCGTTCGAGCCGGTTGTGCTCGGCGTACCGCTCGCTGAGCTGCTCGAGGCTCATTCGCCGCCAGACTAACGGGGGTCCCGCAGGCCCGGAAGTACACTTGCGCCGGTGAGCACGAAGCCAGCCGCGCCGGTCGAGCCGCAGCCAGCCGCGCCGGTCGAGCCGCAGCCGGCTGCGCCGGTCGAGCCGCAGCCGGCGCCGGTCGAAGACATCCGCTCCGCCAGGCCCTACCTCTTCTCCCGCACCACCCTGGTCGCCGTCGGCCGCCGTCTCGCCAGCGTGGCCGCGCTCGTTGTGCTCGACCTCGCGGGCCTCGTCTTCGGCCTCTTCACCGCTCTCCTTCTCCGAGAGGTCTACCTCGGGGAATGGCCGCCGTTATGGGGGATTCTCTGGCACACGGAGACGGAATGGCTGCCGTTTCTGACGGTCGTGACCGTGCTCGTGTTCTGGGTCGGCGGCCTGTACCGCCGGCGCGAAACGCGTGCGGGACTCGGCCAGGTCGTGGCATCACTGGTCCTCGTCGCCGTGATCACGCTCGCGTTCGGTCTGGGCACGGGCTATCACTTCACGACCTATGGCCTGACGCCGACGGCGCTGGTCCTGACGGCGCTCTTCATCGGCCTCCTGCGAGCGAGCTACGAGGTCTTGACGCGGGACGTTCTTCGACTCGCGGGCGTGCGGCGTCGCGCGGTCCTCGTCGGTGAGGGCGATCAGCTCACTGAGCTGCGCCGGACCCTTGGCGAGGGCCGGAGTGGGATCAGCTACGAGTTTCTCGGCGCGATCGCTCCGAAGGGCGACGCGGGGGGCACGTTGCGGGTGCTCGGAGGCCTCGAGGCGGTTCCTCGCATCCTGCGCGAGCAGGACGTCCACGAGCTGATCGTCACGGACGGAGGCTTCACTGAGCGCGAGCTGTTCGAGCTCGTGGAGGAAGCTCACCGGTTCGGCGTCAAGGTCAAGATCGCTCCGCGGACGACGGAGCTGCTGATGCAACGCGCGGAGTACGTACCCGGTGAGGGACCGCCGCTCTTCGAGCTCCGTCCGCCCGCGCTGGCCGGTTGGGAATGGGCGCTGAAACGCGGCTTCGACATCGTCGTCTCGAGCTTCGTGGTCGTCGCGGCCTCGCCGATCTGGCTCGCGATCGCCGCAACGATCAAGCTGACCTCCGCCGGGCCCGTCTTCTACCGCGACCAGCGCATCGGTCTGGGTGAGCAGGCGTTCGGAATGATGAAGTTCCGGACGATGTATGCCGACGCTGCCTCGCGCCAGGGCGGGCTCGAGGCCGCGAACGAGGCGTCGGGCCCGCTCTTCAAGATCAAGAACGATCCGCGCGTCACTCCCGTGGGCGGTTTCCTGCGCCGCTTCTCGCTTGACGAGATGCCTCAGGTGCTCAACGTGCTCGGGGGGGAGATGTCGCTCGTCGGACCGCGCCCGCTCCCGATCCGCGATTACGAGCAGCTCCAGCCGTGGCACAGGAAGCGTTACCTCGTTTTGCCCGGGATGACAGGGCTCTGGCAGGTCTCCGGCCGGATCGACCTGAGCTTCGACGACCTCGTCAGGCTCGACTTCTACTACATCGAAAACTGGTCGATCTGGCTCGACATCTCGATCCTCGCCAAGACTCTTCCTGCCGTGTTGGCTCGCCGCGGTGCGTACTAGCACCGGGCGAAAGCTGCGCTTTCGCCCAGGTATTGATAGGCCGCTTCGCGGGGAACGTGCACGGGCAAAGCCCGCGCACTCTCATTGGGCTTCGTTTGGCGTCCAGGTGTGGTCCGCGTGCAGCGGCGCTTCGCGTCGCCGCACCCGTTAGTCCGGCCTACGGTTAAGCGGCTTCGCTCGCTTACCTCCGGCCCTTAGCAGCTCGACAATTCGGAACGGCTAAGGTGTCGTTCTCCTCTGGCAGGGATCGAGCCAAGGCGCCGGTTGGGTCGAGCACCACTTCACGCCGCACGCCGCTTTCGTCTTGGAGTTCGACATTGACTCCCACATTGGGCAGCGTAACCACGCGACGTGCGGAACGGCTAAAGAGTCCTGGCCCACCAAATGGCAGACCGAGCTCTGTTCGTCAAACCCCTACTTGCGCACGATCCGCAGGCGAACGCGAAGAGCGCTGAGCCCGATCGGGCTCGTTGCCGACACTCGCACGGCGTAGGTGCCTCGCCGGATCAGCTTGCGGCGCGCGTCACGTCCGTTCCAGAGGACCGTCACCGGACCGGCGGGGCGTACGCCCGTGGCAACAGTTCGCAGGACGACGCCTCCCGGCGACTCGATCGTGACGCGGATGCTCGCGTCGCGCGCGAGTGTGAACTCGATCCTGCGTGCGCCCGTCGAGACGCGCAGAAAGCCGAGCGTGTTGTCGAGCCGGAAGGTGCGATCGTCGGTCGACGTGCGCCCGAGGTCATCCGTCGCTGTCACGTTCCAGTGGTAGACGCCTTCGGGCGCCGGTGCACCGGCTGCATCGGTGCCGTCCCAGGAGAGCCGGTAGCGGCCGGTCCCTTTCTGTGCCGCCTCCAGTTCGCGCGCGGTGCCGTCAGGGGCGATCAGTTTCGCGCTCACGGTCGCCGGGCGAACGAGCTTGTACGAGAGGGTCTCGCGGTCGCCTGCACCATCGGCATTCGGCGAGAGCGTCGGAGCCGGCGCCGGTGTGAACACGCCCGTGTACGCGATTACCAGCGCGTCCGCGACCGCTCGCTCGCCGCCTGGGTCGGACGGGCGGTTGAGCACTTTTCCCTCGAACGCGACCGTGGTCGAGCCGCCGGAGTCGAGCGCGAAGCCGGTGGCACAGCCGTAGCGCATCAAGGCGAGCGAGAGGTCCCAGTTCGTGATGCCGATGCTCCAGCCCGCGCGGCGCCCGTCGACGGCGAGCATGACGATGCTGCCGTCGGCTCGCTGTCCCACTGCCGTGCGGGGATTGCGACCTCGCAGTTGCGCCGCTGTGAGCGCCTCACCCGCGTTGGCAATCGGCCGCCCGTTCTTCACGAGCGTCGGCCCGCCGCCGACCGCATCCGTGACCTGCGCCCAGTCGGTCTGCAGCGGGATCCGCAGCGTCAGTTTCGGCCCGACCGAAGCTTCGTCCAGGAGGTACTGAGCCGCCTCTCCGCGCCCGACGAGTACGGCGCCGTCGCGCGGAATCGGGACGCTCTGGTCCGTGACCACGGACTTCACCTCGCCTGGCAGATCGCGACGCGGCACGGCGGCCGGGAAGGGCTGAAGCACCACGGCAGTCCCGCGAATCGTGGGAGTGCGCGCGCCCCAGACCGGCGTGAACAGCGCCGTGGCATTTGCCCCCGGCGCTTCGTTCAGTCGCGCGAGTGGATACACGACCGTGCTCGGACCGCGCCACGTGGCGTACCAGGGAACGCGGTCGACGTGGACGTTGCCGCTCGTGTCGACGCCCTCGGCCGCGCGACCCACCGCCGGGTGATGTTCGACCACGCCGCCCCGCATCAGCAGGCCGCTCGGCAAGCCCTCTGCATAGCTGAAGAAGTCGCCGTTGACGCCGATCGTCGTCATCCGCGGTGACGCCGCGCGCTGCATCGACGACAACGTTTCGCGCTCCGTGATCGTTCCGTTCGAAAGCAGCGGCGTCAGGCTGTAGAGCCCGACCGGACGCGGCGCGACGATCGCGTGGAGTGCGACAGGACCGGCAGCGGTCCACTCGAGCACCCGCTCATACGTGACGGCAGGCATGAGCCGTGTCGGCCGCGCTTCAGCAGACGGAGCGACAACGAGTCCAGCGATGGCGGCGATCACGAGCTTGCGACGCATACGACCCCGCCTCACGGTAGCCGACTCGTCGGAGAGGATCCGTAAGGAAAGTGTGCAGGAGACGGAATCGCGCGTCTTTCCTCGCCTTGGCCGCGCTCTTGGCAGCAGGTGGCGTAGCTGCTGTCATCGGCGTCCGACACGATCACGGTGGACAGAAGGCGAGCCCGACGCCGACCCACAAGCGTCCGGTGGCTCCAATCACGACAACCGTCGTGTCGGGCCCCCATGACACGCCGGTCCCGATTCTCATGTACCACGTCATCGCAGTGCCGCCGGCGAACGCCGTCTACCCGGAGCTGTTCGTTCCACCTACAGATTTCGCAGCCCAGATGAAGTGGCTCGCGCGGCACGGCTATCACGGCGTGACGCTCCGGCGTGTGTACGACTACTGGCAGCGAGGCTATGCGCTGCCGTCGCAGCCGATCGTCATCTCCTTCGACGACGGCAACCTCAGCCAGCACATACGGGCACGCCCGGTGCTACGGAAGCTCCACTGGCCCGGCGTGCTCAACCTCGCGGTGAACCATCTGGACTACGACCTTCCACCCTGGCGTGTGCGCCAGCTGATTGCGGCCGGGTGGGAGATCGACGCGCACACGATCACGCATGCGGATCTGACCGCAGTCGGTCCTGCGCAGCTATGGCACGAGGTGCACGGCTCACGCCTCGAACTCAGACGCAGGTTCCACGTCCCCGTGGACTTCTTCTGTTATCCGTCAGGCCGCTACAACGCGCGGGTGATCGCGTCGGTGCGGCGTGCCGGCTATCTCGGCGCAACAACGACGAACTACGGCCTGGCCCGACCGCCGCGCCTCTACGTGCTGAAGCGCGTCCGCATCAACGGCACAGACGGCGTCGCCGGCTTCGCGCGCAAGCTGGAGGATCTGGTCCAGTAGCCATACTAAGTCGGTGCCCCGTGCGCCCAGGATCCTCGCCATCGCATCCGCGACGGACCTCGACTTTCGCTACGGGTGTACGCCTGCCTGGTGGCAGATCTGGAAAGGGCTCTACGAGGTCGGTGCCGACCTGATCGTCACGCCATACCGAGGGCGTGCGGTCGAGTCG
>WNGF01006181.1_pt1 | contig 14941 bp, 15 predicted proteins | sample 5400641 | NCBI WGS metagenome assembly WNGF01 (sample SAMN13153371, study PRJNA577476) | soil metagenome | isolation source: 80 cm soil or saprolite under grassland replicate 2 | place: USA:California | collected 2016-06-15
GCGCCCCGGGACAGGCCGATCTCGTCTTCCAGCCGGGCTACGGTCGCGCCCTCGTAGCCGTAGCGGGCAAACGTCCGCCTGGCGCCCTCCAGGATCTGTTCTCGGCGCGCCTCGAGATGCTCTGGGGAGACCTTCGGCACGGTCCCACTTTACAAAACCGTACGTACGTCTTATTATCTCCGCGACTTGAGCCTCCTCCGTAACCGCTCCCTCGCTGCAGTCCTCGTCGCCGAGCTCGTGTCCCTGACCGGCTCGGCGATGACCTTCGTGGCCCTCCCGTGGTTCGTCCTGGTCACGACGGGCTCGACGGCGAAGATGGGCTGGGTCCTGGCCGCCGAGCTCCTTCCCGTCGGTCTCCTGGGGATCCCAAGCGGCTCGCTGATCGCGCGTCTTGGTGCGAAGCGCACGATGAACGTCGCCGACGCGGCGCGCGTCCCGCTCATGACGGCGATCCCAGTCCTCCACTGGACCGGGCACCTGTCGTTTCCGCTGTTGCTCGCGGCAACGTTCCTGCTCGGCTGCTTCATGGCGCCGTACTACGCCTCCTCACGCCTGATCCTCCCGGAGGTCATCGGTGAGGACGAGCAGCTCGTCGCCCAAGGTTCCGCCTTCGTCCAGGCGGCGAACCAGGTCACCCAGCTAGGCGGCCCGATCCTCGCCGGCCTGCTGATCGCGTGGATCAGCGCACCGGCCGTCCTGCTGATCGACGCGGTGACCTACGCATTCTCCTTCGTCGTGATCCTGACGTTCGTGCGCGCCGGCCGGCGCGTCGCGCCCGATGAGTCGTCCCGTGGGCTATTTGCCGGTCTGCGTTACGTCGTCCGCGATCCGCTGCTCGGCCCGATGATGGCGGCAGCCGCGTTCATGAACTTCATTGCGCAGGCGCTGATCGCGATGCTGCCCGTCCTCGTCCTGCGGCGTTTCGACGCGGACGCGAGAATCGTGGGCTTCCTCTTCTCGGGCTTCGGTGCCGGTGCGCTGATCGGGAGCGTCATCGCCGCGAGCGTCGTTCGAAAAGTCCCTCTGTTGAAGCTCGCGGGCGGCGCGATCCTCGTGATGGCGGTGCCGCTCTGGCTGCTCGCGCTCGAGCTGCCCTGGCCGCTCGTGATCGTGATCCTGGCCGCCTTCGGCGTCTGCGCGCCGCTCGTCAACGCCCCGGTGCTGGGTCTGCTGACGGTGCGGACGCCGGAGGTCCTGCGCCCGAAGGTCATGACCGCGGTGATGACGCTTTCCCTGGTGATCGGGCCGCTGGGCTTCCTCGCGGTCGGTCAGTCGCTCCAGCACGTCGGGATGAGCGTGCTCTTCCTCGCGATCGCCGCCGGTTTCAGCGTCGGCGCGGTGGCCTTCTCAGCGGCCGTCCGACGTGGAGACGGCCCCGGGAAAGAGGAAGCGAACGCGATCCCAGCGGCCGATCTCGCAGCCGTCCTTCCGGCTGAAGCGCGCGCGGACTGAGTGGCCGCGGAAGCGGCCCGTGACGAGAGCCTCCTGCGGCCCGCCGTAGATCTGCGTGCAGGCGACGTTCCTCGGCGTGGGGGCGAACGGTGCCTTCAGGCCCCTCAGGCGCCGGCACGCGGTCGCGCGGTGGGTGAGCGTCCCCCCAACCGGCGCGCAGCGCAGCGTCCAGACACGTTTCCCCGGGTGACCCTCTCCGTTCGGCCAGACCGTGATGTGCAGCGAGGTCGACGCCACCAGGATGGCGGCCAGGACGTTCATCGTCCCAGGATAGGCAAGAGCCGCCGGAGCCGCTGGCGCTCGGCCGGGAGGTAGAAGCCGAGCAGTCCGACCACGAGCGGGTAGGCGACGGCGAGTACCAGGGCAAGGGGAAGCGGGGCGTCCAGGAGCTTGCCGAGGACGGTCAAGCCGACCGCGGCTACTCCGAGCGTTGCCACGCGCCGCCACTGGTAGGGGACGGGGAAGACCCGTTGCGCCCGCCACGCCATACCGAGGAAGAGGAGCGTATAGGCGGAGACCATCGCGACCGCTGCGCCCATGCGCCCATACGAGGGGATCAGGGCCAGGTTCAGCGCGACGTTGACGAGGGCTGCAGCACCGGTAACAACCCAGTTCGAGCCGGTCCGGCGCGCGCGTCCGGTGCCGATCTGCACGACCACGTAAGCGCCGAAGGCCGCGGTCCCGAAGGCCAGCGGGGCGACCACGTTCTGCGCCGGATAGAAGGGCTCGGTCGTGATCAGCTTCAAAATCCAAGGCGCGAGCAGACCGAGGGCGAGTGCGAGCCAGCAGCAGACGTAGACGACGTACGTTAGGACAAAGCTGTACGTGTGGCGCGCCTCGCGGTCGTCCTCGATGCCGTACGCAAACGCCGGCCACGCCATCCGAAACGCCGTCAGCAGCAGAACAATTGCCGAGGCCACGCGGACGGCGATCGAATACAGGCCGACCTCGTGTGCGTCGGCGAGCTTCACGAGGAAGAAGCGGTCGCTGAAGTTCGTCAGCCACAGCGCGATCGCCGAGGGAACGAGGGGCAGCCCGAACCGGTTCATCGAGCGATACAGCGAGCGGTCGAATTGCAGACCGAGCGCGCGCCGGCTGTACGCGAGCAACGCGGCGTAGACGAGCAGAGTGCCCGTGAAGTTCCCGACGAGGACGCCGACCGGTCCCTTGTCGAAGACGACGACGAGGAGGACGGTCATGGCGATCGTGATCGCGACGTTCACCAGCGTCGCCGTGACGTAGGCGACCGACCGCTGCTCCACGCGGAAGAGCGACGTCATCTGCTCGTAGTTCATCGCCGCCCAGAGGCCGATGAACGCGGCGATCACGAGCCCATCGTGGCCACGCGTCCCGAACAGGAGCCATGAGATCGGATCCGCGAGCGCGATCCCCGCGATCAGAACCGCGGTCGAGGCCGCGAGGACGTACCAGAACGCCGTGCGGACGACGAGCAGCCGCCGCTCTGGCTCCGCGGAGTCGAAGTAGAAGCGGAAGAACGCGCTCTTCATTGCCTGCGCAACGAGTGCCGTCAACACCGCGGAGAGGGCGACGAGCGTCTCGATCAGGCCGTAGTCGCTCGGCGAGAGGTAGCGCGTGTAGAGAGGGAGGAGCAGAACCCCGACGACGCGCGCGACGATGCTGCCGAGCCCGTAGATCGCCGAGTGGCGCAGGAGCTCCTTCAGCCGGGGCCCGACCATACTCAGAGAGTATGGCCGGGGATTGTTACGCCGCTTCGCGGCAAACGTGCGCGGGCAGAGCCCGCGCACTCCTGTGGGGTTGCGCGTGGCACGTTCCCCGCGAAGCGGCGAACCTAGTCCCCGCGCGAAAGCGCAGCTTTCGCGCGGGCTAGAGCGAGCGGTAGATCTCGATAAGGCGGTCGGCGACCTTGTCGATGTCGTGTACGTGCTCGACATAGATGCGGCCTTGTTCGCCCAGCCGTTGGCGGAGCTCGAACGAATCGACTAGCGGACGGAGCTTCTCGACGAGGTCGTCGGGCGACGCCGTCACGATCGGGAGCTTCACATCGAAGGCGCGCTCCGTCTGCTCCACTGCCTCGGGGTCGAGGTGTGTGACTACGGGCTTCCCGTACGCCATGCACTCGATCGCGAAGACACCGTGCCAGAGGTAGTGCATCTGGTCGACGACGATGTCCGCGCGTCTGAACCGCTCGACCGCTTCGTCGTGAGGGACGCCGTGCACGACGTCCAGATCGACGGGAAGCTGTTCGCATGCGGCGACGACGTGTCGTGTGCCCTTCTTCTCGGGGTCCGAGGGAGCGTGCACGACGAGCGGACGCTCCCGCTGCACGGGCGCCACGGGTTGGTACTCGCTGAGGTCGAGACCGGGGGGCACAACCTCCGCATCGGGGACCCAGCGCGTGGCCGCGTACGAGCCCACCAGCCAGCGGTCGAACTTCTTGCGGTACTCGAGCTCCTCCAGCCGCTTACCGCGAATGTCGTCACCGAGGAAGTGCATCACCGATTTCTTCCGCGTGGCGCGCAGGATTGGCATGTTCAGCGACTTCGGGACGAGCGTCTTGCCGAAGTAGAAGTGAAAGACGTCCGTCTGCGGCAGGTAACGCGCAAGGGCGCGCCACTGAACGAGCTGCTGCCGCAGGAATCCGCTCCGCGGCAGCTCGAGATTGATGTCGTACTCGTCCGGCCGCCACTGCTGAGGCCGGAAGACGAGCAGCCGCGCATCGACTCCCTTGCGGCGGAGCGCGTTCACGTGCGCCCAGCCCGTCCCGGCGAGGTTGACCGGGAGGTGGAGAACCGTCAGGGGCACAAGGCAACGATACGATCCGCGGCAGTGGCGGCGCCCGCTCTGAGACGCACCCTGCATCGTGCCGCCCGCACCGCGCGCCACCCGCGTCGCGCGGTCGAGGCGCGTCGCATCAAGCACGACCTCGTCGCGCGCTTCCTTGGCAGCGCCACGGCACTCGCGGGCTACGAGCGCGAGGTGCGTGCGAGCGGGCTGATGGAGCATCTGCTCCAGCGAGGCCACGAGCATCAGACGGCAATCGCGCGCACCGGCGAGCGCTACTCGCTCGGGGCGATCGGTTACACGGAGGGCGTCTACCTCTACGCCGTCCTGCGCACGGTCCGCCCGCGCATCGCCGTGGAGACGGGAGTGGCGAACGGCTTCTCGACCGCGTTCTCCCTGCTTGCGCTGCAAGCGAACGGAGAGGGCGAGCTTCACTCGGTCGATCTCCCGCGTGAGGTGGGCCGGGAGTACGAGCCCGGCAGCTTCTACGAGGGCGAGGGCCGCGCCGGAATCCCGACCGGATCGGAGCCGGGTTGGCTGATCCCTCCCGAGCTGAAGGAGCGCTGGACGCTGATTCTCGGGCGGAGCCAGGAGGAGCTGCCGCCGTTGCTCGAGCGGCTCGGAGAGATCGACTCCTTCATGCACGACAGCGAGCACTCGTTCGACTGCATGTGGTTCGAGTACAACCAGGCCTGGCCGGCGCTCCGGCCGGGCGGGGTTCTCTTCTCCGACGACGTCAACTCGACCGAAGCGTTCTTCCGCTTCGCCCACGAGCAGAGCCGAACGCCGATCCGGCTCGCCCGCGGAATGGCCTTCCTCGTCCGGTGATTTGACGAGTTAGTGACTGATCGCTAATAATAGCCTCGTGGCCGTTGCGACCCGACGTAGGACTGCGGAGGAGCGCCGGGAGGAGATCCTCGACGTCGCCATGGCCGAGTTCGCCAAGCACGGGCTCGAAGGTGGATCGACACAGGCGATCGCGAATGCCGTGGGCATCTCACAGCCCTACGTCTTCCGTCTCTTCGGGACGAAAAAGGAGCTCTTCATTGCCACGATCGAGCGCTGTATGCGCGGGACGCTCGAGATGATGCGGACCGCGTCCGCCGGCCTCGACGGCGAGGCCGTGCTCGAGGCAATCGGCGAGGCCTACAGCCAGCGGCTCGCGAACCCGACCTATCTTCACGCCCAGATGCAGTCCTATGCCGCCTGCCATGATCCGGACATCCGCGAGGTGGTTCGACGCGGTTTCGGGGAGATGGCCGAGTACGTCGAGCGCGCCTCTGGCCTCCCAGCCGAGCGGGTGTCGCACGGCTTCGCCAAGGCGATGTTGCTCAACGTCGTCGCTTCGATGGACCTGCTCCAGGCCGAAGAGGGCTGGGCCAGGCGTTTGATCGAGGGCTGCCGCAAGGACGTGTGATCCCTCTTTTTTTCAGGCCTAAGTAAGTGACTACTCACAAGCAAATGCCGGTTAACCGCACCCCGATACGCCTGCAAGCCGCATTCGCGCGGCCTTGGCCGAGCTGCACCATCGGCTGAGACGACGCAGCTGAAGGAGGATCGATGTCAGCCAAGAGACGTACCCGCTGGACTTTCGCGATCACCTCGGTCGCGGTCTTCATGGCCACGCTCGACAACCTGGTGGTCACGACGGCGCTCCCGGTGATTCGCGAGGACCTCAACGCCACGGTCGAGAGCCTCGAGTGGACGATCAACGCCTACACGCTCACTTTCGCCGTCCTACTCCTGACCGGAGCAGCGCTCGGTGACCGGTTCGGCCGGCGCCGCATGCTGGCGATCGGGCTCGGGATCTTCACGCTAGCGTCGGCCGCTGCCGCCCTGGCGCCGTCGGCGGAGGCGCTGATCGCCGCACGAGCGTTGCAGGGCGTCGGCGGAGCGATCATCACCCCGCTGACCCTGACGATCCTCAGCGCCGGCGTGCCCGCGAACCGCCGTGGCGCGTTCATCGGCGCGTGGAGCGGAATCGCCGGGCTCGCGATTGCCTTCGGGCCGCTCGTGGGTGGCGCGGTCGTCTCCGGCATCTCCTGGCACTGGATCTTCTGGCTCAACGTTCCGATCGGTATCGCTCTGATCCCGCTCGCGCTCAGCCGGCTGCAGGAGACGCACGGCCCGGCCGGGAAGCTCGACCTGCCCGGTCTCGGGCTCGCGAGCGCCGGTCTAACCGGGATCGTGTGGGGACTGGTGCGGGGCAACGCTGAGGGCTGGACGTCGACGGAGATCATGAGCGCGCTCACTGCGGGCGCGTTGGTCTTTGTCCTCTTCATCCTGTGGGAGCTGCGCGCCGCCGAGCCGATGCTCCCGATGCGCTTCTTCCAGAACCGCGTCTTCACCCTCGCGAACGTTGCGTCCCTGCTGATGTTCTTCGGGATGTTCGGTTCGATCTTCCTCCTGGCGCAGTTCTTCCAGACCGTGCAGGGCTACTCGCCGCTGGGCTCTGGGTTGCGCATCCTCCCCTGGACGATCATGCCGATGTTCGTCGCACCGATCGCCGGTGCTCTGTCGGACAAGATCGGCGGCGCGCGGTTGATGGGCATTGGCTTGACGCTGCAGGCGGCCGGTCTCGCTTCCCTCGCAGCCATATCGACGCCGACCACGCCCTACTGGGAGCTGGTGGCGCCGTTCATGGTTTCCGGCATCGGGATGGCGATGTTCTGGGCGCCGGTCGCCAACGTCGTCCTCGCGGCGGTGCGGCCGGAGGAGGAAGGTCAGGCCTCGGGCGCGCAGAACGCGATCCGCGAGCTCGGTGGTGTCTTCGGTGTCGCGGTGCTGGCATCGGTCTGGTCGTCATACGGCAGCTACACCAGCGGCCAGTCCTATGTCGACGGGATGCTGCCGGCGCTGTGGATCGGCGCGGCGGTCGTCTTCCTCGGCGCGGTGGCGGCGTTCTTCATCCCGAAACGCAAGCGGGCGGCCGAGGCGGAGATCCCCGCCGAGGTTGCGTACGCGGAAGCCGCCTAGTCCAACAAGGAGTCATACCCGGGGTCGCTCACTTCGCTCGGAAACCTCCCGGTTTCCCGGAGCCCTTCCCCACACCGAACTGGCGGAAGCTAAAGCTCCCGCCAGTTCGGTGGCAGCGAGGGGGCCTGCCACCGGGGATCGGGCTGCCAGTCCTCCCAGCCGGTCGGCCACGGCGGATCGGCGAGCACGCGCTCGGCATTGGCCCTGATTTCGGCCGCCCTGCCCGCCGAGAAGATCCCGCGCTCCACCGCCTCCTCCAATTCGTCCTCGTCGAGCCACCGGGGCTCCGCGCCAGGCCGTACCCAGACGTCGAGCAGCTCGTCCTCGAAATCGAACCCGAGCGCTGTTCGCGTCTGGGGTCGTTCGAGATTCAGGTACCAGCCTTCGAGGCTTCCGTCGGGATGCCGGAAGTGGAAGACCGAGAAGGGCTCGGCCGGTCGGGTCAGTCTCAGCTGGCCGGCGGTTCTGTCGAAGATGCGCTCGCTGAGCTTCCAGTCGCCGAAGAGGTCGTCGCCCATCGCATACGTCGTCCCTGGCGGTAGCCAGAGCACGGTGAGCTCTGGGCGATCCTCGACGACCCTGGCGGGGACCGCGTTCCAGATCCGCCCACGGAAGAACTGGCGGAGGGCAACTGCTTCGCCGGGAGCGCGGTAGTCCAGAAGACCGAGGCTAGTGGCGAGACGCTGCGAGCTGCTCGACGACGCGGTGGTTCCGCCCGATGAGCTTCCCTGCGTAGAGACGGTCGTCTGCCTTGCGGAAGAGCTCGACTGGGCCGACGCCGTCCTCCGGGAGAGCCGCCCACCCGAACGTCATTTGGAGGCCCTCGCCTGCGAGTCTGGCACGCAGCCGTGCACAGAGCTCCCCTGCTTCGGTCATGCGGGCATCGGTCAGGATGGCGAACTCGTCGCCTCCAACGCGCGCGAGTTCGTCGTCGGGGCCGAGCGCGCGGGACAGTTCGTCCGCAAGGCGCCGCAACTCGGTGTTTCCAGCCGTGTGCCCGTGCGTGTCGTTGACCTCTTTGAGGTTGTCCATGTCTCCGAGCAGGAGCACGGACGGGCGTCCCGTCTGGCACCGGCGGGCCAGAGCCTCGTCGAACACGCGGGTGTTGAGGAGCCCGGTGAGAAAGTCGCGCGTCGCGAACTCGCGCAGCTGCTCGAGATGGCGCCGGTGCTCGTTTGCGAACCAGCCGACGAGAGCTCCGCAGGAGCTATAGGTCAAGAACCGAATGGCCGTGGCCACCGTGAGGACCTCACCCGTCGGGACACGCGGCGTCGCGACGATGGCAAGCGCATAAACGCACGTTGCGACCACTCCACCTACAAGGCCGCCGCGGGTCCCACAGGCAAGGGCGAGCAGCGCCACCGGGATGTAGAAGAAGTGTCCAAGGCCCAGCCCTGGCACCTCGAAGACAACGAAAGCTATGAACACCGCTCCATAGAGCGCAATCGCCGTGGCGATGAGCAGGCGTCGTTGGAGGGCTACCGCGGGCACCAGGAAGACATTCGTCCTGGCGTTCCGGCCTCGCGCCCCTCGAAAGAGTGATCGGCGGATGCATATGCTCTGTCCATGTCCGGCACCGAGGCGGTGGAGAGAAGCCGCGTCGCCGACGCCGAGCTCCCGGCGCCCGATCTCTCGATAGTCGTTACGCTCTACAACGAGGCAGGCTCCGTCGAGGAGCTCTATCGCCGGACCGTCGCCGTGCTTGATCCAGGGGCGCGCACGTTCGAGCTGATCTTCGTCGACGACGGCTCCACAGATGGGACCTTCGCGGCGCTCGAGCGTCTGCACGGCTCCGACCCGCGCATTCGTGCGGTGCGCTTCAAGCGCAACTTCGGGCAGCACCCGGCGATGCACGCCGGGCTCTCCCGTGCGCGCGGCGACGTCGTGGTGACGATGGACGGCGATCTCCAGAACGCGCCCGAGGACATCCCCAGGCTTGTCGAGGCGGTCGAGGCGGGGAACGACGTGGCGAGCGGGCGCCGCCGGGCGCGGAAGGATCCGCTCGGACGTGCGCTTCCCTCACGGCTGATCAACGGAATGCTCCGCCGCTTCACCGGGGTCGAGATCTCGGACTTCGGCTGTGCATTCAACGCCTACCGCCGCGGCACGGTCGAGCCGATGCTGGGCTCGATCGGGAAGCAGAAATTCACGAAGGCGCTCATCCTGTCGGGGGGAGCGAGCGTGGTCGAGGTGGACGTCGCCCACTCCCCGCGCCACGGGCCGTCGCGCTACTCGCCGCTGCGCCTCACGCGGCTTGCCCTGCACGTCCTCGCCGGGTTCTGGCCGCAGCCGATCCAGTGGATCGGCGTCATCCTCGGGACGGTTTCCTCGCTCCTGGCGCTCGGGCTCGGCGCCTACGGCATCGCCTACTGGATCGGCAGGGCAAACTTCCCGGGCCCGCTCTTCGGCGGGGTCGCCGTCCTCTTCGTGCTCGGCATCCAGGGTTTCATCCTCGCGTTGATCGGCGAGTACCTGGGCCGCATCCAGCGTGACGTAGAGGGACGGCCGCTCTACGTGCTCGACCGCGAGCTCTAGTTCGTAGTCAGCTCCTGCTGTGACGCAGCCGCAACGATCGCTTCCTTCAGCTGATCGTGAAGCGCGCCCTTCCTCAGGAGGGCGACGGCGCCGGCGTCGCGGGCCTGGTCGGCCAGCTTTGGTTCGTCCAGCCCCGTAACAAGGATGACTCTCGTCTCGGGGCTCCGCGCGCGCAGGCGGCGCGCAGTCTCGAGCCCGTCCACCTCCGGCATGCGGACGTCGATGACGGCTACCTCCGCCTGCTTGGAGACCGCGAGCTCGATCGCGGTCGGGCCGTCCCCCGCCGTTCCGATCACCTCGAGGCGGTCGTCATGGCCGAGCAGGAGCGCGAGCGCATCGACGAACAGTCGATGGTCGTCCACGATCACCACTCGGACCGGAGTCCGGTTGAAATCTCTGGGCATGCTCCTGGGTCCCTGGAGTCTCCCGGCAACTTCCCGAAATGGACTGGGATCGAAACACGTAGTCTGCCCGCCGTGGCAAAGAAAGTCCTCGTCACCGGCGGGGCGGGATTCATCCCCTCCAATTTCGTCCACCACCTCTTGGCGAAGACGCCATACGAGGTCGTCTTGCTCGACGCGCTCACGTACGCAGGCAACCTCGACAATCTGAGCGGTGCGATGTCGCACGAGCGGCTCTCGTTCGTGCACGGGGACATCCGCGACGCCGAGCTTGTGCGCGAGGTCGTCTCCGAGGTCGACGTGATCGTCAACGCGGCGGCCGAGTCCCACGTTGAGAAATCGATCTCCGAAGGCGCGCGTGAGTTCGTGACGACGAACGTCGAGGGAACACAGATCCTGCTGGATGCGATTCGCGAGGCGCCCGTCGAGCGCTTCATCCTCTTCTCGTCCAGCGAGGTGTATGGCACGGCCGAGTACGCCCCGATGGACGAGGAGCATCCGCTCAATCCGCGCAGTCCGTACGCCGCCACGAAGGCCGGCGCTGACCGGCTCGCCTACGCGTACTACGTCACCTACGGCGTACCGGTCGTGATCGTCCGGCCGTTCAACAACTACGGGCCCCGGCAGCATGCGGAGAAGGTGATCCCGCGCTTCATCACCCAGGCCCTCCAGGATCGCGAGCTGACGATCCAAGGCGACGGCCACGCGAGTCGCGACTGGCTCTACGTGGACGACGATGCCGAGGCGATCGAGGCGGTCATCGCAGCGCCGCTGGAAAACGTCGCCGGGGAGGTCTTGAACGTCGCGACCGGCATCGACATCTCCGTCTCGGACATCGCGGATGCGGTGCTCCAGGCGCTCGGCAAGCCTGCTTCGCTGAAGACCCACGTTGCCGAGCGTCCAGGGCAGGTCGATCGTCACATCGGCTCGACGGACAAGATGGAGCGTCTGACCGGCTGGCTGGCGCGTACGTCGTTCGACGAGGGGCTCGCGCGCACCATCGCTTGGTATCGCGAGAATGAGGCGTGGTGGCGGGGGATCCTCCAGAGCGAGACTCAGGCAAGCGTCTCCTCGTCCTAGGCGCAGGGCCCGCGCAGCTGGGCCTGCTCGCCGCGGCGAGGACTCGCGAGCTGCACGTGATCGCGGTCGACCGCGACCCTTCCGCGCCTGGATTTCGGTTTGCCGACCGGCGGGCAATCGTCTCGACCGAGGACGAGTCCGGCATCGAACGCCTCGCCGGTGCCGAGCGCGTCGACGGCTTGATCGCGCCCGGCATCGACTGGCCGGTGGCGATCGCCGCGCGTGTCGCGGAGCGGCTTGCGTTGCGGCATCCGATCTCCGCCGAGACCGCGGCGCTCTCTACCTCGAAGCTCCGGCAGCGCGAGCGGTTCGCCCAGGCGGGGGTGCCGCAGCCGGCGTACGAGGTCTGCTCGGGGGCGGTCGAGGCGACCAGGGCAGCGGAGAGGATCGGCCTTCCCTGCGTCGTGAAGGCCCCTGACCGCCAGGGCCAGCGAGGGCTCACGCTCGTGCGCGCGGCCGAGGACGTGCGTGAGGCGGTCGGCGTGGCGCTCGACGCTTCGCGGACGGCCACGCTCCTCGTCGAGGAGCACGTTCCGGGCCGCGAGGTCACGGTGAACGCGTTCTCGTCCGGCGGCCACTTCACTCCTCTCACGGTGACCGACCGGCTCACCGCGCCGCTGCCGGCCTTCGGCGTCGCGCTCACACACGTCTGGCCGAGCGAGCTCGAGCCCGCACAGATCGGCGCTGTTGTCGAGGCGGCGGCCGCTGCAGCGGCAGCGGTCGGGATCGAAGAAGGGCCGAGCTATACGCAGGTCCTGGTCGGGCCCGAAGGCGTTCGCGTCGGCGAATTGGCGGCGCGACTCGGCGGCGGCCACGATGCCGAGCTTTGCAAGGTCTCCCTGGGCGTCGACCTCAACGGCGCGGCGATCGCCGCTGCGCTCGGCGAGGAGATCCCGGCCTCGAGTCTCGCGCCGGTGGCAAAGGTCGGCGGGGCGTGCGTGCGGTTCCTCGTCGCGCCGCCGGGCGAGTTGCGAGAGGTGACGGGAATCGAGGAGGCGTTCGCGGAGAAGGGCATTCGCGGGATCCGCATCTACCGGCGCAAAGGCCACCAGTTCGGCGAGTTCCGGCGGGGTGCCGATCGGGCGGGGGCGATCCTCGCGGTGGGCGGCAGCCGGGAAGAGGCGCTCGAGCGTGCTTCGCGCGCGGAGGCGCTGATCCGCTTCGAGACGGTCGACGTCGAAGCCCTCGTCTGATCCGGCCACGGCCGGGGTCTGACCCCAGCCGTGGCCGCGTGGGACCTGGTGGTACGGGTCAGTTGGCGGGTTCCTGTGGGCAAACCATGCCCGACGGCACGGCTCTTGAAGCCACGTCCGGGGTCAGAGCCCGGACATGTCCCGCCGGGGTCGGGCCGTTACGCTCCTCTCTATGCATGAGGTCAAGGAACGCCGCGCGACCATGCTCGGCTTCCAGCCGCCGGCGATCGGCGACGAGGAGATCGCCGCGGTTTCCGAGACGCTCCGCTCCGGCTGGCTGACGACCGGGCCGCGAGCGGCCGAGCTCGAGCGCCGGATGGCGGACTACCTCGAGGCCGAGCACGTGCTCGCGCTCGCGTCCGGCACGGCCGCGCTTCACCTCTCGCTCGTCGCGCTGGGTGTTGGCCCCGGCGACGAAGTCATCACGACGCCGATCACCTGGCCCGCGACGGCGAACGTGATCGTCCACAGCGGTGCGACTCCCATCTTCGTCGACGTGCGCGAAGACGACCTCAACATCGATCCCCTCCGCGCGGCCGAAGCGGTCACCGAGCGGACGAAGGCGATCCTGCCTGTCGACCTCGCCGGACAGCCGGCCGATCTCGACCCGATCATGGAGCTTGGCCTTCCGGTGATCGAGGACGCCGCCCATGCCGCCGAGAGCCGCTACCGCGGTCGCAAGATCGGCGCGATCGCGGACGTCACCTGCTTCTCGCTCTACGCCACGAAGAACATCGCTGCCGGCGAAGGTGGACTGATCTCGACGAACCGCGCCGACGTAGCGGAGGCGGTGCGCGACCTTCGTCTGATGCGACGCGGGGACGGCTCGCGCTACGACATCCCCGTGCCAGGCTACAAGGCGAACCTCTCGGACGTGCTCGCCGCGATCGCCCTCTGTCAGCTGGACAAGGTCGATCGCCACGCCGAGATCCGCGCCAGGCAATTCGCTGCGTATGACGAGGCGGTTGCCGAACTCGACGGCATTACGCCTCTCGCGCGCGACGACCGTGACGTGCACGCGCTGCACCTCTACGTCATCCGCATCGACGCGCAGGCCGCGGGTGCGTCGCGCGACGAGTACCAGCGCGCGCTCGCGGAGGAGAACATCGCGACCTCGATCCACTTCCTGCCCGTGCATACGCTCACCTGGTACCGCGAGCGCTTTCCCGATCAGCCCTCGCTTCCCGTCGCGGAACGTGCCGGAGACGAAGTGCTGTCGCTGCCGCTCTCGCCCGCGCACTCGGATGACGACATCGCCGACGTGATTGCGGCCTTGCGCCGCGTGCACGAGCGCTTCACCGGATGACCAAAGGACGCACCGTCAGGGTCGTCCTGACGCTGGCCGTCACTGGTCTCTGCCTCGCCTACATCCTCTGGCAGCTCGACGTCGGCAGGACGGCGGACATTCTCGTGCACTCCAATCTGGCCTGGTTCGCGGGTGCGGTGCTGGTGATGCTCGCCGGAGTGCCGCCGATGGCCTTCCGCTGGCAGAAGCTGCTCCAGGCCCGCGGGATCCGCGAAGGGCTCGCGTGGCTGAACCGTGCGTACCTCGTCTCGTACACGGCCGGGCAGGTGCTTCCGACCGCGGTCGGCGGGGACGCCTCGCGCATCTACGAGAGCTCGCGCCGCCACCCGGGCAGGCTCGGCGACCTGACCGCGATCGTCCTCCTGGAGCGGGCGCTGGGAGGAGTCGCCACGCTCGCGCTTGCGGCCGTCGGGTTCGCCCTCGCGATCGGCCAGTACGACGTCGGCGCCTACCTCTGGATCGAAGGCGCCTTCGTCGTCGGCACGGTTGTGCTCGGCGTCGTGTTCTTTTCGCGCAGCGCACGTGGCACGCTCCGCCGCTTCGTCCCGCTCCTGCGCCGCGTCCGGCTCGAGCGGCCGCTGCGCGCTCTCTACGAAGGAGTGCACGTCTTCCGCAGCCGCGTCCGCCTGATGGTCTGGATCTCATTGCTCACGCTCGCCGTGCAGGGCGTGCGTGTGCTCGCGATCTGGATGGCGGGCAGATCGGTCGGCCTCCACCTGTCGCCGCGGCCCTATTACGTAATGGGTCCGCTGCTCTTTCTCGTGATCCTCGTTCCCTTCACGATCAACGGGCTCGCCGTGCGCGAGGCCTTCTTCGTCAGCTTCCTGACGCAGCTCGGGATCGAGAAGGAGTCCGCGCTCGCGACCGGCTTCCTTTTCTTCGTCGTCACGATTGCGCTTGCTCTTCCCGGCGCAGTGATCCTTGCCGTCGAAAACCTCCGCGGTGTGTCGCCTCCGCAGTCCGCCGTTGCGGGGGGCGATCCGCCAAAAGCACGCGGCGCCTGAGGCGCCGGGCGCATGATGTAGACGTCTCCACCCCGCGTAAAGAGATCCAGCGTCCGTCGGGCGACCAGGATGGCGCCTGGTCGTCGATCGCCTTGTTGCCGGTAAGCCTTCGCTTCCCGCTTCCGTCGGCATTCATGAGTGGATCTCCGAGGTGCCGCGACCAGCGCCCCTCGCACGGGGAACATCTGACGGGTGTAGCGCAGGCGCCGTCCCGCGGGAACGGCCCCCACG
>WNGF01011502.1_pt1 | contig 14935 bp, 13 predicted proteins | sample 5400641 | NCBI WGS metagenome assembly WNGF01 (sample SAMN13153371, study PRJNA577476) | soil metagenome | isolation source: 80 cm soil or saprolite under grassland replicate 2 | place: USA:California | collected 2016-06-15
CAAGGTCTCGACGGTCCGCTGGGAGCTGCGTCACGTCAAGATCGGGCCCCAGCCGGCGGCGCTGTTCGAGGCGCCGCAAGGCTTCTCGAAGCTGCCGCCCGAGGCGATCGCGCCGCTGTTGGGCCTCAGGCTGAAATCGGCCAAGCGCTAGGTAAGACACCAAAAAACGGCGTCATTCCGGGATGGCCCCGAGGGCCAGGCCCGGAATCCATGAACGCGGGCCTCTGGAAAATGGATTCCGGGCTCGCCGCTACGCGGCGCCCCGGAATGACCTGTTTTGTGGTCGGCGGGTCCCACCAATCCGCGCCGCTCAACCCGATTTCGGGAAGTCGTAAAGCACCGCCGGGTTCTCGACCAGGATGCGGTGGCGCGCAGTTTCGTCCGGCGCCCAGGCGAGCAGGAGATCGAACAGGATCGCGTCGTCCGGCTTCTTCTCGCGCTCGCCCGGATGCGGCCAGTCGCTGCCCCAGACGCAGCGTTCGGGCGCGGCCTTGGCGTAGGCCTGCGCGATGACCGTCGAGTCGGCGTAGGTCGGCGGCCCGACCTTGGTACCGGCATAGGCGCCCGACAATTTGACCCAGGTCCGGCCCTTGTCGATCAGCTTCATCATCTGCGCGAACAGCGGGTGGTTGATGCCCTCGGGCTCGGGGATATGGGCGAGGTGGTCGAACACGATCGGCGAGGGCACCTTCTCCAGGATCGGCATGATCTCGGCGATCTTGGCGGCCGGCGCGTTGATCTGGATGTGCCAGCCGAGCTCGTTGACCCGTTTCGACAGGGGCTCGATCATTTCCGGCGTCGTCGCCCCGGCCTGCGCCAGGTTGAAGCGGATGCCGCGGGCGCCCTGCTCGTGCATGCGCTTCAGTTCGGCGTCTGAGATCGTGTCGTTGACGACCACGACGGCGCGTGCTTGCGGCCCGAACGCCGCCACCGCGTCTAAGGTCACGCGGTTGTCGATGCCATAGGTCGAGGGCTGCACGACGACGTTGCGGCTGGTGCCGATGCGCTTCTGGAAGGCGCGGTAATCCTCAACGAACGCATCGCCGGGGCGCAGCGTCGATTTGGGGTCGACCGGGTATTTGGCGTCATAGATGTGGTGGTGGCAGTCGCAGGCATTGGCCGGCGCCTTGAGCTTGGGCGGATCGGTGCCCTCGGACCATTTGACCGGCTGGGCCGCGGCGCCGCGTCCGCCGAGCGAGAGGAAGCCGGCGGCGGCGCCGGCCGACACCGTCATCAACACTTCCCGGCGATCGAATCCTCCGCTTGTCATTTTCGGCCAAAGCCTAGCACGCCAGACCAGCGCGCGTCGTCGCTCTGGCCCAATCGGCGGTGACCGCTATTATTGGCTTCCCACTCGAGAGAAGGAGAAGGCCTATGGCGAACGTACCCGGCGTCGTCACCGATCCCGGTCGCATCAAGGGCGGGGTCATCGCGCTTCCCAGCGGCGGCACGCAGATCGCCGCCTATCTCGCACAGCCGAACCAGCCCGGAAACTACCCCGGCATCGTCGTGATCCAGGAGGCCTTCGGGCTGGTCGACCACATCTGCGACCTCGCCCGGCGCTTCGCCAATATCGGCTATAACGCCTGCGCGCCGGCGCTCTATTGGCGGCGCGGCGGACCGACGAACCCGGAGGACATCAACACGGTGTTCCCGGTGATGTTCGGTCTGCCGGACAGCGAGGCGGTACAGGATCTGGAAGCCGCCGCCGCCTGTCTGCGCGGACTGCCGGGCGCGACCGGCAAGGTCGGCGCGATCGGCTTTTGCTCAGGCGGCCGGCATACGCTGCTATTCGCGTGCAGCAGCAACAAGGTCGACGCCGCGATCGATTGCTGGGGCGGCTTCATCAACCGTGCCACGCCGGATACCGAAACCACGCCGGCGCGGCCGAAGCCGCCGCTCGACATGGTCGGCCAATTGCATTGCCCGCTGTTCGGCGTGTTCGGCGAGGAAGACCAGAACCCGCCGGTGTCGCTCGAACCCGAATTGAAGAAGCGCGCCCAGGCGGCCGGCAAGGACGTGGCGACCAAGATCTACAAGGGCGCCGGCCACGCCTTTATCGCCGATTACCGGCCGAGCTATCGCGAAGGCCCGGCCAACGAACTGTGGAACGACATCCAGGGATTTTTCGGAAAGCACTTGAAATAACGACCTATGGAGAGCCCTCTCCACCCTTTGGCGGTGGAGAGGGCCGGTCGCTGCATCAGCCGGTTCGGGGAGGCCTATGAAAGAAAAAAAACCGACCAAGGCCGCGCATGTCGCGTATCTCTGCCACTTTCATCCCGAACCGGAGGGCGGGTTTACCGTCACCTGCCCAAAGCTTCCACCGGTTGTGACATACGGCGAGACGCTGGAAGAAGCGCAGGCGAACGCTCGCGAGGCAATCGAGCTTTGCCTTGAGGTGATGCGGGAGGAGGGCGCGGCCATTCCGGCGCCCGACAGGGATTTGACCTTGCCGATTGATCAACTTGTCCCTGTTGCCGCCGGCGCTCCGTGAGAACGCTCCCGGCGCTGCCGGGTCACGTCGTCGTTACGGCGCTACAACGGGCCGGGTTCGAGGTGATTCGAACCAAGGGATCGCATCGGTTCCTGCGATACCACGCAGATCCTAGCCGCCAAGCGGTCGTGCCGGTCCATCGCAAGGATCTTCCACGCGGCACGCTTCGCGCGATCCTTCGTCAGGCTCGGCTGAGCCCGGCGGAGTTCCTCGATCTTCTCTGATCGGCCGTGGGGCTGTCCTCCAAAAGGCCGGCGGCGCTATCCTCTGTGGGCAACCGATAACGGTAGGAGGGCCGCATGGCGCGCAAGGAATTGAACGTCGACAGCGTGGCCGAGGCCTATCTCGCGCTGTTGGCCGAGCGCGGCGTCGAATACCTGTTCGCCAATGCCGGCACCGATTTCGCACCGATCGTCGAGGCCTATGCCAAGGCGGCGCATAGCGGGCTGCCGGCGCCGAAGCCGCTGATCGCGACGCATGAGAACCTGGCGCTGTCGATGGCGCATGGCTATGCGGTGGCGTCGGGGCGGGTGCCGGCGGTCATGGTGCATGTCAGCGTCGGCACCGCCAACGCGATCTGCGGCGTCTTCAACGCGGCGCGCGAGAATGTGCCGATCCTGTTCACCGCCGGCCGCTCGCCGCTGACCGAAACGGGGCTCGCCGGGACGCGCGACACCTACATCCACTGGGCGCAGGAGATGTTCGACCAGGCCGGCATGCTGCGCGAGATGGTCAAATGGGATTACGAGCTGCGCAACGGCGCTCAGCTCGAAACCGTGATCGATCGCGCCTTGACCCTGGCGACCAGCCCGCCCGAGGGGCCGGTCTATCTCTCCCTGCCGCGCGAGGTGTTGGCCGAGGCCTTGCCCGGCTTCGCCTACGATTCGCCATCGCGCCGGGTCGCCGCCTCGCCGCCGGCGCCGGACGAGGTGGCGGTTGTCGCCGCCGCCCGGATCCTCGCCGCCGCGCAGAACCCGCTGATCGTCACCGCCGATGCCGGCCGCGACCATGCCGCGGTGCCGGCGCTCGCCGAATTCGCCGAGCGTTTTGCGATCCCGGTCGTCGAGCACCGTCTGCGCCACCTGTCGCTGCCGGCCGACCACCCCTGCCATCTCGGCTATGACCCGACGCCGCTGCTCGACGATGCCGACGCGATCCTCGTCATCGATTGCGATGTGCCGTGGACGCCGAGCCGCAAGGCGCCGCCGCCGGACTGCCGCGTCATCCATATCGGGGTCGACCCGCTGTTCAGCCGCTATCCGATCCGCGGCTTCACCTGCGATGTCGCGATCACCGGCGCGACCAGGCTGGTCCTGCCGCGGCTTCTGGGAGGAGGCCGAGGCGATGCGGCCGATCCACCCGGCCTGGGTCAGTGCCTGCCTCGCCGCGGCGCGCGATCCTGCTTCGATCCTCGTCAACGAATATACCCTGCTGCCGGAGCATTGCCCCTCGACCCGGCCGGGCGGCTACTTCGGGTCGAGCCCGGCGGCGGGGCTCGGCTGGGGCGCCGGCGCGGCGCTCGGCGTCAAGCTCGCGCAGCCCGACCGCCAGGTCGTCGCGGTGCTGGGCGATGGTTCATACCTGTTCGCCAACCCGGTCGCGGTGCACCACGCGGCGACGATGCATCGGCTGCCGGTCCTGTTCATCGTCGTCAACAACGCGATGTGGGGTGCGGTGCGCCGCGCCACCCTGGGGATGTACCCTGCAGGCGAGGCGGCGCGCAGCAACCGGCCGCCCTTTATCGAGCTCGACGAATTGCCCGCCTTCGAGCGGGTCTGTGCCGCCGCGGGAGGCTATGGCGAGCGGGTCGAAGACCCGGCGGCCCTGCCCGGCGCGTTGGCACGCGCGCTGAACGCGGTGACGATCGAGAAGCGCCAGGCATTGCTCAACGTGATCTGCCGCGGGCCGTAAACCGGGCGCCGAAGCCCGGCCGGGCCGTGCCGAAACGTCGCAAGTGATGGGAAATGTTAACGCTGGGGGTGATTCCCGAGATTTTGAAGGGTAAAATTTGCTGGCCGGTGGAACGGCAGGGTTTTTTGACGGTTGGCACTTCGGTTCGGCGCGAGCCTTATCTCTCAGTGCAGACGGTTGGGAGGCGAGGGCGGCCGATGCACCAAACCGGAACAGCCGGTCGCACCGCTCGCGGGGAAAGAGCGCACATGAGCCGGATTCTCCTCGTCGAGGACGAATACAATGTACGGGTTCTCCTCGAGCATGTCCTGCTCGACGCCGGCTACGAAGTCGACAGCGCGGCGACCGTGGCGGAGGCGAAATCGCTGCTCGATTCGGTGCGCTACGATCTGCTGTTGGCCGACGGCCGGCTGCCGGACGGCACCGGCATGATGCTCGCCGACCAAGCGGAGGAGAGCGGCATCAAGGCGCTGATCATCACCGGCTATGCCTTCCAGCTCGCGGAACTGGGCCGCTACGAGTTCCTGATGAAGCCGGTCAGGCCGGCCGAGCTGGTCGGCGCGATCGAACGCATCCTCGGCACGCCCGCCGCCTGATTCGTCGGCTCGTCGGCCGGGTTTTTCACACCGCGAAATGTGCGAGGAAATGCCGGAGGGTCTCTTCCGGCGCCTCTTCCGGCACGTAATGGCCGCAGGGGATCGGCCCGCCGGCGGCGTTGGTCGCATAATTCCGCCGCCACACCGCCAGCACGTCGCCGTGAACTCCCTCGGTATGGCTGCGGGCGCCCCACACCACCAGCAGCGGAACGGTGATCTTGTTGCCGGCCTCGAAATCCGCCTTGTCCATCGCAAAATCGCAGGTCGCGCAGGCGCGGTAATCGGCGCAGGAGCCTTTGATCGTCTTCCAGTTGAAACAGCGGACATATTCGGCGAAGGCCTCGGGATCGAAAAACCCAAGGCCGATGCCGGGCTTCGACAATTTCTTTTCCATGAACCACTGCGCCGGGACGCCGGCCAAGAGACGCTCGGGCAGATCGTAGGGCTGCGCCATCAGCGCCCAATGCCATGAGCGCAGCGCCCATTCCCGGGAGGTGTGAGTCCAGATGTGATGGTTCGGCAGGATGTCGACGACCGCGGCGCGTTTGACGCGGTCGGGATGGTCGAGGCACATGCGCGCCACGGTGCGGGCGCCGCGGTCGTGGCCGGCGACGAAAAATTCGCGGTAGCCGAGTTTCTCCATGACCTCGACCTGGTCCTGCGCCATCGCCCGGAACGAATAATTGATGTTGTTGTCGCCGCCCTCTTCCGGGCCGACGCTGTCGCCATAGCCGCGCAGATCGGCGGCGACGACATGGAAGCGCTCGGCGAGCGGCCCGGCGATCTTGTGCCAGGAGACATGGGTCAGCGGATTGCCGTGCAACAAGAGAAGGGGCGGGCCGTCGCCGCCGTGGCGCAGGTGAATCCGGGCGCCGGCGGTGTCGATCTCGGTGCGGCTGAAACCTTCGAACATGTCGCCCTCCTGCGCCTGTACCAAGGGGTAGGTTAGTCCGGATCCGTTCTACCGTGCTATCGTGCCGGCGAACGATAAACGCCTGAGACGCGAACAGGGATGGAATGCACATGAACCGGTTACCGCAAGCGATCCTGTTGGCCGGCGGACTGCTCGCCGGATTGGTCGTCGGCAATGCCGCGCTGGCGCAAAAGCCGGGCGGCGTCCTCAAGATGTATTTCTTCGACAGTCCGGCCAGCATGTCGATCCACGAGGAAGCCACCCTCGCGGCGCAGGGGCCGATGATGGGCGTGTTCAACAACCTGGTGATGTATAGGCAAGACTTGCCACTTGCCACCCTGGAATCGATCGTGCCCGATCTCGCCAGCGAGTGGTGGTCGTGGGACGAGGAGAAAACGGCGCTGAATTTCAAACTGCGCCAGGGCGTCAAATGGCATGACGGCAAACCCTTCACCGCCAAGGACGTCAAGTGCACTTGGGACATGTTGCAAGGGAAAACGACTGACAAGCTGCGCCTCAACCCGCGCAAACCCTGGTACCGCAATCTTGAGGAAGTCACGACGAACGGCGATTACGAGCTGACATTCCACCTGAAGCGGCCGCAGCCGGCGTTCGTGGCTTTGCTCGCCTCCGGTTTTTCGCCGGTCTATCCCTGTCACGTGCCGCCGGCGCAGATGCGGCAGCACCCGATCGGTACCGGGCCCTTCAAATTCGTCGAGTTCAAGCCGAACGAATACATCAAGGTGACCCGCAATCCGGATTACTGGAAAAAGGACCGGCCTTATCTCGATGGGATCGAGTACCAGATCATCAAGAACGTAGCGACCGGCAGCCTGGCCTTCGTTTCGGGCAAAGTTGACATGACCTCGTGGTATTTCCTGCAGGTGCCGATCCTGGCCGACGTCAATAATCAGGTGGGAAAGGAGGTCTGCCATCTGGCGCCGACCAATGTGCTGCGCAGCGTGATCATCAACCGCGATGCGGCCCCGTTCGGCAAGCCGGAGGTGCGGCGGGCGATCGCGCTGACACTCGATCGCCAGGCCTTCATCGATACCTTGACCCAGGGCAAGGGCAATCTCGGCGGCGCGCTCTTGGCGCCGCCCGAAGGAGTGTGGGGATTGCCGCCCGAGATGGTCCGCTCGCTGCCGGGCTATGGCCCCGATGTCGCGGCAAACCGCGCCGAAGCCCGCAAGCTGATGGAAAAGGTCGGCTACGGGCCGAACAACCGGCTGCAGACCAAGGTGACGACCCGCAATCTGCCGCCCTATCGCGACCCGGCGGTACTGCTGATCGACCAGCTGAAGGAGATCTACATCGACGGCGAACTCGAACTGCTCGACACCACGCAGTGGTATCCGCGGGTCACCCGTAAGGATTTCACGATCGGTCTCAATCTGATCACCAACAGCGTTGATGACCCCGATCAGACGCTCTACGAGTTTTACACCTGCAATGCCGAGGCCAATTACGACGGCTATTGCAGTGCCGAGTTTGACAAGATGGTTGACCAGCAGTCAATGGAGTTCGACCAGCAAAAGCGCAAGCAGCTGGTGTGGGAGATCGAAAAGAAGCTCGCCGAAGACGTCGCCCGGCCGGTCCTGTACCACAGCCGCTCCGGCACCTGCTGGCATCCTCATGTGAAGGGCTACACGATGATGGTCAACAGCATCTACAACGGGGTGCGCATGGAAGACGTGTGGCTGGACAAGTAGAGCCTTCTGTCCAACGAGATTGCTTCGTCGCTCCGCTCCTCACAATGACAACCCTCTTTGCGGTCATTGCGAGCGAAGCGAAGCAATCTCGACGATACAACTTCCCGCTAGCGCAACTGGCAGCGGCCAAGTGAAAAGAGGTGAAAAGATGGTGCGAAATCTGAGTGTCGCCGCCGCAGCACTGGCGTTGATCTCGGTTGCCGCCATTCCGGCTGCGGCTCAGAAATCCGGCGGGGTGCTGAAGATCCAGCACTGGGACAGCCCGGCCTCGATGTCGATCCTCGAGGAGGCGACCTATTCGACGGTCGTGCCGATCATGGGGGTCATGAACAACCTCGTCATGTTCAAGCAGGACGTGCCGCAGAACAGCATGCAGACGATCGTCCCCGATCTCGCCGACAGCTGGGCCTGGAGCGAGGACGGCACCGAACTGACCTTCAAGCTGCATCCTGGCGTCAAATGGCATGACGGCAAGCCGTTCACCGCGAGCGACGTCAAGTGCACCTGGGAGCTGCTGCAGGGGACGGCGAAAGACAAGCTGCGGCTCAATCCGCGCAAGGAGTGGTACCACAATGTCGATCGCGTCACCGCCGACAGCGAGCTGCAGGCCACATTTCACCTGAAGCGGCCGCAGCCGGCGCTGCTGACATTGCAGGCCTCGGGCTATTCGCCGATCTATCCGTGCCATGTGACGCCGGCGCAGATGCGCCAGCATCCGATCGGCACCGGCCCGTTCAAATTCGTCGAGTACAAGCCCAACGAGCACATCACGGTCGCGCGGAACCCGGATTACTGGAAGCCGGGCCGGCCCTTTCTCGACGGCATCGACTACGTCATCGTGCCGAACCGCTCGACGGCGATCCTCGGCTTCGCCGCGCGGCAGTTCGACATGACCTGGCCGTTCTTCATCAATGTGCCGCTTTTGAAGGACGTCAAATCCCAGGCGCCGAACGCGATCTGCGAACTGCGCACCGACAACGGCACCAGCAATCTATTGGTCAACCGCGACAAGCCGCCGTTCGACAACGCCGAGCTGCGCAAGGCCTTCGCGCTGGCAATCGACCGCAAGGCCTTTGTCTCCATCCTGACCGAGGGCCAGGGCAAGATCGGCGGCGCGATGCTGCCGCCGCCCGAAGGGTTGTGGGGGATGCCGCCCGAGATGCTGCAGACGATCCCCGGCTACGGTCCCGATGTCGCCAAAAACCGCGCCGACGCGCGCGAGATCATGCAGAAGCTGGGCTATGGCCCGGACAAGAGGCTCGAGGTCAAGGTTTCGACCCGCAACGTCCCCAGCTTTCGCGACCCGGCTGTGATCCTGATCGATCAGCTGAAGGAGATTTACGTCGACGGCGTACTGGAGACGATCGAGAGCGCCAACTGGCATTCGAAGGTGACCCGCAAGGACTACACCGTAGCGCAAAACGGCACCGGCAGCGGCGTCGACGACCCGGACCAGCAATTCTACGAGAACTACGCCTGCGGCTCGCCGCGCAACTACAGCGGCTATTGCAATCGCGACCTCGACAAGAAGTTCGACGAGCAGTCGGCGATGGCGGACCAGGAGCAGCGCAAGAAGCTGGTGTGGGAGATCGACAGAAAGCTTCAGGAGGATGCGGCTCGGCCGATCATCTATCACAACATCCAGGCGACCTGCTGGCAACCCGAGGTGAAGGGGCTGAAGATCATGGTCAACAGCCTCTACAACGGCTGGCGCTTCGAGGACGTGTGGCTGGACAAGTGATGCGCGGGATAGAGAAAGGAAACGGGATGATGACCCGAATTCTGCGCCGCGCCGCGGCGGGTGCTGCGATCCTGGTGCTGGCTGGCGCCGGCGGTGCGCTGGCGCAAAAGCCCGGTGGGGTATTGAGGGTCCAGCACTGGGACAGCCCGGCCTCGATGTCGATCCATGAGGAGGCGACCTATTCGGTGGTCGTGCCGATCATGGGCGTCATGAACAACCTCGTCATGTTCAAGCAGGACGTGCCCCAGAACACCCTGCAATCCATTGTCCCGGACCTCGCCGAGAGCTGGTCTTGGAGCGAGGACGGCAACGAGCTCACCTTCAAATTGCGCCAGGGGGTCAAGTGGCACGACGGCAAGCCGTTCACCGCCAAGGACGTCAAATGTACCTGGGACCTGCTGCAGGGCACGAGCGAGCATAAGTTGCGCGGCAACCCCCGCAAGGCGTGGTATCGCAACCTCGATCGGGTCACCGCCGATAGCGACTACCAGGCGACCTTCCGCCTGAAGCGGCCGCAGCCGGCCTTCATCGCGCTGCTTTCCTCCGGCTTTTCACCGGTCTACCCCTGCCATGTGACGCCGGCCCAGATGCGGCTGCACCCGATCGGCACCGGGCCGTTCAAATTCGTCGAATACAAGCCGAACGAGCACATCAAGGTGGTGAAGAACCCGGATTACTGGAAGCCGGGGCGGCCCTATCTCGACGGCATCGAATACCGCATCGTGCCGAACCGCTCGACGGCGATCCTAGGGTTCGTCGCCGGGCAATTCGATGTGACCTGGCCCTACAGCGTCTCGGTGCCGCTGCTGAAGGACGTCAAGAACCAGGCGCCGCAGGCGCTCTGCGAATTGCAGACCACCGGCGGCGCCACCAACCTGCTGGTCAACCGCGATGCACCGCCCTTCGACAACCCCGATCTGCGCAAGGCGCTGGCGCTGGCGCTCGACCGCCAGGCGTTCGTCGACATCATGACCGAAGGGCAAGCCACGATCGGGGGCGCGATGCTGCCGCCGCCGGAAGGGCAATGGGGTATGCCGCCCGAGCTGGTCCGAACGATCCCCGGCTACGACCCGGATGTGCAGAAGAACCGCGCGCAAGCCCGCGAGATCATGAAAAAGCTCGGCTATGGGCCCGACAAGAAGCTCGAAGTGAAGGTCTCGACGCGCAATGTCCCCACCTTCCGCGATCCGGCGGTGATTCTGATAGACCAGCTCAAGGAGATTTATGTCGAAGCCGTGCTCGATACGATCGAGACCGCCAACTGGCACTCCAAAGTGACCCGCAAGGATTACAAGGTCGCCCTCAACAATACCGGCAGCGGTGTCGACGATCCGGATCAGCAATTCTTCGAGAACTACGCCTGCGGCTCGGACCGGAATTACAGTGGCTATTGCAATCCGGAGCTCGACAAAAAGTTCGAGGAGCAGTCGACGCTGAGCGACCAGGAAAAGCGACGCAAGCTGGTGTGGGAGATCGACAAGAAACTGCAGGAGGACGGCGCGCGCCCGATCATCTTTCACACCCGGAACGCGACCTGCTGGCAGCCTCAGGTCAAGGGGCTGACGATCATGGTCAACAGCATCTTCAATGGCTGGCGCTTCGAAGACGTGTGGCTGGATAAGTAACCCTCTCCCGCAGCGCGCGGGCGAGGGTCTGGGCCGAGCGGGTTGCGGGAGGCCGGCCCGCTCTATAGTTTCAGCAGCATGCGTTATCTGAGCACCCGGGATGCGCGGCCCGCACCGATCACCTCCGGCTTCGAGGGGGTATTGCTGGCCGGGCTCGCTGAGGATGGCGGCCTCTATGTGCCGCAATCGCTGCCGACGCTCGACGCGGACGCGTTGCGCGAACTGGCCGGGCACTCCTATGCCGAGCAGGCGGCGCGCATCGTCGCGCTGTTCGCCGGCGAGGCCTTCGCCGCCGCGGAGCTGCGCGGACTGACCGAGGCGGCCTATGCCTCCTTCCGGCATGCCGCGGTGGCGCCGCTCGTCCAGCTCGACGAGCGGCTGTGGCTGTTGGAGCTGTTCCACGGCCCGACCCTCGCCTTCAAGGACCTGGCGCTGCAACTGGTCGGCCGGCTGTTCGACGCGGTATTGGCGCGGCGGCGCGAGCAGGTGACGATCATCGGCGCGACCTCGGGCGACACCGGCTCGGCGGCGCTCGCCGCCTGCCGTGACCGCGCCGCGCTCGACATCTTCATGCTGTATCCGCAGGGCCGCATTTCCGAGGTGCAGCGCCGGCAGATGACCACGGTCGAGGCGCCCAATGCCTTCGCGGTCGCGATCGAGGGCAATTTCGACGATTGCCAGGACATCGTCAAAGCGCTGTTCGCCGACCCGAAATTGCGGGCCGAATTGAACCTCTCTGCGGTGAACTCGATCAACTTCGCGCGGGTCGCGGCGCAGATCGTTTATTACATTTCCGCCGGCCTCGCGCTGGGCGCGCCGGGCCGGGCCGTGTCGTTCAGCGTGCCAACCGGCAATTTCGGCAATGTTTATGCCGGGCATCTCGCGCGTGCCCTCGGGCTGCCGATCGAGCGGCTGGTCATCGGCACCAACGCCAACGACGTCCTGGCGCGTTACCTGAGCAACGGCGCGATGACAATCGAGCCGGTCGTGCCGAGCCTCAGCCCGAGCATGGACATCCAGGTGGCGAGCAACTTCGAGCGCCTGCTGTTCGAGCTGAAGGGCCGCAACGCTGGTGCGGTGGCGGCGGCGTTGCAGAGCTTCCGACAGGGCGGTGCCTTGCCCGCCGACGAGCAGGCGTGGCGCCGGGCGCGCGACCTGTTCTCGGCGCACCGGGTCGACGACGCGCAGACGCTCGCCACGATTGCCGATACCTATCGCCGCTCGGGCCAGCTGATCGACCCGCACAGCGCGGTCGCGGTGGCCGCAGCCCGCGCTGAAATCGCACGGGCAGACGGCGCGACCCCGATGGTCGCGCTCGCCACCGCCGATCCCGCGAAATTTCCCGACGCGGTGGCGCTCGCCACCGGCATCCGCCCGCCCACCCCGCCGGCGCTCGGCGAGGTCATGGAGCGGCGCGAGCGGATCACGGTTCTTCCCAACGATGCCGGCGCGGTGGCGCGCTTTCTGCGCGCTCACGCCCGCCGGGCTCGACCCAATCTGGGGGCGGCATGACCACGGAAATCACCACACTGTCGAACGGCCTGCGCGTCGTCACCGACCGGATCGACACGGTCGATACCGTGTCGCTCGGCCTGTGGGTCGATGTCGGCACCCGGCACGAGGCGCCCCAGATCAACGGCGTCGCGCATTTTCTCGAACACATGGCATTCAAGGGCACCGAGCGGCGCAGCGCCCGCGCGATCGCCGAGGAGATCGAGGCGGTCGGCGGCCATCTCAATGCCTATACCTCGCGCGAAAGCACCGCCTATTACGCCAAGGTGTTGAAGGAGGATCTGCCGCTCGCGCTCGATATCCTCGCCGACATCCTGATGCATTCGAGCTTTGAGCCGACCGAGCTCGAACGCGAGCGCACCGTCATTCTGCAGGAGATCGGCCAGGCGAACGATACGCCCGACGACATCATCTTCGATTATTTCCAGGAACGCGCCTTTCCCGATCAGGCGATGGGGCGCCCGGTGCTCGGCAGCCCCGACATCATCCGCAGGCTGTCGCGCGAGTCGGTGATGGGCTATCTGCGCGACCATTACGGCGCGGCGCGGATGGTGCTGTCGGCGGCCGGCAACCTCGAACATGCGCGCGTCGTCGATCTCGCCGAGAAGCTCTTGTCGGAAATGCCGGCCGAGCGGGCGGTCACCAGCGAGCCGGCGCAGTATGTCGGCGGCGACCGGCGCCAAGAGCGCGAGCTGGAGCAGCTGCATCTGGTGATCGGCTTTCCCGGGCTGCCGCTCGGCGACCCGGACTATTATGCCGCCTCGGTGCTGTCGACCGCGTTTGGCGGCGGCATGTCGTCCCGCCTGTTCCAGGAGGTGCGCGAGAAGCGCGGCCTGGTGTATTCGATCCATTCCTTCGCGCATGGCTATCGCGACGGCGGACTGTTCGGCATCTATGCCGGCACCGGCGAAGAGGAGGCGGCCGAGCTATTGCCGGTATTGTGCGACGAGACGATGCGGCTCGCCGACGGGTTGACCCCGGTCGAGCTCGCCCGCGCCAAGGCGCAGATGAAAGCCGGGTTTGATCCCGCCGACATGGTGCAGCGCATCGAGGCGGTCGACAATGCCGCGATCGCCCGCGTCGTCGCCGGCTGGCACAGCGCGCCGCCGACCCTGACCGCGCTCGGGCCGATCGGCCGGCTCGAGGACTTCGACCGCCTCAAGGCGCGGCTCGCCGCGTGATCGGGGGTGCCGACTAGCCATGGCCGCCCAGCGTAAGCCCTTTCCCCGCCTGTTCCTCGCCCGGTCGGACCCGTTCCGGCTGGTCGGCGACCGGGTTTTCCTGCGCCCGCCCGAACGCGGCGATTACGAGGAATGGGCGAGCATCAGGGCGCGCTCGCGCAACTTTCTCGCTCCCTGGGAGCCAAGCTGGCCGGCCGACGCGTTGAGCCGCGCCAGCTTCCGCGCCCGCATCGCCCGCTACGCCGAGGATTGGCGCACCGACCAAGCCTACAACTTCTTCATCTTCCGCGCCGATGAAGCGCTGGCCGGCGGGGTCGGGCTGTCCAATCTGCGGCGCGGCGTCGCCGAGACCGCGAGCCTCGGCTATTGGATCGGCGAGCCCTACGCGCGCCAGGGCTTCATGACCGCGGCCTTGCCATTGGTGCTCGATTTCGCCTTCGAGCGGCTGCGCCTGCACCGGGTCGAGGCCGCCTGCCTGCCGACCAATGTGCCGAGCCGCGCGGTCTTATTGCGCACCGGGTTTCAGCAGGAAGGCTATGCCCGCAACTACCTGCTGATCGACGGCAGGTGGCAGGACCATCTGCTGTTCGCGATCCTACGCGAGGACTGGCGGGGGCTAAGCTCGGTAACCGTTGTGTAGGATGGGTTGAGCGGAGCGAAACCCATCTCGCTGTGCCCGATAGAGGGGTGGGTTTCGCAGCGCTCCACCCGCCCTACGATCTTTGGTCGTCACGCGTGGCCGGCGTCGGTCGACAGCATCGTCAGATCGACCCCGAGCTTGCCGAGGGCGCGCTGCCATTTGCCGTCGATGTCGAGATCGAACACCAGGTCGGCGTCCGCCTCGACCGACAGCCAGCCATTGGCCTGGATCTCGGCGTCGAGCTGGCCCGGCGCCCAGCCGGCATAGCCGAGCGCCAGCAGGTTGCGCCGCGGCCCCTCGCCGCGTCCGATCGCGCGTAGGATGTCGAGCGTCGCGGTCACCGCGAATTCGTCGCTGACCGGCAATGTCGCCTCCTCGCGATAATCCGCGGTGTGCAGCACAAAGCCGCGCCCCGGCTCGACCGGGCCGCCGAAATGCACCGGGCGCGACCGGCCGATCTCGCTCGGTTCGAGCTTCAGATGGGCAAACAGCTCATCCATCGTCAGCGAGGCGAGCAGCTTGTTGACGACCAGCCCCATCGCGCCGGCCTCCTCGCTATGGGCGCAGACATAAACCACGGAGCGGGCAAAGCGCGGGTCCATCATCT
>WNGF01006188.1_pt1 | contig 14925 bp, 13 predicted proteins | sample 5400641 | NCBI WGS metagenome assembly WNGF01 (sample SAMN13153371, study PRJNA577476) | soil metagenome | isolation source: 80 cm soil or saprolite under grassland replicate 2 | place: USA:California | collected 2016-06-15
GCGCCGCCGAGCTGCGCGACCGAGTCGTCGCCGTACTCGCTGAACACGCGCGCGTACAGTTTTTCCGCGCGCGCGAGCCCCGTATCGCCGCCCCCCGCCTGCGCATTCGCGCTGCCGCCGACCGTCAGCTTGTCGGCGAACTCGTCGAGGAACAGCCGGCGCAGCGACTTCGCGGAGCGCGAATAGCGCGCGAACAACGCGCCCTTCACCGTTTCGGGCAGGTTCGTCAGCGCGAAGATGTGGCTATCGAGGTTGGTGAAGTACGGCGCGAGCCGCGCTCGCTCGTCAGGCGTGAACTGTTCGGGCACGCCGGTGATTGTACTGCCGCTTCCGTAGTGTCCGCCTTCAGGCGGACCTCTGGCCGCGACCGCGGCCGGTTACACACCTCACGTGCCGCCGAACCCGACCGTCACCTTCCCGTCGTCCTCGACGATCACGGGCACACGCCGTGCACCCTTCGAGTAGGTGAGCATCCGCTCCAGCTCGGCCGCGTTCTTCTTCACATTTATGTACTGCGCCGACACCTTGCGGGCGGCGTACTCATCCCGCGCACTTTGCGTGTAGGGGCATCCGTCTTTTCCAAATATCAACACCACGATCCAAGCCTACCCAAAAGGTGGCTGGCACCGAAAGTGGCTGGCACCAAAGGTGCCTGGCACCTTGGGCGGAAAGTGTTCACATAATCGGGGTGGAGGCCTCCTGATGCGGATCGTCGGCATCACCGTCGTGTTTCTGAGCGCGATGTCGAGGGCGTGACGAGAAGCAGAAGGTGTATACCGTCCGGCGGCTGCGGCAGGTCGAAGGGATCTGGACGGCGATGGACCTCGAGATGACGAACGCGCTCGAGAAGTCTCGCACCGAGCTGACGATCGAATCGATCGACTACAACGTCGGCCTGAAGGAGAGCGACTTCAGCCGCCGCGGGCTGGAACGGGGGAAATGAGCGCTCGCATCGCCGCCTTCATCTACCGTTGGCGTCTGCTTCTGACGGGACTCGTCCTCGCCGGCGCCCTCGCGGCGCTCCCGCGCGTCAACATCACGCACATCGACAACGACATCACCGCGTGGTTCTCGCGCCAGGATCCGGTCTTCCTCGACTACGAGCGGTTCCGGAGCGAGTTCGGCGGCACGCGATCGCTGATCGTCGCGCTGAAAGCAGACTCCCCGGATCGCCTGTTCTCGCGCGACACGCTGGCATTCATCGATCGGATCAATGGCGACATCGAACGCGTCGACACCGTCCAGCGAGTCTCCAGCCTTGCGACGGCGACGATCGCGCGCGCCACGCCCGACGGCGGCCTTGACGTCCGTCCGCTCTTCGACGATCTGAACAGCGTCGAGCCGCACGAAATCAGGGCGCGCGCGCTGGCGGACGATCTGATCCGCGGAGACCTCGTCTCGGAAGACGCGACCGTGACCGCCCTCGTCGTCAACTTCGACGAGGACCGGATCGACCAGGTGCGGTCCGGCGTCATCCAGAAGATCCACGACATCGTCGATCCGCAGCTTCCGCCGGGTGTCCACGCGTATTACAACGGCAGCCTCGAGATCAGCGAAACCTACAACCGCGTCACGCTCGACAACCAGCGCAAGTTCACGCCGCCGATCCTGGTGTTCACGCTCGGCGCGATCTTCCTCACCTTCCGCTCGTGGCGGAAGACACTTCTCGCGGCCGTCGGCATCGGCGTCAGCGTGCTGTGGACGCTCGGCCTCTACTCCCTGATGGGTTTCAGCTACAACGTGCTCTCGAGCATGATCGTGCCGCTCATCGTCGTTCTCGCCATCGCGGACGACGTGCACATGATGCAGCACTGGGACGAGGAGCGCCGGCATGGGGACAACGAGTACGCGTTCAAGGCGACCGTCGCGCACCTGACGGCGCCGCTCCTCGGCGCGAGCGCGACCACCGCGCTCGGCATGGCGTCGCTTGCGACGAGCCACGTCGTCGCCGTGCGTGCCTTCGGGATCGGAGCGGCGGTCGGCATCATGGTCGACTTCGCGATTTCGCTGGTCCTCGTCCCGACGCTCCTCACGTTCATGAAACCGGAGCTCGAGGAGGCGCCTCACGAGCAGTATCTGATCGGGCCGCTGCAGCGCATCGCGCGGTTCTCGACCGGGCATCCGACGAAGGTGGTCTGGGTGTCGCTCGTCATCGGCGGCATCGCGGCCCTCGGGATGTTCCGCCTGCACGTCGACACGAACCACATCAACTTTTTCAGGAAGTCGCACCCGCTCAGCCAGTCGGCATCGGTCATCGACAAGGAGCTCTCGGGTGTCTACAGCTTTCAGATCATGCTGGAGGGGACGCCCGACTCGCTCAGGACGCCTGACGCGCTCCAACGTATCGATCGTCTCGAAGCGCAGCTGCGGAGGTTCCCGCACGTGCGGAAGGTCACGTCGATCGCCGACTACGTCAAGCGGATCAACAAGGAGTTGAACGACGGCAAGCCAGAAGCTGCGATCGTGCCGGCAAACGCCGAAACGATCGCGCAGGAGCTGCTCGTATTGACGCTGGGCGGCGAAGGACGCCACGAGCTCGAACGCAACGTCGCGAGCGACTACTCGCGCGCGCAGATTTCGGTCAAGCTCGAGTCGATGAGCTCCGACATCGTCCTCGAGCAGGTGGAGCGCTCCGACGCGCTCGCGAAGGCGACCTTCTCGGGAACCGGCATCACGGCGCTGACGACGGGGTCCGGGCGCCTCTTCAGCACCCTCGACCACTACCTCGTGACGTCGCAGTTGAGCAGCTTCGTGACGGCGTTCGTGACCGTCTTCGGGGTCATCTTCGTGGTCTTCCGCTCGGCGCGATTCGGCGTACTGACGATCATTCCCAACGTGCTGCCAGTCCTCGCGGTGCTCGGCATCATGGGCTTCCTGAGCATCTCGATGAACGTCGCCACCGTGATGCTCGCGAGCGTGGCGCTCGGCGTCGTGGACGATGACACGATTCATTTCATCAACCGGTATCGACGGGAAGTCGCCGCGGGGCAATCGACAGACAAGGCGATCGAGATCGCGACCGCGCACGAAGGACGCGCGTCGCTGTCGACCGCGCTGATCAACAGCTGCGGGTTCGGCGTGCTGCTGTTCTCCGAGTATCGTCCGACCGCATGGTTCGGCGGACTGCTGGCGTTGACGATGGCGGTCGCGTTTCTCGCGGAGGTGTTCATCCTGCCCGCAACGATCAAGTTGCTGCCGCGCATCTTCGGCTCGGACGCGCTGCGGCGACCATCCGGATCCGTAGTGTCCGCCTTCAGGCGGAGAATGACATCGGTGGTGCCCGCCTTCAGGCGGGCCTTCAAGAGGACGATTCCTCTCATCGCGTTCCTGCTCTCGATCGCAGCCTGCGCGTCCGCACAGACGCCAAGCGGAGACGTGACGGTCACCGCGGACTTCCTGCCGAACCGCGACAACACGGCAGAACTTCGCGCGCGCGTCTACGCCGAGGACGTGCTCGAGCCGACGTCGAAGCTGCTGATCACGATGTCGGGCTTTGCCGAGGGGCTCGTCGCGCGGCGTCCGGTTGCGCCGCTGTTCGAGGCCGCGACGCGACGCGACGCCATCTTCCGCGTCCAGGACGCCAGCGTCGATTACAGGGGTGGCCGCTTCGATCTTCTTGCCGGATACACGCGCGTCGTGTGGGGACGGCTCGACGAGCTCCAGCCCACCGACGTCATCAATCCCCTTGATGTGTCGCGCTTCTTCTTCGACGGACGCAGCGAAGCGCGCCTGCCGGTCGCGCTGGTCCGCGCGCGGGCGCACATCTCGGAGAACGCATCGCTCGAAGGCGTATACGTGCCGTTCTTCAGGCGAGGACGTTTCGATCAGCTCGACGAGGAGACGTCGCCGTTCAACATCGAGACGTTCGCGGCGAGCCCGACAGTCTGTCTGGCTGACCTGAAGGTCAGCGCCACCAGCGTCGGTGGTCTGGCTGACCTGAAGGTCAGCGCCACCAGCGTCGGCCATACGTCGACGGTGTGCCTCCCGCTGGTGCCGCAACGTCGGGATCCGTCCTACACGCTTGGCAACGGACAAGGGGGCGCGCGGTTCAACGCTACTGCGGGCCGCGTTGACTGGAGCGTCTCGGCGTACCACGGCCTCGAGCCGTTCGGCCTCGGCGCCGTTGTCGTGCCGAGCCCGTTTTCGGCGTTTGTACCGGTTGAGATCATCTATCCGCGCTTCACGATGATCGGAGGAGATTTCGAGACCGTGCGGGGCCAGTGGGGTGTTCGCGGCGAAGTCGCGGCGTTCGTCGACGACAACTTCCAGGATCCGTCGCTGCGCGTCGTGAAGGGACAGTCGGTCGACGCGGGCATCGGCGTCGATCGCCGCGCGGGTGATTACCGGATCAGCGGCAGCGCGCTCGTGCACCGCGAGACCTACGACACCGCGATCGCGGGGGACAGCGGGCGCACCGAACTCTCACTGATCGCCTCGACGGACCGCTCGTTCGCGCGCGAGCGCTACCAGCTTCGCACCTTGGGCGTCTACAACCCGAACGAATCATCGGGCTTCGCACGCGCGATTGCGACGGCAAAGATTCGCGACAACGTTGCGCTCGAGGGATCCGCAGGGTGGTTCATCGGCAACGGCCGCGACATCGTCGGCCGCTTTGCCGACAGCGACTTCGTCTACGCGAGGCTGCGGTATTACTTCTAGGCGGGTTGCCAGCCCTTCGGAAGCGATGGCAGGGGAGCCGAACGTTTTGCCGCCTTCGGCATGGCGTCTCGTATGACCTGTTCGAGCTCTTCGAGGTACGCGACGAAGCGCTGACGTCCTTCGGCGCTCAACCGGCACAACGTCTGCGGCCGGCGATTCTCGAATCCTTTCCACACTTCGACAAGACCTGCTTCGCGCAGCACGTCGAGATGACGGCTCAAGTTGCCGTCCGTCAGCGCGCAGAGGCGCTTCAGTTCGGTGAAGAGGACGCCTTCCGGGCGCGTGACGAGCGACGTCATGATCCCGAGCCGCGCTTTCTCGTGCAGCACGCGGTCGAGCCCCTCGTACGCGAAGCGGCCGGATTCGTCCTCGTCTTCAGTTTTCTTCTTTGCCATAACAATCCCGGCCTTTATGCCCCGCCTTCTCTTACCAGATTCCAATACAGCACGACTGCGGCAAGCAACTGCCCGGTGCCGAACGTGCCGCCGACCCACCAGCCGCGGAGCGGCTCCGGTCCCCGTACGAGCCAGAGAAGCGCGACCCCCGCGGCGTAATAGAACAAGGCAATCCAGCCGCTCGCGCGCGGCAGGTAGGGACGCGATGCGAACGTGCCGATGCCGAAGCAGATCGCCCACAGGCCAGGCAGCAGCGGAACCAGCGTGGAGCTCAGGTGCACGAAGCTGACGGTGATCGCCGCACCCGCGAGCAGGCTCGGAAGGAACTGGCCGACGACCTGACGCGTCCGCCGCCGCGCGATGCGATCGTCGTGGACGACGTAGTTGTAGATGATCTCGCTGGCGCCGACGAACCCGGCGCACGCTGCAATCGCGGCCCAGTAGACAACGAAGCCGATCGGATCGCTCGCGCCGAGCCGGGGCGTCTGCGCCCACGCCGCCGCGAATCCCATCAGCCCCGACGCGGCGATCGGCAGCGATCGATAGCCGCGGTAGACCTCCGCCTTCGCGATTTGCTGATGGATGTCGGCGAGCTGTCCGAGCGCGCGGGAGAGATCCATGCTTTACTCTGCAAAGTATAGCGTACAACTTTGGTGTCGCTTCGGTGGTGCCGCTTCGGTGGTGCCGGCCTTGTAGGCCGGCCTTTAGGTGGTGCCGGCCTTTAGAGCGTCTAACAAAACCCCGATCCGTACGCTTGCGGGTGAGCGGCCGCTAGTGCGTCGGCGCGCGCCGCTTCAACTCCTCGAACCAGTGCTGCACGAGGATCAGCCGTGCGGACGGTGCCGGCGCGTCCGCCGCGCGGCTCGTCTTCGTCATCAGAAATCGCCGGCCGTCTGGTGCGATGTCGTACAGGCGACCTGGTGCCCGAATCAAGAAGCCCCGCATATCGAAGAGTTTGCTTGGCGGCCCGGCCGCAAATGTTGATCTGCTCGTCAGCGGGACGCGCATCAACGCGCCCATCGACTCGTAGAACAGTTCCTGCCCGTTTCTCGCCCACAGGGGCTGCGTGCCGCCGCTCGTCGAAACCTGCCACTTTCCTGCCGTCACATTCGGGAATGGCGTTACGTAGATTTCGAATTGGCCCGTTGCGTTCGACTGGTACGCCAGCCAACGACCGTCCGGCGAAATTTCTCCGAACCCCTCGGTGAAAGCCGTCTGCACGAGCGGCTGCGGGCGGCGGTCGCCGACCAGCGGCAGGAGCATCAGGTCGGCCTGATCGCCCGCAGTACCGCCGGCGGGCGGTGTCAGCGAGTAAATGAGCCATTTACCGTCTTGCGTAACCGCGGTGGGATACACCCGTCCTATGGTGGCTTGCGTCAACTGCTCGACCGTTCCCGTGCCGGCCGCTGCGCGCCGAAACAGGTTGGATGTTTCGAAACCGACGCCCGAACTGAAGATCACGCTCTGTCCATCGGGTGTCCAGACAGGATACATGTCGAACGCCGGCCCGAACGTCAGCCGTGTAGCCGTCTGACGGACCAGATCCCAAACCCAAATGTCGGATTCCTGACCGGCGATCGAGAGCGCGACGCGGGTCCCGTCGGGTGAGAGTCGCGGCCAGACATACGCCCGAGGAGGCGCCTTAATGGGCGCCTCGCGTCCCTGACGATCCACCCACACCAGCGTCCGCAGCACGGGGGCTAACGCGACTGCGTCCCTCGGTACGTACACCAGGGTCCCTTCAGTCGACACGGCGAAGTTTGCCAAGATCCCGTCTGCAGGTCGGGCCACATCCTCCACGAGCGGGACTGGCCCGCCGGTCACCGCGAATGTCGCCATGTCAAAGGGCACTGCCAGCAGTGTGCTTCCGAGCGCATACACGAGATGGCCCGTCGGCAGGTATCGCGCGTCAGTGCCTTTGTCCAGGACGACGTGACGCATGCCGGTGTCGAGCGACTGAATCACGATCTGCCCCGGGTCCGGGTCTTTGCCGGCCAGCGTGAAAAGGATGGCTCGCCCGCCGGGCAACATCTGCGGCCCGGAGGCGAACTGGCCGGCGTCCACCTTCACAAGGTTCTCGGGCTTCCCTCCGTCCCCCGTCACGCTCCAGATACCCTCCGCGCCCTGCCCATAGAGGATCGTATTCTCGGTTGTCCAAGTCGCGCCCCGCGGGCTTTGGGCCGAACAGAGCACCAAAGGCGCGCCGCCGGTGATCGAGACCTTCTTGAACTGATTTCTCTGCCAAAAGCCGATCCACTGGCCGTCAGGAGAGAAGAAGGGACTCTCCCCTCCGCCGCCAGTGCCCGTGTTTTCCGTACCGGGAATGGGTACGGATTCAAGCCGATCCATTGCTCGCAAGTGCAATCGCTGGTTCGCGGTATACACGATGGTGGTGCCGTCCGGAGACAGGGCCACCGCGCGATTGAACCAGGAAAACTGCTCACCCCTCGGCAGCGTGATCGTGAAGCGCGCGAGCCGCAGTGACGGCACGGACGCGCGCTCACGCATCCACGCCATCACGCCCGCCGTTACCAACGCGACAAATACCAAGGCCGAGACCCATATGAGCCGCTCCCGGCGTCGTAGTGTCTTCTGGACCACGTCGCCATCTATGTGTGCGCCACTCTGCACATCGCCGATTTCGATGCGGGCGATCGACGCATCCGCGATGCGCCCCTTCAAGTCCTTCACCAGGCAGCGGCGCAGCAACCGGCGAATCGGCGCCGGCGTTTCGACGGGGAGGGCGCTCCAATCCGGCTCGCCGCGCAGCACCGCCGCGAGCGTGTCGCTGACGCCATCGCCTCTAAACACGCGATTGGCGGTCAACATCTCGTACAGCACACACCCAAACGCCCACAGGTCACTGCGCTTGTCCGCCGCGCGCCCCTTCGCCTGCTCGGGACTCATGTAGGCGGCGGTGCCCAGGATTACGCCCATCTGCGTCAGCGCCGGGCTTGTAATCGTCGGTGAAGCCGTCAGGTCTCCGCCTGTCACCGCCACAGGTTCCAAGGCTTTTGCGAGGCCAAAGTCCAGCACCTTCACCGTGCCGTCGGGTCGCAGGTTGATATTCGCGGGCTTCAGATCGCGGTGGATGATCCCTTGCTCGTGCGCCGCTTCGAGGGCTTCCGCGATCTGCGCCGCGATGGGCAGCGCCTCGTCGACAGGGATCGCGCCGCGCGCCAACCGCTGCGCTAGATTCTCGCCCTCGACGAGTTCCATCACGAGCGCCTTGACGCCGTCGGCGTTCTCCAGCCCGTAGATAGCCGCGATGTGCGGATGATTCAGCGAGGCGAGGACTTTCGCTTCGCGTAGGAACCTCGCCACCCGCTCCGCATCAGCCACGAACGCCACGGGCAGGATCTTGATTGCGACGTCGCGATCGAGCCGCGTGTCGCGCGCTCGATACACTTCACCCATCCCGCCAGCCCCGAGGGCGGAAAGAATCTCGTACGAACCGAGGCGCGTGCCAGCGGACAGGGGCATGAGTCGAGGCTGATTCTAGTGGTGGCGTGCAGGCCGTCAAAGGAGAAACGGACCACGCAGCCAACCGTTTATCCAGCCCTTCCGCAGGAACTGCCAGCAGATCAGCGCGCACCCGAGCGAAAGGAATGCCTCGTGGATGTCGGCCCGCTTGTCGTAGCGGACGCGCAAGCGGCGAAACTGGTTGAGCCAGGCAAATGTCCGCTCGACGACCCAGCGCCACCGGCCCAGACCACTCCCGTGTTGGGTGCGGCGCATCGCTAGCCAGGGCACGATGTGCCGCGCCCGGAGACCGCGCCGAATCGCGGCGGCGTCGTAGCCGCGATCACCAGGCACACAGTCCGGACGCCTCCGCGGTCGCCCGCGTTCGCCCCGGAGCGGAGGAATCGCGTCAACCAACCCCAGGGCTTCTTGCGAGTCATTCCAGTTCGCGCCGGTGAGGCGGACCGCGACCGGGACGCCTTGTCCATCGCAGATCAGATGCCGTTTGCTTCCGCGCTTGGCGCGCTAAAGCTACGGCGGCCGCCACCGGGACGTTACGCCGGCCATGCAGTATCCTCCGGCCGTGCTCGAACGCCTCTTCCACCTCACCGACAACAACACCACTGTCCGCATCGAAGTGATTGCCGGCCTCACGACCTTTCTGACGATGGCCTACATCATCTTCGTGCAGCCGGCGGTGCTGAGCGCCGCGGGGATGGATTTCGGCGCCGTGCTCGTCGCGACGTGCATCGCCAGCGGCATCGCGACGCTCCTGATGGCGTTCCTCGCGAATTATCCCATCGCGGTCGCGCCGGCGATGGGCCACAACTTCTACTTCGCCTTGACCGTCGTCGCCGGCATGCACGTGCCGTGGCAGGTCGCGCTTGGCGGCGTCGCGTGCGCCGGACTGCTGTTCATCGCGACGGCGGGGATCGGCCTGCGCGAGCACGTCATCGTCGCGATCCCCGAATCGCTGAAACAGGCGATCGCGGTCGGGATCGGATTGCTCATCGCGCTGATCGGCCTCGAGTGGGGCGGCATCGTGCGCGGCGCACCCGGCACGCTCGTGACGCTCGGCCATCTCCGGCTCGCGCCCGCGATGCTCACGCTCTTCGGCATCGTCGTGATGGCGGTGCTGATCGCGCGGCGCGTCCGTGGCGCGTTGCTGATCGGGATGCTCCTGACCGCCGGCGCAGGACTCGCGACGGGTCTCGTGCATTACGACGGGGTCGTGAGCCGTCCACCCTCGATCGCGCCGACGTTGATGCAGCTCGACATCATTGGCGCGCTGCGCCCCGGGATGGCGGTGGTGGTGCTGATCTTCTTCATGCTCGCGCTGTTCGATTCGATCGGCACGCTCGTCGGCGTGGCGGGACAGGCGGGGCTGATGCGCGGCAACACGCTGCCGCGGGCACGCGGCGCGCTGCTCGCCGACGCCATCGGCACGGTGATAGGTGCAGGGCTCGGTACGTCAACGGTGACGGCGTACATCGAGAGCTCCACTGGTGTCGCCGCCGGCGGACGCACCGGACTCGCGAACGTCGTCACCGCGTTGCTGTTCTTCGTGTCGCTGTTCCTGTACCCGCTGGTCAGGATGATCGGGGGCGGCTATCCAATCGGCGACGGAGTGATCCTCTATCCGGTGATCGCACCCGCGCTCGTGCTCGTCGGCACCATGATGATGCCGGCGGTCCGCACGATCGCGTGGGACGATCCGGCGGAAGCGATCCCCGCGTTTCTCACGATCGTCATCATGCCGCTGACCGTGAGCATCACGGATGGAATCGCGTTCGGCGTCATCTCGCACGCCCTGCTGAAGTTGACGACCGGCCGCGCGCGCGAGGTGCACTGGCTCATGTACGTCTTCGCGATCGTGTTCGTGTTGCGATACGCGCTTCTCGTTTAGGCGTCTTTCTCTTCGCTGACCGCGTCCGTTAGGCGTCTGCGCCTTCGCTGATGATGTCCGGTATCCGTTAATCGCGAACCGCAAAAAAGATTAACTCCCTTTCTCCCGTCCTCCTGTTTGATCTTGGTGTGAATGCAGCGTGACAGTGAACGTCGTTGAAGTTATCGGGCTCAGCCGCGAACCGCGAACCGCGAACCGCAAAAGAAAATTAACTCCCTTTCTCCCGTCCTCCTGTTTGATCTTGGTGTGAATGCAGCGTGACAGTGAACGTCGTTGAAGTTATTGGGCTCAGTCGCGAACCGCGAGCCGCAAGTAAGCCCCGTCGGATGGCTGCCCATGAAGGGCGGCCCCACATTCCAGTGTGCAGCGGCCCGACACTCGCGGGTGTGGGGCGGGGCTTTATGCCCGCCATTCGGCGTAGTACGATGACCCGGATATGAAAGGCTACGCGAACGCGCAGTTGGTGGTCACGCCTCACGAGCTCTCGCGGATGCTCGACGGGGCTGGCGCCACGCGCCCGCTGCTGCTGGATCTGCGTCCGCCTGACGCGTATGCCACTGGGCATATTCCGAGCGCAATTCATCTCGATCTCTGGGGCGTCAGCCTCATCGACACGGACCCCGCGCCGCTCAAGGCGTTCATGTGGATGATCGAGCACGTGCTCGCGGTGCACGGCGTCGACGCCGCCACACCAGTGGTCGTGTACGACGAGCAATCAGGCGTCCGCGCCGCGCGCGCGTTCTGGTTTCTCGAATACTTCGGACATCCTTCGGTGCGGCTGCTCGACGGCGGGTTCAACGCGTGGCTGGCCGCCGGACTTCCTGTCACCTGCGAGGCGCAGCCGGCGCCGAAAAGCGAGTGGACCGGCATGCGTGAAGAGACGACGCTCGCGACGTGGAAGGATGTCAGGGCCGCCATCGGCCGCGGCGAAAAGGTCATCCTCGACACGCGCGGCGACGATGAATACACGGGGACGCTCGTGCGCGCGAAGCGCGGCGGCGCTGTCCCGGGCGCGGTGCACATCGAGTGGACGCGCAACCTCACGCCGTCGGGCGACTTCAAACCGGCGAGCGACCTGAAGAAGATGTACGAGGATGCGGGCGTGACGCCTGACCGCGAGGTGATCACGTACTGCCAGGGCGGCTACCGCGCGGCGCACTCCTACCTCGCGCTGCGCCTGCTCGGCTATCCGCGCGTGCGGATGTACATCGGATCCTGGAAGGAATGGGGAGACCGCGAGGATCTCCCGATCGAACTGCCGAAGAGAAACTAATGAACAACGTCATCGACTTCATCAACACTCACCGCGATCGCTACGTCGACGAGCTCAAGACCTATCTCGCCATCCCGAGCATCAGCGCGCTGCCCGAGCACAAAGAAGACGTGCGGCGCTGCGCGGAATGGACGGCGGAGGAGATGCGCCGCATCGGGCTGCAGAACGTGAAGCTGATCGAGACGCCCGGGTTCCCTGTCGTCTACGGCGAGTGGCTGGGCGCTCCCGGTGCGCCGACGATCCTCTTCTATGGTCACTACGACGTGCAGCCGGTCGACCCCGTGGAGCTGTGGGAGTCGCCGCCATTCGAGGCGACCGTGCGTGACGGCGAGATCTACGCGCGCGGGTCGGCCGACGACAAGGGTCAGGTGTTCATGCACTTCAAGGCGATCGAGGCGCACCTGAAGCAGAACGGCCGCCTGCCGGTGAACATGAAGATCATCCTCGAAGGGGAAGAGGAAGTCGGCTCCGCGAACCTCGACAACTTCGTCAAGGAGCACAAGGACGATCTCTCCGCCGACGTCGTCGTCATCTCCGACTCGCCGATGTTCGACCGCGGCATCCCGTCAATCTGCTACGGCCTCCGCGGGCTCGTGTACTTCCAAATCGATCTGCGCGGCACGAAGTCCGACCTGCACTCCGGATCGTTTGGCGGCGCCGTCGCGAACCCGAACATGGTGCTCGCGCAGATCCTCGCGCAGATGAAGGACCGCGGCGGCCGCATCAAGATCCCGGGGTTCTACGACGACGTGCGGGACCTGACGCAGGAGGAGCGCGATCAGTGGAAGCGGCTGCCGTTCAACGAGCGGCGCTACGCGAAGGACCTCGGCGCGCCGAAGCTGTTCGGCGAGAGCGGCTACAGCACGCTCGAGCGCGTGTGGGCGCGGCCGACGTTCGAGGTGAACGGCATTCTCGGCGGCTTCACGGGCGAGGGAGCGAAGACCGTCATCCCCGCCGTCGCGATGGCGAAAGTCAGCATGCGCCTCGTGCCGAACCAGGATCCCGACAAGATCGCAAAGCTGTTCGAGGACCACGTGAAGAAGATCGCGCCGAAGACCGTGGAAGTGAAAGTGACGCGAATGCACGGCGGCAAGCCGTGGATGACCGAGTTCAACAACCCGTTCGTCCAGGCCGCGGGCCGGGCGATCCAGAAAGGGTTCGGGCAGGAGCCGGTGTTCAACCGCGAGGGAGGATCCATCCCGGTCGTCGCGACCTTCCAGGAGATCCTCGGCCTGCCGTCAGTGCTGTTCGGCGTCGGGCTGCCTGACGAGAACGCGCACGCGCCGAACGAGAAGCTGGATCTCGGCAACTTCCACGGCGGCATCATCGCGTCGGCGTATCTGTACGACGAGATCGCGGGGATCAGGGGGTAGGACGCAAGAGTCTCGAGGTTTATTCTGCCTCCTGCCTCCGGGGTAGGACGCAAGAGTCTCAAGGTTTATTCTGCCTCCTGCCTCCTGCCTCCTGCCTCCTGTTCCCTGGTGTGCGCTTTTCCCGGTACGGTCGTTATACCGGGCATATGGACACCCAACAACTTCACCGCTCCGATGCCCCGGGCTTCATGCCCGGCCACCTGTATCCCATGACCATCCTGACGGCGCGCGATCGCGACGTCATCGGGCTGGTGCTTGCCGGGCACACCAACGCGGGAATCGCGCGGCGGCTGAACATCCAGCTCCAGACGCTCAAGAACGCGCTGTCGGCGATCTACGACAAGCTGGGCGTCTCGACCCGGCTCCAGCTCGCCGTTCTGTTGCTGCGGGACGGCATGGAATTCACGCGCAGAGGCGGACTGTAGGGCGGGGCTTCAGCCCCGCCGAGTTCGACCTGTAGGGCGGGGCTTCAGGCACGTGTAGGGCGGGGCTTTAGCCCCGCCAAGGTCAGCCCCGCCGAGGCCCGCCTGCCCACAAGGCCGCCAGATCGATCTGGAGCCCGGGCCACGCAGGGTGCCGCAGCGGGGTCTCGCCCGTCGCGTCGGCGACGAGTTCATACGACCCGCCCGTCGCGCGAAAGCACTCGATGCGCCGCGCTTTCGCGTCCACGATCCAGTAATGGCGAATGCCGCGCCGCGCGTACAGCTGGAATTTGATTGTGCGATCTGTCTTGCGCGTGCCGGGCGACAGGATCTCCACGACGAGAAGCGGCGGCGCCTCGATTGCACGCTCAGTGACGCTGGCTGCGTCTTCAACCACCAGCACGTCCGGAACGACGACGTCATGTTTGGTGAGAATAAGGTCGACCGGGGCGTGGAACACCTCGCATCCAAGCGGCTCGAAGAATGCTTCGAGTTGTCGCTCCAGCCCGCGCGACACGCGTTGATGGAGAGGGATCGGGGAAGGCGTCACCAACAGGATCCCGTCAATCAGCTCGTAGCGCTTGCCGTCGTTCGGCGTTGCCGCGAGGTCGTCGTAGTCGAGCCGCTGCTTCAGCGTGTTCGGCACCTGTCCGGCTCCTTCCCGTGGCGATCTTAGCACCCCCGCGATCCATCGTTTGCACGCACCCCGCCACCGGCCCCGGCCAGGGCACAGCCAACAACTCGCGTAGGTTCTGTTGCTTGCGTCGGTTCGCCGTGACCTTCAGGGGTTGCGCCCGCCGAAAGTCGCAGAATCTGCCCGGGTTCCTCCGTCGTTCGATTGACGAATCTGCCGGCCCTGTACGCTTCCGCCGGGACGTGCGTTGTCACGGGTATGATGCCCAACACTTCGTCCGATGTTGCTTCCACGGCCGGCGCAATCGATACAGCAGACCGGCCCTCCGCGCCCACGCAGCGAAGGGTGCATTTCTCGCCGCGCGAGCGTCAGATCGTCCGATTCATCGTCGAGGGCTGTTCGAACCAGGAGATCGCGAATCGAATGGGGCTGCGGCTGCAGACGGTGAAGAACCACCTGTCGCGGATCTACCGCAAGGTGGGTGTTCCGAACCGCGTGCAACTCGCGGTTTTCGCCGTGGGTTACGGTCTCGCTGACCCCACTCACTGAATATCGGCAGGCCGACCTGAAGTCCGGTGGTGCCGGCCTTTAGGCCGGCCTGTTGTATCGCTCCCGCAACGTTCCGCTTGACCTGTGCAACGCCGGATCCGTAGGATCTGGCGCATCGTGCGTCGTGACGAAGCGGACAAGTTATCGTCTGCTTCACGCTGTCCATCTCCAGCGGGTGCAAGTCCCGCCTCGGTAAGTCCCGGAACGCCGAGTAGCAGACCCCAGGCGAGGGACGCGAGTCTCTCGGCCCAA
>WNGF01008319.1_pt1 | contig 14922 bp, 9 predicted proteins | sample 5400641 | NCBI WGS metagenome assembly WNGF01 (sample SAMN13153371, study PRJNA577476) | soil metagenome | isolation source: 80 cm soil or saprolite under grassland replicate 2 | place: USA:California | collected 2016-06-15
GCGGGTAATCGCATTCAGCGCACCGACTACAACAACATGACCACGAATTACAGCTATGATGAGCTGAATCGCCTGACGACGATCACCTATCCCGACGCGACAACTGTGACTTACGCTTATGACAAATTGTCGCAGATGACTGCGGCAACAAATTTGAATGGCACAGCAAGCTTTATCTATGATTCCTTGGGCCGTGTGACCGGCACCACCGATGTCTGGGGACAGGCCATCAATTACACCTACGATGCCAACGACCGCCGCACCAGGATGAGCTTCGGCCTTACCACGAAGGCTACCTACACTTACGACGCGGTGAACCGGTTGACTAAGATCGTCGATGACTCGAAGAACGCCGTTTCATTTGTCTACGATGCCGCGAGCAAGCTCACCTCACGAACACTTCCGAACAGCGTGATGACAACGTACACCTACGACGGCCTTGATCGCTTGACGCGATTGAAAGATGCGAAGGGAAACAAGCTCATCGCCGACAATAACTACACTTACAACTCTGCCGGCAACATCACTCAGAATATCGATCAGAGCGGCACGCACACTTACGGTTACGACGCGCTCGACCGGCTCACGTCGGCGACTTATACGGGAACGCCGAATGAATCGTACGCCTACGACTCGGTAGGCAACCGCATGTCGTCGCAGCGCAGTGCCACGTATGGCTATCAGCCGTTCAACCGGCTCACTAGCACCACAACCGCGAGTTATTTGTACGACAACAATGGCAACCTCACGACCAGGACTGAAGGCTCAGGGACGACCCATTTTCAGTGGGATTTCGAAAATAGATTGACGCAGGTGGTGACACCGTCCGCTGGGAGCGTCAGCTATAAGTACGATGCATTGGGTCGTCGCATTCAAAGCGCGCCTTCGACGGGAGCTTCAACGAATTTCACGTACGACGGTGATGACGTGGCCCAGGACAAAGTTAGCGACGGAACGATTACGGAATACCTGAATGGCCCAGGCATCGATAACAAGATCCGGCAGAAAGGCACGTCGAACAAGTCGACTTACTACTTCACCCAGGATCATCTAGGCAGCACGACCACCTTGACGAGCACGAACGGCGGACTCGTCGAGCGAGAGTCTTACGACGCTTATGGCAACTCTGCCGGCAGCCCCAAGACTCGCTACGGTTTCACCGGCCGCGAACGGGATTCGCTGACAGGACTGATCTATTATCGTGCCCGCTGGTACGACCCGCAGCTCGGGAGATTCATTTCTGAAGATCCGATCGGCCTCGGCGGTGGAATCAATCAGTTCGCGTACGTCAGCAACAATCCACAGAACGCGACGGATCCCTCTGGGCTGTATGAAATCGATGTGCATTACTACTTGACGTACTTCATAGCGTCGAAGTTCCGTTGCCTGACGGATAATGAGGCGAGACTGATTGCGGACGCCGACCAAAGCACCGATGAAAACCCTGCGACCAAGCCGGGGCCAGGCATCACGCAGAGGCAAAGGGAGGTCAATGCCAAATACCACGCGCTCCACGCGGGCAGCCACAAGCCTTACCTTAATGACCTTTGGAATGTTGCTACAACTGGCCACACGAATTATCTCGGCTTTGGACGCTACTTACATTACCTGCAGGACACATTCAGTCATGCGGGTTATACAAGCTCCACATATGGTCACTTATTTAGTCCACTTCACGCCGCCGATAAGACAGCAAACGATGCTGGCAAGGCGGCAGAGATGGCGGCTGCGACTTGGTTTGCGATTCGAGACTGGATCAGGACAACTAAATGCAACTGTCGTGACGAAGGCGATACGAACGTTGGTTCGTGGTGGCCACAGGTCATTAAGTTCTTGGAGGCTTATGGCGGAACAGACGATACGGATATAGAAGACCCCATCAATGCGCCCTTCTTGCAAAACAAGATAAGAATTCTGAATGTGCCTGTCAGATAAAAGGGCTATGTAAATTCAGGCGTTCTTGTTGTTTCCTTTCACTAAAATGTTGTTTAGATACACAGCCCTATTCATAGCTATTCAGTTCGGAGCCTGTTCGCTTCTAGGTTTCATAAGCTATTTGTTGTCTCCCCGAGCAGACTTCTTGTTCGAGCTCGTTGTCTACATTTATTCTCCGACCATCTATCTGATTTCAAAGCTCGGGAATTTTAGTGGAGAATCGAACATGTTTACGCCAATAATAGCAGGCATACCTTTTGGAATTCTGATTTACGGGCTAATTCTTGGGTCGATTTTCAGCTATTTCAAGCGAACATAATTTCACTCGTTTCGGGCAAGACTCACCATCTTTGTTGAAAGAGAGTACGCAGGTTCGCTGCATAAGAACCAGAGGAGGAGGACAGTATCGTCGAATACCTAAGTTGAACTTGGCGCCGACAACGAGATTCGGCAGAAAGGAGCGTCGAACAAGACGACTTACTACTTCACCCAGGATCATCTGGGCAGCACCACTACCTTGACCAACACGAACGGCGGACTAGTCGAACGTGAAAATTACGATGCCTACGGCAACTCCGCCGGCAGCACCAGGACTCGCTACGGCTTCACCGGCCGCGAACGGGATTCGCTGACGGGATTACTCTATTATCGTGCCCGCTGGTACGACCCGCAGTTGGGACGATTCATTTCGGAAGATCCGATCGGCCTCGGCGGTGGAATCAATCAGTTCGCGTACGTCAGCAACAATCCACAGAACGCGACGGATCCGTCCGGTCTATATGAAATCGATGTCCATTACTATTTGACGTATTACCTTGCGCTGAAGACAGGTTGTTTCAAAGATTGGGAGGCTCACGAGATCGCTAATGAAGATCAAAGAACAGATGAGGATCCCAATACGAGGCCTGGGTATGGTGATACGGTCCGGGCGCGGCGGAAGGTGTCGGCTCGCCCTTGCTTTGGCAGGGAGCTATGAACGAAACCAGCGGGCATCAATGGATCGGTCGGTACCTGCACTATTTGCAAGATACTTTCAGTCATGCCGGCTACACTGACGATGCCAGGGGCCATTCACCGTTGAATGTGCGAAATGGCGGGCCGTATGGGGATCATGCTAACGACAAGACCGCCTCGGACCCTGCGAAGGCTATGAGAATGGCAGGCGCTACCTGGAAGGCCCTGGTAAATTACGCGAAAGCTAAGAAGTGTGGCTGTAATCCAAGGTGGGATAACTCGTGGTGGAAACAGATAAATGACTTTATCAATGTGGATACTGCTGACCCACGCTCATCAACCATCGATGCAATGAGGCAAACGTTAGAGAATCCGGGATTCGGCGATCCTGTCGCGTTGATAAGGAAGAGACGAATTCTTGGATTGCCCGATAGATACTCCGGCGAGTGGTAGAAAAAGGTTAGGACTGAAGGCACATCGCTGGTTTTTTCATGATCTATCCGCATCTTGCTGATACAGGAACAGCAAGTCTTTTCGTTTGTCTAGAAAACACGCGTTTGTGAAATGGGCTTCAGACGCTTTCTTAAATTCTTTTCGATTGCGTTAGCTTTTCAGATAGCGGTACAGCTTATTGTCTCCCCCTTGCTAGGCACTTTATTCTCCGAAAAAAGGCTTCCTGACTTCCTGGACTTTTACGTCTACTATCCTTTCATAAACGCGGTCATCAAATTAGGCGGATACGAGGGAGAATCCTCGATGATTTGGCCGCCGGTCTTCGGCACAGCATTGGGTATCCTCTTTTACTCTGTTTTGCTTGGTCTTCTACTCGCTTTTGTTACGCGCAAACATAGTTAGAGTTCCCTTCAAAGGGTTCCGGCGGGCCCGATTATCGCGAGATTAAGCTATGAATTGGAGATTAAGAGACAAATTTTGAGTGTTCCGTGGAGATAGGAAGATGGTACGGTTTTTTCTTGGACTTTTATTTGGCGTGGTTTTAACCGTGGAGGCTCTTGCTTTTGCTGGAGTAGGACACGGGAGTTATGCCCCGATGGTTTTTGTTGCCTCCGTAACCGCCTTCATACCGCTTCTTGGCCTGGCTGCAGGCCCGCTGCTTTGGGCCTTCTACTTTCTGCTGATTCCAAATTTAGAGAGACCGAGAAGTAGAGCCATCGCCTTGTCACTGGTGTTGCTGGTCCACTTCGTACCGGGCTTCTGGGTTGCGAGTGGAGATCCTGCTTTTAGCCGCGCAGATTCGAAGCTTCTGTTGATCTTGGGAATCTCAGTTCTTGTAACAATCGGCTCCTTACTGTTCTTCTCCTTTGGACGCAAGACGGCTGGGACCTGAGTCGCCCGGTCCATGTCGCTAACCCCTTCAGGCTGAAGTGGAATGGCGATGCTCAGGTGAGCTGGGCTTCCCGTAGCGACTCATTACAAGCAGATTTAACTCCTGCCGCAGTCGTGTTTCCGCAGTGGAAATTTCACGCCTCTTAGTGCAATATTAGCCCACCTCAGCACCGTCTTCGACTTACCTAACTTTAATCGTCAGTAGCCGGTCTGAATCAATTTTTCAGGGAACTAACCGCGCCAGAACAAATGCCGGCAAATCAAAACGAAATTGAAAAGCGGCTTTGGGAAATCGCCGATGAACTTCGTGCGAATTCGAAGCTGAAATCTTCTGAATACTCCGGCCCAGTACTGGGGCTGATCTTCCTCCGCTACGCCGATCACAGGTTTACCGAAGCCGAGAAGAAGCTGTCGAAGAAGAAGACTAGTCGACGTGAGATTGGTCCGACGGATTATCACGCGATGGGCGTTATGTATTTGCCGGACGCCAGCCGCTTCTCAAGTTTACTTAACCTGCCCGAAGGTTCGGATGTAGGCATGTGGATTAACAAGGCAATGGAGTTAATCGAGAACGAGAACGAAGATCTCCGTGGCGTCCTGCCGAAAACATATCGGGCTTTCGATAACGACCTGCTCAAGACGCTACTGAAGACATTCGCCTCGATTCCGATGGACATCGAGGGTGATGTGTTCGGCAAGATTTACGAATACTTCCTCGGTGAATTCGCAAAGGCCGAAGGCTCCAAGGGTGGCGAGTTCTTCACGCCTACTTCTCTGGTTAAGTTAATCGTCGAGATTATCGAGCCATTCCATGGACGCATCTTCGATCCCGCGTGCGGTTCCGGTGGTATGTTCGTGCAGAGTGCGCGCTTCGTCGAAAACCATCACAGGAACCCAACGTCCGAGATTACGGTCTTCGGACAAGAGAAGACGGACGAGACGGTCCGCCTTTGCAAGATGAATCTCGCAGTGCACGGACTGTCGGGCGACGTGCGCCAGGGCAATTCCTACTACGAAGACATTCATCGATGCGCCGGCCGCTTCGACTTTGTAATGGCTAATCCTCCGTTCAATGTCGATCGCATCGACAAAGACCGAATCAAAGACGACCGCCAGCGCTTTCCCTTCGGCATGCCGCGCGTCGATAACGGCAACTACATCTGGATTCAGATGTTCTACGCTGCACTCAATGCTAATGGCCGCGCCGGATTCGTAATGGCTAATTCGGCCAGCGACGCACGTGCATCAGAGCTTGAAATTCGCAAGAAGCTAATCGAGTCAGGTGTGGTCGATGTGATGATTGCCATCGGCTCGAACTTTTTCTACACGGTAACTTTGCCTTGCACTTTGTGGTTTCTGGATAAGAGTAAGGCAAAGTTACCGCCCTCACCCGAACCCTCTCCCACTGGGAGAGGGACAAAGGGAGAGAGCGAAAGCGAGGGTGGTTTGTCGTCCTCATCGGAACCCTCTCCCACTGGGAGAGGCCAGGGAGTGGGTCGGAGTGCACGGTATCGTGATACCGTGCTCTTCGTTGACGCTCGGCACCTCTTCAGGCAAGTTGATCGCGCCCATCGCGAGTTCACGCCAGACCAAATTGAATTCATTGCGAACATCGCGAGGCTGTATCGCGGCGAGAAGCCGGAGTTTGAGAACGGTAGCGAGTCGCTACTGAAACAAAGTTTTCCCAAGCTGAGTTATGCCAATGTTCCGGGTCTGTGCAAGGTCGCGACGATCAAAGATATCAAGGCTAAAGATTGGAGTCTCAATCCGGGTCGCTACGTGGGAGTCACTGAGCGCCCCGCAGATGAGTTCGATTTCTTTGAACGATTGGAGGAATTGAACGAAGAACTCCAAGTCTTAAATGCAGAAGCGCACGAGCTAGAGGAGAAGATTACCGATAATATTGCGCAGATAATGGAACCGGCATGACGAGCAACTGGACAAGCGCGAGACTTGAAAAGCTTGTCTCCTTCAAGACTGGCAAACTCGATTCGAACGCTGCAAGACCGAATGGCACCTACCCATTTTTTACTTGCTCACAACAAACCTTGCGAACAGATACCTATTCATTCGACACAGAGTGCGTGCTTTTGGCCGGTTACAATGCAAACGGTGTCTATCCGCTGAAGTCAAATTTGACGTTTATCAACGAACTTACGTAATTCGTTCGCTCAATACTGACCGGCTCCTCAATCGCTTCCTGTATTACGCACTACGACCAAAACTCGATTTGCTTCAGAGTATTTCAACGGGAGCGGCTACCAAGTTCTTAACGCTTACACTCCTGAATGATCTTGAAATTGACTTTCCAGAGATTGCGACGCAAAAGCGGATCGTCGGTCTGCTATCTGCCTACGACGAGATGACTGAAAACAACAAGCGTCGGATCGAGATTCTGGAACAGACAGCACAGGTTCTCTACAAGGAATGGTTCTTGAACTTCCGTTTTCCTGGTTGCGAAACCGTCAAACTAGTCCCTTCCCCGGCCGGGGACATTCCCCAAGGTTGGGAGAATATTAGATTGGATACCCACTTTGAGACCGTCCTTGGTGGTACACCCTCGAGGAGAAGAGCAGAATTCTGGGAAGGAGGTACCATTCCATGGATAAACTCAGGAAAGATTAACGAACTAAGAGTACTCGAAGCGAGCGAGTTCATAACGCCAGCCGGTCTCAAGATGTCATCGACTAAGTTAATGCCTAAACGCACAACTGTGATTGCAATCACTGGAGCGACACTAGGACAGGTGAGCCTTACCGAATTGGAAGTATGTGCTAACCAGTCCGTTGTTGGCATCTACGATATCTCTCAGGTTGGGTCAGAATACTTATACCTGACCTTCAAGACGATCATTCAAGCGGTCATTCAGCTTGCAAGTGGCGGAGCTCAACAACACATAAACAAGGACATCGTCAATGCTACACACATTGTCGCTGCCCCCAGCCGCTCTTTTGGAAGAATTCAAACACTTGGTACTTCCTCTGTTTGACGAAATTGCCGCCCTGCTTCGACAGAACATCGTTCTTCGCAGCACGCGCGACCTGCTGCTGCCTAAGCTGATCGCAGGTGAGATTGATGTCAAGTCAGTGAGAAGTTCGGAGCGCTAAAGGATGGGCGAGAAATACGAGATCCAAAGAACATCTCTTCAGTCTGCCGCCGTTTCAGACAAAGTTCTAGCTGAGAGTAAAACGACAAGGCTAATCGTTCGGTCTGAAATTGTTGGAAATCCAAATAATCCTGACGCGAGAGTAAAGATCTCACTAATCCACCAGCGCAAGACTATAAAAGGTAACTGGGAAGATGCTCCAGCTGAACCGTTGAGTGCGCTTAAGGCTGGAGAACAAATAAAACTGATTCTGCACAGCGAGCCGACGCTGGAGTTGTTTCGCCACCTCGACAATCTTTTCACGATTGCGACAAAGGGCAAGATTGGATTCGGGAAGACAAGTTTGGTTGTTGGCCGAGAAGAGGAAGGTGTCCAGACGGACGCCGGTCGCGTCAAAGTAATCAAGCTTTTGTTGGACAAAGGGTATTCTGACGACATTTGGAATGAACTCACTCAGATAGATCCTGATCTTGCGACGCGTCTTTCATATGCCCGCATACAGAATGAGAGACGGTCGGAGCTGCAGCAGTTCGAGACCAATCTAAGACTGCGTCAAGACGAATCCTGGTGGCATGAGTTCTTCAAGCGCAACAAATGGATCTTCGGATATGGTCTCAACTACAAGATCCTCAAGCCTGTTCAATCGCAGCCCAGTTACGGGGGAGCGAGCGTTAGCGGTCAAGGCATGCAGAGGGGCGACTTTCTCCAGAGAACGGAAGCCTTCATCAGGTTCACGGTCTTGGTCGAGATCAAGAAGCCACATAGTGAGCTCTTTGGAGTGAAGCAATACAGAAACGGTGCTTGGGAATTAAGCGAGGAACTAACTGGCGGGGTCTCGCAGCTTCAGGCAAATTGCAGCAAATGGGAAAAGGAAGGTGCACAAACAGAAGCGAACCGAGAGGCTCTTCTCAAAGAAAGGACTTTCACGGTTCAGCCGAAAGGAATCCTAGTTATCGGCCATACAGATCAGTTAACCGATATCTCAAAGAGGAATACGGTTGAGTTGTTCAGGAGAAATGTTGTCAATCCCGAAATCCTGACCTTTGATGAGCTTTATGAAAGAGCCAAGTTCATAGTGGATTCTACTAAGCGAGATGACGCATTGCCTGACACTGACGAGTCCGCCGAGGTGGATACTCTCTCGGACGACGACATTCCTTTCTAGTCTCTGGCTGTAAAATACATTGGACAAAATGTTCAGCATCATGGAGGGGTACTGAAGTAAACTTTCTGCTCAGACTCAGGAAGACTGCTGAGTCAGAGCCAATAGATGCCGTACGGCTATTCCGAAGATTCGCTCGTCGAACAACCAGCCATTGAGCTATTCAAAGAACTCGGCTGGGAGACGGCGAACTGCTACAACGAGTCGTTCGACTCGACCCTTATGCGCAGCGCACCCTCTCCCCTGCCCTCTCCCAGAGGGAGAGGGCGAATTAGGCAAATCTATTTGGGACGTGCGACGACGGCGGAAGTGGTTTTGGTTTCGCGATTGCGACCTGCGCTCGAAAGACTCAATCCTGACGCTCCAAAAGAAGCGATCAATGACGCCATCGAACAACTCACGCGCGACCGGCGCGCGATGACTCCCGCTCAAGCTAATCGCGAGGTCTACAAACTGATCAAAGATGGTGTGCGAGTCAAGGCGCAAAGCGCCACCCGCACCCTAACCCTCTCCCAAGGGAGAGGGAGTAAGGATGAAGAAGTCGAGAGGATTCGAGTTATTGATTGGGATAAGCCGGAGAACAACGATTTCTTTCTGGCGTCGCAGTTCTGGATCACGGGCGACATGTACAAGCGGCGCGCTGACTTGATCGGCTTCATCAATGGCTTGCCACTCGTTTTCATCGAGCTAAAGAAGCTACGCATCGAGCACGCCTTCAAACACAACCTGCGCGACTACAAGAACACTGTCCCGCAGCTCTTCTGGTACAACTCGCTGATCATCCTCTCGAACGGAAGCGAAGGCCGCGTTGGCAGCATCACGGGCAACTGGGACCACTTTACCGAATGGAACCATCTGAGCGAACCTCAGACCCTCTCCCTTGATCCCTCTCCCATGCAAGCACCCTCTCCCCAACCCTCTCCCAGAGGGAGAGGGAGATAAGAGCTTGGCGGATCGAAGCAGTACTACGCACCCTCTCCCCAACCCTCTCCCAGAGGGAGAGGGAGATAAGAGCTTGGCGGATCGAAGCAGTACGAAGCCTTCTCCCAAAGGGAGAAGGAGCAAAGCAAGACAGTATCGGGGTGGGTATCGGTTCGCGGGTTTGCTGGAACGCGCGCGCGAACTAAGAAAAAAGCAGACGCCTGCCGAAACATTGCTATGGGAACTCTTGAGAAATCGTCGGTTACTCGGATTCAAATTCAGGCGGCAGCATCAGTTTGGTGACTACATTGCCGACTTTTATTGCCACGAAGCGAAACTGGTGATTGAGTGCGATGGCGCCGCGCACGAACCGAATGAGCAATGGCATCACGATCAGGAGCGCGATGCTTACTTGATCGCGCAGGGATTGTGGGTGCTGCGATTCAGCAATGAGCAAATCGTCAATGACACCGAAAACGTGCTCGAAAAAATTGCTGCCTATCTCCCTTCTCCCCCTGGGAGAAGGGCCGGGGAAGAGGGGGCGCAGCCTGAGCGAGCGACGGATGAAGTCACTGATGATTTCCCCTCTCCCACTGGGAGAGGGGCTGGGGGAGAGGGTGCGGCCCACGGCCGCTTAGGTGTCTTCTGGCACACGCAGGGAAGCGGCAAGAGCTTCTCGATGGTGTTCTTCTCGCAGAAGATTCTGCGCAAGCTGCCGGGCAACTGGACCTTTGTGATCGTCACCGACCGTGACGATCTCGATGATCAAATCTACAAGAACTTTGTGCGCTGCGGAGCAGTAACGGAACCTGAGAAAACAGTTCGAGCCCAAAGTAGCGAACATCTGAAACAACTTCTCAGCGAGAATCACCGTTACGTCTTCACGCTCATCCAAAAGTTCCGTACTGAGCGCGGCCAGATCCATCCGATGGTCTCGGATCGCCCGGACATTATCGTGATAACGGACGAAGCTCATCGCAGCCAATACGACCAGTTGGCGCTGAACATGAGAAACGCTCTGCCTAACGCCGCTTTCATCGGCTTTACCGGCACGCCACTGATGGCCGGCGAAGAAAGGACCAAAGAAGTCTTTGGCGATTACGTCAGCATCTACAACTTCAAACAATCGGTGGATGACCATGCCACTGTCCCGCTCTTTTACGAGAACCGCATTCCCGAGCTGCAACTGGTCAATGAGAACCTGAACGACGAGATGGCGGAGTTGATCGAAGACGCGGGATTGAGCGAAGACCAGGAGAAAAAGCTGGAGCGCGAGTTTTCTCGCGAGTATCACTTAATCACGCGTGACGAACGGTTGGAGCGCATCGCTGAAGACATCGTCAAGCAATTCGTAGGCCGGGGCTTTCAGGGGAAGGCGATGGTCATATCTATCGACAAGGCCACTGCCGTTCGGATGTATAACAAAGTGCAGAAGTATTGGAACCTGCATCTGGAAAAGTTGGTATCGAAGCTGGCCAGGTGGGATAAAGCCGAACGAAGCGAGCTTGAAGACAAGATCAAGTTCATGCGGGAAACCGACATGGCTGTGGTTGTTTCTCAATCACAAAATGAGGTTGAGGAGTTGGCCGCCAGGGGCGCGGACATCGTTCCTCATCGGCGTCGGATGAACAAGGAAGACCTGGACGAGAAATTCAAGGACGATAAAGATCCGCTGCGAATCGCCTTTGTCTGCGCGATGTGGATAACGGGCTTCGATGTCGAGAGTTGTTCGACGATCTATCTCGACAAGCCGATGAAAAACCACACACTGATGCAAACAATCGCGCGGGCTAATCGCGTGTTTCCCGACAAGGTCAACGGCCTGATAGTTGATTACGTAGGCGTGTTCAGAAACCTGGAAAAAGCACTCGCGATCTACGCGGGTTCGCCAAGCGGGCTTACTGCTGGTGAAACACCCGTGAAAGACAAGGAGTCGTTGGTAGCATTGTTGCGCGGAGCGATTGGCGACGTGACAAAGTTTTGCAAAGACCATGGAGTTGATCCTCACAGCATCGCATTCGCCCCGGGATTCGGGCGAGTGAAGTTGATCGATGATGCGGTCGAGGCGATTATCGTAAACGACGAATCAAAACGGCGGTACCTGACGCTCGAGTCAAGCGTTTCAAAACTTTACAAAGCCATACTGCCCGACTTTCTCGCCAATCAATTCTATCCTACCTGCGCTCTTTTCAGGACCATCGCCGACAAGATCAGAGCTGAAGCTCCCGAAATTGATATTTCGGAAGTAATGACCGGCGTTGACGAATTGTTGGATCATTCTATCGCCGCAGAAGGGTATGTAATTCACGAGGCGGCGCGGATGGTCGACTTGAGCAAGATTGACTTTGACGCATTGCAGAAGCGTTTTGCCAAGGGTCGCAAGCGGATTGAGGCAGAGAGACTCAAGACTTCGTTGAGCGTCAAGCTCGCGGAGATGATACTGCGCAATAAGACTCGGATGGATTTCCTAGAGAAATTTCAGGAGATGATCGACGAATACAACTCGGGAGCAATTAACGTTGAAGTCTTTTTCGCAAAGCTAGTTGAGTTTACCCAGGACCTAAATGAAGAAGAAAGACGCACGATTGCCGAACAACTTTCGGAAGAAGAATTGGCAGTCTTTGACTTACTAACGAAGCCCAAAATGGCGCTGACGAAGAAAGAGACCGAGCAAGTCAAGAAAATTGCTCGTGAATTATTGGTTGTGCTGAAGCGCGAGAAACTTGTGCTTGACTGGCGAGCTAAGCAACAGGCTCGTGCCGGCGTGCAGCTCGCAATCCAAGATTCCCTTGAAGGGCTGCCACGATCTTACTCGCGACCTTTATACGCTCAGAAGTGCGAATTGATTTATCAGCACGTCTACGATTCGTATTTTGGGAGTGGACAGAGCGTATATTCCAAGGCTGCTTAATCTAACCATTAAGATGTTGGACGCGCGCGCCCGAGCCGTTGCAAACGCGCGCGATTGTGCCGGTCACTTGATCGAAATCGAACGGCTTGCCGATGATGCCGGCAACCAGATCAAGCTCGCCCGAAGGTGGTTGGGCCGTGGCCCCGTAACCAGTCACCAGGACGACCGGCAATTCGGGCCGCTGCTTGCGAATCGCGCGCGCAGTTTCCCAACCATCCATTTCCGGCATAGCTAAATCGGTGAATACCAAATCAAAATCGTCGTTCGTTACTTTTTCGAGCGCCTCACGACCACCTTCAGCGGTCACGACTTTATGGTCCAAATCCAAGAGCATGTCCGCAAGCGTTTCACGTACGAAGGGTTCATCATCGACTACCAGCACCGAGAGAGAAGAGGTCTGCATGCTGAGTCGATTATCGGCAGTCAAAGATTCGGCCGACTCGGCCAGAGGAAGGTCTATGTAAAAAGTGGTTCCTTTTCCAGGTTTTGACTCAACAGTGATCAAGCCTTCGTGACGCTCGATGATTCCATAGCTTACCGCCAATCCGAGACCTGTACCATGCATTCCTTTCGTCGTGTAGAAAGGTTCAAAGATCCGTTCCCGCACTTCTTCCGTCATACCGGTCCCTGTATCCGCGAAACGCAAGCGCAGTAGCCCGGCCTGCCGGCGGCAGCTAATTTTGAGAGTGCCGCCTTGCGGCATGGCATCGACGGCGTTAACGATCAAGTTCACGAATACCTCGCGCAATTCGGACGCGTTACCGCGCACAGAAACGCCGTCTTCAGCGTTCAGAGTCACTCCGACGTTAATGCCGGCGGCGCGAGCTTCGTTCTGCCAGCGCGTGCGCGTAATCTCGATCGCGTCGCGCAGCAAGCCCGCCATGTCGAGCAATTCAGGCTCAGCCACCAACGATTTTCGTGCGAAGGTTTGAATGCGCCGCACAGTTGCGGCGGCATCCTCAGCCGCGGTCACGATAATACCGAGACTGCGGATCAGCTCTTCGTCTTCAACCCGCCGCAGGATAAGTTGGGCCCGTCCGAGAATCGCCGCGAGCGAGTTATTGAAATCATGAGCTACGCCGGAGGCGAGCTGACCCAACGCGCGCAATTTGTCCGCGCGAGCGGCACGTTCGCGTTCCTGCTTTTGTTCGGTGATGTCGTGGGCAATTCCGAGCACGCCGGTGGTTTGGCCATCAACGATAATCGGCGCACTGTTCACTAAAGCGTAGCGAACGCTGCCGTCGCGTGCTTTGTAACGTGATTCAAAGCTCTGCGGCTCACCTCGCAAGGCTGCGGCGAAACGTTGGCGCCGCATCTCGCAATCGTCTTCATGGGTGCGCTCAAGAAAGTGGCGGCCAATTACTTCATTTAGTTGATATTCGGTCATGTCCAGCATTGCCTGGTTGCACCACTTGTAATGACCTTCAGTGTCGAGGGCGTAAATCGCTTCACGCGCGCTCTCGAGAATATTCTTCAACAATGATTGGCGCTCGCGCGCAACCGCCTGAACTTCTCTGAGTTCCGACAAATCGCGGGCGGTGCAAACGGCGGCAATGGTCTCACCGCGCTCGTCCAAAACCGGCTCTACAGTAACCAGGACGGGTCGATTCAAGTGCTGTGGAACTACCTCAACGTTAATCCTTTCCGATTGACGCAGCGCCTGTTCGACAATACACGCCGCATCGTCGGAGCTCGCCTGCAAAATGTCGCAACATTGCCGCCCAAGAATCAATTCCGGTTGCGTGTTTTCCATGGCAGCGCCGGCCCGATTAACCCGAATCAAGCGCCCAGCCCGATCAAAAATGAAAATGCCGTCAGACATTGCATCGAAGGTTGATTCCCATTCTTTCTTGGCGCGCGCCACGATTTCAAACAACTCAGCCTGAGCAATACCGGTGGCCAATTGAGCGGCAACCGATTCGACGAGGAGGATTTCATCTTCGTCCCAACGACGAACCAAGTCGGTTTGATGAATTGAAATTACGCCGCGAAATTCTTCATTAACGGTGAGCGGATAATCAATCTGCGATCGCACTCCCGTCTGTTTGGCGTGAGCGCGTACGCAATTCAGAAACTCCGCGGGCCCATCAGAAAATTGCCCGGGATCAGTAATCACGAGAGGCTTTTGTGACTTAAGAAAATGATCGCGCAAACGGTCGTTGTATTCTTCATCAGACGAGCTGACACTTTTCGATCCCGGCGCTATATATTCGCTCTGGGCTGACGATTGCTCGCTGCGCGCATCGTACAGCCGAACTTGCACGCACGAGGCAGAAAGCGCCTGTCCCAGTTCTCGAGTGGCAGTATCAAGTACTTCGGTGAGGCTGAGCGACGCGCGAATCGCCACGCTCAGTTTGTTAACAAGGGCTTCCCGCATCGAGGTGGACTCGGCCTTTTGATAAAGCCTTGCCTGACGAATTGCGATACCTGTTTGATCCGCAGCCGCTTTCGCCACTTCGATATCGATTTCGCTCCAGTGGCGCCGTTTCCTGGTGGTAGACAAGGCGAATGCTCCGAGCAACTCATCACCGACCGAAACCCCAACGTACATGATGGATTTGACATCAAATCGCTTCAGTATTCCCTGAT
>WNGF01013159.1_pt1 | contig 14919 bp, 12 predicted proteins | sample 5400641 | NCBI WGS metagenome assembly WNGF01 (sample SAMN13153371, study PRJNA577476) | soil metagenome | isolation source: 80 cm soil or saprolite under grassland replicate 2 | place: USA:California | collected 2016-06-15
CTCCCGCGTGGGTCGCCACGCTCCACGCGAGCAGCACGCCGAGCGCGACTCGTCGCGCGGTCAGGCCGACGCCCTCGCCGCTCGACCCGCTACAGCGTCCAGCGCCTCCAGGAATCGGCCCACGTCCTCCCGGTCGTTGTAGACGTGGGTCGAGACGCGAATCCGCCCGTCCCCGCCCCACACGAGGACATCGCGCTGAGCGAGGCGATCCGCCAGCCCCTGCGCGTCGGGCTCGAGGAAGCACACATTGCCCGCGCGCTCTTCGCGCGGCTCGGGCGTGATCACGGGGAAACCGCGCTCGACGAGGCCCTGCCGCAGCTCGCCCGAGAGATCGAGCACGTAGTCGAGCGCGGCCGCGCGCTGGAGGCCCTCGTGGACACCGAGGGCATTGTCGAGGACGAAGAGACCCAGAAAATTCGGATTCCCCGCCTCCAGCCGGGAGGCGTCGGGGCGGAGCGGCATCTTGAGCGGATCGTCGAAGCCGTCCCGGTGGAACACGCTATGCCAGCCCATGGTGGCCGGCTCGATGTCGCCCACCCGGGCCGGATCGTAGGCGAAGATGCCGACGCCATGCGTGGCCAGCAGCCACTTGTAGCAGCTCGACACCACGAAGTCGCAGAGCTCGCCGGGCACCGGCGCCACCCCCAGGGCATGGGTGGCGTCCACGGCGAGCCAGGCGCCCGCACCGCGGGCGATCTCGGCGCAACGGGCAAGGTCCACGCGCTGGCCCGTGAGGTAGCTGACCTGGCTCACGAGGACGAGTCGGGTGCGCCTGTCCACGCTCTTCGCGAGCTCGTCGAGCGAGAGATAGTGGCCGCGCGTCCTGACCACGCGCGGCTCGACGCCGAGCTCCTGGAGCACCGCCGCCGGGTAGATGAGAGACGGATATTCGAGGTCGGCGAAAACGGCGTTGTCCCCGGGGCGCCATACCACGGACTTCACCGCCTGGTTGAGTCCCTCGGAGGCATGAGCGAGGAAGGCCACGCGCGCCGGCTCCACCCCCAGCATCCGGGCCGCGCGCGATTTGGCCCGCTCGTAGACGGCGAAGAGCTGATGTCGTCCTGCCATACCCGCGCTCTTGAGGGCGCCCATGCGCGCGGACGCCTGGTCGTGTGAGCGGAGCCACGGCGCCTCGCCACCAGTACACAAGTGGGCGATCTTCTCCAGGCCGACGAAGTCACTCTTGGGAATCAGCGGGGTCATGGGCTCTTCCCTCAGGCTGGTCGCGCTTCGCGGGCGGCGGCGCCCGCGGCGTGGAGCAGGGGCTCAGGGGTATCGGGATTGATGGAGCAGTCGGGGCCAAGCAGGAGCCAGCGACCCTTCATCTCGGCGATCGCCTGCCGCGCCCGGCCGGCCAGCGCCTCGCCCGTCGCCGAGGCGATGTGCGGCTTGGCGGGAAAGCCACCCACGGCGGCCCGTCCGGTGCGGCGATGGCCGTCCGCGAGCGTGGGATTCCCCGGCACCGTCGCCCACGAGAACGCCGTGACGGGATAATTCGAGAACTCATCGAAGAGAATGCCGTCGCCGCAGACGTGAAGCAGGTTGAAGGGCGCGCCGTCGACGGCGGCGAGCACGCGCAGATCGAAGGGGCGCTGAAAGCGCCGGCATTCCGCGGCCGACATGAGCGACTGCGTGGCGACATTGGTCGCGTAGAAGAGCCCGTCGGCGCCCTCCTCCACGCAGGCGCGGGCATAGGCGGCCAGCGTCTCCGTCATGGCGCCGAGGGCATGCTCGACGGCCCGCGGCGCGCTTCGCATGAGCCCGCGGGCCTGATCCTTCCCTCCCGGCATGAGGAAAGGCAGGACCATCAGGGGCGCGAAGACGGTCCAGATGATCGGCGTGTCAGGCCCCACCGCCGCGCGGATCCTTCGCAACGCCTCCAGCTGCTCTCCGAGTGCGCCCGCGCGTGGGTCGACGGGGGCGAGCGCCGTCAGGTCGGCCTCCGTGGCGAGCGGGACGTGGGTGACCGTGTACGGCACGGCCCGCTCGCGCGACGGCGCGTAGCGGAGACCCCACATCTCGGCGAAGCACTGGGCCCGCGATTGCGGCTTGAGGAAATCCCAGTCGAAGGTCCGGGCGAGGCGAAGGGTCTCCGTGGCGAGGCCCTCCGCCGAGTTCTCCGTGGCGAAATTGTGCAGCCAGAAAGCGACGGGCACCCGGTCCACGGGCTCGCCGCGGAGAGCCGCCGACACACGATCGCGCTTGGTCATTTCGCTTTGAGCCTCAGGTCCTCGTAGGGAGCCGTGTAGGGGTCATCGGGCAGGGCATTCACCCCGTCCACCGCCACCCGGGGGCCGACGGACACCAGGTATGCGTACTCGAGCACGGGACCGAACATGACGCGCTCCGTGATGAGCTGCTGCATCTTGGCGAGGATCTGGCGGCGCGCCACCGGATTGCCTTCCGCGGCCTGGGCATTGAAGAGGCCGTCCACCTCCGGATAGCTGCCGTAGGCGTAGTGCCCGCCGGTGACCGCGTACTGCTCGATCCGGGTCGCCGCATTGCCCGCCGCCCCACTGCCCGCGAGGATGACGTTCTTGAGCGTCTTGTCGGCGAACTGCTTGAGAAAGGCCGCCCGCTCGAGGAGGCGCAGCCTCAACCGAATGCCCACGGCGTTGAGGTCGTTGACGACGGGCTCGCCGATGCCAGAGCCCGCGAAGGGCTCGCTGCTCAGATCGCCGGCCTCGAAGCCGTTGGGATAGCCCGCCTCGGCGAGGAGAGCGCGGGCGCGCTTCGGATCGTACGGATAGAGGGGCGGCGGCCAGTAGTACTCGAGACTCTGCGGGATGAAGCTCGAGGAGATCCGGCCCAGGCCCAGATAGCCCGCGGTGTTGATGGCCTCGCGGTTGATGGCGACATTGGCGGCGAGCCGCACGCGCCGGTCGTGCCACGGCGACTTGGGATCCGTCTGATCGGCGAAGACGAGCCAGTTCGTGACCGGGATTTTCGCCGCCTTGAGCGTGAGCCCCGGCGTGCGCTTCACCTCCTCGGCGAGCGCTCCCGAGAGACCGTAGGCCACGTCCACCTCGCCCCGCTTGAGGGCGGCCAGGCGTGTCGCGTCGTCCGGCACGACTTTGAACACCAGGGTCTTGATCCCGGGCTTCTTGCGCCAGTACCCGTCGAAAGCCTCCAGCACGAGCTCGACTCCCGGCTTGAAGGAGACGAGCTTGTACGGACCTGCGCCCACCGGCGCCTTCTTGAACCCCTCGTCCCCGACCTTCTCCACATACTTCTTGGGGACGATCCACGCCGCGCCGGTGGCCGGCGTCCCGTAGAAGGTCATGAAGTCGGGCCAGGGCTGCTTGAGGCGGAAGCGTACCCGATGGGGATCCACGACCTCCACCGCCGCCACCTTGGCCTTGAGCAGGCCGGCACTCGCCCCGCGATAGCGATCGAAGGAGAACTTGACGTCCTCCGCGGTGAGCGGGTCGCCGTTCTGGAAGCGGACGCCCTTGCGCAGGGTGAACTCGTAGACGAGGCCGTCGCGGCTCGCCTCCCACGACTGCGCGAGCGCCGCCCCCATGCGCGTCCCGGGCAGCGGCCGCACCAGCGCATCGTGGACCGCGTAGTACACCATGAGCGGCAGCGCGGTCCCCGTGGCATCCGCCGGATCAAAGAACGCCGGGGTCAACGACACGTGCACGCCCCACGTCATGCTCCCCTCCGCCCCCCACCCGGTTCCAGGAGCGAACAGCACGGCGGCGGCAACAGTGATGGCAATAGGGAGACGGCGCAGAGAGCTCAAACGCATTCGTTCTCCATTTGGCCTGGCGGCATAGGGCTGCTCAAAAGGGCCCAGATGCGAGGCGGCGCCCGAAGGCCGCGGGCGAGGCGTACCCTTGGTACGTTGAGCCCGCAGCCGAGGGCGCCAACGAAGCAGATGGGCCCTTTTCAGCAGCCCGGTCTAGGGAGTGTCGGGGTCGATGCCGTGCTCCTTGAGCTTCTTCCTCAGCGTGTTGCGGTTGATGCCCAGGAGCTGGGCCGCGCGCACCTGATTGCTCTTGGTCTCGCGCATGACGGCGCGCAGGAGCGGCTTCTCGACGAGCCCCACCATGAGTCCGTGGAGGTTGGCCGATGCCGGGCCGCGCATGCCGCGCACGCATTCGACCATCTTCCGCTCGATGATCTCTTCGAGCGAGGCATCGGCCGTCACGCCCGCGGCCGCGGAGACGGGCCCGATGGGGAGGTGTTCGGGCAAGATCACCCCCGCCGAGGCCATGACCATGGCGCGCTGGATCACGTTCTCGAGCTCGCGCACGTTGCCCGGCCACTCATAGCCGACGAGGCGATCCATGGTGTCGGGGGCGATGACGCGCTCCCCGAGCGTTTCCGCATATTTCGAGAGAAAATGCTCGACGAGGAGGGGAGTATCGCCGCGACGCTCGCGCAGGGCGGGGAGGGAGAGCGTCACCACGTTGAGCCGATAGAAAAGGTCCTCGCGGAACTTCCCCGCCTTCATCATCGCCTCGAGATCGCGGTGGGTCGCCGCCAGCACGCGCACGTCCATGCGGATCAGCTCGTGACCACCCACCCGCTCGAAGGCCCGCTCCTGGAGCGCGCGGAGCAGCTTGACCTGGAGCTCGGGCGGCATGTCGCCGATCTCGTCGAAGAAGACGGTACCGCCGTGCCCCAGCTCCAGCTTGCCCAGCCGCCGCTCCTTGGCATCGGTGAATGCGCCCTTCTCGTGGCCGAACAGCTCGGACTCGAGGAGGGTGGCCGGAATGGCCGCGGCAGAAATGCCCACGAAGGGCCGGCCGGCCCGGCGGCTGTAGTGATGGAGGGCGCGCGCTACCACTTCCTTGCCCGTGCCCGATTCTCCGCGGAGCAGAACGGAGACATCGCTCGCCGCCACGCGCCCGATCGTCTTGTAGACTTCCTGCATCGTGGGATGTCGCCCGACGAGCGCGCCGAATTCCCAGACCTCTTTGAGGCCCGTCTTGAGCGAGGTGACTTCCTGGGAGAGGCGGCGGGCGGTCAGGGCCCGCTCGGCGAGGAGGAGGGCCTCGTCGAGGTCGAAAGGCTTGGCGAGATAGTCGTAGGCGCCCCGCTGCATCGCCTGTATGGCGGTCTCCACGGTGCCGTGCGCGGTCATGATCACGACCTGGGCATCATCGAAGGGCTGGGCCTCGGCCTCCCGCAGGGCGTTCGTGCCATCCTTCACCGCAGTCACCTGGTAACCGGCCCCGCGGAATCCCTTTTCGAGGACCCAGCGCAGACCGTCTTCGTCGTCGGCGATGAGGATGCGACCGTCCGCCATGCCGGCCATTTTACTCTCCGTGCCTCCGGCCTCGCTCAGCGCGCATCACTTGGCGATGGGCAAGAAGCATGAGAAGGCGGTGCCGTGCCCGGGCTCGCTCGTGACCTGCATGGCGCCCTTGTGCTCCTCCACGATACGGTGACAGAGAGCCAGGCCCAGCCCGAGACCGCGATCCTTGGTGGTGAAGAACGGCGTGAAGAGCTTTTCTCGCGTGGCTGCGGGAATGCCCGCCCCTTCGTCGACCACCTGGATCTCGGCCATGGTCCGCTGGCCTTGCCCCAGGTCCACCTTGGCGAAGAGCGGGTTCATGCTGAGACGCGTCACCAGGGTGAGCTTGCCCCCCGCGGGCATGGCCTCGATGGCGTTGCGCATGAGGTTGTGGAAGACCTGCACGAGGCGATCCTCGTCGGCCATGATGGGGGGCAGGCTGGGATCGTAGCGCCGCACGAAGGACACCTGGCGTGCCACGGCTATCTCCTCGAGGAGGAGGGCGACGCGCTCCAGAAGCTGGTGGACATTGAGGGGCACCGCGCGGAGCATGACGGGGCGGCTCAGGTCGAGGAGCATTTCGATGATGCCGTTGACCCGCGTCACTTCCTTGAGCAGGACGTCCGTGTACTCGCCCCAACGCGCCTCGTCGCCCAGCTCGCGCTGCAGCAGCTGCACGGCGCCACGTATGGCCGAGAGCGGGTTGCGGATCTCGTGGGCGAGCCCCACCGCCATCTGCCCGGCCGCGGCCAGCGTCTCGCCGCGGCGGACCTCGGACTCGAGCTGATGCAGCCGCGTGATGTCGCGCACCACCGCCACCGCGGAATCGATGGCGCCGCTTCGACCCGCGAGGGGCGCGGTCACGATGCTCACGCGCACGGGCCGGCCGTCCTGCCCCTCGACCGTGGCGAGGGTGTCCGTGAGGTGCCGCACGAGGGACGTATCGGGTGGGAACACTTCCTTGAGCGGCCGGCCAATCACCCGGCGCGCGGAGCGTCCCAGCAACCCCTCCGCCGCGGGATTCCACAGCACCACGCGGACATCGGCGTCCACTCCCACGAGCGCGTCGGGCAACCCGGACACCAGTGCCTCATAGTCCAGTCGCGGCATGGCCACTACGCGAGGGTCATGCCGGGGTCGGCGTTCATGGTCAGGGGCGCCCGCTCGCCCGCCTCGAGACGATCGTTCCCCGCCGCGGCGATCATGGCCGCATTGTCGGTGCAGAGCGTGCGCGACGGGATGAAGAGCTCCCAGCCTCGCTCACCGCACTCGGCCCCGAGCGCCTGGCGCAACGCCGTGTTGGCGGCCACGCCCCCCGTGAGCACCAGTCGCCGTATGCCGAGGCGCTGCCCAGCCCGCAGGCTCTTGCGGACGAGGGTCTTGACCACGGTGGCCTGAAAGGAGGCGGCCACGTCGGCCACCTGCGCCGTCGAGAGCGCGCCGGCCTTCCGGACGTGCAGAGACACCGCGGTCTTGATTCCGCTGAACGAGAAGTCCGGCGCGCCGTCACTCATGCTGGCCGTGGGGAAGCGGATGGCCGTGGCATTCCCGCCCTGGGCCGCGCGCTCGATGGCCGGGCCCCCCGGATAGCCCAGACCGAGGAGCTTGGCGACCTTGTCGAAGGCTTCGCCGGCGGCGTCGTCTCGGGTCTGTCCCACCCGCACGTAGCGCCGCGGCGTCTCGACCACGTAGAGGGCGGTGTGCCCGCCCGACACCACGAGAGCGAGGAAGGGGTGCTCGGGCGCGCGCTCCTCGAGGAAGGCGGAATAGATATGGCCCTCGAGGTGATTCACCCCGACGAGTGGGGTGCCGTGCGCCCAGCTCAGGGCCTTGGCGGCGGAGCAGCCCACGAGAAGCGAGCCCACGAGGCCCGGCCCCTGGGTCACGGCGATGCCGTCGAGATCGGAGAGTCCCATGCCGGCTTCGGCGAGGGCCCGGCGGACCACGGGCACGATCGCCTCGAGGTGACGGCGCGACGCGAGCTCGGGCACCACCCCTCCGTAGGGAGCGTGGACATCGTCCTGCGACGCCACCACGCTCGACAGGATCTTGCGCCCCCCGTCGAGCACGGCGGCGGCCGTCTCGTCGCACGAGGTCTCGATGCCGAGCACGATCATCTGCGAGCCACCGTCACGTGAATCACCGCGCGACCTGCGACACGGGCACGAGCCGCATGCCGCGGGCTTCCCAACGCGGCACGTATTCGCGCAGGAGCCGCGCGGTCAGGGGATGGCCGTGGGCGATCACGATGACCTCGCCGCGACTCTCCGCCCACCACGCCACCTCGTCCCACCGCACCCGGTCACCGGCCTCGCCGGCCGCGTGATCCACGATGACCTGCCGACGCCCGGCGCGAAGGCCCTGCGCCTTGGCCTCGTCGTAGGCGACGGAGAGATTGCTCGTCAGCCCATCCACCAGGAAGAGCCGTCGGCCCGCCATCACCTCGAGCACGCTGCGCATGCGCGTGCGATCTTCCGTCATGCGCGACCCCATGTGATTGGTCACGCCCACCGCGCCGGGCACGCTCGCCAGGTGCGCCCCCATCTGCGCCTGTAGCTCTCGCGGGCTCATGGCCATGAGCAGAGCGCCGGGCCCGGGGTCCACCTCGGGGAAACGGTACGGCTCCATGGGGAGATCGAGGAGGACCTCCATGCCCGCCTGCGACGCCTCGCGGGCCGTCCACTCGGACAACGGCAGACCCGGCAGCACCGCAACCGTCAAGGGGCGGCGAATGTCGCGGAGCACGTCGAAGACGTCACGCCGGCTGCCCAGGCCGTCGACGATGATGGCGACGCGAGGCGCCCCCACCAGGCCCGGCGGAGCCGGGGAGGAGGATGCGGGCGCTGCCGACCCCCGGGGCTTCGGCAGTACCGGCGCGCTTGCCGCGGGGGGCGGCGACGCGCGCCACGGCAGACCGAAGAGGCTAGCCTCGCCTCGCCGCGCCTGCCACTGGTCTAGCCCCACCACGGCGACCAACAGTACCGTGATGAGCCCGGCGAGAGCCGTCCAGACTCGCGCCGGCATGCCGCCCGGTCAGCGCGCCGAGGTCTGCGCCGGCGCGCCAGCCGGCCGGGTGGTCTTGTCCATGATCTTCATCGCCTTGAGCAGGTCCAGGGCGCGCTGCAGCTGGGTGTCCTTCTTGAGCTGATCGTTCAGTCGGGTCTGCTCGTCGACCGGCGGCTGGGGCGCCGCCTCGCCCGGCTGGGCCGCCACGGGCTTGGGCGCCTCGACCACGATGTCCGGCGAGATGCCCTTGCCGTGGATGGAGCGCCCCTTCGGGGTGTAGTACTTCGCGGTGGTGAGGCGCAGGCCGGAGCCGTCCGACAGCGGAATGATCGTCTGCACGGAGCCCTTGCCGAAGCTCTGCGTGCCCAGCACGACTGCGCGCCCCCAGTCCTGGAGGGCACCGGCCACGATTTCGGACGCCGACGCGCTGCCCTGGTTGACGAGAACGACGATGGGGAAGTCGGAGTAGGTATGCTTGCCGCTCGCCTGGAAGCGCATGTTCTGATTCCGCACGCGCCCCTCCGTGTAGACCACGAGCTTGCCCGGCTCGAGGAATTTCTCCGCAACCTCGACGGACGAGGTGAGGAGCCCGCCCGGATTGTTGCGCAGGTCGAGCACCAGCCCCTGGATGGGCTTGGCCTTGGAGTATTTCTCCAGCGCGGTCTCGATGTCGTTCCCCGTCTGTTCCTGGAACTGGCGCAGGCGGATGTACTCGATGCCTGGCTCGAGCTCCCCGCTCTTGACAGACTGCACGCGAATCTGCTCGCGCGTGATGGTGAAGTCCTTCGGCTCCTGCCATCCCTCGCGGACGATGCTGATGATGATCTTGCTCCCCGGCTTGCCGCGCATCTTCTTGACGGCGTCGGCCAGCTGCATGTCCTTGGTCGAGATGCCCTCGATCTTCACGATGCGGTCACCCGGCAGGACGCCGGCCCGGTAGGCGGGCGTGCCTTCGATGGGCGTCACCACGGTGAGGACGTCGTCGCGCAGCGTGATCTCGATGCCCAAGCCACCGAAGCTCCCCGAGGTCTCGACCTGCATCTCCCGGTACATCTCGGGGTCGAGGAAGGAGGAGTGAGGGTCCAGGCCGCGGAGCGTGCCCTTGATGGCGCTGTAGATGATTTCCTTGGGCGGCATCTCGTCCACGTATTGACTCTGGATGATGGACAGCACCTCGGTGAACAGGCGCAGGTTCTCGTAGGTGGCCGCCTGGTCATTGCTCTTGCTGGCCACTGCGCCCCCGAGCGACAGGGTGAGCAGGAGCAAGACTGCCGCGATCATCCCCGCCTTCTTCACATTCCGAAACGAGCCCATCGCGTTCTCCTGTCTCCTAACCTCGTGGTCTGAGCCATTGGGCGGGGTCCTGAGGCTTGCCCTGGTAGCGCACCTCGAAGTAGAGGCGCGGTCCCTGCAGCGAGCCCGTATCCCCGACCGTACCGATCACTTGTCCTTGTTTGACGTCATCGCCTTCGGCCACCTTCATGTCGGCCACGTGAGCATACAGCGTGTAGTACTCGTTTCCATGATCCACGATGATCAGATTCCCGTAGCCCCGGAACCACCCCGTGTACAGCACGTGCCCGGGGAAGACGGCGTGGACGTTCGACCCTTCGCCGGCGTCGATGTCTATCCCGTTCCGGAACGTCTTCGTTCCGAAGCGCGGGTTCACGCGTGTGCCATACTCCTCGACCACGCGCCCTTCCGCGGGCCACACCAGCCGGCCCCGCATCGCTCCCAATCCCACGCCCGGCGTCGCACTCTCGCTGGGTGCTACTTTCGGCGCCTTCGACGTGGGCGGAGGAATCTTCGCGACCCGACGCCTCTCCTGGAGATCCCGAACGAACGCTTCGAGGCGCCGGGTGGCTTCGCTCAACTCGCCGACCATGCGGTCGTGGTAGACCCGCTCGTCCTTGACCCGAGCCAGGATCGTCCGCCGCTTGCCTGCTTCCCGGTCCGCCTCGGCCCGCTCGCCCTCGGCCTCGCCCCTGAGGGCCGACATCTCCTTGCGCCGGGCCTCCAGTCTGTCCTTCCGGTCCGTCAAACCCTCAGAAGTAACACGATACTCTCGAATCATTCGGGCGTCCACCGTGGCGAGCGTGGCCAGATGGCGCAGGCGGACGGCCTGCGCGACCGGGTCGTCGCCCGACAGAAGCACGGGGAGGGCGCCGCCCTGGACCTGGAGCCGGTACATGGTCCGCAGGCGCTGGGCGAGGGCATCTTCCTGGCCGGACCGCTGACCCTCGAGACGGACGATGTCGCGCTGAAGCTCGCTCATCTCCGCCTGGGAGCGCTGGATCCGCCCGTCGAGGATCGCCACCTGCTTGCGCTTCTCGCTCAATCGCCGGTCGATCGCCTCGAGGTCGGCGAGGAGTCCCACCTCGCGCTTCCGCGCGTCCGCGGCCTTGGCACGCTCTTCCTTGAGCCGCTTCTGCGTCTGCTGGAGCGCATGCTCCTTGTCGCCGAGGTCGGCGCCGTCCTTCTTCTGCTGCCCCACCGCGGGCAGGGTGAAGGCGAGCACGAGCAGAGAGCCGAGGGCGACCCGGAGGGCGCGGGTCACGCCACGACCCGTCCGCGGGCGAGGAGGCCCCCGAATCCACCCAACACCGCCCCGCCCGCGATGAGCAAGAGAATCTGCGGCACGGAGAGAAACACCGCCCGGGCCAGTCCGAGCGTGAGCTGGAGGAGCGGCTCGAGCCTCGGCGCGCCGACCGCATAGGCCGCCTCGAGCAGTGCCAGCGCGACCACGGCACCGAGGAGCCCCTGGACCATGCCCTGGAGGAGCTGGGGAAGGCGGACCACCGCCTCGCTCGCGCCGACCAGGCGCATGATCTCCGTCTCGGCACGGCGGACATGGAGCACGAGCGTGGTGGCCGTGGTCACGGTGAGGATGGCGGCCAACGCCAGCACCGCCCCCACGGCGAGACCCACCACCTCGAAGAGCCGCTGCCAGCGGGCGAGACCTTCCACCCACTCCGCGCCCCCTTGCACTTCTTCCGACTCCGGCAAAGCCGCGAGCTGCGCAGCAAGCGCGCGCGTCGCCTCGGGGGTGGTGGCGCCTTCGGCGGGCGTGACCTCGAGTGAGGCAGGGAGCGGATTGCGGGGCAGGTGATCGACCACGCCGCCCTGGGATCCCAGGGACTGCCGCAGGACGCTGAGTGCCTCCGCCTTGCCGACATAGCGCACGCGCTGAACGCCCTCGAGATCCTCGACGCGCCGGGTGAGATCGGACAGGGCGGCCGGCGTCGGCTCGTCCTTGAGGAACACGACCACTCTCACCCGATCACGCCACTGCCCGACGGCGCGGCCGAGGTTCAAGGACAGGAGCCAGAAGCCGCCGAGCGCGGTCAACGACAAGGTGATGAGCAGGATGGCGCTGACCCCCACGCGGCCGGCGCGGCGAAGATCTACGAAGGCCTCGCTGACGATGAAGCTCAGCATGGGCGGCTAGCGCTGCGCTGCCCCCATCGCTGTGCTCATCTTTCGTCTTCCTCAGCCCTCGTCCTTGGTCAGGACGCCGGCTTCGAGGCGCAGGGTACGGCGCTTGAGCTGGGTGGCCAGGCGCGACTGATGAGTGGCGAAGAGCACGGTGGTGCCGCGGCTCCAGATGTCCTTGATGAGGTCGAGGATCTCGCCCGCCATCTCTTCGTCGAGATTGCCCGTGGGCTCGTCGGCGAGGAGGAGGGCGGGAGACTTCACGATGGCTCGGGCGAGGGCCGCGCGCTGGGCCTCGCCCTGCGAGAGCTGCGCCGGATAGGCCTGGGCGCGCGACCCCAGCCCCACCGCCTTCAGCGCCTGAAAGGCCTTGGGCGTGATCTCGCGGCGGGAGGTGCCCAGGACGCGCAGGACGAAGGCGATGTTCTCGAAAACGGTCCGTCCCGAGAGAAGCTTGGCGTCCTGGAAGACGATACCGAGCGAGCGCCGCAGGAGCGGGACCTCGGAGCGCTTGAGCCCGGTGACCTTGAAGCCGGCGACCTCGATCTCGCCCTCCGAGGCCTGCTCGTCTGCGTACAGGAGGCGCAAGAGGGTGGTCTTGCCCGCCCCACTCGCGCCCGAGAGCACGACGAACTCGCCCTTCTCGACGACGAACGAGACATCGCTGAGGGCGGGCAGCTTCATCGGCCCGCCTTGGAAGAGCTTACAGACGTGCTGGAGCCGTATCATGAGGCTGCCACCATTCTATCCAAGCCTTCAGACTTTCGGTAGCTTCTCCATCAGGAGCGAGTTCACGACGGCGGGGCTGGCCTTGCCCGACGTCGACTTCATCACCTGCCCGACGAGGAAGCCCAGCGCGGCCTTTTTCCCCGCCTTGTAGTCCTCGACGACCTTGGCGTGCTCAGCCAGCACCCGGTCCACCACCGCGCCCAGTGCGCCGGCATCGGCCACCTGGGTCAAGCCCTCGCGGGAGACGATGGCGCGCGCGCTCTCCCCGGACGCGAGCATCTTCTCGAAGACGTCCTTGGCCATCCGGCCGCTGATCGTGCCATCCTCGATCAGGGCAATGAGCCCCGCGAGGGCCGCCGGCTTGACGGGGCATGCGGCAAGGGCCTTCTCGTCGTCGGGAGGCACGACCCGCAACACCTCGTTGAGCACCCAGTTCGCCACCGTCTTCGGATTGGCCGATCCCTTGGCCGCCGCCTCGAAGTAGTCGGCCAGCCCCTTGCTTTGGGTCGCCACGTCCGCGTCGTATGCGCTGAGCGCGTAGACCTTGGTGAAGCGCTGGCGCCGCGCCGCCGGCAATTCGGGCAGGGTGGCGCGCACCTGCTCGATCCAGGCAGACGCGACGTCGAGCGGGGGCAGGTCCGGCTCCGGGAAGTAGCGGTAGTCGTGGGCGAACTCCTTCGAGCGCATGGAGACCGTGTGGCCCTTGTCGGGGTCCCACAGGCGCGTCTCCTGCACGATGCGCTCCCCTGTATCGAGGGCCCGGGCCTGGCGCTTGATCTCGTACTCGATGGCGTGCTGGACGTTGCGGAAGGAGTTCATGTTCTTGATCTCCACCTTGGTCCCGTACTCCGTGGCCCCGGGGCGCCGCAACGAGATGTTCGCGTCGCAGCGCAGCGAGCCCTCCTCCATGTTGCCGTCGCAGACGTCCAGGTAGACGACGATGGCCCAGAGCGCTTTCAGATACGCGGCCGCTTCTTCGGGGGAGCGCATGTCGGGCATGGAGACGATCTCCATGAGGGGCACTCCCGCCCGGTTGAAATCGACCTGGCTCGACTGGGCCGTCTCCAGCGTCCCTTCGTGCACGAGCTTGCCCACGTCCTCCTCGAGGTGCAGACGCTGTATGCCGATCCGGCGCGAGGCGCCCGCCACCTCGATGTCGAGATAGCCGTGCTCGGCCAGCGGCTCCTCGTACTGGCTGATCTGGTAGTTCTTCGGCATGTCCGGATAGTAGTAGTGCTTTCGCGCGAAGCGATTGTCGGCGTTGACCGTGCAATCGATGGCCAGGGCGGTCTTGATCCCGAACTCCACCGCCCGTCGATTGATGACGGGGAGCGTGCCCGGCATGCCCTGGCAGACGGGGCAGGTCTGGGTATTGGGCGGGGCGCCGAAGGCGGTGGAGCAGCCGCAGAACATCTTGGTCCGCGTGCGAAGCTGCGCGTGAACCTCGAGCCCGATGACCACCTCGTAGGCCTTATCCATCTTGCTTGACTGTCGAGGCATCCGGTTGGCGGCATGGCCTCTTCACGCCGTCGGCGCTCATCGGGTCGTGATCTCCAAGGCCGGCTTCCGTTCCCGCCACGGCGTGGCCGCTTCGTAGGCCTTGGCCGTTCTCAACAGGGTGGCCTCGTCGAAGGCCTTGCCGATGATCTGAAGCCCGATGGGCAATCCCGTCTGGGTGAATCCCCCCGGCATGGACAGGCCGGGCAGCCCGGCCAGGTTGACGGGAATGGTGAAAACGTCGTTGAGGTACATCTGCAGGGGATCTGCCCTCTCGCCCAACTTGAAGGCCACGCCGGGAGTGGTGGGGGCCACGATCACGTCGACCAGCTCGAAGGCCCGCTGGAAATCGCGGAGCACGAGGGTGCGCACCCTCTGGGCCTTGCCGTAGTACGCGTCGTAGTAGCCCGCCGACAGCGCGTAGGTGCCGAGCATCACCCGGCGCTTCACCTCGGCGCCGAAGCCGGCCCCGCGCGTCCGGGAATACATGTCGATCAGGTCGCGGGCACCCGGCACGCGCAGGCCGTACTTGACGCCGTCGTAGCGCGCGAGATTGGACGAGGCCTCCGCGGGCGCGATCACGTAGTACGCGGCGAGGCCGTATTCGGTGTGCGGCAGGGACACGCGCTGGGTCTGCGCCCCCAGATCCTCGAGGGTGGCGATGGCCGCTCGAACCGCTGCTTCCACCTCGGGATCGAGCCCTTCGATGAAGTACTCGTCGGGAATGCCCACCTTCAAGCCCTTGACGCCCCGGGACAGCGCGGCCGCGTAGTCGGGCACCGGCATCGGCGCCGAGGTGGAGTCCAGGGGGTCGTGCCCCGCCACGGTCTGGAGCATGAGCGCGGCGTCCGCCACGTCCTTCCCGAACGGCCCGGCCTGATCGAGCGAAGAGGCAAAGGCGATGAGGCCGAAGCGCGACACGCGTCCATAGGTCGGCTTGAGGCCGACGGTGCCGCAGAAGGCCGCGGGCTGGCGGATGGAGCCGCCGGTGTCGGTGCCGAGGGTGGCCG
>WNGF01006416.1_pt1 | contig 14915 bp, 14 predicted proteins | sample 5400641 | NCBI WGS metagenome assembly WNGF01 (sample SAMN13153371, study PRJNA577476) | soil metagenome | isolation source: 80 cm soil or saprolite under grassland replicate 2 | place: USA:California | collected 2016-06-15
CCGCTGGACATGCGTGCCGGAACGGAAACGGCATTGGCGCGCGTGGTGCGCGTGTTCGGCGAGGCGCGCGCGCATCACGCCTATCTCTTCGCCAATCGGCGGGCGAATCGGATCAAGGTGCTGGTGCATGACGGTATCGGCATCTGGCTGTGCGCACGACGGCTGCACCAGGGCCGCTTCATCTGGGCGAGTACGGAATCGGGCTCGCGACTGACGATCACCACCGAGCAGTTGCAGGCGTTGGTGATCGGATTGCCGTGGTGTCGCATCGGCGCACACGCAACGATTCGCGTCGCGTGAAAATGCTGTTGCCGTGGGAATCGATGTGGCACTATCGAATGCATGCAGGTGCACGATGAGCTCACTCGAATGGACGCGCAGCAACTGCGCGCATTCGCCGCCGAGCTGATTGAAACGCTTGCCAGCAAGGATCGGGAGCTTCGGCACAAGCAGCTCAAGATCGAGCAACTCACCCATGAGATGGCGCTGCTCAAGCGCTGGAAGTTTGCCGCGCGCAGCGAACAGTTGCACGGCGCACAGGGGAGCCTCCTCGACGAGACGATCGACGCCGATCTGGAAGCGATCGCGGCGGAGCTCGCGACGCTGAGAGCGGCGGATCCCGCGCAAGCGCCAAAGGACCAGCCCAAACGTAGCCCGCTGCCGGCGCACCTGCCGCGCGTGGACGTGCGCCACGAGCCGGAAAGGACCGTTTGTAGTTGCGGCTGCGCGATGAAGCGTATCGGCGAGGACGTCAGCGAGAAGCTCGGCTACACGCCGGGCGTGTTCCACGTCGAGCGACACATTCGCGGCAAGTGGACCTGTGCGAAATGCCAGACGCTGATCCAGGCGCCGGTGCCGGCACAGGTGATCGACAAGGGCATCCCGACCGCGGGCCTGCTCGCCCAGGTACTGGTGGCGAAGTACGCGGACCACCAGCCGCTGTATCGACAGGAAACGATCTTCGAGCGAGCGGGCGTGGCCCTACCGCGCTCAACGCTTGCGCAGTGGGTCGGTGCTTGCGGCGTGCATCTACAGCCGCTGGTCGATGCGCTGAGGACGACGCTGCTCGAGCGAGCGGTGCTGCACGCCGACGAGACACCGGTGGCGATGCTGATGCCAGGCAAAGGCAAGACGCATCGCGCGTACATCTGGAGCTACAGCTCGACCCAATTCGAGGGCGTGCACGCGGTCGTTTACGACTTCGCGGATAGCCGCGCCGCAGCGCATCCCAAGCAATTTCTCGAACGCTGGTCGGGGAAGCTCGTTTGCGACGATTACTCCGGTTACAAGGGCTTGTTCGCCGACGGCGTGACCGAGGTCGGCTGCCTCGCGCACGCGCGCAGGAAATTCAGCGATCTTTGGATCAACCACAAGAGTCCCTTGGCTGAGGAAGCGCTGAAGCTATTCGGAAAGCTCTACGATGTCGAGCGCGAGGCGCAGGAACTGAGCGCCGAGCAGCGACAGAAGATACGGCAGCTGCAATCGAAGCCGATCGCCGACAAGTTGCGCGAATGGCTGCTGCTGCAGCGGCAGAAGGCGACCGACGGAACGGCGATCGCGAAGGCAATCGACTATAGCCTCGGACGTTGGAAGGCGCTGACGCGATTCCTTGACGACGGCGCGCTGCCCATCGATAACAACTGGGTCGAGAATCGGATCCGCCCGATTGCGCTGGGCCGCTCTTATGTCCAGCGAGCGATTATGCGCGGTTTCCAAGGAAGCTCAGCCAACTCCGAGCTTTGGCCTGACATAACAACGGTGGTTTGCTGGAGGCCCGATCACCCTCCAGGAGTCCACCATGTCCGAGGAAACGATAGTTGCGCGCCTTGCTCGCCGAGACTGGCTCGTCGATGGCCCGCTCGCATCCGTTGTAGATCCTTACATCGACCATCTGTTCGCCAGGCGTTACGCGCGCAGCACAATTGGCAGCTATCTTCGATGCGTTGCCCATTTTGCCTATTGGATGCAGGCCGAGCATCTGGCTCTCTCGGATGTCGGGCCCGAACTAGTTAAACGGTTTGTAGGGCCGCACCTCAATGCCTGCAGCTGTCCGGCGCCAAGAAAGCGTGTCGTTACAGACACTCGCGCCGCTCTGCGATGCTTGCTCAGACTGCTGGCGGAAAGGTCCCGCTTGCCCGCCAAGGTCCCGACGCCGTTTGCGGCCGAGCTTGAGCGTTTCCGTCATTACCTCGTCCATACCCGCGGCTTGACCGAGAACACGTGTTACTACCGGCTCAAGCACGTCGGCGATTTCCTTATCCGTTGCAGTCAATCCGAGCTCGCCCCTGTCGCATCGCTTGACGCAGTCGATGTTGAACGATTCGTGCTCGGTTACATTGGTAGGTGGTCGCCGAGATCATTGAGTGTCTTGTGTGGCGATCTCGCGAGCTATCTGCGCTTCCGCGCGGTGCTCGGGGATCGAACGCAGGCACTCATCGCGGCTTTACCGCGCTTCGCCAAATGGAAGCACACAACGCTGCCGAAGGCGCTTTCCGATTCCGAGTTGGCTGCCTTCCTCGCCGCATTTGACCAGTCCCATCCAACTGGAATGCGCGACTTCGCCGTTGCTCGCTGCATGGTCGACCTTGGATTACGCGGACATGAAGTCGCCGCCTTGCGACTGGAATCGCTGGATTGGCATTGCGGCACGTTGATGATCGATCACAGCAAGGGTAAACGCGTGCATCGGCTGCCTTTACCACCCAAGACCGGCGCGGCGATTGCCCGCTATTTGCGACGCGGACGACCACAGACCAATAACCGGGCATTGTTCGTTCGCCACGTCGCGCCGTATGACAAACCGCTCGTAGTGCCGGCTATCCGTAGCGCAATGAACCGCGGTTTTGAGCGCTGCGGATTGGCGGATCGATTCTGCAACACCCACGTGCTGCGACACACAACTGCGGTGCGCCTGCAGCGATCCGGCGCGTCCGTCAAGGAGATCGCCGACGTGCTGCGCCATTGCAGCATTGAGTCAACGACGACCTACGCGCGCGTGGACGTCGACCGCCTGCGTGGTGTAGCGCTTCCTTGGCCAGGGAGGCGCGCATGAGAACGGATGCCTGGACCTCTCGAGTAGAGGATTACCTCCGCTATCGGCGCCAGCTCGGCTTCGAGTTGACCAACGAAGCGAACACGCTGCACCGATTCGCCGAGTTTGCCGAGCGACACGGCCTGCAGGATCGGCTCTCGACCGCACTGGCGGTGGAATGGGCGCGCGCATCAAAGCGACAGACGCCCATTACGTGGGCGCGACGTCTTGAGGTTCTGCGCGGCTTTGCCTTCTACTGGAAGCGATTCGATCCCTCGACCGAGATTCCCGACCGCAATGCGCTAGGGCCTGCTCACCGGCGCCTCGTGCCGCACATCTACACCGCGGAGGAACTCACCGCGCTACTCAACGCGACCGATGACCTCCTGCCATGCGGCGGGCTGCGTCCGGCGACCTGCCGAACCGTGTTAGGGCTGTTGGCCGCGAGCGGGCTCCGGATCGGCGAGGCGATCGGTTTGACGCGTCGCGACGTCGATCTTGATACCGGCGTGCTCACGATTCGCGAGGCCAAGTTCCACAAGAGCCGGTTGGTACCGCTTCATCCAACAGCGACGGCGGCGATGCGCTCATACGCGCAGCGGCGCGACACGATCGTGTCCAACCCCAACAACGACCGCTTCTTTATCCTCGACAACGGCAAACCCGCCAACCAGCGCGGCATCCTGTTTGCGCTCCACTCGATCTGCGCAAAGCTTGGCTGGAAGCCGCGCGGCGATTACCAGCATCATCGGCTTCATGATCTCAGGCACACCCATATCGTTGCCAGCCTGCTTCGCGCCTATCAGCACGGCGACGAGATCGACCGGATTATGCTTGCCCTGTCGACTTACATTGGACACGCCAAGATTGCAGATACCTACTGGTACGTGACCGGTATCCCGGAACTGATGGCGATCGCAGCGGCTCGCTTCCAGGACTACGCGCAAGGAGAGCCCAAATGAGCGCCTTGCTCTCCCATCCGGCCGAGTTCTCCTCGTTGGTGCAACGCTTCTTTGCCGATCGAATGATCCAGCAACGCAATGCAAGCCCGCGAACAGTCGCAGCCTACCGGGACACCTTCCGCCTCTTATTCGCGTACGCTCAGCGCCAACTCGCCAAGACCCCTACTGCACTGTGCCTGGACGACTTCGACGCTAACCTGATTCTCGGTTTCCTCGAGCATCTCGAATGCGAGCGGGGCAACTGTGTGCGCAGTCGAAATTGCCGGCTCGCCGCGGTCCATGCGTTCGCCAACTATGTCGCATTGCAGTGTCCGCCGGCGCTGTTGTTGGCGCAGCAGATACTGGCGATTCCGCCCAAGCGCTTCGAGAAACCGATGATCGGGTTCCTCTCCAGAGAAGAGACTCGGGCCGTACTCGATGCCCCGGATCCTTCTACCTGGTGTGGGCAGCGCGACCGTTTGATGCTGTCCGTCCTGTACAACACCGGCGCCCGCGTTTCCGAGCTGATCGGCATCTGCGTCTCCGACATCACGCTCGACGCAAAGGCGGCGTCTGTTCGAATCCACGGCAAGGGCCGCAAACAACGCACGGTTCCGCTATGGAAGCAAACGACGAGCCATATCCGTCAATGGCTCAAGCACGAGTTGCTGCGCCCGGACCAACCTCTATTACCTGGGCGTCATGGCCAGCAGATGACTCGATCGAACGTCGCTGAGCGCCTCACCCTGGCGGTAGCCAGCGCAGCCAAACAGTGCCCTCAGTTGAAGGGGCGAGTCATCAAACCGCATATGGTGCGCCACTCGACCGCGATGCATTTGCTCCAGGCCGGCGTCGATATCACGGTCATCGCTTTATGGCTGGGACACGAAAGCCCGGTCACCACGCATGGCTACATCGAGGCGGATCTCGCAATGAAGGAGCGCGCCCTGGCTGCTGTTGAACCGACGCAAACCAGAAAGAAGACGCGCTACCGTGCCTCCGACGCACTTCTGAAGTTCCTCGAATCGCTCTGAATTATGCAAGGCCACACCACCGCGCGTGTGCAGGAATCACCGCGCGGTGGCCGCAACCTGACATAATCATCGACTGAACATAAGAGCGGTTATGCAAAGCTCTCCATAAGCGCTCGAATTGGATGTTCAGCGACAGTGTGGCCGGTGCGCAGGCGAGCGCCAATCTCTACTCGCTGATCGAAACCGCCCTATGCCGCATGCGGCATAGCGCTGTTCATGCCGAGCGCCGGACTATGCCGAAGCGTAGCTCGCAGAGCTTTGTTGTCGCTGATTTGCAGCTCGTTGACTCGGCATAGTCTGCTGTCCTTTCCACTGCACATCGGTGCAAAGGAGAGGACATGACCACAAGTGCGTATTTCCCCAGAGCCAAGATGCAGCAGCGTCTGCACGAAGGTCCGCTGGGTGTTCATATCGATCTGTATGCGGCGCGACTGCTGAAGGAGGGCCATTGCCGGCAGAGCGCCTGGCGCGGTCTTCGCGTTGTTTGTGACTTCAGCCACTGGCTCGCGCGAAAGCGGCTCGGTCTTAATGACCTCGATGAACGGACAGTGGACCGATACCAGCAGTTTCGTTCTCGATATCGATGCCCATTCCTGAGTGATCGCCCCGCACTGCTGCGGCTTCTTGCTGTGCTTCGCGAGATCGCTGCGATTGCTCCGAGGCCACCTGTGGCCCTCGGTGCACTGGAGCAGATGGAAGAGGACTTCAAGCAATATTTGATTCAGGAGTGCGGGCTCGCACGCGTTTCCGTTGTCCGTCATGAACCCGTTGTTCGGCAGTTCCTGCGAGAACGATGCGCCGGAGCACACCGGTGCATCGCGAGGCTCACGGCTGCGGATATCACGGCATTCGTCGAACGCCATGCGCGGGACCAAAGCCCGCGGTCAGCACAAATCATGTGCTGGACACTTCGAGCATTCACCCGCTACCTGCAGTATCGCAGCCACGTTATTGCTGACCTCGCGAGCAGCGTCCCGGCCGTCAGGACATGGAGACTCGCATCGCTCCCCGCATATCTGCTACCCAAGCAGGTCCAGCAAGTCCTCGACGCTTGTGATCGGCACAGCGCGATCGGTCGCAGAGACTATGCAATCTTGATGATGCTTGCACGCCTCGGATTGCGGGCGAACGAGATTGCGACGCTGACGCTGGAGGACCTGGATTGGCAGTCAGGCCAACTAACGGTTCAGGGCAAGGGCAGACGACGGGCGCAACTGCCGTTGCCCGAGGAAGTGGGTGCGGCCATCGCAGATTATCTACAACACGGTCGGCCACGATCCGACAGTCGTCGAGTATTCCTTCGTGACTTGGCCCCGCACGTCGGCTTTGCATCGTCGGCAGGGATTTCAATGATCGCCAAGACTGCGCTGACGCGCGCCGGTATGGTTGACGTTGCGCACAAGGGCACACATCTGTTCCGACACAGCCTGGCCACACAGTTGCTGCGCGCAGGAGCCTCGCTGACGGAGATCGGCCAGGTTCTGCGCCACGAGGATCATGACACGACGCGCATCTACGCGAAGGTGGATATTGGTGCCCTTCGCGCCCTTGGACTCCCGTGGCCAGGAGGTACGCGATGAGCACGCTCCGATCGGCTCTTCGGAAGTACGTGGCCATGCGTCGTGCGCTGGGATTCAAGTTTCAGCACCAGGAGAAGCGGCTGACAGGCTTCGTCAGTTTCATGGAGGAGCGTGGCGCCACCGTCATCACGCATAAGCTCGCCCTCGAGTGGGCCACGCAGCCGCCAGATAGACGGCCGTCCTGGGCATTGCGCCTCACGGATGTGCGCGGGTTCGCCCGTCACTTGCGCAGCGCAGAGGCGCGAACCGAGGTGCCTCTGACTGGGGTTCTTCCTGGCTTCTCACGCGCGAAGCCCTACCTTTACACCGAGACGGAGATTCGGAAGCTGTTGGCCGCAGCACTGGCACTGCCGCCGACTGACGGATTGCGCCGCTGGACCTATCACTGCCTCTTCGGACTGCTCGCGGCAGCGGGGCTGCGGATAAGCGAGGCACTCGCGCTCCGACGCGAAGACGTCGATCTCAAAGAAGGCATCCTCACCGTTCGCGGCACGAAGTTCGGCAAGTCACGCCTGGTGCCGCTCCATCCCACTACCCGGTGCATCTTGGTGCGTTATGCGAAGCGGCGCGACGCACATCTCCATCCTCCGCGCAGCCCGTATTTCTTCGTGGCCGAGCGAGGCGGCCAGCTGTTGCTCCAGTACGTCCATAGGGTGTTCTGGCGGCTCTCTCGGCAAACGGGGCTCAGAGGCCGAGTGGATCATAGTGGGCCTCGCCTCCATGACTTTCGGCACCGCTTCGCGGTTCACACGCTCCTGGCCTGGTATCGATCCGGCCAGAGTGTGGAGCTGCTGCTGCCAGTGCTCTCAACGTATCTGGGTCACACCTGCGTACGCGATACCTATTGGTATCTATCGGCTTGCCCAGAGCTCATGGGATACGCCGCGCGAAGGCTCGAGAAGCGCTGGGAGGCCACTTCATGAACACCATTCCCATCCTGCCAGCGTTGATCGAGCGATTCTTCACGGAGCGACTGATGCGGCAACGACATGTCAGTCCGCACACGATCGCATCTTATCGGGATACGTTCCGTCTGTTGCTCGCGTTCGCACAGACACAGCTGCACATGCCACCCTCAAGCCTCGACCTGCGCGATATCGATGCACCATTGATCAGCGCATTCCTCGAGGATCTCGAGAAGCGCCGTTCAGTCAGCGTGCGCACGCGCAACCTTCGCCTCACCGCAATCCGCTCCTTCTTCCGGTTCACTGCCTTCGAGGAGCCCGCGTACAGCGCTCACATCCAGCGCGTGCTCGCGATACCCAGCAAGCGACACGATAAAGGGTTGGTTCAGTTTCTGACACGGCTGGAAATCGAAGCGCTCCTCGCAGCACCCGATAGAGAGACCTGGGTGGGGCGTCGCGACCACGCGCTGCTGTTGCTCGCCGTCCAGACCGGCTTGCGACTCTCCGAGTTGACTGGCCTCGACCGTGACGCAGTCACCTTGGGCAGAGGCGCGCACGTTCGGTGCCTCGGTAAAGGTCGCAAAGAGCGATGTACTCCGCTGACAGGGCATATGATCGCTACCCTGCAAGCCTGGCTGAAGGAGCCCAGCCGTAACCGCGCACAAGCGCTCTTCCCCAATGTTCACGGCGGGCCCCTCAGCGCGGATGCCGTCCAATATCTGTTGGGCAAATACGTGGCAATCGCTGGTGCACGATGTTCCTCCTTAAAGCAAAAGCGGGTCTCACCGCATGTGCTCAGACACAGCGCTGCCATGGAACTCCTGCAAGCGGGCGTCGACTGCTCCGTCATCGCACTGTGGCTCGGGCATGAATCGATCGAGACCACCCACGTTTATCTGCACGCCCATCTAGCCTTGAAGGAGATGGCATTGGCCAAGGTCAGGCCGCTGAACGGTAGGGTGCCAGGCAGGTACCGCCCGGGCGATCAATTGCTTGCGTTCCTCAACGCCCTGTAGCGAAGTGAGACTATGCCGAGGGGGCTGTCAATGCTATTGACGAAGGACCTGTGTCTAATCGCATTGCTCGCATGCCCGCTCGGCATAGTCCGGCGCTCGGCATGAACCGCCAAGGCCAACGGCATCGAGCCCTATCGCTATCTGCGCTATCTCTTCCAGGTTCTACCCACTGCAAAAGAGCGACGACTACGAAGCGCTGCTGCCCTGGAGCATCAGGCTGGCGCCGTAGCCAGCGCTCGATCCGTTCCCGCCGATCACGCTCCGCGCGGTTGCGCAAGAACGCGGTTCATTGACCGCTTACAGCGCGTCTATAGCCTTCATGTGGAGTGGCGCATGTACTCCTTGTGGGTGGCGCCGTTCTCCCTATAGGGGTGCGACGAGGTCATGATCTTTCCGCCGCACCCGCACTCAATGGCAAATCCGACGCGACAGCATGCGACGCGAGGCCGGGAAGCTCAACCTTTCCGCCTGCCCGATTGGCCGGGACCGCTTCTCGCTCCCGCAAAAGGCGCCGGGTATTTCCCCATTTACCACGCATACGGCTGAATCTGCGAAACGCGGCCCCCGGGCAAGAGCACCGTAGCCATGCTCGGCGACGTGAAGTTGAAGATGACCGCACCATCGTTGCCCATCATCGAGGGCATCTGATAAGTGCACGAGGCACACTGCCCGCCGCGGAACTTGTCGAGCGTTCCCGTTGCCGTCACACCTCCGCCTGCGTTCGTCAGCGGCCCAACGGCGAGATACCACATCGGGTCGCCGCCGGAAGCATAGCTGTACATCGTCATGACCAGCACCCCGTGCTGCACTTGAATGTTGTAGCCGGAACCGGACTCGCTAGGGTTCCACCACAATCCGGTCGTCGGAGTAAAGGCCAACGGAGTCGGCCCGCCATCCGGCGGGGCGAGCGGCCCGGGAATCGTGTAAGCCGTCAGCAACGCGGTATTGGTCCCGTCAATCATCTTCACCATGCCGACGCCGGGCGCATACCACACATCGCGGACATCGCCGGAACCACGCTGCTCGCGCACATGCAACGCGTTGGCAAAAGTGCCCGCGGGTGTCGCGACGGCTTCCAGCGCAAGGGCTTGGTAGCCGCTCATGTAGTTCTGGGGACCCATCATGCTTCCCGTGCCCATGACATTGGCTTGCCACATCTCCATGTTCTGATAGGTCCCGTCGCCCATCATCGTTCCCGGGGTGACCGGATTCTTCAGCAGCCATTCCGGGCTGGTCAACGTCATCATCGAAAACTGGGTGCCGGCGGCATTCGCACCGGTACCGCCGAAGTAGCGCATCCCGTCCGGATCCATCCTGAAAAAGTCGGTCGCATCGGGCGCGCAGGGCATCCCTGCAGTGCAGGCGTAGGTCGTATGCATGGCAGTGAGTCCCGAAACGCCTGCCCACGTCTGTCCGGCATGCATCACGGTAATCGCAGTGGACCAAGGCCCGCCGGTGTACATGTAATCGTACCGGGCCCCGTCGACCAACGGAAAATAACTGGACGTGGACATCGGTCCGTCCATCATTGCCGCAGAGGCAGATGCCGGCCCCAGGGCCATCAACGCGATCGCAAGAATTCTGAACATCGGTGCCTCCAAAGCCCTACAGTGCGGCGCCGCGGCGCGAAGAGCAGCGCATTCGATCTCGCTGCCTGGCCAATCTATCAACGCCGCGGGGTCTGCCGATTGAGGCACGTCAAGCTCGCGATCGACACGAGCGACTTCTCCTGATTCGCCACCCGCGATGCAGCCCGAAACTGTCAGCGAGATTACAAGCCCGTAATCTCCTGTCTCGCGGTCGCGCCAAGGATCTCCGCTTGGATGTCGCGGCTGCGTCTAACCGATCCGGCCCAGCACAGGGAAGACGCGCAGCATCCAATAGCTCAGCGCAGTCAGTTGTCCGGTGACCATCGCGAGCCCAAGCGCGATCATCACGCCGCCGGCCACCCAATGAAGATAGCGGCCCATGGCGCGAAGCCGTTTGAGGTGGGTGACCGCGCTGCCGAGGAACAGTGCCGTCAACACGAACGGCAGGCCGAGGCCCAGCGAGTACCACGCGAGTAGCCGGATACCCGTTCCTACGTCGCTTTGCGCCGCACTCATCGTGAGGATCGCGCCGAGGATGGGACCGATGCAGGGCGTCCAGCCGAAGGCAAACGCCACACCGAGCACGAACGCCGCGACGGGATTCTCGGCGACGCGGGCGATATGGAATCGAAAGTCCCGTTGCAGGAACGTGAACCAGCGCGCACCACCCAGCATGAGTGCGCCGAAGAAAATGACGACGACGCCGGCAATGACGTTCGCCTGCTCCTTGTAATGCAGCAGCACACGACCGATCGCGGTCGCGCTCGCGCCGAGCGCGATGAACACCGCCGAAAATCCGAGTACGAAGAACGCGCTGAGCACGACAGTCGCGAGGCGCGCATGACGGACCCGCTTTCGCGCTTCGTCGACAGCGTCGCCCGCGATGTACGTGACATACGCGGGTACCAACGGCAGAACGCACGGCGAAAGGAACGACACGAAGCCTGCGACGAGGGCTCCGAGGTTGCCGACACCGGTCTCGGCGTTCATCGGATATCGGATATCGGCGCGAGGCGCGCCCGTTTAAGGGCTGCGGCCTCGACCTCGTCGGACCAGCTTACTTGCGCTTTGCGAGCCACTGGTCGAATTCCTTGATCTCTTTCTGCTGCGCTTCGATGATCCGCTTGGCCATCGCGCGCATCTTCGCGTCCTTTCCATTTTGCAGTTCCATCTGCGCCATGTCGATCGCGCCCTGATGGTGCACCTTCATCATCGCCGCGAAGTCGCGGTCTGTGTCCCCGCTCGTTTTCATCGCTTCCATATTCTTCATCATGTCTGTCATGGAATCGTGCATGTTTCCGCTGGCACCCATGGCAGGCGTTGCAGATGACATGGTGTCTTTGGCCATTGGCATGCCGACCGCGGCGGGAGCGTTTGGCATCCCTGACGGGTCGGGTGAGGCTGCTGATGTTTGGGCAATCGCTGCGGCGGCGGCCGCGAGAAAGGCGACGGCTCCCCACGTGAAGAAGAAATGGAGAGCAACGTTTCCAAATGCGCGCTGGTTCATGGCGGACTCCAGGAGAAAGGGGCTATCCGATTCGTGGTGGCAGGCGCGAATTGACGATGCACCGTCACAGACCTGCTGTCGCGATTCGGCAACATGGCCGGGATTGGGTTCCCAGCAGAGCGCGTCGCGTCCGGACTCGAGCGCTGCCGAGCAGGGGGCTGCCCGCTACCGACCTGACGCCGAAATTACAAATGCGTAATGTGGCTGCGGAAGGACGGAACATTGATCTGCCGCATGATTGCCGCCATGCACGGCCGGCAAGCTGCAGTCGGAGTCGCAATGAAGAGCGGCTCACCGTCCAGACCATCAAGGAGACCATCATGCGCGCAATCCTATTGGCCGTCGCCGCGTTGTTTCTCGCCGGGTGCGCAAGCGCTCCGGCCAACACGACCGCCGTGTACGATCACAAGTACAATACCTACAGCTTCGCGAAGAATTCGTCGCAAAGTGAATTTGTCGGCACGTCGGCAGCGGCCGACGTCAAAGCGAGGCCGAGCTGGTACAAATTCGGACACCCGTAACCGACGCCTGCGAGCGCATTGCCGCTTTTCGCCTCGGTATGTTGCCGTTGAAGATCGGCGCAGCGCCGGAATGAAGCGCCCGGCGCTGCGTAACTTCCTGCCGCCTTCACATTCGCTTGCAGCAGCGCCCGCGGCGCGATCCGGTGCGTTGCCGCCCGGCCGATCTTGCTGAAACGCCATTGCAGTCCAGCGTGACGGCCTGCAAGGCTCGTTTCGCTTCGAAACACGATGGTGACGGCAGAATTACAATTGCGAAAGGCGAGCGCGATGCCTTCGGAACGTGTGAGAATCGTCGTCGTAGGAATGACGGAAGTCTGCCATGAAGATCCTCGTCGTCGAGGATGAACCGAAGACCGGCAATTACCTCAAGCAGGGGCTTTCCGAGGCCGGATTCAATGTCGATCTTGCCGACGACGGCGACGATGCGGTCCATCTCGCAACCACCGGTGACTACGACCTTGTCGTGCTTGACGTCATGTTGCCCGGGCGCGACGGCTGGTCGGCGCTACGTGCGATCCGCGAAGCGGGCAAGAGCATGCCGGTCCTCTTTCTGACCGCTCGCGACCAGGTCGAAGATCGCGTCAAGGGGCTCGAGCTCGGGGCGGACGACTATCTGGTCAAGCCGTTCGCGTTTTCCGAGGCGCTTGCTCGCGTTCGCACGCTGCTCAGACGGGGCAAGACGGTGGAACCGGATGTGCTGCGCGTGGCCGACATGGAGCTCGATCTTCGCCGGCGGCGCGTCACGCGCGCGGGCAAGCGTATCGATCTCACCGCGAAGGAGTTCGCACTGCTCGAGCTGCTGTTGCGCCGTCACGACGAAGTGCTGCCGCGCTCGCTGATCGCGTCGCAAGTCTGGGACATGAATTTCGACAGCGACACCAACGTCATCGAAGTCGCGGTGCGACGCCTTCGCGCGAAGATCGACGATGGCTTCGAACCCAAGCTGATCCACACCATCCGGGGTATGGGGTACGTGCTCGAGACACCGCAGTCGATCTGATGCGCAACTCCCTGACGCTACGACTCGCGTTGTCGTTCGGTCTCGCGTCGACCGCGGTTCTGATCGCTATCGGCGCCCTGGTGGGCGTCGCCGTCGAGCGACATTTCGTCGAGCTCGATCGAGCCGAGCTGGACGCGAAGCGCGATCTCGTACGGCATGTGCTCGCAAAGATCCGCTCGCCCGCCGAGCTCGGTGAAATAGGCCGAATCGACGAGGCGCTGGTCGGCCAGATGGATGCATTCGTCCGGATTACGGACCCCGATGGCAAGCTCGTCTATCAAGCGCGCAGCTCACCGTTTCCGCCGGTGTGGCTGTCCCCGGCGAACCGCATCGAACCGACCGCGGCCGATGAGCTCGCCACCTGGGAGCAGGACGGTCACCTTTTCCGCGGTATCCGAGCCGTTGCTCCCACGGAGATGGATACGCCTCCGCTGAGCGTGGCACTCGGGATCAACATCGATCACCACCGCGCGTTCATGCACGCATTCAACCGGGCGCTGTGGGCCGCGATCGGCCTGGGGATTCTGTCGACTGCGCTTCTCGGGTGGGTCGCGGCGCGTCGCGGCCTCGCACCCGTTGCGAAAATGGCCGCTGTCGCGCGGAACATCACCGCCAGCCGGCTTCGCGATCGGCTCGAGGTCGAGAAGCTGCCTGTCGAGCTTGTCGATCTCGCCAGCTCATTCAACGCGATGCTGGCGCGGCTCGAGGACTCGTTTCGACGCCTGACCGAGTTCTCGTCCGACCTGGCGCATGAGCTGCGCACGCCGATCAGCAGCTTGATGACGCAGACGCAGGTTGCGTTGTCGCGGTCCCGCTCGGCGGACGAATATCGCGAGGTTCTCTATTCCAACGTCGAGGAATTCGATCGTCTTGCGCGGATGATCGCGGACATGCTGTTCCTCGCGAAGGCCGACAACGGACTCCTTGTGCCGCGCAGTGAGGCGGTCGACCTCGCAAGCGAGGTGCGCGACTTGTTCGACTATTACGACGCACTGGTCGAGGAACGAGGCGTTCAACTCACGGTGAACGGCGAAGGAAGCGTGTGCGGCGAGCGCCTGATGATTCGTCGCGCCATCGGCAACCTGCTCTCCAATGCCGTCAACCATTCCACGCGCGGCGGGTGCGTAAGCGTACGCATCGACAACAACGACGACACCGGCGACGTTTTGCTTTCGGTCGAAAACCGCGGCGACACGGTCCCCCCTGAACATCTGCCGCGGCTTTTCGATCGCTTTTATCGCGTCGATCCGGCGCGGCAGCGCCTGAGCGAGGGGGCGGGACTGGGCCTGGCGATCACCAAGTCGATCGTGACCGCGCATCGGGGACGGGTGCAAGCGTTCTCGGCCGATGGCGTCACGCGCGTGGAGATGCTCTTGCCGGCCGCACCGAATGCGGCCCATTCAGGGGCGCTCGACTGATGGCCGCGACTTGTTTCCATCTACAGGAGTATCGAACGAGCATGCCTCGCATCACTTCGTCCAGACTCAGGCAGCCGCGCCGGGGGCCGCGCTTACCGAGGGAGAGGTCCGCAAGGTCGACCGGGAAGCGGGCAGGATCTCGCTGAAGCACGGTCCCATCACGAACCTCGGCATGCCGCCGATGACGATGATGTTCAAGGCCAGGGATGCCGCTATGCTCGAGCAACTCAAAGCCGGTGACAAGGTCAGGTTCGCGGTGGAGCTGGTGGGCGGCCAGTACACGGTCACGCGGGTCGAACGCGTGCAATGAAACCGTTCGTCGATGATCTCCTGACGCGTCACGCGCCCGCGAGGTCGTTGCGAGCAACGAACT
>WNGF01007535.1_pt1 | contig 14911 bp, 11 predicted proteins | sample 5400641 | NCBI WGS metagenome assembly WNGF01 (sample SAMN13153371, study PRJNA577476) | soil metagenome | isolation source: 80 cm soil or saprolite under grassland replicate 2 | place: USA:California | collected 2016-06-15
CGATGCGCCCCGCGTGACCCGCTCGTTCCGGCAGTTCGGCGAGATCACGACCGAGCTGGTGAAGCTCGCCGCCGTCTTCGTGTTCGGCGCCGTCATGTCGCCTCGCCTCCTCTCGGCCATCCCCGCCTCGGGCTACCTGTTCGCGCTCCTCGCCATCGTGGCGGTCCGGCCGGTGGCGCTCGCGGTCGCGCTCCTCGGCGGCGGGCTCGGCTGGCGCGAGTGGGTGGCGGCCGCGTGGTTCGGCCCGAAGGGCTTCTCGTCGGTGGTCTACGGCCTGCTCATCCTCAGCTCGGGGCTGCCGCGCGCCCGCGACCTGGCGCACCTCGTCGCGCTCGTCGTCGCGGGGTCGATCGTCGCGCACTCCTCGACCGACGTGCTCGTCGCGCGATGGTTCCGGCGCGGCGAGGCTCAGCGCTCCTCGGGCGGCGCGCGCTTGCGGAAGCCCGCGTACAGCGCCAGGTCGTAGGCGATCTTGAGCCCGCCCGCGACGAAGAACGGCACGCTCGCGAGCGCGGGGACGGCGTAGAGCGGGCCCGCCAGCATCGGCGACACCGACGACCCGATGGTGCGCGCGATCCCCGTGACGCCCGCCGCGGCCGACCGCTCGCCGGGATCGACGACCGCCATCGTGTAGGACTGCCGCGTCGGCACGTCCATCTGCGAGATGGAGAAGCGCAGGAAGAGGGCGGCCATCGCGAGCGGGAGCGTCGGCATGAGCGGCACGAGGAAGAGGAGCACGTTGGAGGGCAGGTGCGTGAAGACCATGGTCCGGACGAGCCCGATGCGGCGCGCCACCCACGCCGCCGACAGCGCCGACACGCCGGCGAGCGCGTTCGCTCCGAAGAAGATCGCCCCGAGGACGGCCGGGTCGGCGCCGAAGCGGCGGTGGAACCAGTACGCGACGAAGGCCTGGACGACGAACCCGCCCGCGAACGCGTCCACCGCGAAGAGCCCGGAGAGGCCCAGCACCACGCGGCGCGACCGGTCGAGCCCGAGGCTCGCCCGCAGGAACGACGGGCGGCCCGCCGGCGCCTCGCGCTTCGCCCGCGGCGCCTCGGCGGCGGGCGAGAGCCGGCTGAAGAGGACGAGCAGCACGAGGCCGAGCGCGCCGTAGCCGAGCACGATGACGCGGTAGCTCGCGAGCGGCCCGAGCCCGCGCGCGAGCAGCACGGAGGCGAGCGCGCCGCCCGCGAGTGAGCCGAGGGCGGTCGCGAAGGCGCCGCAGAGCTGGTACCAGGCGAAGACGTGCGTGCGCCGCTCGCCCGGCACCGCCTGCGAGAGCGCAGCCTGCTCGATGGCGAGGAAGGGACCGACCTCGTTCCCGGCCGGGCTGATGACGCCCACCGTCGCCGCGAGGAGGAGGAGCGCGAACCTCGTCGTGGCGCCGAAGAGCGCGCCCGCGAACACCATCAGCGCCGCCCCCACGATCAGCATGCCGCGCCGCCCGACGCGATCGGCGCGGGTGGTGATGGCGAGCGAGATGACGGTGTCGCCGAGGAGCGTGAGCGTGAGGAGGAGGCCGATGCGCGCCTCGGAGAGCCCCGCGGCGGCGAGGTAGAGCACGAGCACGACGGAGAGGAAGCCGTAGGCGAAGAGGCGGACGGCGCGGGTCACGAAGAGGAGAGCGATGTCGCGCCCGGCGGTCGAGGGGTCGCTCACGAGGCCGACGGTACACCAAGCGGGGGTGCGTGAGGCTTCGCCCCTCATGCCCTCCGGACGTCGCGGTCGTGAACCTTCGAGAGGCCTCGCACGTCCTGCAGGGGTGAGCCGGTCCCGCGCCCACGGCACACGATCCGGGCGGGTCACCTTTCGGCGTCACGGGTGTCTTCATTCACGACGGGCACGGAGAGCCGCGACCGCCGGAGGGCTCCACCATGCAAGGCTGCATCACAGGTCGCGACGTGCTCCGTCACCCCCTCATGATCTGCCGGCTGTGGGGACCCGGTTGCTACCTCCGCTGCCTGCGCGCGGTCGCGAGCGGCCGGCGCTGCACCTTCCTCGACGTGATCGAGATCGGCGCTCGCCGCGGCTGACCGCCGGCGCGTCAGCCCGGGACCTCGCCCCCGCGGCGAACGCGCGCGATGAGCTCCGTCAGCTCGTCGAGCGGCGCCGGCTTCCCGAGGTGAGCCTCGAACCCCGCCTCGAGCGCTCGCCGCGCGTCCTCGGGCTGCGCGTAGCCGCTGAGCGCGATGAGGCGCGTGCCCCGGAGCGCCTCCTCGGCGCGAAGCGTCCGGGCCACCTCGTAGCCATCCACGTCCGGGAGCCCGATGTCGCAGAGCACGACGTCCGGCGGCAGCTCCCGCGCCTGCGCGATCCCGGATCGCCCGTCGTACGCCGCGCGGACGCGGTGGCCGGTCAGCCGGAGGACCTCCACCAGCGACTCCGCGGCGTCGCGGTTGTCCTCGACGACGAGGATGTCGAGGGCGCGCCCCGCGGGCGCGACGCGCGCGCCCGCCACCGGCGCCGCCGGCGGCGGGGACGCCGGAAAGATCACCGTGAACTCGGATCCCTGATGGGGTCCGGCGCTGCGCGCGCTCACCGAGCCGCCGTGCAGCTCGACGATGCCCTTCACGAGCGCGAGCCCGAGGCCGAGACCGCCCTGCGTACGGGCGAGGCCGCGCTCCGCCTGCGCGAAAGGCTCGAACATCCGATCGAGGAGCTCCGGCTCGATCCCGATGCCGCTGTCGACGACCCGGATCTCCGCCCGCCCATCCACCGCCGCGACGCTGACGCACGTGGAGCCGCCGTCGGGCGTGAACTTGGCGGCGTTCTGGAGGAGGTTTCCGATGACCTGCGACACGCGCGTCGGGTCCGCCTCGATCCAGGCGGGCTCGCCCACCTCGACGCGCAGATCGACGTCGCGCTCCGCGAAGAGCGTGCGGTGGTCTTCGCACGTCTGCCGGACGACGTCGCGCGCGTCGATTCGCGAGCGGTCGAGGGTGACCTTGCCGCGCGAGATGCGCGTCACGTCGAGCAGGTCGTCGACGAGCCTCGCCAGGTGGTCCACCTGGCGGTCGATCACCGCCTTCGCGCGCACCGCCTGCTCGCTCTGGGGGGGCGCGCGGTCCAGGAGGTACAGGCTGTTGCGGATGGGCGCGAGCGGATTGCGCAGCTCGTGGGAGAGCACGGCGAGGAACTCGCTCGTCCTTCGATTCGCGTCCGCCAGCTGCGCGTGGGCCGCTTGCTGCGCCTCCTCCGAGCGCTTCTTCTGGAACGCCTGCACGATGACCGGCGCCAGGGCCTCGATCGCCTCGACCTCCTCCTGGCCGTAGCCGCCTTCGCGGTTCCCGAGCCCGATCATCCCGACGGTCGTGCCCGCGTGCAGCAGCGGCACGCCCAGGAAGGCCGCCAGCGGCGGGTGGCCGGACGGCGTGCCGATGGTGTCGGGGTGCGAGGAGGGATGGTTCGTGAAGAGGCTCATGCCGTCCAGCAGCACGCGCCCGAAGATGCCGCGGAGCTCGAAGCCGACCGGGATCCACGTTTCGTGGCCGGACTGGTCGTGCATCCCGGAGACCCGCCCGCCCGGATCGCTGATGGCGACGTCGTCGAGCCGCCCGGTCTCGGCGTTGATCTCGCCGAGGAAGCCGAACCTGCTCCTGGTCAGGTCCTGCGCCACCGCGAGGCAGACGCGGCCCAGCTCCTCTCGCGTCTCGCAGGTCAGGGTCTCGCGCAGGATGCGGGCGATGCTCGTCAGCGTCGCGTTCTGCTTGCGGGTCCGCTCCTCGATCTGCTTGCGCGCGCTGACGTCGAGCACGAGCGAGAGGACGGCGACCAGCTTGCCGGTCGAGTCCGTCACCGTCGAGTTATACCACTCACAGTGAATGACGGCGCCGTCCTTCCGGACGTTGCGGTTCTTGCTCACGTTGCGCGGGCGCTTCCCGGAGAGCATGTCCGCCATCACCTGCTGGACGAGCGGCCAGTCCTCCGGATGGACCAGGCTCAGCTCGTCGATGCGCTTGCCGACGGTCTCCTCGGCGGTCCAGCCGAACATGCGCGTCGCCTCGTCCGACCAGCGGGCGATCCGGAAGTCGATCGACGACCATTCGACGACCGCGAGCGGCGAGTTCTGCAGGAGCGAGTCGACCCGCTGCGAGGCGACGCGGAGCTGCTCCTCGGCGCGCTTGCGCTCGGTGACGTTGTCGAAGATCGCGACGAAGTGATCGGCATGCGGGCTGTAGACCGAGATCGAGAGCCACATCCCGAGCGGCCGAAACTCGAGCTCGAATCTCTCCGGCTGCCCCGTCCTCGCGACACGGCCGTACGTCTCGAGCAGCCCCGGCTCGGCTTCCCGGATCCCGGGGATGACCTCGCTCACCCGCTTTCCCACGACGCCGTGGAGACCGGTCAGCCGCTCGAACGCTCCGTTGACGTCGAGATAGACGAAGTCCTCCGGACGGCCGCCCTCGTCGAACAGCATCCGGCAGTACGCGAACCCGTCCAGCATGTTCTGGAACAGGAGGCGATACCGCGCCTCGCTCTCGCGGAGGGCCTCCTCGACGCGCTTCCCGTCGGAGTGCCCGCTCGCGGGGTCGGCTGCGCTCGCGCGGAGGTCCGCGGTGTGCAGTCGTGTGCCGGCGTCCTGCTCGGGCATGTGGCCTCGGCACGGCGACGCGAGCAGCCGGCGCCCTGCGAGGGTCGAGTCTACACCGATGCCCGAGGCCCGAGGAGGCGTCCCGCGCACGTCGTGAAGCGCTCTCGCAGGGGGACGGCTACGCGGTCGCCAGCTGGTCGAGCGCGGCGCGGTACCGTGCGCCGAGATCGTCGCGCGCGGCGAGGGCGAGCGCCTCGGCGCGCACCTCCTTGTCGACCGCGCCGCCCGCCAGGATGGCCTCGAGGCCGAGCCGGACCGCGCGCCCGCGCCAGGCCGCGGAGGCCTCGCCGTTCCCGCGGTCGCGCTCCACCTCGGCGCGCTCGAGGAGCAGCCGCGCCACGATCCTCATGCGCGCGGCGTCGCCCATCTGGGCCGCGAGCACGCCGGGATCGATGGCCTCGAAGAGGCGGAGATCGATCCCGGCGAGGCTCGACGAGGCGGACTCGATGGCGGCGATCGCCTCGTCGTGGCGGCCCTGCTTGCGCAGCCCGAGCACCGCAGCGAGCACCCGAACCATCTCCTCGATGAGGCGGAGGATGTAGTCCTGGCGGACGGGCATGGCGGCTGCGGCGCGGGCTACGGCGCGCCGGCGTCAGCGTTGCGCGCGATCGTCCTTCAGCATCTTGCGAAGCTGCTCGCGCAGCTCCGGCGTGTCCTTGTGGCCGTGCACGTCGGCGGCGTGCAGCGCGGCGGCGCGGACGACCTCGTTCTCCTCGCCGGCGATGGTGAGGCTGCACTTCGACTCACTGGGGAACTCACGACAGTCTGCGATCTTGCGGGCCATGTGAACGCACCTCCGCCGTGTCGATGGGGGCCGCCGCCGCCGATGGCAAGCGAAAGGCGGGGCCCGCGCTCGGCGAGGCTCGTCCGGTCGCGCGGTGGGGTGGCGGGCGCGCGGGGTGGGTGGGCGCGCCGGCCGCACCGCCCCGAGCGTGAGCAGACGCTCGCGGACCTCGAAGCGCGCCTCCGCCGCGCAGACTGAAGACCGCTCGAGTCGTCTCGAGCCGTCGGCGCCGGTTGGCCCTGTCACCCCCCCCTGCTATGTAGCCTTCCCCGAAGGAGTCCCGCGCCTTGGCCGAGTTCACTCACCTCCACCTCCACACGCTCTACAGCCTCCTCGACGGCGCGATCCGCATCAAGGACCTGCTCGCGACGGTGAAGGCCAAAGGCATGAAGTCGGTCGCCGTCACGGACCACGGCAACCTCTACGGCGCGATCGACTTCTACAAGCAGGCCAGGGCCGCTGGCGTGAAGCCGATCCTGGGGCTCGAGGCGTACGTCGCGGGCGAGAAGGGGCGGCAGGACCGGTCGGAGCGCGTCGGCCGCCACCTCATCCTGCTCGCGAAGAACGCCGAGGGCTGGGCGAACCTCCGCTACCTCTCCTCGATGGCGTTCACGGAGGGCTTCTACTACGACCCGCGCATCGACAAGCAGCTCCTGCGCGAGCACTCGAAGGGCCTCGTCGGCCTCACCGCCTGCCTCGCGGGCGAGGTCCCGCGCCTCTGCCGCCAGGGCGACATGGACGGCGCGCGCCGCGTCGCGCGCGAGTACAAGGGGATCTTCGAGCCGGGCTCGTTCTTCCTGGAGGTGCAGTCGAACGGGATGAAGGAGCAGCTCGAGGTGAACGCGCGCCTCGCGGAGCTCTCCGAGTCGGAGGGCATCCCGCTCGCCGCCACCGCCGACGCGCACTACGTGAAGCGCGACGACGCGAAGGCGCACGAGGTCCTCATGTGCATCGCGTCGGGGAAGACCTTCTCCGACCCGAAGCGCCTGCGGCACGAGACGGACGGGCTCTACATCACCTCGCCCGACGACATGGTCGCGGCGCTCCCCGGGATGCGCGAGGCGATCGACAACACGGCGCGCATCGCCGAGATGTGCAACGTCGAGCTCAAGCTCGGGCAGAACTTCCTCCCGCAGTTCCAGCTCCCCGACGGCCTCACCGAGAACGACTACATCGCGAAGCTCTCGCGCGAAGGGCTCGACCGGCGCTTCCGCGAGATGCAGGGAAAGTACGCCTTCGACGCCGACGCCTACCGCGCGCGGCTCGAGATGGAGCTCTCCGTCATCCAGAAGATGGGCTTCTCGGGGTACTTCCTCATCGTCCAGGACTTCATCAACTGGGCGAAGCGGCACGACGTGCCGGTGGGCCCCGGGCGCGGCTCGGGCGCGGGCTCGATCGTCGCCTGGTCGCTGCGCATCACCGACCTCGACCCGCTCCGCTGGAACCTCCTCTTCGAGCGCTTCCTCAACCCCGAGCGCGTCTCGATGCCCGACTTCGACGTCGACTTCTGCCAGAACCGGCGCGACGAGGTCATCCGCTACGTCACCGACAAGTACGGCAAGGAGAACGTCGGGCAGATCATCACCTTCGGCTCGTTGAAGGCGCGCTCGGTCATCCGCGACGTGGTGCGCGTCATGGGCCTGCCCTTCATGGAGGGCGACCGGATCGCGAAGCTCGTCCCCGAGCCTGTGCAGGGCAAGACGCCGCCGCTCAAGGACCTCGTCTTCGGCGGCGACAAGCACCCGCCGGAGCCGCGCCTGAAGGAGCTCTACGAGAGCCCGAAGGTGCTCCACGCCTTCGTGGACGGCGAGGGCCGCCAGCAGCAGGTCACCGAGAAGGACATCCTCGACATCGCGATGTCGCTCGAGGGCCTGAACCGGCAGTCGGGCCTGCACGCGGCTGGCGTCGTCATCGCCGGCAAGCCGCTCTGGGAGTACGTGCCGGTCACGAAGGACCCCGACTCCGGCCAGCTCGTCAGCCAGTTCGCGAAGGACGAGGCCGAGGCGGCCGGGCTGGTGAAGTTCGACTTCCTCGGCCTCAAGACCCTCACCGTCGTGGACGACGCGATCCGGCTCATCCGCCGGAACCATCCCGACCAGGAGAAGCTCACCGCCGACCAGATCCCCATCGACGATCCCGCCGTCTACGAGCTCATCAGCCGCGGCGACACGGCCGGCGTCTTCCAGCTGGAGTCGTCGGGCTTCACCGAGATGGTGATGAAGATGAAGCCCTCGCGGTTCGAGGACGTCATCGCCGCCGGCGCGCTCTACCGCCCCGGACCGCTCGACCAGAAGCTCGAGGACGGGCGGACGATGGTGGACGTCTACATCGACCGCAAGCACGGCCGCGACAAGGTCGCCTACCCTCACCCGAAGCTGCAGCCCATCCTGGAGGACACCTACGGCGTCATCGTCTACCAGGAGCAGGTGATGCAGATCTCGCAGGTCCTGGCTGGCTACAGCCTGGGCCGCGCCGACCTGCTCCGCCGCGCCATGGGGAAGAAGAAGGCCGAGGTGATGGCGAAGGAGCGCTCCGGCTTCATGGAGGGCTGCCAGAAGAACGGCGTCGACGACAAGGTCGCCGGCGGCATCTTCGACCTCATGGAGAAGTTCGCCCAGTACGGCTTCAACAAGTCGCACTCGGCGGCCTACGGCCTCCTCACCGTCGAGACGGCGTGGCTCAAGGCGCACTACCCCGTCGAGTTCACCGCGGCGCTCATCTCGAGCGAGGCGTCCAACACCGACAAGGTGGTCCTGCACATCTCGGAGGCGCGGCAGAGCGGCATCGAGGTGCTGCCGCCGGACGTGAACGAGTCGTTGGCCGAGTTCAGCGCGATTGCTTCCGGATCTGGGGGGGCCGCCGTGAAGCTGCCGGCCCCCCCAGGCCCCCCGCTCGCTCCGGGGCAGCCTCGTTCGGCTGCCCCTGCGCTCGCACGCCACCGCAAGGGGCAGATCCGGTTCGGCCTGGGAGCGGTGAAGGGCGTGGGCGAGTCGGCGGTGGAGGCGATCCTCGCCGCGCGCGAGGCGGGCGGCGCGTTCAAGGGGCTCTTCGACTTCGCCTCGCGGGTCGACGTCCGGCGGATCAACAAGAAGGTGGTCGAGGCGCTCGTGAAGTGCGGCGCCTTCGACTTCGAGAGCGTGCCGCGCTGGCAGCTCTTCCACGGCATCGAGTCGGCCTTCGCAGCAGGCTCGGCCGCGCAGGCCGATCGGCTCTCCGGGCAGAAGAGCCTGTTCGGCGGGATGGCGGATACCGTCGAGGCGAAGCCGCGCTACCCCATCCCCGGCGACATGGTCGGGGAGGCGCGGGTCGAGGAGTGGCCGGAGCGCGTCCGGCTCTCGTTCGAGAAGGAGGCCCTCGGGTTCTACCTGACCGGCCACCCGCTCCAGGGCTCGGAGCGCGAGGCGCGTCGCTACGCGTCCTGCACCTGCGCCCAGGTCGCGACGAAGCGGCAGGACGACAAGGTGACGGTGGTCGGGGTGGTCGCGTCGCTCCGCGAGAAGACGAACAAGGAGAAGGGCACGCGCTACGGCTTCTTCACGCTCGAGGACCTCACCGGCACGGCCGAGGTCATATGCTGGGGGAGCCGTCCGGCGCAGAGGAGCCGCCCCGCGCAGAAGGGCTGGACCGACTGGGAAGAGATCGTCAAGCGCGACGAGCCCATCATCGTCCACGGCCAGATCCGGATGAACACGCGCGACGAGGAGAACCCGCGCGCCGAGATCACCGCGGTCGACATCCAGCTCCTCTCCGAGGTGCGCACCCAGAAGACCTCCGAGGTCGCGCTGCGCATCGACGCCGACCTGCTCGCCGGCGACAAGGCCAAGGAGCTGAAGGCGCTCCTCGGACGGCACCCCGGGGCCTGCGCCGTCACGGTGCGCGCGGTCATCCCCAGCGAGACGGAGACGACGCTCCGGGTGCCGCTGCGCGTGTCGCCCTCGGACGAGCTGCTCGATGCGGCGCGCCGCCTCGGCTTCGAGGTCGAGCTGCGTTGACGTCCGTCTGACGCGGCGCGCAAGCGCCGTGGGAGCTTTCGCCCGAGTGGGAGCCCGTTGCGCGAGCGACGGGTGTGCGTGCTTACTCTTTCGTCGGGGGTCGCACGCGCATGGCATGTCCGTTCTTCCGCAAGACCCATCCCTGCCGGTGCACCGCCGTCGCGGGCCGCGCCGGCGAGCCGCCGCGGCTCGTCATTGCGACGCTGTGCCGCGGTGCGCATCAAGCGTGCCCGGCTTTCCGCTTCACACGCGCGGCCGGAAGATTGCTCCACCCGGCTGACTTCGCAGCCTGGGTTGTGCTCAAGATTCCGGCAGGTTGCAGGGAGCCTCTGCCCCAGCCAGGGTAGCCCCAATTTTTTCGTATCGAACGGCAGGTACCTTTCCGTACGGTGATGGGTGTCGCGGGACTGGGCACGATGTAGGTGCCCGGCTCGATGACAGGGGGCTGGCCCATGATGCGAGCGACATCCCGCGCGACGCCCAGAGGCGCGTCCGCCTACTCCGACCCGTCGTTTCACTTGAAGTGCGACCGCCAGGCAGAGGAGATCCTGCGGTCCTTCTGGAACGACGTCACGGATGGATGCGAGCTTCCGTCGGAGCTGAAGGGGCTCGCCGAGGGTGCGCAGAACGGGGCACCCGGGATCCGCCGCTGCTTGACCATGGAGCGAATCGGGGAGCGGCTCCGGATCGAGATCACCGCGGTCGGCAAGGGGCGCACCCAGCTGCACCTCTGGCGAGAGGGCGTGCCCACGGCCGTCCCCACGCCCGGCGACGCGGCGCCCCAACCTCCTGCCTCCGACGGCCTGACGCAGCGCGAGCGGGAGGTCGCCCTGCTCGTCGCGGACGGCCTGCGCTCGCGAGAGGTCGCGGAACGTCTCGGCATCGCCTCGCAGACGGTGAAGAGCCATCTCAAGACCATCTTCGACAAGCTCGGCGTGCGGAACCGCGTCGAGCTCGCCCGGCGACTCGAGCAGCGCTGACGAGCGGTCCGCGATCCGCGGCGACCCTTGCCGCACCGCCGGGGCGCGCGGTATGGCGTTCCCGATGATGGTCACGCTCGACGACGTCCAGGCCGCGCGCAAGCGCATCTTCGACCAGATCTACCTCTCGCCCTGCGCGCGCAGCGAGACCCTCTCCCGGCTGTCGGGCTCCCAGGCGTTCCTCAAGCTCGAAAATCTCCAGATGACGGGCGCCTACAAGGAGCGCGGCGCCCTCAACAAGCTGCTCACCATGCCGCCCGCGGACCGCGCCAAGGGGCTCGTCGCGGCGAGCGCTGGCAACCACGCGCAGGCGGTCGCCTACCATGCCGGCCGCCTCGGGATCGCGGCGACCATCGTCATGCCGGAGGGGACACCCCTCCTCAAGGTGGCGAACACGCGCGGCCACGGAGCGCGCGTCGTCCTCTCGGGCGCGAGCTACGACGAGGCGTACACCGAGGCGCGGCGGATGGAGCAGGCCGAGGGGCTCACCTTCGTCCACCCGTTCGACGATCCAGCCGTCATCGCCGGCCAGGGCACGGTCGCGCTCGAGCTGCTCGAGCAGGTGCCCGACCTCGAGGGCGTGCTCGTGCCGATTGGCGGTGGCGGGCTCGTGTCGGGCATGGCGGCCGCGCTCAAGGCCGCAGCGCCGAAGGTGCGGGTGATCGGCGTAGAGACCGAGGTGCTCCCCTGCATGCTCGCGTCGATCGAGGAGGGGCACCTCGTCACCGTGGAGCCCGCGACCACCATCGCGGACGGCATCGCCGTGAAGCGCGCCGGCGAGCTCACCTTCCAGCACGTGCAGAAGCTCGTGGACGAGATCGTGACCGTCTCCGAGGAGGAGATCGCGAGCGCGATCCTGTACCTGCTCGAGAAGGAGAAGACCGTCGTGGAGGGCGCCGGGGCAGTCGCGGTCGCCGCCCTCCTCAACCACAAGGTGCGCGGGCTCGAGGGGCGGCGCGTCGTGGCGGTCGTGTCGGGTGGCAACATCGACGTGAACGTGGTCGCGCGCGTCATCGAGCGCGGCCTGGTGCGCGACGGGCGCCTCGTCCGCATCAACGTGGCGCTGCAGGACCGGCCGGGCCAGCTCGCCAAGGTCTCGGCGGTGGTCGCGACGCACCGCGCGAACGTCATCGAGGTGCACCACAGCCGCGCCTTCTCGCACCGCTTCGGCGACACGACGCTCCAGCTCACGCTCGAGACGCGCGGCCCCGACCACGTCGAGGAGATCCTGCGCGCCCTGCGCGAGCGCGGCTACCAGGTCGAGCGGATCTGAGCCGCGCCAGCTCACCTGCACACCCTGCTATGCCGCCGCCGGCAGCCAGATCCCGAAGGTGCTACCGGCCCCCGGCACGCTCTCGACGCCGATCGTGCCGCCGTGGGCCTCGACGAGCCCCTTCGTGATGAAGAGGCCGAGCCCGAGGCCGCGTCGCTTCGAGCGTGCTCGCTGAGTCTGAAAGTAGCGGTCGAAGAGGTGTGGCAACTCCTCCGGGGCGATGCCGGGTCCGTGATCCTCGACGGCGAGCGCCGCCCCGCGACCGGACGGCTCGATGAGGATGCGGATGGGCGTCCCCTCGTCGGAGTACTTCGCGGCGTTCTCCAGCAGATTCGTCACGATCTGCTCGAGCCGGAGCGGATCCGCCGAAACGGGGGGCGGCTCCCCCGTGATGACCACGGCGACGGCGTGCATTCCGAGCGTGCCTTCGACCTGCGACACGATCGAGGACACAAGCTCCGGGAGGCGCACCGTGACGAGGTCGAGGTGAAGACCTTGTGAGTCGATCTGGGATGCGTCGAGGAGATCGCGGACGAGGCGGTCGAGCCGCTGGCCGTTCCTCTTCATCATCTGCAGCGTGGAGACGGGCACTGACGCCGCCTCTCCGGCCGCGCGCTGGATGATCGCGTCGAGCTGCAGGAGCACCGATTGCAGAGGCGTTCGAAGGTCGTGCGCCACGAGCGCCATGAAGTCCTGGCGCAGGTGCTGAAGCTGCTTGAGCGCCGTGATGTCCTGGAAGATCACCACCGCTCCGAGCTTCACCCCGGACTCCGACCTGACGGGGGCGGCGCTGAGCAAGGCCGGTGTCACGCGGCCGTGGTGGCGGTCGATGATGACCTCGAGGTTGATGACCGCCTCTTCGCGGAGCGCGCGCGTCGAGGGAAGCTCGTTCTCCTGCAAGGGCCTGCCGTCCGGGTGCTTCAGGTCATACGTCCGCGCCGGATCGTTTCCGCGCGTGATTCCCCCGAGCATCCGGTCAGCAGCCGGATTTCCGAGCACCTCGCCATGTGGATCAGCCGGGAAGTAGACGATGCCATGGGGCGCGTGCTGAACGACCGTCTCGAAGAGCCTTCGTTCCTCCTGCTCCACCTGCCGAGCGTAAGCGACGGTGAGCGATGCTTGCGCGCTGAACCGCTCCAGGACGCGTGCGTCCTCGTCCGTGAACGCGCCGCCGCCCTGCTTGTCGGTGAGATAGAAGTTTCCGAAGACCTGTTGCCCCACGCGCAGCGGGACGCCCAGGAACGAGGTCATCGGCGGGTGGGAGGAAGGGAAGCCGGCCGACCGGGGATCGGCGGCGATGTTGGGGGCGATGATCGTGCGCCCCTCGTGGATCACCGCGCCGAGCAGCCCCTCTCCCACGGGCAGGTGCCCGATGGCATTCGCGGTGTCCTCCGGAACGCCGACGTAGATGAAATCCTCGAGCGACGCCCCGTCAGGCTTCAGGATCCCGAGGGCGCCGTACCGCGCCGCCGTGATCTCGCAGGCGTCGCGCGCCGCTCGGCATCTTCGACGAGCGAGTCGATTTCGAGCAGACCGTCGGCCCCCATCGCTCTACACCGGAACCGGAGCGAGAGCTCGCGCCCAGACGCGCGGTCGCGCCAGATACCGCCCACCTGGAACAGCTCGCCACGAGCGGCGCGGCGCAGGGGATGCTCTTCCCTCGGGACCGGTTGCCTCGCTGCCGAGAGCAGCTCGAAACGTCCTTCCAGCGCGGTGATGTCACCAGGAGTCATGCCGAGCAGCGCCACCGCTGCCGGCGACGCGGCGAGCACGGCGCCGTTCGCGCTGACGAGGATCGCCGGCCACGGCACGGCAGCAAGTTCGCTGGGGAGCACGAAACACCTACTCGGGCGTGTAGCGGCTGGCGGTGGCCGACACCCTGAATTGGAGGGGCGGCACCGGCATGGCCGAAGACGGCCTACGGGGATCGCCCGCCCGCAGGGTATTGCTGCATTTCGGAAAGAGCGGACGCCGCCGACCGAAATGCAGGAACGCCTGGTCACGAGCGGCGAGCCTCGAACCGCTCACCCCGATGTGACCCTGATCTGCGGCAGCCCGGCGGGCGGGCGCCACCCGCATCCGAGTCGCGCGCCGCCCTCGACGGCGTCACTGATTCAGGGCACAAGAAGAGCAAATGCGCATCCGCCGCGTCATCCTGATCGTCGCGCTCGCGCTCGTCCTGGGAGCCATCGCAGGCTACACCTTCCGCCGCTTCCGGAGCCCCACGCTCGAGGAACGCGCCCACGACGTCGCCGAAGAAGTGAAGAGCGCGATCGAGAAGATCACGCACTAGCAGCTGACGCTCCAGGCGTGCGCGTTCAGCGTCGCCCGAACAGCCAGAAGGCGAGCGAGAGCAGCACGCTCACGATGAGCGAGGTGGCGAGCGGGAAGTAGAAGTTGACGGGACCGCGCTGCAGGTGGACGTCGCCGGGCAGGCGCCCGATGCGCAGCCCCGGGAAGCGCTCCGCCACGACGAGCACGACCCCCGCGACGAGGAGCACCGCGCCCGCGACGAGCAGCATCCGCCCCAGGCTTCCCATGCCTCGATTGTAATCAGCGGATCCCGAGCTCGCGCAGCACCTCGCGCAGCGCGGAGAGGAACCCGTCCACCTGCTCCTCGGTGTGCCCCGCCGTGAGCGAGACGCGCAGCCGGCTCGTCCCGGCCGGCACCGTCGGCGGGCGGATGGCGCGGACGAACCAGCCGCGCTCCCGGAGCCGCCGCGATGCCTCCAGCGAGACGACCTCGTCGCCGAGCACGACTGGGAAGATGGGCGCGACCACCCGCGCCATGTCGAACCCGAGCTCCGCGAGGCCCGCCTTCATCCGTGCGGTCAGCGCGTGCAGGCGCTCGCGCCGCGCCGGCTCGGCCGCCACCACGTCGAGCGCCGCCAGCGCCGCGCCGCAGGCCGAGGGCGGGAGCGCGGTGGTGAAGATGAAGCTCCGCGCGCGCGAGGTGAGCCAGTCGGCGACCAGCGCCGAGCCCGCGACGAAGGCGCCGAAGCTCCCGAGCGCCTTCCCCAGCGTGCCCATGACGACGTCCACGCGCTCGGTGACGCCCTGTGCCTCGCAGAGCCCGGCGCCGGTGGGCCCGAGCACGCCGGTGGCGTGCGCCTCGTCGACGTACAGCATGGCGCCGTGCCGCTCGCACAGCTCCGTGATGGCGGCGATCGGCGCCGCGTCGCCATCCATGCCGAACACGGCGTCGGTGACGACGAGCTTGCGGCGCGCGGTGGAGGCGGCGAGCAGGCGCGCGAGCGCGTCCACGTCGCAGTGGGCGTACCGGTGCGTCCT
>WNGF01006199.1_pt1 | contig 14909 bp, 11 predicted proteins | sample 5400641 | NCBI WGS metagenome assembly WNGF01 (sample SAMN13153371, study PRJNA577476) | soil metagenome | isolation source: 80 cm soil or saprolite under grassland replicate 2 | place: USA:California | collected 2016-06-15
GTGAAGCTCTGGTTGACGCTCGCGCCGAGCATCTTCTGCAGTGCGATGCGGTTGCCGCCTTCGACCGAGACCGAGACCGAGGTCGCGTTCGCCGGCGGTGTCGCGAGGAGATGGCCGCGGAAGATGTAGTGAGCGCGGAAGCCACCGCCTTGCGCGGCCCCCGCGACCAGGAGTGCGAGCGACAGCGCGGCCAGGGCGATTCGGAGCGTTCTCTTGCTGGTCATGTGTCCCTTCCTCTCGGTGGGATGCACCCGCACTCTCTCCGCCCACCGTCAGTTGCCCGTGAAGCCTGCGTAAGACCTACGTAAAACGCGGAGGGGCGCCCTTCCGAGCGCCCCTCCGCGCTCGGCTCGTTTCAGCTCGCGGCGAGACCGGCGACAGTGGCGGGAATGCCGTCCCACGAACCGACGGCTGTGAGGGTTCCCGCCTCGCCGATTGCCCAGCCGAAGATGCGGCCCGCGTCGGCGTCGATCGCGTAGAGGAAGTCGCCGTCGGCGGTGAGGTCCTCGTCCCTGAGGCCCGCCTTACCTTCGACCGCCGCGCCCGCGACAGCGTCGTCGAGCGTGATGCTCCCGTCCGCACCGATCGAGTAGCGCGAAACGGCGCCGTCGGCGAAGTTCGTCGTGAACACGTAGCGGCCGTCCTTCGACACGACGGCCCAGCAGATCTCGCTGCGCCCGTTGCCGACGGAGCGCGACACCGGCGTCGCGCTCCCGCCGCCGACGCGGTACGACGAGGCAGCCGCCTTTCCCTTCTCCGCGCCGAACGCTTCGGTGACGAGCAGCGTGCCGTCGCCGGTGAACGCGAAGCCGTACGGCGTCGGACCGGATGAGTGCTGCAGTTGCGGCTCGCCCAGGCGGCCGTCGGCGTCGACCGGGTACAGCGCAATCGAGTTGGTGCCGCGGTTGGTCACGACGAGCGTCGCGCCGTCCGGCGTAAAGCCCACCTGCGCCGGATCGCTGCCCGGCGGCAGCGGCGTCACGCCGATCGGCTCGAGTCCTTGCCTCGCGAGGCGGAAGCCGGCGAGCGACGGATCGCCGGTGTTGAGCGCGTACACGAGCCCGTCATGTTCCGTGACGCTCTTGGGCGCAGCGCCACCGCTTGAGATTGTCTGCACGAGCTCGAGACCGTCGGCGCCGACATCGAAGAGGGTGAGCTCGCCGCTGCCCGCATTCGTCACGAGCAGCCGGCCGTCTCCCGTCAGCACGACTGAGCCCTGCGACGTGAGGTGCGGAACTCCGTCGCCGGCGCCGCCCGTCTCGTAGCTGCCGAGCTGCTCGAGCGTGCCGTCGGCGTTCCGCCGAAACGCGAGCACGCGGTTCGTGTCCATCTCGTTCGTCTGCACGAAAACGTTCATTCACTCCTCCGATCGACGACCCACTGGATAGGCAACGGTCCGGAAGAGCGGCGGTTCGTTACAGGCCTTCTGTTAGGTTCGCCGCGTGACAGTTCCTGCGGACTTTCGGCAGCGGGCGCGCGCGACGTGGGCGGCCGGTGACTGGGACAGCTGCTCGAGGATGATCGAGCCCGTTGGCGCGGTTGTCCTCGAGCGCATCGACCTCCGCCCCGACCTCGACCTGCTGGACGTCGGCACGGGCACGGGCGGCAACATCGCGATTCCCGCCGCACGCCGCGGTGCGAAAGTCGTCGGCCTGGACCTCGCGCCCGAGCTCTTCGAGCACGCTCGGCGTCGCGCGGTCGAGGCCGGCGTCGACATCGAGTGGGTCGAAGGCGACGCTCAGGAACTGCCGTTCGAGGACGAGAGCTTCGATCGCGTCGTCTCGACGTTCGGCGCCATGTTCGCGCCGGATCACGAGCGCGCCGCCGGCGAACTGGTGCGCGTCTGCCGCGCCGGCGGCAGCGTCGCGATGACCACCTGGATGAACGAAGGTTTCGCCGCCGGGCTCTTCAAGTTGACGGGGTCTTTTCTGCCGCCTCCACCGGCCGGCGTGCAACCTCCGCCGCTGTGGGGCGTCGAAAGCCACGTCAAAGACGTCTTCTCCGCCGCCGATGTGACGCCGGAGATCGCCACAGAGAGTGTCGACATTCACTTCGCATCCGAGCAGGATGCGGTCGACGACTACACGACGAACTTCGGGCCGTTCGTAACCGCTCGCACGGTGCTCGAGCCGCAAGGCCGCTGGCCGGAGTTCGTCGAAGCGTTCGCGGACCTCGTCCGCCGCTTCAATGTCGGCGCCGACGAAACCGTCAGGATCACCTCCGAGTATTTTCTGATCACCGTCGAGCGCTAGAGCGACTGTTGCCTGAACCAGCCCAGTGCGCCGTCGGCGACCTCGCGCCAGCCGCTGTCGATCGTCAGCGAATGCCCGCGGTCCGGGAACTCCTTGTAGTCGGTCACGGCCGCTGACTTGCGATACAGCTTTTGCGTCGACTTCGTGATCGCGCGCGGCACGGTGTGGTCCTTGCCGCCCGCGATGAGCAGCAGCGGACCGCGCGTCGCGTTCTTGGTGTTGACCTTCGCCGGCGAGCGTGGAGAGAAGTTCGCAAACGCGGCCTCGAACAACGGCTTGCCCGGCGAAGGAATCGTCCAGCGTTCGTACAACGCGTTCGATTCTTCGGCAGAGACCGCATTGCCGAAGCCGTAACGGAACTGCTTTGCCGTCAACGCGACCGCGCCTTTCCTGTTGGCCGGGTTGCGCAGCGCAACCGACGCCACGCGCAGCGCCGAGAGCGGCAGGAAGATGACGCCTTTGATCGGCGCAGCGTCGATCGCGACCGCTGCGGCGGCGAGGCCTTGGTCGAGTAGTCGCTGGACGATCAGGCCGCCGAACGAATGGCCGATGACAATCGGCTTCGCCTCGAGTCCGCCGATAATTCCGGCGTAGTGGTCGACGACGTCGTCGATGCCGTGACCGGCGACGCGTTCCGGATGCTTTCGCGTCTCCTCGATCGTGTTCGAGTCCCCGGGCCACCCTGGCGCCGTCGCCGCGTATCCCGCCTCTACGAAGCGGTCGACCCACGCACCCCATGAGTCGGAATGCAGCCAGAGTCCGTGAACGAAAACGACGGGGGTGCCTGCCGGCGTGGCCATGGGCTCTCCTGACTGCGTGCGCCGAGCGACACGCGGTGGGCGGACGATTCTCTCACGAGAGGGACGGGTACTAAGGCGTTATATCGGCGATCGCAGGACGCGACAGGCGGGTCGAGAGAAGTCGCAACCACGCCAGGACGGCGCTTCTGCTCAGCATGACCAGCGGTGTGCTTCTCGCGCTGGGATTTCTCTCGCTCGGGTTCGCCTTCGGGCTCGTGCCGCTGGTGGCTATCGCGGCGCTGGTCTACGGCGTACGTAGCGATGACCCCGAGAGGCGCGATCGACAGCAATGGCGGCGGTCGGCATCGTCTTCTCGGTTCTCGCGCTGTTTGCGTTTCTGTCCCTGCTCGTTGCGTTCGTGCTGAATCCGCCCGACTAACGCCCGTTGAGGATGTAACGGCCTTGCTTTAGTGTCGTAAAGCATGCAACGCACGCCCTCGTTCTTCGAGGGGATCTCGCCCGACGCTGTCGAAGCTGCTCTCGGGGGACTGGAGCGGCAGCGTTTCGCGGCCGGAGCGGCGATTCTCGCCGAAGGTGATTACCGCGGCGAGATGTACGTGCTTCGGGCGGGGTCCGCCGACGTCGTGCTCGTCGACCGCAAAGGTGTCGAGAAGGTCGTGAGCAGCATCCATCCCGGCGAGACGATCGGCGAGATGTCGCTGCTGACCGAGAGCCCGGCCTCGGCGACCGTTCGCGCCGCCGAAGACGTCGAGCTGGTCGTCGTTGGAAAGTCGGATCTCGCGTCCCTGACCGAGCAGCTTCCGGGGCTCCAGCAAAACCTGATCGCGATGCTCGCCGCCCGCCTGGCGCGCGTGACGCGACTGGCTTTGCACGAGCAGCCGGGCCGGCTGGTCGTCCTCGAAGACGGCGGCGGGCCTGACTGGCTGGGTTACACGCTTGCCGCCAGCGTGGCGTGGCATACGCGCGGCCCGACGCTGCACGTCGTCCTCGGCGCGACTCCGCCGACGAGCCTCGGGACGCTCCCGACGCTCGCAGCCGAGCCCCCCTTTCGCGGCGCACCCGCGCCCGGCGCCGCGCTCATGGTCGCGAAGCCAGACAGGTACTTCGGCCCGGATCGAATCGAGTCCACGCTCGACGCCCTCCGCAGGGTCTACGACCACGTGCTGCTCCAGGTTCCGCTCGAGTGGACGCGACGACCTCTGGGCGATCGCACGGTGCGCCTCGGGTTCTTCGATTCGCCAAACGGCGGCTTTGCGGTCGAGGGGCGCGAGCAGGTCTTGCACATGCCGGCTTTGACGGCGGAGGAGCGCACGTCGCTCGAACAGGGATTGCTGCCAACGCTGGGCGCGACCGGCACAGCTGTCGGCGCGCTCGCGCGCGACCTCGCGGACCTGAAAGTCGGCGTCGCGTTGGGCGCCGGCAGCCTGCGCGGCTATGCGCATGTCGGCGCCCTTCACGCTCTCGCGCGCCACAACGTGCCTGTCGACTGCATTGCGGGAACGAGCATCGGCGCGATCGTGGCCGGCCTGTACGCCCGCTTCGGCGATGTCGATCGCGTGGCCGAAGGCCTCGACGGGATCGGCCAGCGCATGTTCCGACCGACGCTCTCGCGGAAGTCATTGCTCTCGACGCGAGCGATGCGGCGGTACATGCGCAAAGTGTTCGGCGATCCCGCTCTGGAAGAGCTGCCGATTCCGGTCGGGATGGTGGCCACCGACGTGGACACGATGGACGAAGTCGTCCTCAGGCGAGGGAACGGCGTGAGCGCGATGGCCGCGAGCAGCGCCGTGCCTGGCGTCTTTCCGGCAGTGCGGATCGGCACTCGGACACTCGTCGACGGCGGCATGGTCAATCCGGTTCCCGCGAGCGTCGCGGCAACGCTCGGAGCCGACGTGGTGATCGGTATTCGGCTCGTGCACGGCGGCGGGGTTCAAGCAGACGAACTGTCGGAGGAAGGCGAGGGGCCGGTCCCGTCGGCCGTCGCCGCGATCATGCGCTCGATCGAGCTCGTGCAGACGCGCATCCTCACCGAGAGCGGCGCGGTGCCGCTCATTCTCGTCACGCCCGAGTTCGGCTCGATCACGGCGGGGAAGCTGCGCAACTTCCGTGAGGGACGCTCCTACATCGCCACCGGCGAGGCGGCCATCGAGGCTTCGCTCCCTCGGCTGAGCGCCGCGCTGCCCTGGCTCCGCCCGCTCGATGCTCCGGCCCGCGAACCCGCGCTGCCGGCGCCCGCGACAACCCTCGGTTAGATGGACGTTCCCGCTGTGGTGACTCAGCCGGTCGAGCGGCGCGTAAGTCGCAACGGCGCGTTGCTCGTTGCCTCGTTCGGCGCGCTGCTTGCATTCCTCGACGCGACGATCGTGAACGTCGCGTTCCCGAGCATCCGCGTGTCGTTTCCCGGAAGCTCGATCGAGACGCTGTCGTGGGTCCTGACCGCCTACAACATCGTCTTCGCCGCCCTCCTCGTCGCGGCGGGGCGGTTCGCGGATCTCTTCGGCAGGCGGCGACTGTTCACGTCGGGCATCGTGCTCTTCACGATCGCGTCGGGGTTGTGCGCGGTCGCGCCGTCGGTCTCATTGCTGGTCGCGGCGCGCGCCGTGCAAGCCGTCGGCGCTGCGCTGCTCGTCCCGGCTTCGCTCGCGCTGGTGGTCGAGGCGTTTCCCGCAGCGCAGCGAGCGCGTGCCGTCGGCTTGTGGGGCGCGGCGGCCGCGGCTGCGGCGGGACTCGGCCCACCGCTCGGCGGCGCGCTCGTCGAGATCTACAACTGGCGGCTGGCATTTCTGATCAACCTGCCGCTCGGTGTCCTCGCGGTGGCGCTCGGCCGGCGCTTCCTGGTCGAGAGCCGTGCGCCGGGACGGCGAACGCTTCCCGATCTACGCGGGGCGTTGCTACTGGGCATCAGCATCGCGCTGCTCACGCTCGGGATCGTCCAGGGCAACAGCTGGGGGTGGACGAGTGTCGGCGTTCTCGTTTCGTTTGCCGCTGCAGTCGTCGCAGCAGCGCTGTTCGTCGCGAGCTCGCGTCAGCACTCGGTTCCGATCCTCGATCCGAAGCTGCTGCGGATTCGGTCCTTCGCGGTCGCGAACGCGGTGACGTTCGTCGCCGGGATGGGCTTCTACGCCTACTTGCTCAACAACATCCTCTGGCTGCATTACGTCTGGGGCTGGTCTTTGCTGCTGGCCGGTCTTGGCGTTGCTCCCGGAGCTGTCGTGGCGGCCGCTATCTCCGGGCCGCTCGGGCGAATCGCAGACGAGCGCGGCTACCGCGTGATCGCTGTCCCGGGTGCGTTGATCTGGGCGGGCGCCTATCTCTGGTACGTGACCCAGGTCGGCTCGCACCCGGCGTTCCTCAGTGAATGGCTGCCGGGCCAGGTGCTGTCGGGCATCGGCGTCGGCGCCACACTGCCGATCCTCGGCAGCGCCGCCCTTGGGGCGGTTCCAGGAGGGCGCTATGCGACAGCGTCGTCCATCGTCTCGAGTGCGCGACAGCTCGGCGGTGTCATCGGGGTCGCGATTCTCGTGGCGATTGTCGGCACGCCGACTGCGGCGACGATCCTGCCGCGGTTGCAGCACGGCTGGATCTTCACCGCCGCGTGCTTCGCTGTTGCCGCCGCCGGCTCAGCCTTGCTGCGGCGTGAACGCGGTCGCGTCGCGGAGGACGACGAGCCGCAACTGACGCCGCGGGTGGAGGTGGCCGACGTGCAGGAGGGCGCCGTCAGGCGTTCGCCAGACGACGAGTCGTTGTTGCATCGACTGCCCGAGCGTGCTCGGGCGAGGCTGCTGGCGGCGGGTGAGCCGGTGACGCTCGCGGCGGGAGAGTGGCTGTTCGAGGCGGGAGCGCCTGCGGATGCGCTGTACGTCGTGCGCGGAGGGCGGCTCGACGTGATCGTCGGCGACACAGTCGTGCGCGAGCTTCGGCCGGACGAAGTGGTGGGCGAGCTCGCCGTGCTCGCAGCTGCCTCGCGTTCGGCCGGCGTGCGAGCGCGGCGGGACAGCAGGCTGTTGCGCATCGACGCGTATCAATTCCGGTCCGCGCTGGAGGACGACGCGGAGGCGCAGCGGGCGGTGACGACCGCGCTCGCGGCGCAGTTGCAGAGCAGCCGCAGCCTCGACGACGCAGCGCCGCCCGTACCGCGGGTCGTCTCGGTGGTCGGCCTCTCCGCCGGTGCTCCGGTCGAGGCCGTCTCGGCCTTGCTCGTCGACGCGCTCGCCGGACACCTGACGATCGCTGCTCCGGGTCGCGTCGGGATTCAGGGACTCGACCGCGCGGAACGCGACAGCGACCGCGTCCTGCTCGTCGCATCAACCGATGACGAGGCCGCGTGGCAAGGCTTCTGTGTCCGGCAGGCGGACAGGCTCGTGATCGTCGCGCGCTCGGACGCGCGTCCATCCGACGTTGCGTCGGGCCGGCCGGCGTACGTGCTCCTCGCGGGCGACAAGCCGGAGCGAGCAACCCTGCTTGGCTGGCACGACGCAGTCGCGGCGCGCCGCGTCTATGCCTGCCCGGCCGACGACGTCGGCGGTGCAGTCAAATCGATCGCCGCTCGTCTCGCCGGCAGGTCGCTCGGCCTCGCGCTCGCCGGCGGCGGCGCCCGCGCGTTCGCAGCGATCGGCGTGCTGCACGAGCTCGAAGCGTCCGGCGTCGAGGTCGATCGAATCTCCGGCTGCAGCGTCGGCGGCGTCGTCGCGGCGCTCTACGCGTCGGGACAAACCGCAGCCGGCGTCGACGCAACGTGTTACGAGGAGTTCGTCCGGCGCAATCCGTTCCGCGACTACACCGTTCCTCGTGTTGCGATCTCGCGGGGGCGCAAGGCGGAGGCCGCGCTCGAGCGCCAGTTCGGCGATCTGCACTTCGAGGAGCTGCCGCGGCAGCTTGCGCTCGTCAGCACCGACATGATCAATCACACGACGGTCGTCCACGGCCGCGGGCTCGTCCGGCAGGCGGTGCGTGCGTCGCTTTCACTGCCGGGACTCTTTCCGCCGACGAGACTCACCGAGTCGCTCCACATCGACGGCGGCGTTCTCGACAATTTGCCGGTTCGTTCACTCGACGACGACGAGGGGCCGATCCTCGCCGTCAACATCTCCACCGGCGGCGGTCTCTCGACTCGATCCGGTCCGCCGCGCATGCCGAGTCTCCCCGAGACGGTGCTGCGCTCGATGCTGATGGGCAGCGCCAGCACGCTCGCGGCGGCGCGACAGCAGGCCGCAGTCGTGGTCACGCCGGACACGCGCGGGATCGGACTCTTCGAGTTCCATCAGATCGACCGCGCTGTCGAAGCGGGCCGTGTTGCCGGCCGCGCCGCGGTCGAAGCGCTCGCCGCGTATCCCCGATAAGCCGTCTCGCTCCGCGGAGTTCGTAAGCACTTCGTTAAGCCAGGCCTGAGACCCGCGCCTGCGGGAACGTACTGCGCGAAAGTCATAAAAGCGGAAGGAGAACGGAATGATGCGGCATCGGATCGGATCGCGGGCGATCGTTGCGCTCGCGACAGTGGTCGTCGCAAGCGGCGCGGCAGGCGCCGTTGCCCTCGCACGTTCGCTCGCGGCGCCCTCGAACATCAACCCCCCGACGATCAGCGGCACGGCAAAAGAAGGCAGCACGCTCACTGCCAGCAACGGCACGTGGAGCAACAGCCCCACGTCGTTCACATATCAATGGCGGCGGTGCGCAACCGACGGCACCGCGTGCGGCGACATCTCCGGCGCGACGGAGCGGACATACACCCTCGTCGCCGGCGACGTCACGCGCACAATTCGCGTCGAGGTCACAGCGGTGAACGCCGACGGTAGAGACACCGCGACGTCACGTCCGACCGACATCGTGGATTCGAGGAACGGCCCGACGAACACGGTCAGGCCGGCGATCTCGGGTACGGCTCAGATCGGCGAAGAGCTCACCGTCTCGAACGGGACGTGGAGCCCCACGCCGACGTCCTTCACCCGTCGGTGGCAGCGGTGCGACGCGAGTGGGGAGAACTGTCTGACCATCGCAGGTGCGACGGGTCGCACCTACGGCGTGCGCAGCGCCGATGCGGGTCACCGTCTGCGCGCACTCGTGACCGCTCATACCTCGGGCGGCGACTCGACCACTCCGTCGACCGCGTCGGCCGTCGTCCCGGGCGGCTCCACGACGACGACGACGGTGCAGGGGAACCGGGCGCCGTCGATCAGGTTCATCTCGCTGAGGTGGTTCGGCCGGAAGCTGTACGTTCGGTTCCGGGTCTGCGACGACAAACCCGGGCGGATCGGGATCACCGCGCGTCATAACAAGGCACGCGCCCTTCCGTACACGAGGCGCTTTGCAGTGGTGACCGCTTCGGCGTGCGGCGCGTTCCAGCGCAGCTGGGTCCCGCCGGTGCGCTTCCGGACTCGCGGCAAGCTCGTCCTGCAGCTGCGGGCGTCTGACAGTGGGCGCCGCCTCAGCGGCGTCGCGAGTCGCTCGATCCTCCACCGCTAGGCGCACGAACGAAACACGGTTCACTGCGGGGCCGCCTCAGGGCGGCCCCGCAGTGTTCGGGGAGGAGGCCGCGGCGGCCCCCTCGGTGTGAGTTAACCGAGGTTCAACCGCCAGGCGCTCAAACCGTGTGTGGCGGCGTACAGGATCCGCTCGCTCGGGACGATCGTCAGGCCTGCAACCTCGACGTTCGGCAGGCCGGGTGCGGCGAGCGTCCAGCTCGAGCTGCCGGCTGCCAGCCTGCTCACGCCGAAGTCCGACGCGGCATAGAGATCGCCGGTCACGTCGTCGCGAACGAGGTCGGTCACCGGCAGGTCGCCGAAGTCGTACGACCGGTTGACCCAGGTAGACGTCCCCGTGCCCGGGTTGTACGTCACCTCGAAGACGTGCCCCGGCGTCGCCGGCGTGTTCGCGTCGAAGCCGCTGTACGAGATCCAGGCATGGTTCCCGTTCGCGGGATCGACGTAGATGCTGCTGACGAACCGGTTCGGGGTCACGGCGTCGTCGTCCAGCCGCGTCCACAAGACCGCGCTTGCCGGTTCGGCGTCGACGTTCTTCGAGATGAAAACGCGGCCGACGGTCGTGGCCGCCCAGGCGCTCGACGTGTCGGCCGGCGTCCGCTCGATGGAGGCGGTCGCGCCCCCGGCGCGGTCACCCCAGGCCGCATCTCTCAGCGGCGTCGCGCCGAGCCGCTCCCAGTCGCCGCACGTGTTGAACGGGCCGGTGCCGGTCCACTCGTTGCAGATCGTGTTCGCCTGGGCAACCGTGCGCGTCCCGAGGCCGGCCGTCTTCGTGCGGTACGCCGTCAGACCCGTGCCGGCGAACAGCGTCTTGCTCACCACAGGGTCGCTGATCACGGGCGAATAGAACTCGCTGGCTAGGTTCACGGCGCCGCCGAGCGGGGCGCCGGTCCAGATCCACTTGCCGATGTCGCCGTTGTCGAAGTTGACGTCCGGCGACGCACCGGTGAAGTTGTGGAAGCGGAACCCCGGGATGCCGACGTCGAAGCCCGACTGGCCGCCGTCGCCGATCATCGTGTTCTCCCACGTCACGGTGTCGCCGGCCGACTGCCACGTTCCGTTGTCCTGCGTACCACCTTGCAGGAGCGTGACGTCGTGCGGGCTGACCGAGAGGCTCTGGAACTGGAGCGTGGACAGGCCGTTGTTCAGACTCGTCAGCTTCGACGGAATGCGCGAGAGCAGCTGCCTGCAGCGCGCCAGCCTGTCGCCGCTGAGCCCCCGGTTGGGGTCGTCGCACCACGAGGAGCGATCGACGAACTCCCCGCTCGAACGGATCACGCCGCCGTCGCCCGCCTCGATGAACTGGAACGGATCGTTCGGGTTCGTGACGAGCGCGTGCTGGTCGGGATGGATGCCGTTCGGATGCAGCGGATCGGTGCCGTCGAACGTCATGTCCGTCCCGGTGGCGCCGGCGTCGGTGGAGAGGATGACGCCGCGCTTGTTCGCGACGGTTTCGCCGTAGAAGTAGTCGCCGCCGACATAGACGATGTCGGGATAGCCCTTCGGCGTGTAGATGAAGATGTCGTACCAGCACTGGGGATCGCAAAGGCCGCGGAAGGCCCAGGCCGGATCGGCCGGGTTGTCGCTGGTCAGATCCGTGAACACCGGTGTTCCGCCCGCGACGTCGTCGCTGCGGAAGAAGCGCGAGGTGTTGGTCCCGTTGTTGCCTTCGTGAACGTACATGCGCGTCTTACCGTTCGTCAGCGTGGTCACGGCGATCGCGGCGCGCGACTGGATCACCGCCGAGTTGATCGACGGCTTGATCTGCGTCCACGTCGCACCGGCGTCCGTCGAGCGCCAGATGCCGCGTGCGTAAGACGACGCGTACACGATGTTCGGGTTGGACGGATCGAGCACGACGTGCCGGACTCCGCGCGGAGAGCAGATCCCGGCGTTTGCGAATTCGGTCGCGTTGCCGGTGCAGTCGGCGACGTTGGTCGAGCCGTTGTGGATGAACGCCCACGAGGCGCCGCCGTCGGTCGACTTGTACAGGCCCCACTTGGCGATGCCCGGAATGGGCCGGGTCACGCCGGAGCAGCAGACGGACGACATCCCGCCCAGCGCCGTCGTGGACCCCACGTAGATGGTGTTCGGGTCGCCCGGCTTGATCGCCACCGAGCCGATGCCCTTCCCCGCGAACTCGGGCTTGCCGAGCAGCGTCCACGTGTTGCCGCCGTTGACCGACTTGTAGAGGCCGACGCCCGCCACGCAACCGGAACCGCAGATGTTCGCCTCGCCGGTACCGACGTAGATGGTGTTCTCGTTCGAGTCGTTCGGGTCGAGCGTCACCGAACCGGCCGCGTTGATCCCGAGCGGACCGCCGAGATACGTCCACTTCGGCTGGGCTGCGAGCAGATCGTTCGTGCGCCACACGCCTCCGCCCGCGGGAGTGATCCACGCGCGGCAGGAGCCGGGCGCGCAGCTGGGTCGGACCGCGATCGAGGTCGTGCGGCCGCCCGCGACGTACTCGTTCGGCACGTAGTTGAAGGAGTTGCGGAACTGCGTGAAGGGGTAGAGCGCGGTGCTGGGTCCGATGGGCGTCCACTCTCCCGCCTTGCTCCTTCCGAACGGACGCTTCGAGGCCTTCGTAAACGCCGCACGAGCCCCGTCCATGTTGGCGAGCGAGATGACGTCATTCGGGTAGGCACGCTCGAGATACGCAGCCTCAGCGGCGCTCCACGGCCCCTCCTCCTCGGTGGGTCCGATGCTTGCCTGCTTCAGCGACGCGAGGTAATGCCCGAGCGCCGTCGGCAGCTCCGGCTCCGTGTTCGTTGCCGCTACCTCGACGTTCGCGGTCGAGCGCGTGAGCAGCAGCACGGCGGCCAGTGGCGCCGCCACCAGCAGCGCGAGCGCCACTCCGAGGCGCGCGCGTGACTCTTTCCTCATCTTTCTTACCTCCCCTGACCCCTCAGGTCCTGCGCTTTCTGGGCAGGGCAGTCTGCCGCACCGTGCGCGCAGCGTCAAACGAAGGAATATCGACGCGACACCTTACGCGACAGACTTTCGAGCGGCGCCGAAAGCGGAACGCCCGCGCGGCTGCATACTTTCGAGCGGTCCACGCTGTCGAGGAGCTCGATCGAGGCCGTGAGTCGTATGCGACGCGGGCGTGGGCGGACGCTTCCGAAGCGTTGGCTCGGACCCGCGTGTGGCACGGTGCTCTCGCTCCACAGCGGGTTCGGCTATCTCGTCTTCACCACACCTGAAAAGTGCGCATTGCCGACGCCATCGTCACGCTCCAGCCGCCGTCATCTACCCCGGGAGCGGCGATCGTGTTGAAGCTTGCCCGTGATTAGGCTCAGTGGGTTGTCGTGAAGCTGTCGAGCGAAACTGTCATCGAGGCGTCCGCCGACCGGGTCTGGGAGATCGTCGGTCACCAGTTCGCTCGCATCGGCGAGTGGGCCGCGGCGATTCCGGCATCCCTTGCGAATCCTGCGGCCGCGGCGGTCGCGGGCGCGCCGGTTGCCGGGCGGGTCTGCGAGACCGGGACGCGAATGTTTCCTCACGTCGACGAAACGATCGTCTCCTACGACGAGGCCGGCCGCACGCTCGCCTACGCGGGCACAGGATTGCCTGCCTTCGTTGGCGAAGCCCGCAATCAATGGTCGGTTGTCCCGCTCGACGAACATCGTGCCCGCGTCCGTGTCGACGCGGTCATCACGATGCGCGGGGTTGTCGGCCGCCTGCTCGCCGTACCCCTTCGCGCCTGGCTGGCGCGCGAGGGGACGAAGACCCTCGACGACCTCAAGCACTACGTCGAACAGGGGCGTCCGTCAGCGCGCAAGCAGCGGCGGCTTGCAAGGCGGACAAGTCGGCTCGGCGCGATCGGACGAAGACGCGGCAGCGCTTGAGCGGCTGTGTGCTTTTCGTCCATCTGCATACTCAGAGAAGACGAGGAGACGCAATGACAAGCATCGGCCAGGAGAACCTCGAGACGGTGATGATCGACTTCTTCGGCCTGCTGCGGCGCGGCGACTTCGACGCCGCGGCGGCGCTGCTCGATCCCGATGTGATGTGGCAGGGGCTGCGCGAGGATTGGGTTTGCCACGGTCCCGAGGAGGTGCTGCAGACCTTTCGGTGGGGGCTGGAGCAGCGCCGCGACGTCGACGCGCTCGTGCCACGAGCACCCATGATCACCCGATCGCCCGCGCGCGTGAACTCCGAAGGCGAGCCGCTCGAGGGACAGATCTTCAACATCTTCACCTTGCGCGAGGGCCGGATCGTTCCGAGCATCGGCCTGGTCGCGCATTGACGACTACCGGCGCCGCAGCGAGGCGTGCCTTGCGTGGCGGGAACGAACAGCGTCCGGGCGGCGCGGAGGCTGAGCGGCACGATCGGGTACGCAGCCGACGCATGGTCACCAGACGGCACGCGGATCGCGCTCGCCGGAGGTACTCACATGACGAACCCGATTCGCGTCGAGAACGCCGACGGAACCGGCCTACATGCCGTGTCCAGGCCGCGCCTTGCAACGGAGGACGACGCGGGTGCAGCGTGGTCGCCGGACGGAACGGCGATCGCTTTCTCTCGCTACGTCTTCTACGGCAAGCACACGGACTACAACCGCTTCGGCGTCTGGATCGTCGACGTCCGCACGCGCCACGAGCGCCGGCTGACGCGTGAGTACGCAGGCGCGCTCGCCTGGTCACCCACCGGAGACGTGATCGCCGCCGACCTGGGGGAGGATCTCGACGCGAAGATCGCGCTCGTGCGACCGGACGGGGCCGTCGTGCGCACGTTCACGGTTCCTGGTCAAGGGCTTCAATGCCGGTCTCAGCTGGTCGCCGGACGGCACGCGACTCGCAGTCGGCGGCGGTGCGATCGTCGATCGGGCGGGGACGATCGTCGGGCGGTACGCGCCTCCGTCGACGGACGAACAGGTGTCGGCCTCCCCTGACTGGTCGCCGGACGGCACGACGATCGCATTCGCTCGCTTCGCGACTCAGATCAACTCGCGCGTGAACGTCCGTTACGCCCTGCAGTCCGACCTGTACGAGGCCCCTGCAGACGGCGGTGAAGCCGTCCGGCTGACACGGACTCCGAACCTCTTCGAGGGAGGTCCGCGGTTTCGGCCCCGAGGTGGGGCGACGCCTGCAGGGACCAGACAGGAGTGCGTGCTCGATGGAACCGCTGGTCCTGACTTGATCCGCGGGACGCCGCGCGGGGACCTCGTGGACGCCGGACCGGGGAGCGACGCGGTCTATGGAGGGGTTGGCGCCGACGTGATCGACGGGGGGGCCGGCAGCGATGTCCTGTGGGGCGGAGACGGCCGCGACGAGCTGCGCGGCGGTTCGGGCAACGACACCATCCATGCGCGCGACCGCGCCGCGATGCGGTCTACGGCGGGCCGGGCCGTGACCGCGCCTGGGTCGACCGGAAGCTCGACATCGTCGCGAACGTCGAAGTGCTCCGCTAAGAACGGG
>WNGF01007429.1_pt1 | contig 14906 bp, 12 predicted proteins | sample 5400641 | NCBI WGS metagenome assembly WNGF01 (sample SAMN13153371, study PRJNA577476) | soil metagenome | isolation source: 80 cm soil or saprolite under grassland replicate 2 | place: USA:California | collected 2016-06-15
CATCGCCGTGAGCAGCGCGCCGTCCGCCGCGCGGTGGAGGCGACGCCTCCCGCGGAGGTTGTTGGAGCAGCGACGGCGATCGCCGCGCCGGCACGACGGGCACGAGTCGCCGCAGGGCGCGCGCCAGGCGATCACGACGCGGTCGCCGGGCACCACGCCCGTCACCTCCGCCCCGACCTCCTCGACGACGCCGGCACCCTCGTGCCCGAGCAAGATCGGAAAGGGCATCCCCCAGCCGCCGGTCTCCACGACGTGCACGTCCGAATGGCAGAGCCCGCTCGCCTCGACCCGCACCTGCACCTCCAGGGCGCCCGGCGGATCGAGCGTGATCTCCTCCACGGCCGGCTTCGACCCGGGCTCCGCGTAGACGACGCCGCGGGTCACGTCGCCGCTCGGCGCAGCTGCTCGTCCAGCGGCACCAGCGGCAGCTGGAACGTCTCCACCGCGTCCGGCGTCGTGACGACGTTGTCGCCGAGCTCCAGCATCGTGAGCTGGTCCCGCGTCACGGGCGCCCCCGGCAGGCGCTCGGTCAACGCCGCCTGGATGCGCATCAGCCCGAAGGGCACGTGCAGCGACGGCCGCCGCGAGCCGAGCACGCGCTTCAGGCGCTGCCAGAACTCGTTCCAGGTCGGCGCGTCGGGACCGCCGACCTCGAACGTCCGGCCCACCGCGTCGGGCCCCTCGAGCGCTCCTCGACCCAGATCGGCTGCAGCCGCTGCGTGCCCGGGCCGACGATAGGCGTCACCGGCGCGAACCGCGCCAGGCGCACGAAGGTCGGCAGCACCCCGCCGTCTTTGCCGAAGACGAAGCTCGGCCGGAGGATCACGTGCTCGAGGCCCGACTCGCGCACCACCCGCTCCATCTCCCACTTCGCGGCGTAGTACGGCACCGCGTCCTTCGATCGCTCGTCGAGGCCGAGCGCGCTTGCCAGCACGATGCGGCGCACGCCCGCGTCCTGCGCCGCGGCGACGAGGTTGCGCGTCCCCTGTGCCATGATCCGCTCGAAGTCGGCGCGCGAGCCCTTGATGATCGCGACGAGGTGCACGACCGCCTCGGCGCCGGCGCACGCCGCCCGCAGCGAGGTCGGATCGGTGATGTCGCCCTCGACAAGCTCCACGCCCCAGCTGGCGAGCCGCCCGGCGCGGCGCCGGTCGCGGACGAGCGCCCGCACGGGCAGGTCGCGTGCCCGCAAGGCGTGGACGACGTGGGGGCCGACGAAGCCCGTGCCGCCGGTGACGAGAACGGTCATGTGCCGAGATCTTAGGTCGAGCCCACAGCGCCAGCGGCAGCCGCTAGTAGACTCGATCGCGGTGCGCGCGGAGACCGTCGACCGCTTCCAGCGAGCGGCTAGAAACGATGCGAGCGCTGGCCGTTTCGACCCGGCGACCAGCCCCGCCGGCATCTTTCCCGCGCAATACCTTCGCCAAGCAGTCGACCGAGGGTGGATTCGCGGCCCGAGCTCGGTCGTCGAGCGGATCCAGCCAGCAAGCCTCGACCTCACGCTTGGCACAACGGCTTACCGGCTCCAATGCAGTTTCCTGCCGGATCGCGAATCGTCCGTCGAGGACAAGCTGCGACGCTACACGCTTGAAGAATTCTCCATCGCTGACGGCGCGATCCTCGAACGCGGCCGCGCGTACCTACTCCCGCTTCAAGAGGAACTCGCGCTCCCCGAATCCGTCCGTGGCAGGGCGAACCCCAAGAGTTCCACTGGCCGGCTCGACATCCCGCTTGGTTACACAGGCCCGCTCTACCTCGAGGTGGTGCCGCGTTCATTCATCATCCGCGTCCAGACCGGGTTATCTCTCAGCCAGGTTCGACTGCTCACCGGTGACCCAGGCGAAGCGCGCTTATCCGATGCCGAACTCGCACAACTGCACCTCTCCAAGCCGCTCGTACTTGCTGGCACCAAAGCAATTCCGGCGCACGACTTGGATCTTGCGGAAGGTCTTTTCCTAAGCCTTGATTTGACGCCGGACGAACACGGCCACGTCGGGTACCGCGCTCGCAAGAACAGCCGCGTCCTCGACCTGGCAGCTGTAGGACGGTATGCATGGGACGAATTCTGGGAGCCTGTGCGCTCCGAAGACGGGCCGCGATTGATGCTCGAGCCCGAGGAGTTCTATCTACTGCTCTCCCGTGAAGCGGTGAGCGTCCCTCCCGAGCTCGCCGCTGAAATGAGCGCGTATGACCCCGCGGCCGGCGAGCTCCGAACTCACTACGCGGGCTTTTTTGATCCGGGCTTTGGATACCGCGGCGAAGATTGGCCTAGCGGTAGCCGCGCAACGCTCGAGGTCAGAGCTAGGGACGTGGCTTTCATGATTGAGCACCAGCAGCGCATTTGTAAGCTCACATTCGAGCGGCTTCACGAGCCGACCGAGATGCTCTATGGGCAGGGAATTGGCTCAACGTACCAGGATCAGAAGCTCACGCTCAGCAAGCACTTCGTTTCCCAGGGCCCGCGGGGACAGCTGACTCTGCCCGACACGCCGCTCCTGCGCGCCCCCCAGCGTCGCCTGGCCCCCTAAGTTCCGTGCCACGCAGCTGAGCACGAAGTGCGGCGCCAGCGACCGCGTTCTGGCAGGGTGCCACGCGCTAACGGAGCCGCCAAGGGATCGCGCGCTCACGAGCGGGTTCGTCCATTCGGTGGGATATCGTGGCCTGATGGCCACGACTCGTGCGATTCGCCTTCGGACCGAGATTCCCGGGCCGCGCTCGCGGGAGATCGTCGAGCGCAAGGAGCGCGTGATTGCCGATCCGCTCGCGCTCTACCTTCCGGTCGTCGCGGCCGAGGGCCGCGGCACGACCCTGACCGACGTCGACGGCAACACCTTTCTCGACTTCACGGGCGGTGTCGGCTGCCTCAACGTGGGCCACTCCCACCCGCGCGTCGTCGAGGCCGTCCAGGAGCAGGCGGCGCGCTTCCTGCACACCGACTTCACGATCGTGCCGTACGAGGTCTACGTCACGCTCGCGGAGCGCCTGCTCGCGCTCGCGCCGTTCCGCGGCCGGGCGAAGGCCGCTTTCTTCAACGCGGGCACCGAGGCGGTCGAGAACGCGGTCAAGTTCGCGCGCGCGTACACGGGCCGGCACGCCGTCATCGCCTTCGAGGGCGCTTTCCACGGCCGCACCCTGCTCTCGCTCTCGCTCACGTCGAAGACGCACCCGTACAAGGCGGGACTAGGCCCGTTCGCGCCCGAGATCTACCGCGTTCCGTTCCCGCACGAGTATCGGGGCATCACGACGGCCGACGCGCTCGCCGCGCTCGAGCGCGCGCTCGTGACGCAGATCCCGCCGGAGAGCGTCGCCGCGCTGATCGTCGAGCCGGTGCAGGGGGAGGGCGGATTCATCGTCGCGCCGCAGGACTTCCTCACCGGCGTCCGCGAGTTCTGCACGCGGCACGGGATCGTGCTGATCGTCGACGAGGTGCAGACCGGCTTCGGGCGCACAGGCCGGATGTTCGCGATCGAGCACCACGGGATCGAGCCCGACCTGCTGACGGTGGCGAAGTCGATCGCGGCCGGCCTGCCGCTCTCGGGCGTGCTCGGGAAGGCCGAGATCATGGACGCGCCGGGCGAGGGCGCGATCGGCGGCACGTATGTCGGCAATCCGGGCGCCCAGGCGGCCGCGCTCGCCGTCCTCGACGTCCTCGAGGACGAGGGGCTGGTCGAGCGCGGCGCGCGCATCGGCGAGGCGATCCGCGGCAGGATGCTGGCATGGCAGGAGCGCCATCCTCAGATCGGCGAGGTGCGGGGCCTCGGCGCGATGCTCGCGCTGGAGTACGTGCGGGACCCCGAGACGAAGGAGCCCGCGCCGGAGCTCGCCTCACGCGTCGCGGAGGAAGCGGCCGACCGCGGCCTCCTCATCCTGAAGGCGGGCATCTACTCCAACTGCAATCGCGTCCTCTGCCCGCTCGTGATCACCGATGCCGAGCTCGAGGAGGCGCTCGGCGCCTGGGACGAGGCGCTCGAAGCGGTCCTCGCGTAGCCGCCGGCCGCGCTCGGTCGTTTCACCGGTGTGCCGCCACGCGCGTCCTCTGCCCGTGCCCGCCCACGGATTCGAGCGCCCGTGGTTGGTGACGTGATCGCCGACCGCTACGAGCTCGACGAGCTCGTGGGAAGCGGCGGCATGTCGAGCGTCTACCGGGCGCACGATCGGCTGCTCGAGCGCGACGTGGCGCTGAAGGTGCTCCACTCGCACTTCCTCTCCGACGAGGAATACGTCGAGCGCTTCCGGCGCGAGGCCCGTGCGGTCGCGCAGCTCTCGCATCCCAACATCGTCACGGTGATCGACCGCGGCGAGGCGGACGGTCACCAGTTCATCGTCTTCGAATACGTCGCCGGCGAGAACCTGAAGGAGCTCGTCCAGCGGACCGGGCCGCTGCCGGTACGGCGGGCGGTGGAGCTCGCCCTCGCGATCGCCGACGGGCTCGCGTTCGCGCACGACCACGGCCTCGTGCACCGCGACGTGAAGCCCCAGAACGTGCTGCTGAGCGCCGAGGGCGAGACCAAGGTGACCGACTTCGGGATCGCGCGCTCCCTCGACGTCGAGCACGGCATGACGCAGACCGGCACCGTCATGGGCACCGGCCATTACCTTTCCCCGGAGCAGGCGAGCGGCAGGCCCGTGACGCCGGCGACGGACGTGTACTCGCTCGGGGTCGTGCTCTACGAGCTGCTGACCGGCGAAGTGCCGTTCCGGGGCGACAACGTGGTCGCGGTCGCGATGCGGCACGTCAACGAGCCGCCGCCGGGACTGCTCGAGCAGCGCCCGGACGTGCCGCTGCGGCTCGCCGGGGCGGTCGAGCGTGCGCTCGAGAAGGATCCGGCGCGGCGGTTCGCGTCGATGCACGAGTTCGCCCGGGAGCTGCGCATGTGCCTCGACGAGCTCGGCTCCTTCGACGCCGAGCGGACGTTCGTCGCCCGCGGCCCGGTGGTGCGCAGCAGCGCGCCGCGCCGGGTGCGAGCCCGGCGGCGGCGCACGCCGCTCTATGCGCTGCTCGCGCTGGTGGCCGCTGCGGCGATCGTCGCCGGCGCGCTCGCACTCCGCGGCTCCGGATCCAAGTCCACGCCGCCTGCCTCTCGGGGCGGAAGCGCCGGCGGGAGCTCCGTCACGCTCAGCGGCGTGACGGCGTACGACCCGTACGGCGACAACAAGCAGGAGCACGACGACGCAGCCGGGAACGCCACCGACGGCGACAGCGGGACGTACTGGGACACCGAGCACTACAACGACGGCCTGCTGAAGCCCGGCGTCGGCGTCGTCCTCGACGCGGGCCGCACCGCCGCCCTGAAGAGCCTCACCGTCTCGAGCGACACGCCTGGGTTCACGGCGTCGATCACGGCCGGCTCCTCGTCCGACGGGCCGTTCGCGGCAGACTCCTCCTCGCAGAGCGTCGGCAGCCGCACCACCTTCTCCCTCAGCGGCCACAGTGCTCGCTACTACGTCGTCTGGATCACCGACCTCGGCTCGTACTCCTCGGTGCATGTGAACGAGGTGAAGGCGAGGGACTAATAGACGAGCTTCGAGCGCCGTTCGGCCCGCTCGAGCGCGAGCTCGATCAGCCGGTCGAGCAGCTCGGCGTACGGGACGCCCGAGGCCTCGAACAGTTTCGCGTACACGCTCGTCGCCGTGAAGCCGGGAATCGTGTTCAGCTCGTTGAGGACCACCTCGCCGTCGTCGCGGACGAAGAAGTCGACGCGGGCCATCCCCTCGCACTCGCCCGCGACGAACGACTCGACCGACCGCCGCTGGACGAGCTCGATCGTCTCCTGCGGCAGCTCCGGCGGGATCACGAGCTCCATGCCGCCCTCGTCGTACTTCGACGCGTAGTCGTACCACTCGTGCTCGAGCGTGTCGATGCGGCCCGGCAGGGACGCGATCGGCGGCGGCTGCCGGTTGCCGAGCACGCCGCACTCGACCTCCATCCCCACGACGAGCTCCTCGACGAGCACCTTCTCGTCGTGGCGGCGCGCGACCTCCACCGCCGGCCCGAGCTCGGACTCGTCGTGCACCTTCGCGATCCCGACCGACGAGCCGAGCCGCGCCGGCTTCACGAAGACCGGGTAGCCGAACGGGTTCTCGACCGGGTCGCCCAGCCGGAGCGCGTGGTGGCGCGCGACGGGGATGCCGCTGTCGCGCATGACCTTCTTGAACAGGTCCTTGTCCATCGCCAGCGCCGACGCCGCCACGCCGGCGCCGACGTACGGGACGTTCATCAGCTCGCGCAGTCCCTGCACGGTGCCGTCCTCGCCGAACGGGCCATGCAGGATCGGGAGCACGACGTCGACGGAGCCGAGCGCAGCCGGGGAGCGATCGTTCGCCGGCACAGGCAGCGTCTCGGCCGGCGTTCCCGGCGGCAGCTCGCCGACTCCCGATTCCAGCTGCCAGCGGCCGTCGCGGGCGATCGTGACCTCGAGCACGTCGAACCGATCCGGGTCGAGCGCCTCGCGCACCGAGCGAGCCGAGGCGAGCGAGATGTCGTGCTCGCTCGAGCGGCCGCCCGCGAGGATCGCGACGCGGAGCCTGCGGCTCACGGAGTCGGCGGCGCCTGCGTCGTCGTGGTCGTCGGCGGCGCCTGCGTCGTCGTGGTCGTCTGGCCGCTGCGGAAGCGGCCGACGGTCAGCTTCACCGACGTCTGCGGCTTCGCCTGCGTGCCGCCCTCCGGGTCCTGCGCGAGCACGAGCCCCTCGTTGTTCGGGTCGTTCACGTCCTCGTAGACGACGCGAGCGCGGAAGCCCGAGTCCTGCAGCGTCTGCTCGGCGGTGCCGAGGTCGAGGCTCGTGACGTCGGGCACCGTCGAGGTCTGCGGGCCCTTCGAGACCGTCAGGGAGACGACCGAGCCCTTCGCCGCCGAGCTGTTCGCGTCGGGAGTCTGGTCGATGACGGTGTTCGCCGGCTGGTTCGACTCGACGAAGGTCGGGCTCACGTGGAAGCCGGCTGCCTGGAGGATCGAGCTTGCGGTGTCGATCGGCTGCCCGACCACCCCCGGCACTGCGACCGGCGTGGGGCCCTTCGAGACGTTGATGCGCACGCTCGTCCCCTCGGGGACGCTGGTCCCGGCCGGCGGATCCTGCGCGATCACCGTCCCGGCCTCCTCGCCGGAGGGCACCGCGTGCACATCGGGCTTCAGGTGCAGGTCCTTCAGCGCCGCCACCGCGTCGGTCGACTGCTTGCCGTTGAGATCCGGCACGTCGACCTTCGGCACGCCGGTCGAGACCCAGATCGTCACCGCGTTCCCCTTCGAGGTGCGCTCACCCGCCGGCGGCTGCTGCTTGAAGACGAAGCCGGCCGGCGTCGTGCGGTTCGGCTGGCGCACCACCCGGGGCGTGAAGCCGTCCTGCGTGATCTTCGCCCGGGCGAGGTCCAGGCGCAGGCCGACGTAGAGCTCCACGGGCACCGGCTCGTTCGACGCGAGCTTGTCGGAGATCTGCTGGTACAGGAACCAGCCGCCGATGCCGGCGCCGATCACGAACAGGAGCGCGGCGATCCACGGCCAGATCGGACGGCGGCCGAGCGGCTCGTCGAGGTCGTAGTAGACGGCCGGCGGAGGCGGGATCGCGGCACCCCGGCGCGGCGGCGCGACCATCGTCGCCGCGGTCGCCGAGCGCGGCATCGCGGGCGCATGCATGATCTGCGTCGCCGACTCTTCGGTCACCCTCGAGACCGCGGCGCCGCGGGCCACTCGCTCGAGGTCGGCGTCCATCTCCTCCGCGCTCTGGTAGCGCTCGTGAGGATCCTTCGCCAGCGCCCGCGTGACGACGAGGTCGAGCTCGTGCGGCACGTCCGGTCGCCTCGCCGACGGCGGCTCCGGCACCTGAGAGAGGTGCTTCATCGCGATCTCGACCGGGGTGTCGCCATTGAACGGGACGGTGCCGGTGAGCAACTCGTAGAGGACGACGCCGAGCGAGTACAGGTCCGAGCGCTGGTCGACGCCGCTGCCCCGGGCCTGCTCGGGGGAGAGGTACTGTGCCGTGCCCACGATCGAGCCCGCCTCGGTCATCTGGCTCGCGCCCGCCCGCGCGATCCCGAAGTCGGTCACCTTCACGCGCCCCTCCCCGTCGACGAGCACGTTGTGCGGCTTGATGTCGCGATGCACGATCCCGTGCCGGTGCGCGAAGCGCAGCGCCGAGAGGATCTGCCGCGCATAATCGACGGCGACCCTCGCCGGCGCCGGCCCCCGAGACACGATCAGCTCCTTGAGCGAACGCCCGTCGAGGTACTCCATCGCGATGTAGTAGGAGCCCTCGGCCTCGCCGCGGTCGTAGATCGAGACGATGTTCGGGTGCGAGAGCGCGGCCGCGTTCTTCGCCTCGCGGCGGAAGCGCTCGACGAACTGGTCGTCGTTCGCATGCCTGTCGTTCAGGATCTTGATCGCGACCCGTCGCCCGAGCTCCTGGTCCTCGGCGAGGTAGACGTTCGCCATCCCGCCGGCGCCCAACTTGCGCACGACCTGATAGCGCCCGTCGAAGAGCGTTCCGATAAGCGTGTCCGAGACGGCCACTGGCCTGCCTACAGGGTAGTGACCGCGTCAGCCATGCAGGAGGGCCTCGAGCACGGTCTTGGCGATCGGAGCCGCGACGGCGCCGCCGAACCCGTTCGCCTGCTTCTCGAGGACGACGGCGACGGCGACCTGGGGATTGTCGGCGGGGGCGAAGCACACGAACCACGCGGTGTAGACACGGTCGATGCCGGTCTCGGCGGTGCCGGTCTTGCCGGCCACCTGGACGCCCGGGATCTGGGCGGCGGTACCGGTGCCGCCCTGGACGACCGAGACCATCAGCTGGTTCAGCTCCGCGGCGGTCTGCGGCTTGATCGCGCGGCCGAGGTTGCCCGGCTTCGTCTCCCGGACGAGCGAGCCGTCGTGGCCGAGGATCGTCTGCACGATGTACGGCTTGGGCACCACGCCGCCGTTCGCGACCGTGGACGCCACCATCGCCATCTGCAGCGGCGTCGTGAGCATCGTCCACTGGCCGAAGGCGAGCCGGCCCGGATCGGCGCGCGACGCGTCGGCGTCGAGCCGCCTCCCCTGCCGCGTGTACTTGTACAGGCCGCTCGCCGCACGCTCGTTCGCGGGCGTCTCCAGCGGCGGTGTCCGGTAAAAGCCGAAGCGCTTCGCGTAGTCGAGGATCGTCTTCGCACCGAGCTGCTTGCCGACGTTACAGAAGACCGAGTTGATCGAGTGCTCGAAACCCTGCGCAAGGTCGACGTGGCCGTACGACTCCGGGCCATTCTGATCCGGATTGCCGGCGTTGTAGACCTTCCGCCCGTACTCCGTGCAGTAGCCGGGATCCTCGAAGCCGGAGCTCGTGGAGAACGCGCCCGTGTCGAGCGCGGCCGCGGCGGTGACGATCTTGAACGTCGATCCGGGTGTGTACAGGCCCTGCGTCGCCCGGTTCAGCAGAGCCGACGCGCCGCCGCAGGCGCCGCGGATCTTCAGCACCTGTGCGAAGCCGCCCGGCTGGTCGATCAGGTTTGGGTCGTAGGTCGGCGACGACGCCATCACGTACACCGCGCCTGTGCGGGGGTTCATCGCCACGACGGCGCCGCAGCGGCTGCCGAGCTGCGCCTGCGCGAGGCGCTGCACACCCGGCCGGAGCGTCAGCACGAGGTCGTTCCCGTGCACGGTCGCGCCGCCGAGGCGGTCGAGCACGTGCCTGAAGGCGTTGCTCAGGTTCGTGTTCGCGCCCGTGAGGTAGGCGTTCATCGACTCCTCGAGCCCGGCCTGCGAGCGCGAGGGCGTGGAGTAGCCGATCGTCTGCGCCGCGAGCCCGTGCTCGGGATAGCGGCGAAAGTAGAGCGTCTGGCCGTTCCTGCGCACCTTGTGGTTCACCGCGAAGAGCGCCTTCTCGCCCGGCCCGAGGATCCGGCCGCGGGCGATGGTGAACTGCACGACGCGCTGGATCGCATTGTCCTGCCGCGCCTGGAGGCCCCCTGCGGCCCAGGACTGCCAGTACGTCGTCGCGACCACGAGCGCCACGAGCAGGGCGATCGCGAGCAGCGCGAGCCGGTTGAGCTGCCGGTTCACGAGCCTCCGACCTCGGCGTTGGCGCGGTTCGAGACCAGCATCAGCCCGGCGAGCACGAAGAAGTTGGCGACGATGCTCGAGCCGCCGTAGGAGACGAGCGGCAACGTGATCCCGGTCAGCGGGATCACCCGCAGGATGCCGCCGACGATGATGAACGTCTGGAGGGCGAAGCAGAAGGTCAGGCCCGCCGCGAGCAGCTTCGAGAAGCCGTCACCGGCGAAGAGCGACACGCGGAAGCCGCGCAGCACGAAGACCATGTAGAGCATCAGCAGCGCCGCCGCCCCGATCAGCCCGAGCTCCTGCGCCAGCGCCGAGTAGATGAAGTCGGTGTTGAGGTCCGGGATGATCTGGCGGCCCGACGCGCTGGTGAACGTGCCGCTGCCGAGGCCGGTGCCGCCGTAGCCGCCGTGCGCGATCGAGTAGAGCGACTGCACCTCCTGGTAGCTGCCGCAGTCCTGGCGCAGCGCCGACGTGCCGGTGAGCGGGCAGTAGACCTTCTCGGTCGTCCACGGGTTCAGCCAGTTCGTGACCCGCTCGCGCACGTGCGGCGTCCCCTGGTAGACCGCCGCCGAGCCCACGAGGAACAGCCCCACCGCGACCGCGACGAACGCGAGCCGCGCGGTCGCGACGTAGAGCATCGCCAGGAAGATCCCGTAGTAGAGAAGCGCGCTGCCGAGGTCGTCCGTGACGAACAGCACCATCATCGCCGCGCCCCAGATCACGAGCAGCGGCCCCCAGTCCTTCAGCCGTCCCTGCGCCAGCACCTCCCGCTTCTCGCGCAGGTAGCCGGCGAGGAAGACGATCAGCGCGATCTTGCCGAGCTCGCCGGGCTGGAACTTGAGCGCGCCCACGTGCACCCAGAGGCGTGCGCCGTTCACCGTCTCGCCGATGCCCGGCAGGAGCGGCATGAAGAGCAGGCCGACCGCGCCCAGGCCGAAGAGGTACTTGTAGTTCTCGAGCAGGCGGTAGTCACGCCGCAGCGCGACGAGGGCGACCGCGAAGACCGACACGCCGACCACGATCCAGACGCCCTGCTTGAAGGCGCTCGCCGGCCCGAGCCGGTAGATCTCGGTCAGTCCGACCGCGGTGAGCAGGCCGGCGATCGGCAGCAGGTAGGGATCGGCGTACGGGACGGTCAGGCGCGCCACGACGTGCGCGAGCAGGTAGAGGCCGAAGAAGAAGAGGGCGTAGGTAAGCGAGGCACCGGACACGTGCGACTTCCGCGCGATGTAGACGCTTGCGAAGCCCATCGCCGTCAGGCCGCCGACGACGATCAGGTAGAGCAGCTCGCGGTTCCGGTTGCTCAGCGTCAGCGCACGAGCCCCCAGACGAGCAGGGCAGCGGCGACGACGACCAGTGCGAGCATCGCCAGCACGAGCCGCACGCGTGCCGGTGGCGCGAACGAGCTGCGGCCGGCCGCCACAGCCTGCGGCGCCGGCGAGCCCGGCGCGAGCGCCGCCGCCTCGACCTGGTCGGCCGGAATGACCATCGTGTCGACTGCCGGGGGCGGCTCGACGCCGTGCAGCGTGTCCTCCTCGGACGGCGCCGCGGCGGGCATCTGCGCCGTGTCGCCGTCGGCCGCGATCGTGAAGGCGACGACGGTGATGTTGTCCTCGCCGCCGCCGCGGTTCGCGGCCGAGATGAGCGAGCGCGCGGCACGATCGAGGTCGTCGTGGTGGCGCTCGACCAGCTCGAGGATGTCCTCGTCGTCGACCATCGTGGTCAGCCCGTCGGAGCAGAGCAGGAAGACGTCGCCCGCCTGCGCGTCGATCGCGAAGGCGTCGGCGTCGACGTCGGGGTCGGTTCCGAGCGCCCGCGTGATCACGGAGCGCTGCGGGTGCGTCTCCGCTTCCTCCTGGGAGAGCTTGCCGCTCTTCATCAGCTCGTTGACGAGCGAGTGGTCCTCGGTGAGCTGCTCCATCCGGCCGTCCCGCACGAGGTAGGCACGCGAGTCGCCGACGTGGCCGATCGTGACGATGTCGCCCTCGACGAGCGCCACGGTCATCGTCGTCCCCATCCCGGATGCGGCGGGATCGGTGCTCGAGCGCTCGTAGACCCGCCGGTTCGCCTCCGCGATCAGCGAAATCACGCGCTCGCGTCCTGAGAGGCCGCGGGAGTCGACGTCCTCGAGCGCGGCCGCGGCCAGCCTCGACGCCACCTCGCCGGCCTGAGCGCCGCCCATGCCGTCGGCGACGGCGAAGAGCGGCGGCGCCACGACGTAGGCGTCCTCGTTGCGGCGCCGCTTGCGGCCGGTGTCGGTCACGCCCGAGTAGCCCAGCACGCTCACTCCTCGAACCTCAGCTCCGTCTCGCCGACGCGAACGACGTCGCCGTGGACGAGCTTGCGCGGCCTGTCGATGCGGACGGCGTTCACGAACGTGCCGTTGGTCGAACCGAGATCCTGCACCCAGACGCCGTCGCGGCGCGGCTCGATCCGCACGTGCCGCGCCGAGGTGAACTCGTCGCCTTCGAGCGCGACGTCGTTCTGCTCGGTGCGCCCGATCGTCAGCGGGGTCGAGTCGAGCTCGAACACCTCTCCCACGTCGAGGATCGGGCTCTGGTCGACGACGAGACGGCCCGGATGGATCGCCTGCCCGACCGGCCCGCCGGCGAGCGCCGGGCGCAGGATGAAGCTCTCCTGCGGCAGGTGCAGGTCGCGCCCGGCCGTCCGGACGATCCGCCAGATGAACAGGTAGAGCACGACGAGGAAGCCGATCTTGAGGGCGAGGAGGACCTCCTCGAGCGTTGTCCCCGCGACGATCACTCGCCCCCCGTGGAGAAGGTCACCTCGGTCGAGCCGACCGTGAACGTGTCCCCGGGTACAAGCTTCGCCCGCTTGACGCGCCGTCCGTTCACCTCGACGCCGTTCGTGGAGTCGAGATCGACGATCCAGTAGGTCGAGCCCTCCTGTCGGAGCTCGGCGTGGCGGCGCGAGACGTTCGGATCCTCGATCTGGATGTCGCACTCGCGCGAGCGGCCGAGGACGACGCGGCGCTTGTCGACGCGGAGCGAGCGGCCGTCCCATTCGAGCACTGCGACCTCGCGCTCGACGTCCCCCGCACCGGCCGCGGCCACCTCGGCCGGTGGGGCGCTCGGCTTGTAGATCATCGTCGCTCCGGGCTCGACCTGGCCCTCGGGCTCGTCCTCCGCGCGCCGCGCCCGCCGCGGCTGGACCATCCGGGTCGCGATCCCGAACTCGCCGACGGCGAGGTCGTCGTCGGTCTCGAGCAGCACGCGCGGCGCCGTCAGCAGCGCGTAGCTCTCGCGCTTCGCGTGCTCGGTCAGGTAGTCCTCGAGCTCGGCCTGGAGCGAGCTCTCGTAGCCCTCGAACTGGGCTCGATCCGAGCTCGAGAGGTAGACGGTGTACTCGTTCGGAACGTAGACGCGCGAGACGGAGACGGTGCGATGGTCGTCCATCTCCTTCGCCAGCTTGCGCGCGAGCTCGACGGGCTGGACGTTCGTCCGGAACGCCCGGCCGAAGACGCCTTCGAACAGCGCCTCGATCTTCTGCTCGATCGCCCTGAGGACCATGGATGCGCGATGACCTTACCCGGCGCGGGGACGATTCAACGCTCGGCGGGCGCCGCCGTCGCCACTGCCGTGATCCACGCGGCGCCGACGAGCGGCCAGGCGGCCGCGGAGGGCACGGCGAGCACGGTGAGCAGCAGCATGGCGGCGCCGAGCCCGGCGGCGCCCCACCGGCCGCGCGAGCGGGCGAACGGCAGCGCCGCCGCGACGAGGGCGAGGGCGGCCGCCTCGACCAGGAGCGCGGGGTGAGCGGCGGCCGCCCGTGCGAGCGAGCCCGCCACGTCGAGCGGATCGGCGGACCCGGCGACGCCGACGCCGAGCGGCGCGGCTGCGCCGACGAGCGGCAGCGAGACGTGGCGCACACCGGCCACGACGGCAGCGACGAGGACGGCGGCGCCCGCCTGGAGCGCGCGTCGCGGCGCACCGCGTACGCCGGCCGTCGCGAGCGGCACGAGGCCGAGCGCGGCGAGCGGGGCGAGCGCCGGCCCGAGCGCGAACAGCAGCCCCCAGCGCGGCTGCCGCCACGAGAGCACGAGCCACCCGGCGGCCAGAACGCCGTACAGCAGCGCGAGGCCGAGCGAGACGTTCCCCAGCGGCAGCAGGGGCACCGCGAGCGCCGCGGCGAGCCCGAGCCGCTCGCGGGCCAGCGTCAGCGCCGCGCAGCCGAGCGCGAGGGCCGCCGCCCAGCCGTGCGGAAAGAAGGGGAGGGCGGTCGCTGTCCAGGCGGCGAAGCCGGCGGCGAGCCCGGCGGCGGCCGCGCGACCGGCCTCGTCGCGCACCTCGAGGTGCGGAGCGCGGGCGCGCCTTCGCCGCCGCGGCGCAGCGGCTCCACGCAACGTCCGGGCAAGCTCGGCGGCCGGCGGTCGGCGCGCCGGCTCGAGCGAGAGCGCGCGGTCGACGAGCTCGAGCAGCGCGTTCGGCAGGTCGGGGCGCAGGACCGAGAGCGAGGCCGCACCCGCCTCGATCGCGCGGGCGGTGTCGAGCATCGAGGTCTGCCAGAACGGGTGCCGGCCCGAGAGCGCCTCCCAGAGCATGACGCCCACCGACCAGACGTCGGCGGCCTCGGTCGCCTCCTCGCCGGCGAGCCGCTCGGGGGCGATGTAGGCGAGCGTCCCGGGCACGTCGCCCTGCGCGGTGAGCGTCTCGGCTTCGGCCATCTGGGCGAGCCCGAAGTCGAGCAGGCGCGTCGACACCTGCTCGCCCTCGGCGAGGAGGACGTTCGACGGCTTGACGTCGCGGTGCAGGATGCCGGCGGCGTGCGCGTGCGCCAGCGCGTCGCACACCTGCGCACAGGCCTCGATCGCGTCCCGGTCCTTCAGGGCGCCCGCACGCAGCGCCTCCCGCACGGTGCG
>WNGF01019590.1_pt1 | contig 14906 bp, 13 predicted proteins | sample 5400641 | NCBI WGS metagenome assembly WNGF01 (sample SAMN13153371, study PRJNA577476) | soil metagenome | isolation source: 80 cm soil or saprolite under grassland replicate 2 | place: USA:California | collected 2016-06-15
GCGCGCGAGATCTTCGGCGCTGAGATAGGGCCGGGCCTCGATCCGGCGCACCGGGACGCTCACCACCTGGGGGCTCGCCCGCAGGGCCGGTGCCGGGCGAGGCCCGAACGCGAGCAGGACCAGCGCGGCGCACGCCCGCCACAGGATCCGCGCGCGGGCGGGCCGAGCGAGCGGCGGCATGCGCGAGGGCTCGCGCATCAGCCGCGCTCCCCGGCGCGACCGCGCGCGCCGCGGGCGCGCTCGATCTCGCGGCGCGCGTCGCGCTCGGCGATCGCGTGGCGCTTGTCGTGGGTCTGCTTGCCGCGGGCGAGTGCGACCAGCAGCTTGGCGTGCCCGCGCGAGAAATAGAGCCGCAGCGGCACGATGGTCTGGCCCTTCTGGGCCACGCCGGTCTTGAGCTTCTCGATCTCGGCGCGGTGGAGGAGGAGCTTGCGCGCGCGCACGGGATCGGGATTCCAGCGGTTGCCCTGCACGTAGGGCGGGATGTGCAGCTGCCGCACCCAGGCCTCGTCGCCCTCGACCGTCGCGTAGGCCTCGGCCAGGCTCGCCTTGCCCTGCCGCAGGCTCTTGACCTCGGTCCCGGTCAGCACGAGCCCGGCCTCGAAGGTGTCGAGGATGAAGTACTCGTGGCCCGCCCGCCGGTTCTGGGCGACGACCCGTTCTGCGCTCGGATTCTCTGGCGTCATGGCTCGGCGGGTCCCGGCCGGGGGCGCCGGGTGGATCCGTCCTGGGCCGCGTCTCGACCGGCGGCACCGATGTTGGATGGTGCGGAAGGGGGGATTTGAACCCCCACACCCTTTCGGGCGCTAGAACCTGAATCTAGTGCGTCTGCCAGTTCCGCCACTTCCGCACGAAGCCGCTAATTCATTGGAACTACGCTGGCCAGCTCGTCGGTCATGCGTGGCCGATTGCTACAGGGCCCTGAAGCTCTTTAGCGCTGCCCAGTTCTGCGCTCGAACACGAACACGGCGCCTTCGGGCCGCTCACTGTACCTCGCCCGGAGCATCGACGCCAGCCGAGGCACAGCCATGTGATAGGGCGAGCGCAACCCCCTCGCGCTATTTCTTGAGCAGCTGGAGTTGCCACAGGTCGCGGTCGCTGGTCCCGAGGAACGGCAGGATCGCCATCATGCCGGTCTTCCCGATGTTCTTGCGCAAGTACTTCAGCTCTTCGAGATTCGCGCGAACTGCATCGTCGACCGGCAGTTCGAGGCCGGCTTCGCGAGCGATCAGGATCCCTTTGGCCCGCAGGGCGAGCTGGGCCTGGATCTCGAGCAGGCACAGCATGTCGGCGACTACCGGGCCCGGGAAGTGCTGGCGGACGGACGCCAGATAAAAGCCCACGGGCGTCTCGGTGATCGTCCCGCGGCGGATGTCGTCGAGCAGCTCGATGTCCCGGTCCAGCGTGGCCCCCAACCAGCGCCGGGTTCGCCGCTCGCTGGTTTCGTAGGTGACGATCAGGATGATGGGGGCGCCGAGGACGACGCAGGCGGTGGAGACGAGCGGCGGGAACGGCAACTGGTTGAACACCGAGTGCACCATCGCAGCCGCGGCGACTCCCGGTCCGAACCACTTCCAGGAGTTCGAGCCGCGGCGCTCCGTCAGCTCGCGCGCGAGGATCGCCCCGACCCCGGTCGCGACGCCGTGCATGACCGCGGTGCCCAGACCGCGCGCGACCCAGAGCAGGATCCCCGTGCGTCCGAGCGTGGCCGCGTAGTAGAGGTTCTCGACCACCGCGAAGCCGGTGCCCACGGCGAAACCGTGTATCCCCGCGTCCACCAGGAAGGCGACGCGCCGGCGGCGAATGAGCAGGGCGATCCAGGACAGCTTGAGGCCCTCTTCGAGCACCGGAGCGATCCAGCGCCTGAGCGTGTCCGGGGGCACCGCAGCCAGGTCGATCGCCAGCCGATTGAGGCCCCAGGCCGCCACCGCCGCCGCGCCCCCAAAACCTACCGAGCGCAGCACCAGCTTGGTGGTCACGAGCTTGTAGCTGTCGAGGACCAGCATGCCGCCCAGCAGGAGGACCACGGGCAGGAGGCCCGTCGGCAGGGAGAGCCACGGCATCAGAGCAGCTTCAGCGAAGCCATCCAGCCGTCGGTGCGCGGCCCATGATGCCGGAACGCCTGCGCATAGCCGAACGAGAACATCAGCGGCTGCTGCGTCAGGAGCTGCATCTGGAGATCGGCCTGGGCGCCGAGGTCCGCACACTCCACGCGGGTCGCGTCGTCGTCGAGATTGGTCCAGAGGCCTCCGCCGAACAGCGAGATCCGAAGCCACGAGGCGTAGAAGCCCACGGTTCCCAGCCGGCGGAACCGCAGCGGCGTGAGGTTCAGGTCGAGCATGGTCTTGGCGTAGTTGGTGCCGCCCACGGCGTCGATGTCGAGCCCCGGGAAGCGCTCGGGATCGCGGTAGCGCTTGGGCTCCTGGTAGTCGAGGCCATTGTTGCCGAACCCGCCGAAGAAGAAGTTGGCGAACGGCTCGTCCCGGTCACCGGGTGACCAGCCGGCGGCGCTGCGGAGCCACACCGACGCATTGCGGAGCGGGACCGGCGTGCCGACGTCGAGCGCGCCGTAGAACTGCGGGAAGCCGCGCCACACCGACCCGCCGGCGGGCGCGAAGCGCACCTGGTTGGTGGTCGCGCCCAATCGCCAGGTATGTCCCTTCTCCGCTTCCACCGCCCCGATCGACCTGCGCGTGTTCTTGTACGTGGCCCGGACGTCGGCCGTCACGAGCTTGTCGAAGCCGGCCGAGGTCGCAATGTTCTGGTAATCCGGCAAGCGCTCGAGGCCGCTCCAGCCCGAGAGCGTCGAGGTGAGTTCGAGGTTCTTCGGTGCGTCGCGGATCAGCGTGCGGCTCCAGCTCACGCTGGCGTTGTTTCCCTTGCGGCTGGTCTTGGTGGAGCCCACCAGGTCGTAGAACGAGGCCGGGTTCCAGCGCACCGACGCCGTCACCTCGGGCCGCCGGTAGCGGAGTGCGGCATGCCAGCGTTCGTCGTCGGGGAGATGACCGGCCGGGGAGGCCGATACCGAAAGATCCAGGGTGTTGAGCATCATGGGATCCGAGAACTGGAGCTGGACGCCGGAGGCGGTGTGGGACTTGTACCCCTCGACGAACGGATAGGCGAAGTTCAGGCGCACGCTCGAGAGCGGGTGGTAGTCGCTGGTACGGGCGCCCGCCGAGTCCAGGCGCACGGTCGCGGGAGAGGGAAGCTTCCAAGATTTCACGATGGGGTGCTTCTCGGCGACTTGCTGTCCCAGGAACGTGATCGCGCTCACGTCGGTGAGCGGCCGCGCCTGGATCATCGTGGGAAGGAAGCCTTCGCCGGTGTAGCGGAATGCGATCAACGAGTCGCCGCCGAGCGGCAACGGACGGAACAGGCCGTCTTCGACGTTGCTCACGATCTCCATCGAGTCCGCGGCCAGGTCGTAGCGGAAGATGTTCGATACCCCGGTGTAGTACGAATTGCCATACAGATAGCGGCCCTCGGGGGAGAACACGAAGTTGGTGGGGGTCGAGCTGCCGAAATCGTACAGTACGTGCGAAGTCGTGTCGCCGCGCTCGAGCGCGGGAAGGTCGAGGAGCCGCAGCGTCTGGCGGCCGCTGATCTCGGCCCACGAAGCCGAAAGACGCGCGCCATCGGGGGAGATGTCGAGATCGTAGGCGTCTTGGCCGTAGGGAAGCGAATAAAATCGCGGGGGTGGTAGACAAGGTCCCCGATTCGCGCATCCTTGATGAGCCTGCGGCTCTTGCCGGTGCGCGGGTCGAGCACGCAAAGGTCGCGCCAGTCGTTGTTGTCGGTCGTATAGTAGAGGAGCCCGCTTTCCGCGTCGCGTGCCAGCGAGCAGACGAAGTAGAGCGCGGGGCCTTTCACGTCGGCCACCTGGCGGATCGGTCCCCCGTCGAGCGGGATGGCGGCGATATAGGCGACCGTGCCGGGGTGCTGGACGGCCGCATACAGGGTCCGGGTGCGGGGATCCAGATAGGCGCGTGACACCGATCCCAGCGCGTGCGGCGAGAGGTCGCGGTGCGGCGTGATCGGATGGCTGCGCACCGAATCGAGGTTGGCGCGCTGGAAGGCGTGCTCGAAGGTGAGCCAATCGCGCCAGCCCTCGCTCAGGGACTTGCCGAAGACGTGCTTGAACTGGGAGGCGAAGTAGGCGCGGCTGCCCGGCTGGCGAGCGCTCCATTGGACCACCTGCTCCGGCGAGTACGCGTACGCCAGGTAGGTCAGGAAGCGCGTCCCGTAGAGATACGAATTCACGCCCACCTGGAAGTCGGTCTTGGTGCCCTCGGACTCGAGGCCTAGGGGGTCGTAGATCCGGCTGCCGTCACGCACCATCGAGCGGAAGACCATCTCGTCGTAGGGGCCCTGTGCGCGACCCAGGCCTCCCGACATCCAGGTCTCCATGAACACCGCGATCCCCTCGCGGAACCAGCGCGGCGCGGCCCGGCGCGGCAGCGTGGCGTAGCCGTACAGGATCGTCTCGGGATGTTCCGAGGTCTCGCGCACCTTGCCGCGGAACAACCCTCGGAAGAACCGGTCCGTGCCCGCGGCCTGGTCCGCCGTGACCACGTGCACCAGCTCGTGGCTCATGAGGAAGTTGATGCGCTCGTTGGAGGGACCGGTCTCGTAGACGAAGTTCATCGGCGCCATCTGGATCATCAGGCTGTTGCGCGGGCTCGACCACACTCCAGCGTTGCCATAGTCGGAGAAGTCGTTCGGCATGACGTTGACCTTCTCCCACGGCTGGTAGTCGAACAGCCGCCGCTGGAAGCGCATGGAGTTCTCGAAGCAGCGGGCGGTGTGGGGGGCGAGAAACTGGAAGGTCGGGCCGTGATAGATGAGTCGCAGATCGTCGGTCTCGATCACCCGGAACAGCGCCTTGGCGGCGCACGGGTGGGGTGACGCGGCAACGACCAGCGCCGCGAGGACGTGCGCCAGCGCGCCGGCGCGCGCCACGCGACGAGCGAACGGCGGGCTCAGGCTCGGGGACCGAGCAGGAGTGCGGGCCGGAGAGCGGCGCATGCCGAGGCTCCCGCGCACACGCGTAATGAGGAGATCCCGCGGGGGAGTCGGGATCTCCTCGGGGTGCGGCCTGGGTGATCTTCTACTCAGTGGGGAACCGCCGTACGGCCTCCTCGAGGCCGGCCTGCGCGACCATGCTGAGCTCCCGGTGCATGGCCGCTTCACGGAACGCTTGGTTGCTCAGGATGTTCAAAATATCGGCAGAGCTCGCCATTTCCTTGGCTACCTGGTACTCGGTGGAAGTCTTCATTGCTGCCATGAATGGAACGAACCCGTCGATCCTCAACCCCTCTACGAAGGCTTTGTTCCCGAGCGTCACCCTCAGGTCTTCGACCGCGTACTTGGCGAGTGCATCAGTGCGGAAGAGGTACATCGCACCTTTGGCCAATGCATCCGTGAAGTAGCGGTTGCCTTCAAACTGCTTGAACTCGACCAATTTGCGCACACCGTACTGGTCGGCGAGCTGGTTGAATGCCTCAAGCCTCATTGCGGCGTCGGTCTTCACAGGGGACCTGGCAGCGTCCTGCACCGCTATCTTTTGGATCCACGCCTCGGCAAGCTGCTGAAACTCAGTCCTCCGTACCAGAGCGTCGACGTCGCGCGAACTGAGCAGTGCTGCAAACCGAGCGGCGTCCGTGCTCGCGAACAGCTCTGGTGCCATGCGCAGCGCCTCGGCCAGCAAACCGCTTTCCACATTATTCTTGCGGAACTCCTCGTCTCTGAGCAGTGCCTGGACGGCGGCGTTTTCAAGAACCTTCCCCACGTCGTACTCCGCGCTAACCTGCCGAAACTGGTCTGAGCGGAGGAAGCTGGCCAACCCCTCGTTCTTGGCGGCCTCCCGGAATGCCTTGTCCGTCGCGAGCTTCCGGAACGCGTCGCTCTGGATGAACGAGGCGACCTGAGGACTGTCGAGCGTGACGTCCTGGTTCGAGATCTGCTGCGACTGGTAGCGCTTGGCGGCGCCGATGGCGCCCTCGGTCCCCTTGCGTGGGACTGCGGGACCCCGCAGCGCGACGTATCCGATGGCGGCGGCGACGACGACGGCGCCGGTGATGATCCACGTCTTGTTGGGCATGACGGCCTCTCTTGGTTTGGGTGTTCGAGAAATGAACCCGGTCGATCGGGCCCGACGCATCGACTGCGGCTCGAGGCTCAGGGAGCCTTCGTACTTAGGGGTAAGATCATCTCTTCCTCCTTTCCGTCGGCTCGACCGTGGACCTCGACTGCCCTCGGCGCCGGAACCAGGGACACCCAGTCAAGGTCCAGCCTCATCTCGCCGACGCCCCGCAGTCGAACCCTACCCGCCGTGATCTCGATGCCCAGGTTGGATTCGGGCGGGACAATCGACTCCAGTCGAAGCTCCTCCGGCGAAAACATGATCGTGATCTCGGCGGGCCCAGACGCGTGCCCTCCCACATGCAGGCGGACGACCCGGCCCCTCAGGCGCGTCTCGCCTCCGAGGCGGACCCCTGGAAGATCGAGCCTGCCCCGGGCCACCACTTGCCCTGCCGCGGGATTCGCCATCGTCCCAGAAGTCGGCGCGCCCTCCTCGGGCTTCCGTGCGAGGGTTCCGAGCACCGCCAAAGTCGTGAGCGACCCGCCCACCCAACCCGCGAGCAGCGCGTACGAGAATCCTAGCCCCGGCCGACGCGCCATGAACGAACCCCAGAGCCTCAGCCGCCCGCGCCCGCGGCTGGTCACCCGTTCGCTCCGGATCGCCGCCAGAATCGAATCCCCAAGATCGTCCGGGGGCTCCCGCTTCGGCACCCGGCGCAGCGTCTCGAACAGGGAGCTGCGCTCCGCCACGAGCGCCCGGGCCTTGGAGTCCCCGGCGACCAGACGCTCGAGTTCTGCTCGCTCCTCGGGGCTCGCCTCACCGTCCAGCACCCTGTCTGCCAGCCGATCCACGCGTTCCAGGCTCACGATCCATCCACTCCGATCCGCTCGAGCTCAATTCGGAGGCGCTGCCGGGCTACATAGAGCCGTGACTTCACGGTCTTCGGGGGCACCCGCAGCGCCTCGCCGATCGCTTCATATGAGAGGTCGAGGAAGTGCCTCAGGATCAGGATCTGCCGATCCCGCTCGCCCACTCGGTTCAACGCCTGCTGGACCTGCGCCTCCGTCTCCCACTCCTCAGCCTGCTCCGCGGGGCCGCGCCCGGGTGATTCAGGCTCCGTTTCCATGGCTTCGAACCGGCGCCGTTGGCGCCGAAGATTCAGGCACTCGTGTACGGTGATCCGGTACAACCAGCTGAAGAACCGGCGACGCGGATCGAATCGCCCGAGGCCGCGCCAGGCCTTGATGAACGACGTCTGCGTCAGCTCCCGCGCATCCTCCCCGTTCCCCACCATCCGCAGGGCCAGCGTGTAGACCATGCGCTGGTAGCGGGTCACCAGCTCTTCGAATGCGCGCGGGTCGCCGCTCACGGAGCTTTGGGCGAGGACCTCATCGGTTTCGTCTTCAAGTACACGGCGGTCCGCGGAAAGTTGGTGAGCCGGAGGCGATGGCCCCTCCGCGGCCCTGGGAGGAGGCGGGGCCTTGGGAAGGAGCGGCGAAAGCGGACGTGCCATGGAGGGCTACTCGATGTTCAGGAGCCGATGAAGCCCGGCGTACGTGATGACGTTTCGCACCATGGGCTGAAGATTCACCAGGCGGAACGAGTGCCCGGCGGCGTGAAGCCGCTTGTGGATCATCAGAACGACCCGCAGGCCGGCGCTGGATATGTACTCCAGCGCCGAACAATCGAGGGTCATGGGCCCCTCGACCGCCCGCAGCTTCTCGAGGGCCCGGTCGGACTCGGAAGCGTCCAGCCGTCCCGACACTCGCACCACGCCATCCGCCTCGACGCTCATCTCGAACATCAGCTCTCGATCCTAATCCTGAAGGTGATCGTGCTGCTCCGGTCCCGGTAGTCGTATCGGAGGCTGTCCGTCACCCGGCGGACGAGGGGAAGCCCGAGCCCGCCGGGCTCGCGCGTCTCGACCGGTGCGTCGGTGTCGGCCTTCGGCGCGCGCGTGACGTCCCACGAGTCCACGTCGAAGTCCTGCAAGGTAGTGCGGATCCACGGCCCTTCCCGCTCGAGGCGCAGCAGTATAGCCTGATCGCTCTCGGGGTGATACTTGACCATGTTCGTGAACAGCTCCTCGACCGCGAGGTGGAGGTCCAACGCGGCCTGGGAGCTCACGCCCTGCTTTTCCGTGAACCCCTCCACAAACTCGAAGATGGGCGCGAGAGAGTGGATGGCGCGGGGGAAACGGCGCTCCTCCATGGGCGGAAAGAATAGAGGGGCGGCGGAGCCACCTCAACCGGCCGCCCCGCCCGCTCGGGCCCGAGCGGGCGTCCCGCCGGCCCGCGATACGGTGTTGCCCTGGCGGCGGACCTGGCTTGCGGGCCGGTGTCCGGGGCTCTCGTGGGATGCCGCTTGACGGCGGGTGTCCCCCGGGGTTGGATCCCGTGCAACTCGTCCCACGCTGACTGGTCTTCGCGAGACGGGCAGCGCTCCTCGGCCCCAGCTCGGGGCGACTAGGCCCTTCGCCACAGGCTGCAGATGCCGCAACTCAGGCTTCAAATCACCGACCAGAACGGCAGGTGGACGATCCCCATCGATCGGGATCGATTCACTCTCGGCCGCGACCCCGAGAACGACCTTCAGATCCGAGGTCGTAGCGTCTCGTCGCGCCATGCAGAGATCCTGCACCAGGACGAGCACTGCTTGCTTCGCGACCTCGGCTCGACCCACGGCACCTTTGTGAACGACCAGCGCATCGAGGAGCGGGTGCTCGCGAACGGGGATCAGATCCGGCTCGGCCGAGAGAAGCAGGTCCAGATCCACTTCCTCACCAAAGAGGACAGCGCCAGGGAGGACGCGCTGCGCGAGATTCGCGCGCTCGGCACGGCATTGGAGGGCGTGCGCCTGCTAAGTTCGACCCAGGTTCTCGAGGAAGTGCTCGAGCGAGTGTTGGATGTGGCCCTGGAGCTGGTCAAGGCCGACCGCGCATTCATCATGCTCGAGAACGAGGCGGGCGAGCTGGAGTTCGAGCTCGGCCGCGCACGCGGAAGGGTGACCCTGCCCAGAGGCGAGTTCGAAACGAGCCGCGCGATCCCTGCGCAAGTCTTCCAGAGTGGAAAGCCCCAAATCCTCCCTAACCTGATGCTGCCCGACGTGGCGGATCATCACCACCGCACCATCATGATCGGCCTCCGGGCGGCCGCCTGCGTACCTCTTCGTCTGATTCAACTGACGAGCCGGGAAGAAAACGCTCCCCGGGAGCCGCGCACCGTTGGGGTGCTCTACCTGGACAGCAAGCGGCGAGGAGAATTCATCTCTCCGGCTACACCCGAGACGCTCGAGTCACTCGCGGCCTCGGCGGCCGTCGCGATCGAGAATGCGCGCCTCTATCGAAGAGCGGTCGAGAAAGCCCGGACAGACGAGGAGTTGCTCATCGCCCGCAAGATTCAGGAATGCATCCTGCCGCCGCCCCGCCAGACGCTGGGAGCGTTCGACTTCGCGGCCGCGAGCCTGCCGGGCCGAGCGATCGGGGGCGACTTGGTGGATTACTTCGAGCTGTCCGACGGTCGCCTGGGCGTGGCTGTGGCCGACGTGGCCGGGAAGGGACCGCCTGCCGCCATCCTGGCTTCGCTCGTGCTGGGGCTGTTCTCCGCGTCGGCGGAATCGTCACCTGGGCCCGGCGAGACTATGAGCCGGGTGAATCAGGCCCTGTTGCGCCGTCCGCTGGAGACACGGTTCGCAACGTTCTTCTACGCGGTATTGTCCCCGAACGGTCGGTTGAGCTACTGCAACGCCGGGCACCCATTCCCGATCCTCCTCCGGCCCGATGGCTCGGTCGCACGCCTCGAGACGGGTGGATACCCGCTTGGCGTGCTGGAGTCGGCCACCTACGAAGAGGGGCGAGAGACCGTCTCGCCCGAAGATGTCCTGGTCGTCTACAGCGACGGTGTCACCGAGGCCCTCGGCCCGAACCACGAGCAGTTCGGGGAAGAGCGTCTGCTGGCCTGCGTGCGTGAATCCCGAGCGCGCGACGTCGGCGCCATCTTGGAGAATGTGCTGGGCGCAGTGAGTGACTTCGTCAAGCTGGTTCCGCAGGACGACGTCACGGCTCTGGTGGTGCGGCGTATCGCCGGTCAGTGAGGCCCCGCGGCGCCGAGGTCGAATGGTTCAACCTGACCCCTGCCGAGGTACAAGCCTTCAACCGGCGCGCTCCGCGCGCCCCGAACGCGCCGCGCGCCGCGGGATTCAGCCGCGCGCCGCGGGCTTCCGCCGCAGGACGCGCGTCGCGGCCTCGACGATGTTCTTCGCGCGCAGGCCGAAGGCATCCATCAGCTCCGCGGGCTTGCCGCTCTGGCCAAAGCGGTCCATGACCGCCACGAATTCCATCGGCACCGGCTGCGTGCGCACGACACGATCGCGCCGGTCTCGCGCGCGCAGCGCTCGATCAGCTCGCGGTCGATCGGCTTCACGGTGTGCAGGTCCACGACGCGCGCCGAGATCCCCCCCTCGGCCAGCGTCTCGCGGGCGCGCAGCGCCTCGTAGACCATGACGCCGCAGGCGATCAGGGTGAGGTCGCGGCCCTCGGCGAACACCTCGCCGCGGCCGAAGGTGAACGGCGTGTCTTCGGCCGTCACCACCGGCACGTCCTCGCGCCCGAAGCGCAGATAGACCGGGCCGACGTGCTTCGCGGCCGCGATCGTGGCCTTGTAGGTCTCCCAGTAGTCGCACGGCACGACCATGCTGAGGTTGGGGATGGCGCGGATGATGCTGATCTCCTCCATGGCCTGGTGGGTGGCGCCGTCCGGCCCCACCGAGATCCCGCCGTGCGCGCCGCCGATCTTCACATTGAGGTTGGTATAGGCCACGGTGACGCGCAGCTGGTCGGCAGCGCGGCAGGAGGCGAACGCCCCGTAGGTGGCGAAGAAGGGGATCTTGCCCATCGCGGCGAGCCCGGCCGCGACGCCGGTCATATTCTGCTCCGCGACCCCGACCTCGATGAAGCGGTCGGGGAAGCGCTCGGCGAAGAAGTTGACCATCGTGGACTCGGTCAGGTCGCCGACCAGCACGACGATGCGCGGGTCGCGGGCGCCGAGGTCCACGAGCGCGCGCCCGAAGCCCTCGCGGGTCTTCTTCATCTCGACCTTGCTCGGCAGGGTGATGGTCGCCGCCACGCGCGCTAGGCTCCGTTTGAGAATGCCCCGCGACCGCGCTGGGCCGGCAGGCGCCGCCGGACCACGCTGCGCGCGGTGCCCAGGCGCGAGGAGGAGACAAGCCTATCTCCGGCTGTCGACGACGAGCAACGCAGCGCGGCGGCGCCTGCCGGCCCAGCCCTTCGGGTTGGGGGCGGCGGCGGGCCATTCGCGGCGTCACTCCTCCTCGGCAGAGCGCTAGCTCTCGCCTCGTCGTCGTTCCTTGCGACTGGCCCGCCGGCGCCCCCGGGCACCACGCGCAGCGTGGTCCGGTCGTGCGGCATTCTCAAACGGAGCCTAGCCTTTCATGAGCCGGTCGGACCACTCGGCATAGGACGTGCCCAGCTCCTTGAGCGCGGCCTCCGCCTGCTCCATCTTGGGCGGCTTGCCGTGCCAGCGGTAGTCGTCCTCCATGTAGGAAACACCCTTCCCCATGACCGTGTGGGCGAGGATGACGGTCGGCGAGCCCCGGTGCGCGCGCGCCTCGCCGAAGGCGCGCAAGAGGTCGGCCATATCGTGCCCGTCGCACTCGACGACGTGCCATTCGAAGGCGCGCCACTTGTCGGCGAGCGGGGCGACTCCCATGATCTGCTCGACGTCCCCGTCGATCTGCTTGCGGTTGTAGTCGATGATCCCGCACAGGTTGTCGAGCCGGTAGTGGCCGGCGAACATCGCCGCCTCCCAGATCTGCCCCTCCTGCTGCTCGCCGTCGCCCATGACGCAGTAGACGCGGCGCGGGTGGTGGTCCATACGCGAGGCGACCGCCATGCCGCTGGCGACCGAGAGCCCCTGCCCGAGCGAGCCCGACGAGACCTCGATCCCGGGCGTGTCGTGGGCGGACGGATGCCCCTGGAGGTGACCGTCGAAGGCGCGGAACTTCATCAAGTCGCGGAGCGGGAAGTAGCCGCGCTCGGCCATCAGCGAGTAGATGACCGGGCTGACGTGGCCGATCGAGAAGTGCCACAGGTCGCGCTCCGGCCAGCGCGGATTCGAGGGATCGACGCTGAGCTCGTGGAAGAATAGCGCGGTGCCGAAATCGGCGCTCGAGAGCGGCCCGCCCGAATGTCCGGTCTGGGATTTGGCGAGCAGCGTGATGATGTCGCGGCGCACGTCGAGCGCCTTGGCCCGGAGCTGATCGGCGTCCCACCCCAGCCTCTCGGGCCGGTGGGCGGCCTCGGCGTCGATCTCGGGCGTGGTCTTCGGGGGCATTCGGTCCTCTCGGCTGGGCGCCCGGCACGGCCGGCGCCGGCCAGCGAAGGCCGGCGGGACGGCCCCCGCCCGGCGAGGTCGGCCGGCCCGGGCGCCGGGGCGGCTGCCGCGCCGACCGGTGCAAAAGGCAAAGAAACCTACCGCTTGCGCCCGGGAGCGGTCAAACGCCGGCGCGCGTTGGCCGCGCTCGGACCCGTCTGTTAGCCTGCCTCACCTTCTCCGACTTCGCGGCCGGCCCGGAGCGCGACATGTCTAGATCGAGCCCCCGATTGGACAGCGGCCGGCGCCTCCGCTCGATCGGGATCGCCCTCGCGGGCCTGGGACTGGCGCTGCTCGCGCTGCTCGCGGATCTCCTCGCGCACCGCTCGCCCGATTTCGGGCTCGCGCAGAGCCTGGCGGTACTGCTCGGCATCGCCGTCGCCCTGGAAGGCGCCCTGCAACTGACGACCCCGCGCCGGCCGGCGCTGTGGGCGACGATGACGGAGCCGGGCTGGCGCGGCACCGCGGTGACCGCGCTCCTCGCCGCCGGGCTGATGGACATGCTGCTCTACGCCTTCCGCCGGTACTTCGTCGACGACGCCTACATCACCTTCCGGTTCGCCCGGAACCTGGCGTCCGGACACGGCCTGGTCTGGAATCTCGGCGAGCCCCCGGTGGAGGGCTACTCCAATTTGCTCTGGCTCCTGCTCTCCGCCCTCGGCCTCCGCGCCCACTTCGACCCGCTGGCGGCGGCCCGGGCCGTCGCAGTGGCCTGCTATTTCGGGAGCGCCGTGGCGCTCCACGAGCTGGTGCGGGGCGTCACGCCGTCCCCGCTCCCCCCGCGGGTCGCGGTGCTCCTGTTCGCCGCCATCCCGGCGTTCGCCCTCTGGACCCTGAGCGGCCTCGAGACCTCCTCGGTCGTCCTCCTCTCCCTGCTCTTCTTCGCCGTCTCGAGCCGCGAATTCGACTCCGGGGACCTGCCCTGGCGGACCGCCCTGTGCACCGTGCTGCTCGTGCTCTCGCGGCCCGAGATGCCCCTCCTGATCCTGCCATCGCTGGTGCCGATGCTGGGCGCTCCGCGGCCCGACCCGGATCCCCGAGCGGGTCCGGGTGCCCGGCGGCGGTGGCTGGTCTCGCTCGGGGCCATCGTCCTCCCCGTCCTCGTGATCTACGCGGCGTGGAAGTGGCAAACTTTCGGCACGCCCGTGCCCAACGCCGTCTCCGCCCGTGCCCGGCCGCTCGCGGGCACGGCGCTCTCGACCGGCTTCTTCGCGTTCTTCTTCCCCCTGCTGCTCGCCTGGCTCGTGGGCCGGGCCCGCCGGGCGAGCACGCTGACCGAGCGGCGGATCCTGTGGGCGGCGGGGGGCTTCCTGCTCGCGGCCCTGAACGTCGCCTCCCCGGCGGGTCAGTTCCACCGCTTCTTCCTCCCCGTCCTGGCCCCCCTGCTCGCGCTTCCGGCGCTCGCGAGCGAGGCCCTGGCGGGCGAGCCCGGCCGGGAGCGCCGCCGCATCCCCTGGGGCGCGATCGCCCTGGGCCTCACGCTCGTCTATTGCCTCCTCCCTGCCCTGGCCATGAAGACCGACGCCGAACGCGAGGTGGACGGCTACCGGGGCGCCCACCAGCGCGTGGCGGCCCTGCTCGAGCGGCGGTATCCGCCGAGCGCCGTGCTGGCCGCCTCGGACTGCGGGATCATCCCCTACCTCTCCGAGATGAAGACCATCGACATCCTGGGCCTCACCGACCGGCGCAAGCCGACCCGGGGGTCCTCCGCCGCGTACGTGATGGAGCGGCACCCCGAAGCCGTAACCCTCCACAGCCTCCACCCCGACCGCTTCGCGGGTCTCGAGCCCCAGGCCGGCGAGCTCTACGACGCGCTCGCGGACGACCCCGCCTACGTCACGGCCGGCCAGTGGGAGTTCCCGGGCTACTGGCTGTGGCTGCTGGTGCGCGTGGAGCCCACCCGGCGCTCCCACATCCCGCAGCCGCGCCCGCGGGCCCGCGCGGCGCCGGAGGTCCGCGCGGCCCCGCCCGCCGTCGCGGCGCCACCCGCCGCCGAGCCCCCGCCGGCTCACCCGGCGCCGCAGGACAGCGTCCCTCCGCCACCCGTCGAGCCCCCGCCGACTCGTTAACGGTAGAGCGCCTTCAGCCGCCCCCAGGTGAGCGCGCTCGCGGGCGTCGATTCGCACGCGTTGGGCAAGCCGGGCGTGGGATCGCAGCCGTTACCCGCCGGCGGCGTCGAGCCGGTGTAGGGGTCGAGCCCGTCGAACAGCGCCCAGGACCCGGACCCGTCCGGGAACCGGCCGATCGCGCGATCCGCCGCGGCCTCGTGGCTCCCGTAGGCGTAGGAGTCCATCAGCAGCGTGTCGGAGCCGCTCACCTGCCACAGCATGACGCGGTCGCCCGCGTTGGAGAGCGACAGTCCGAACGCCGGATAGCCGTGGGCGCGCTCCCAATCGTAGGACTCCCGGCCGTAGACCACCCGGAGTCCGCCCGGG
>WNGF01014913.1_pt1 | contig 14902 bp, 17 predicted proteins | sample 5400641 | NCBI WGS metagenome assembly WNGF01 (sample SAMN13153371, study PRJNA577476) | soil metagenome | isolation source: 80 cm soil or saprolite under grassland replicate 2 | place: USA:California | collected 2016-06-15
ATTTGCAGATAAGCGACCGGCATTTGCGTTGAGTGCGGGCCTGCTCGCGCTGTACTGGATCGCACATGGCTACGGTTACGAGATCACGGGTCTGGACGTATGGGCCGCCTACGATGCAACCATTAAGGCATCCGAAAAGGTCGGCACGGTAGAAGAGACGCGCGCTTACGTTTGGCAAATAATGAACCCGAGTAATGTGTCGGGTGAGAACTTCGTGAAGACATGCCTCGCTCGAGAGTTTCGAGATTATGTGAGTACAAACAAAGGCTAAAATTTGAAGCTCTGTCTCAACTTCGATCGGCAAGACTCCAAATTATTTGTAACAATCGCGAATCGTACGTCGAGCTTGATTGGTTGCTTATCCGATTGATCGATGTGACGGCGGTCGCTATCATCATTTGATGGGTAAGACTGAGATTCTGGAAGGATCCCCTAAGCTCAATCCCGAGGAACAGCTTGAGATTCGCGTAAAAACCGGCGGAACTCGATGGCGACGATTGGCTGGATTCCGACGATCCGCTAAGCGACAAGAATAAAGCACTGCTCGATGACCGTTTGGACGACCTTGAGATACACCCCGAGAAATCGATTTCCTGGCCTGACGCCGAAGCGCAGTTGAAAGCGCGTTACGGACAGTGAGAAGCACCCAGAAGAATCGATTTCCTGGTCTGAGGCCGACGCGCTGTTGAAAGCGCGTTACGGACAGTGAGCTACGAAATCAAAATCCGCCCGGATGCCGTCTCCGATATCGAGGAAGCGGCCACATGGCACGAGGAGCGCGAACCTGGGCTGGAGGAAGAACTCGTACGTGCCATACGCGAAGCCATCAACAAACTTCCAGCGAATCCGGTAAACGATTCGATAAGGAAATCGAGAGGGCAGGAGCCAGCGGACATTACGGCCGTGGTTGCGAAGACGGTGATAAGCGTCGGTGCACGCTGCTAATGCTTCGCCGCTTGTGATGATCGTAGTTTGTGTAATGGCGTAACACTACCTCTTTTTGCAGAGTGCCACTAAACGGTTAGTGCGACGCGCAAGCCTTACACAGCAACAAAAGGATTACGATGAAAACCGCTACTATAGCGCAACCTTTATCGGCGCTTCGCTTGTTCTCTTCTCGCGCAAGTAGTCTTGCTCTTTGCGGGTCGCTAACTCGAATGTTGATGGGAAGATCCTTATCATCGACGATTTCGTTCCCCTTTTGGTTCCTGTCGTGGTCGAAATCTGGAATCGTCGAATCTTCTACTCCTCCTAATTTCAGTGACTGCTCGCGAAGCTTGCCGATAACTCCTTGTGAGGCGTCTTCGGGCCTGTCCAAATGGACAAATTTTGCCCTGGAGGTGGCTTCAGGAACCGGTGGCTTGTTGACCTCATAACCCTTGCTTTTGAGGAAATTGTGGATCGTCCATTGACTCCGGTAGCTGCTGACTTCAACGGCGTCGAGCTCCATAAGTTGATCAGTCAGTTCCTCAAACTCCTCGTTACTAAGCTCAAACACTTCATTGTCGTAAGCAATACGGAACATCAGGTTACCCAAAATGGGTATATGGGTTTGCCACTCACCACTCAAGCTATTGACTTCAGGCTTTGTTTGGCTTCCCTCAGCTCTATCTTGGCTTTATGACCATGCTCGGCTAGTAGATGTAGTAAGTTAGAGCCGTTTAGTAGCGTTAGTGGTTTATCTGGAGCGAACGAGTATGCATCTGGGCCGCGTAATCCGCAGTTGTTACCAGAATTCCCTTGATGGCCCCCTCATTGTGAACTGTTCCATATAGGTCGCGGACCGCCGAGAGCCCTACAGTATTTGTGTATCTCTTTGCCTGAATGATGATTTTGCCACCTCTGATCCGATCCGGGTCGAAGGCAATAGCGTCAACCCCGCCATATCGGCGAAGCACGCATTTGCATGAATTGCCATGCATTTCAATCGCGGTCCGGAGCCGACCAAACTCACTTTGCGCGGTATTTCCGCAAAGCATTCCGGACAAGATCCTCGATGACCTCTAGACGACCATCGCCGCGCCCACCAAGGCGACCATGGAATACGTTACGAGTCCATCGAGCCCAACTACAAACTGCCCATTAGCTTTGATCATCGGAATCACTGAAACCGGACGAGCCGGGGCTAGTGAGCTTTCAATCCAAGCCACCGAAGCGCGCCACATACAGTGAGATCACGCGCTACTATGTAAAGATCGATGTTATGTCCGCAGAGAAACGCAACCCGCCGAAAATTTCCCGGGGGGTTGCGCTTTCTCCGTGTTGGCGCGGTGGGTTTACTTCAGATCAAAGACAGCTGGGCCGGCCGCCGGAGTTCCGCCGATTACCGCTGTGACCTGGTATGTTCCGGGTCCGGAAAGCGAACTTGTCGCCAGGTTATACATGTACTTGCAGTCAACGATCCGGAACAGCGAGTTGTTGTCGTTAGGCTGGATAGTTAGAGGTTCGTTGACATCTCCGGAGGGTACGCCTGCAGTCTTAGTTATCTGGATCGTGGCAGGTGGTAAGTCGCATGTTTGCCCTCCGCCACTCAGAGGGACAAAAGTGTTGCTATTTACGGTGACGTTGCTAGGGGTGAGAACCTGATCGCCACCCCATCCAGAATCGAGTACAAGCGAGGCGCGGAGCACTTGAAGGTTTCCTACGAGCGTCTGTGCATGGGAATAGGAGTCGTAGAACGTCCCACCGGTATACTGCGATGTATCGTAGCGCAGGTCAGTCTGTCCTATCATGTTTATGCCGCTCTGGTTGCTCGCCGCTGTCGTGCAATCCGCGAAGCTTGGGTAGTCCCCGTAATAAATGAAGACACTTTGGGTAGCGCTAGTCCGCACCGACCACCGCAGGGAACCACCATGGCAATTACCCTGCGTGAAGCTGTAAACCGCGCTTAGATTAGCGATATCTGCAAATGTGAGCGGCACGGTGGGAGTGAAACTCAGGAACGAATAATCGTTAGTGGTGTCCACGTCAGTGCCAATTGACTGAAACTTTACCGGTCCAAGCGCAGTCGAGAGCGAGAACTTAACCGGAATCACCGCTTTGCCATTGGATTTGAAGTTGCTGGTCCCATCCGCATTGATGGGTTGTTGAACCGAGGTTGCATAGGAAGTCGCTTGGGCTGGATAAAGCTCCCACGTTCCGGCGGGGGTTTGGGCCGATACGTGGTGGTGCGTTGCGAAGGTGATTGCAAGCAACATTAGCAGTGGGACTCTAGTCATTTTCTGGACATTCATAAAGATTTCTCCTTGTTAGAACTGAGTGAACTTATTAGAGGTCGTTCGCAAATCCGACCAGTATGCTGGCGAGACAAAATTCAACGCCAGCGGGGGGGAAATCAGAAATTATTCACCAGGGATTCGATCAGCTGGAAACTTGAAGTACACGGCTGCACTTGGGACAAGTCGCTGCCCCAGAAGTCACCGCTGAAAGTTCGGCTTCCTGAAATGAGAAAAACAAATTTTGACGTTGGATTAAATGCAACGGGACCATTCGCTAAGCGCGAAGGATTGAGTCTCATTGGTGTCGGGAACACACAGTGCGAACAGTAAAGCAAGGAAATTCCGTGCCACTCTAAAACTGTCAGAAATCCCGAGCTGCGAAGACGGGGTTGTGTATCAGCACGCATCAAGTGCTCGCTGGCGCTCACCTGAAGCTAGTCAATTGTTGCGCAGAGTGGTCGCATGTGCATTCAGAAACTACTAAAGTAGTTAGCATTTCGGGCGCTCGGCCCGGTCGTTACCGCATCTGTCCGAGGGACGACACGTCACTGGCGAAGGTGGGTCGAATACGATGTCGTGGCTGCCAACCGTCAAGCAGCAAGGGACCCTCATACCGAAGCGGCATGGCTGAGGTCACGCTCGTAGTCGTACTGAAGCCCTGAAGGGATCGATCGCTTTCATGGTTTTGTAGATACAATCCATTGATTCCAGGAAAGTGCTCCCGGATTCTGTACGCGTCTTGGGTTTACCAACCCGGATACTTTGCCACCACTCATTCGAGTTGTCGTACCCAATAAGCAGGTCTTGCGACAACTCTTCAATCAGGTTTTTCAACTCCAGCCCCGCCATTCCTTAGGAATCGTCTTCTTACCTAGCACTCCCAGGTTATTTCAGGTAATTGTTCCCGTGCTAAGGCGGTTGTGTTTACCGGGCGCTCATAAGTCATCGTCAACCTCCGGTGGAAATGCGGAATGAGTCGCTCAAGCGACTTTGGCCATCTCCAAGTACCGGCAAAACGTGTTTGCTAACTCCATCTGTCGCGGCGTCTTGCATTGCACATCAAACAGCGCAGGGCTGGCAACAAGCACCGTCACACATTGCGCGCGTGATGTTGCGACGTTGAGTCGGTTCGAACTGTAAAGAAACTCCATGCCACGAGGTGCGTCTTCGGGAGTTGAAGTTGTCATTGAATAGAAGACAACTGGTGCTTGCTGACCTTGGAATTTATCGACTGTTCCGACCCGTGCTCCTTTTGTAAGTCTCCGGGCAAGTAAGCCAACCTGCGCATTGTAGGGCGCTACTATCAAGATGTCGTTCAAAGTCAGTGAGCGGATCGCGCCTTCGTTATCGATCCATGTAGCTCGGTTGCTCAGTAGTGCATCAATCAGCTCCGCAATCGCTTCTACTTCCTCTGGCGAATCGCCCTGATTCCCCCTGTGGTTAACAGGCAAAAATCTAAGGCCCGTGCCATCCAGTGGTCCTTCTGCATTTAGACGTTGCTGCGAATTCTCCTCTCGTGCTTTGAATCTACCGTCGTAAAAAACATCCGAGGTGAACGCGCAGATGTCCGGATGTAGTCGCCACGACTCGCCGAGAAACAGACCCTGATGTGGTTCAATTGTTGCGCGTCCATCCAGAAGATGAGCCAAGGCGGACACTTCGGCGCCTGGTGGATGAACGCCTTTCTGCGGCTGATCGAGTTGTTGCGGATCGCCGAGCAGCACGACACTCTTCGCAGCAGGTGACATAGCCAGCACGTTTGCCAGAGACATCTGACCAGCTTCATCTACGAAGAGTATGTCGACCGATCCTGCGAACTCTTCTCGAGCCCAAAGCCACGCTGTCCCCGCCGCCACTTGTGCTTTGCCATTTTGCAGTTTCTCAAGGACCTCGGCATTGTCGTCGGTCTGGGTGACGAACCTATGTTTACAGCCGTCAACCTCGTTCGGTTTCTGAATGATATTAAGTTTCACTCCAGTCTGCTCTGCTGCTTTGCAAAGCGCGGACAACAGATTACTGATCACCTTGTGACTACCGGCTGTGATACCGACGCGTTTTCTAGCGTTGACCAAGTCGATGATCATCCGGGCGCCTGTGTGTGTTTTGCCGGAGCCCGGCGGTCCCTGAATGGGAAGGATCGAACAATCCAGCGCAAGCGCCAATCTTTTCGCTGCCTCGAGTGGTGACAACTCAGCGGTTAATGTCTCAATAGACGCTCCTGTGATTCGTGGTTCTCGACGCAATAAGGCATCTCTGGCCGCCTGAAACTGTCTACACGTGTCTCCGTTGCCTGGGTTAATTCCGTTCTCCGCCACCCACTTTGCGATGCGCATCAGACTTTCGACTTGTTTCTTACTACCGACGTAGTCATTGGCGATAAGCGCCGTCGGATGAGGCTTCTCTGAGTTCTTTCCTCGTTTCAGATCGATAGTCAGATTTACTTCATCAATATCAACCAGCGTACCGGCAGAATCCTTGGTACGCGGGTCGTCCACGTTGACCGCGCGATCGATTGTATGGTCCTGAAAAGGAAACTGATATCGATGGATGAACGATTTCTTTGTTTCCTCAACCACGCCGATGTAGACTAAACCACCCAACGCGTTCTTGTCTTCGATCAACTCGTCATCCGAGAGTTCACATAGACGGTAATACTCCCACCACATCGATTTATCTTCGCGGCGATGCCACTCCAGCAACTGGGCCAAGAGCCAACACGCTCGCTGCTCGTTGGTCCACTCACTCTGTTCTTCCGGCAAACCAACAACAAGGCGCTCTTTAAGGACCGTTATCTCGCTCAGCTGTGCCTCTAAATCGTCGCTTGGAGCACCTGACTTTGGTTCCGGCCGCGCGATCGATCTACCAAGCTTGATTTCGAGTTCACTGCGCAACTCTTCAAGCCAATCTCGCAGCCGCCATGTCGAGATACAGTCATCACGATTATAGTCAGCGATCGTGCTTAGTATTTCCCGAGCACTTGCTGGATCTTCACCAAGCGCAAGCACAGCTTCGAACGCCTGCAGTGCGGAAGTAGCATTACGCAAAGGAACAGTCCGCGTGAATCCGTAGAACGGCTCCATCTTCTTGATCGAGTAACTTTCAACTGACGCACGTAAACCCTGACGCACAATACGAAACAGATCCACGAAGACTTCAGCGCGCAAGAGTTCGTCGACTGCATCAGTGCAGACCCCATGACGACCCGCTAGATGTTTGATGGCGGTGGGTTCATATGGCGAGTAGTGATAGATGTGCATGTCCGGATGGCGCTGCCGAATTTGCTTCACTTTGTTTATGAACTCTACAAACGCGCGCCTCTCAGACTTCGGATCGAAGGACCAGATCGTCTCGTAGATTGGTGTCCCGTCAACTGCTACGGTTACTGTGCCGATCAGATACTCAAGGCCCTGTTCGAATGCGAACGGGTCGCCTTCGAAATCGAGAAACAGATCTCCGGGTGAAGCCAAGGGCAATGCAGCCAAACCTCTTAGTGCCTCATCGGCATGTCCCTGTTCTTGTTTGCCGTTGTCTGGGTTTGCTGTCTCGCTTCCCTCGGGTTTCCGTTTTGAGTTTTTCTTTGCTTCATCCGGATCGAGTAACTCGTAAACGGGTTCGCCCCTTTCGCGACCTAAGACCTGCACACGCGCCTGCTCGCGAATGCGCATGCGAGTTTCTCCACGCTACTTATTTCTCGCTCGACTAGCGCCTTGCGCTGATTACGTGTTATGCCTGCAACGAGCGACAGGTGATCGTCCGCGTGACGACGTTCATCACAACGCAAGAACCAATCGCACACATTGCAATGCTCGACGGGCTCCGGGTAGGTGATTGGTCTAGCCGCAAGCGCCGCCTGGAATTCGCGTTTCACTTTGCGGAAGTAAGCGAGATAACGTTGCACACTAAATTCTTCCGGCTGTGCTCCCCTCCCGAGAACTACATGCATTCGCTCCGGCACTTTTCCTTGAATCGCGGCTGCGAGCTCGGAATAGAGACAAAGTTGAATCAGCGCGCGCCCCTTAGTCGTTTTCGCGAGCTTCGTCTCCACGACTTCATAGGACCAAGCGCCGAGCTCGCTAGGTGTTTCAACGCGGATAAGGAAATCAGCGCGCCCAGCCCACGGCTCCTGAATAAACGTGGCCTGATAGATGACATCCGCGCCCTGAACCATTGCCTCACGCGTAGCCGCGGCTGCTTGAGACCAGGGAACGTCCGTCGAAATCTCAACGACGTTGAGCCCACGAGCTTTCAGCTCATTCAAATACTTCTGCTCATGCTCAAGCCCCAACTTCCGAAGCAACTCCGCCCCCGGATCAGCAAAAACCTTCTTGCTGATCTTACCTTCCTCTTGTTCGCGTTTGAGGGTTGCGATGTGTTTACAGGCGAGGAAATTTGCTATGTCAGTAGCGAAGAACATGAGTGTTTGGGTTCCCATGTCAGTAGCGAAGAACATGAGTGTTTGGGTTCCCATGTATTTGGTTTATGTTCTGACTCCACGGAGCTACAATTCGATCTCTTTTTGGGATTGCTGAAACAACTAAGCGCTCAATTAGTTGGTCATAGCAGATAATTCGAGTCGTTCTTCTTGGACTTCGTGATAGGTCTCCTCACGCCGAGGAGGCGCCGATCCGGAGATTTCTCCTTATTGTCTTTGAGTATCGCGGCGGGCTTTTGCGCAAACGCTGGAAGGAAGTTGTGACAATCGGAACACACATCTTAGATGTCCTGGACGCGGACATTCGGGGCTGCGTTGGCAAACCGAACCCAGAAGACATGCTAATCACTCTGTACATAGATTTTTGGAGAGCTCTGAAATTACGAGCTGGTACATCAAGCGGGTTTTCAGGTTTGTCAGAATACCTGTTCTTCCGATATGTGTTGTTCTTTATTGAAACGACCTTTGGAATCAAGCTGGTTGCGCAACAATGCACCAAAGATACCTGCATCTTTCAGGCAGATTCAGTACTAGTCACGCGCGATGTACGGGTATCGCAGTTTGATTCTACCGCACCCAACCAGAAAACAGATATTGCGATATTCACTCGCCAGAATGAACCAACCGGGTGGCGACTAGTTTCAGCGTTTGAAATCAAAATCGGGATTACGGGACCTGTCGAACTTACTCGGATGTTTGAACGACTCAATCTATTGCTTAGGTGTTCTAAAGCCAATGTCTTTCCGGTAGTGTTCAATTCACTCAATACCGCTCCTCAATACAAATCGGCGTTCGACCTGTTTTGTTCTCAATCAAGCGCCCGCGCCTTTGTTATTTCTAAGTCCTACGCAAACGATGCGTGCTACCTAGCTAGGTAAGATTAGTCTTAACGATTCTATTGAGCGATCTCTAATAGGTTTGAGAACATGACAGCAAACCGGAACTCTTCAACTCCGCGCGAGAGGATGACACTATTGGTGGTTCAGGCGTAGAGAGGGTCGTCGCCTCAGAAGGAATTTGTTAACGACCATGATTCTTCTGTCTTCCCTGTTCCATAATCTGGTCAATTGTTGGAGGATCAAAACTAATCAACAGGACAAATATGAGAATAAGTGGAATGGATAAACTCAAGGGATATAGCACGTCGCCCAGCATTTCCCCTCTCTTTCTCATTCCTCTTATCCATAACCACGTTATTATCAGAACTGCACAGATAAGAAGTTTGAGTACTATCATTTCTAAACTTGCTGACTTTACAGTGTGAACAAATTGAATGTCCCATCACATTGCAGAATGACCACTACAGCGTGATGCGGACACTATTCAGGCAGTGGCGCAGCAATCCTAAGGACCAGAAAGTCTTAATCCCTTCTTCATCAGGTCATTCGGTAGTGCTCCGTTAGTGTATTACTGGCTTGGTCTTACTCCGCCGCCTAATTATTATCGCTTTCCAAGTTGTCGTAGTCGGCCAAGGTGACGCCCCACCTAGAGCAATCAAGCACTAGATGGTGACAAATACTGAGGAGGAGTAATCCGTGGACGCGCATATCGTCCGCGTAATCGTCGAAGGGATATACAAGCGATTCACCTTTCCACATGCGCTCGATGTAGACAAACTCCCAAGAGATACCTTTTTCGAGTCCAAGTTTTGTTCGCTTGAACTCGCAACCAAACTCTTCCTCTAAGACTTTTTTGAATTCAGAGATGTGAGGTGCGAAGGGGGGATCTAGCAACTTATCTCGCCTTTAGTTTCCGATTCGGAACTCTTGTGTGATTTGGTTGCAAATGAAGGCCTCAGGAGTGCCTTGTGGGAGTTTGATAGGCCCAGTATTGGCCAGTGTTAGTTCTCCGGCTTTGTCAAATATTTCTCGGAGTTTAGACGGAGCTGGCGGAAACGCGGCGAGAGGAGGCCTACCGTTCTCAAGGTCAAATAATATTTGACCAACGATTGTTCGCTCAAAGGCTCTTTTAGCTTCTCTAATTGATTTACCCTGAGCAACAATATCGTGGTCTATACACTGAGCAGCCCAGAGTCCGTCATCCTGTTGTAGTAAGAGAACTCTTAAAATAAATACGTGTTCTTGATTCTGCATTATCCGATGGCCCGTCGCTTAGTTCCTAAAAATTGAGGAGAACTTTGGGTCATTCGCTAAGTAACCCCTGAACAATAAGACAGGTCTTGTCGACGCTAGCGTTGTCATGACCTGTCTTTATTGTATGGGCTCTTTAAAGAGACCTGTCAAGGGAGGAAGTCCTGACTTGGTGAATTAGGCGAACAATTTTTAAATATAACCCACGCTAATAATTCTCGGGTGGTCCATACGTGGCGCGTTATACCGCTCTCCATTGCTGGAGTGCAACGGATCGAAGAATGGATTCGGCAGAAATTGTAGTAACCGAAGTATAAAGCCAACGCCGCTTTTAGGTTGTCCCATTTCTTGCTGAAACCATTCGTTAAACGGGTCAAGCGGCGGATAGAGGTACGCATGCTGAGATTGTTTCGCTCAACAATTGATGTGCATATTCTTCTAAGGTCAGGATTGCCGATCAAAGGTTTCGTTACCATGTCCACCACTTCTGGTGGCGAATACTTTTGCTCACCTTCGGAATCCCGATCCTTTCCCCAAACTTTGATTAGTTGAGCGTAGTCAACGCGAGTGCCTAACGAATAGGATACTGCGCTGTAATATGCCTTAAAGCCGTCTGTGGTTAACTGAAAATGGCCGCTGGTGGCTTCGTGTAGCTTCTCCGTTGTCGCCTCTGTGTCGGTCACGTCACGCTGTCCTAGATGCCAACTCAAAACTAACTTTGTATTGCGCTCAATCGCAACAAACGTGTAAGCATCGCCAACCTGGGGATTCATTATTTCCTTGTGAAGTTTGGTCATTTTCTTCATTCCCACAAAACCCCACATCTCATCCGCCTCTACTCACAGTGAGCTGGTTTAATCCCTTCTTCATCAAGTCATTCGGTCCAACTTGTATATCTTCCCAATCGTCAAGCCTCGGCGCGTCTTAATCCCTTCTTCATCAAGTCATTCGGTCCAACTCGAAAGAGGTCTAATTATGATCGACCCAATCAGCGGTGTCCCGGTCGTTACGAAGAGTGGTCATGGGTCTCGGGATCGAGTCAACGTCGATCGGTGATTTCAATGGCTGCGATGACGACCGCGTGGTCGGCGCCCGCCATATGCGCCGCCTTCCATCGATACTCGACCCGGCGGGGAACTATATCCGGAGTTCCGTAAATAAAATCGAAGCGACGCTTGTTACCCCGGTTGATGTGCGAGACTGCAAGACATCCCTCATTCGGTTGCTTCTTCGCGATCTTCAAAAAGTGCGAACGCGCAACAGTCGCAGCAGCATGGTCTCGCCTGAGAAATGACCGCAGAAGATCGTGAAAGGAATGCCGGAGCAGTGGTGGCGCGGACAATCGGTCGTGCAGTAAGTATTCCTCCTGATCGAACGTCCATCGAGGTCGGCTAGAGTCTCTTTTCGGATCTTCGAAGCGCCTGCCGTGTGCCAGGCCTAAAAGTCTGCCGGGGAAGTATCGCGTCTCGCACAGACATTCAGGCCCATGCTCATCGCAATAGGCGTCAGTAATCGGAGAGTTGGCGTCAATACCGACGATTGTCCTGGATGTTTGCGACGCCATCCACCGGACGATAGCCCGGAAGGTGTCACGTTTTGCTTCGCGTCCGTATTGACTGGCCGGCACCACATGAAAGCTCGCCACCGTGATTTTGACTCCCGACTCGTGATTAAGAATCACCCAAACCAATTTATGCGGAGCCTTGACGCCGTGAACTGTTCGCACCTGCTGTTGAATGCGGAACTGTCGACCTACAAGTAGAACAGATCTTTTTGGGGGGGCCAACTTGGGAACAGGGCTCGCGATGACGGCACCGTAAACTCCTTCGTCAACGAGTTCTTGAAGTCGTATTAGGCCGCCCGGGGCGACTTCCTGAAGCATCGCGAGGCTGACACCGTCTGCGCGCGCAAGTCTCCGCAGCACAGCTAGCTTGGGCTGTGTTCTCGAGCCTTCGGCACCTAGATTGACATTCCAGTTCGCGACGGTAAGCGAGATTGGACGCAAGGGCGCCTGTCTCCGTGTTCTTAATTGGAGGATTCGTTCGGCCATTTTAAGGGCAGCCATCGTCTTTAAAACCTCGTGTGGGAGAGCCTATTTAATACGCACCACAATCAGGTTAAGACGCGTTTCCTGACGTCATCTGCGTCAGGCGTTTCTTTGCTCTTCCAACCAGTAGGCTCACCGACTTTCAATGATGTCGCCAAACAGTTCCCTCTGCCGTCCAGTGACAATCGGCAGCGTGTCGCCACGGCTGATTCTGCTGGTCTCATCCACTTAGCTCGTAGGTAATTACGCTTTCGCCGCCGACAACCATAGAATTCCGGCCACCAAATGTAAATTATACGTGTTGGTTTCAAGTTCTTCAGCCACGTTTTTGATTTATTTCCCGCGTCACGCGACCAACTCTGTGGGTGCGAGGTTCCTCAGCGGCTCATAAACTCGCCTCTGCGTTTCCCGTTCCCCATGCGATCGCCTCCTTGTCACGAGCTTGATTCTATAAGAAATTACGCGAGCCGGACCAATTCTTCCGGAGATTAAGTGATCCATGGCCAAGGGAATCTTTCTCTGGGAAGCACGCACTCGTTCCGAGCGCTGTCTAATTCACTGGAAAGCCTATCTCGCCATACTCCCTTGCAATATATTAAATCTTCAGGTCTATTCGGTTGGCCTGACATTTAGCCGTTTCTAATATCTGATTTGCTCTTGATTTCCGATTACGACTCCTGTAGAAGTCCTGGGTTTAATTGAACAGCGCTTAAATTGTTGCAGGTGCACGAAAACGAGAACCAAGATCGGAAGAAAGGCAGGTGATTTCAGTTTGCAAACACCCAAAGCAGTCATTCTCCTGAGCGGGGGCCTCGATTCGACCACCACTCTTGCAATAGCTAAGGGCGAGGGTTTTGACCTTTATGCAATGACTTTTCGATATGGGCAGCGTCATGAACTCGAGATAGAAGCGGCCAAGAAAATAGCGATGAATTCTGGCGTAGCTGATCACGTTATTACTGAAATCGATCTGAGAACGTTCGGGGGCTCTGCCATCACGAGTGATATCGCAGTTCCGAGGAGCCGGTCCCTTGAAGAGATGGGGCATGGAATCCCCAACACCTACGTGCCAGCTCGAAATACTATTTTCCTGTCCTTTGCGCTGGCTTGGGCCGAGGTACTCGGAAGCAACGACATTTTCATTGGCGTTAATGCACTAGACTACAGTGGATATCCCGATTGTCGTCCAGAATACATTCAAGCTTTTCAGAATATGGCTAATCTAGCAACGAAAGCTGGTGTTGAAGGACGACAACAATTACGAATTCATACTCCTTTGATTCATCTCTCAAAAGCTCAAATCATCAAGAAGGGTCTCGAACTCGGGGTTGACTACTCGCTCACATTGACATGCTACGATCCCTCATCCGATGGATCAGCATGCGGACTGTGCGACTCCTGCCTGCTGCGGCTGAAGGGGTTCAGGGAAAACAATCTTATTGATCCAGCGCGTTACCAAGAAGTGCGTCGCGCATCCATATGAGCTACGCAGTCAAAGAGATTTATTACACATTACAGGGCGAGGGCGCCAACACAGGGCGTGCTGCCGTATTCTGCCGTTTCGCGGGATGTAATCTCTGGACTGGACACGAGAAGAATCGCACGACAGCGATTTGCTCCTTCTGTGACACTGATTTTGTGGGTACTGACGGACCAGGCGGAGGGCATTTCACGACGTCGAACGAACTGGCAAGTGCGGTATTGACCGCCTGGCCAGAGGCGTCTCAACAAGAAGACGTTAAGCCTTTGGTCGTATGCACTGGTGGTGAACCGCTGTTGCAATTGGACGAGCCACTTGTTGCAGCATTTCACAACGAAGGATTTGAAATCGCAATTGAAACGAATGGCACGCGCATTCCTCCATTGGGAGTTGACTGGATATGTGTTAGTCCAAAGGCTGGCTCAGAGTTAGTCTTGCTCTCTGGACATGAATTGAAGCTAGTGTTTCCGCAGGAGGGAACGGATCCCGCGCGATTCGAGTCTTTGAGGTTTGAGCACTTCTTTCTTCAACCAATGGACGGTCCCGAGCGGGAGGCAAATACCAGACGAACAATTCAATACTGCCTTGAGCATCCGAAATGGAGGCTCAGTTTACAAACTCACAAACTCTTGGGGATTCCATAATCCTTGAATCGGCTCAGTCTGACAAGCTCAATTCCTGTTGCTTCATGGCCCACCGTTCAAGTGTAAGGACTATGCTGACCGCCCCCTTCCCCTCCACGTACGCTAGTTTTTCGCGCACATTGTCGAACGCGCGATAAACCGCATGTGTGGTGCTCGCCCAAACAAAGAGAATCACGTCGGCGGTTTTCGCGTTACCAGTGGCAGTTCCCGCATGGGTCTCAGTTACCACCACGACTTGTGCGCCTGTGCGTTGACGAATAATTTCTGCCGCGATTCGGGCTGGTTCTTCACGTAAAGAAACGACCGCTATCTTCTTAAGATTAACTTGGGAGAGCAGGTCGACGACATCACCGTCTTCTTCAGCAGGGAGCCCGAGAAACTCCTCAATCGTCGCCATATCCAGGCCAATCCTATTGCCAACATTGCGCCAGAGCATGCGCTCGCCGGGTGATAACGCCTGTGGGTCAATCCGTATGAACTCAGCTCCATCTATCCATAAGGTTTCACAGACGCCGCGGTCCGAGGTCAATTCCGAGAGAAGATCCAAACCGCTAAGTAGGAAGGGAAGCATCGCCCGAACTTTACGCGCCTCCCACCATCCGCGAATGCTTTCCGCGACGTCTTTTTCAGAGGAGCTATCGAGTTGAAGAACCGCCTCGCCTAACGCGAGTAGCAAGTTCGCATCTTGCTGTGATGCGCCACCACGTCTGTGTTGAGCCCAAAGTTGAAAGAGTTGTCGGTAAATGCCTGTGAAAGACGAGCGCGGGAATTCGGGATCGTTGAGGAAGTCCTTAATTATGACCGGCAAGCTCCCCAGCATTATCTGTCGACCAGTTTGATCCTGATCGATCTTAGCCCGCATTATTCATGAAAAAAGCCCAACCGTAATTCGCAGCCTGCTGTAAAGTAGCTTTTGCGTAAGAACTTTGAGCAGAAAGGAATCCGAGTTGGGCATGCAAAAGATAACACAGCGTTTGATCTTTCCAGAACT
>WNGF01006208.1_pt1 | contig 14899 bp, 12 predicted proteins | sample 5400641 | NCBI WGS metagenome assembly WNGF01 (sample SAMN13153371, study PRJNA577476) | soil metagenome | isolation source: 80 cm soil or saprolite under grassland replicate 2 | place: USA:California | collected 2016-06-15
GGCGAACACGCCGTGCAAACGTCGCCCGCATGGGCACTCCAGGCCCTCGGACCCGTGCCCGAGGACCCAGTAGACCGGCTGGACTGGCAGCAGCGGGCCAGCAAAATCGCCACCTACCGCGAGCTGTACGGCATCAACGACACCCACGAGCCACTGTGCCCGGAGCCTACCGGCAACGCCCCCGAAATGCGCGCCGCCTGGCACGACGCGTTCGCCGCCATCACCAGAACCGACACGGTCGACGTCCGCACCCTTCCTGATCAGTCACTGATGCACATGCGCAACAGCTACCGGGCAGAGACCGGATGGGCACCACCCCACGTCGGCAAACAACTCCGCGACGTGCGGCTGGGCGCGGAAACGATGCGGCTCAAAGCCATCCGCGCCGAAGCCGAAGCCCGGGCCGCCACAGACCAGGCGGTTGCCGTCAGGCACACGCACATCGCCAGCCGGGCGCGGGCGCTGGAAGCCGGGTACCGCGGGCACGAGGCCACCCTGGGCCAGGTCACGGACGACCGCAGGCTGTGGGACAAGCTCACCGAAGGCTCCCGGCGGCTGGCCGTCCAAGCCGACAGCGAACTGCGCCGCCGCTACCCCGACCGCAAAATCCGGCCGCTGGAGTCCGCCGAGCCGCAGGCACCGGACGAGCCGCTGGCGCAACCCGACTGGCTGGCCGAGCTGGACGAGCAAAGGCGCGTGTTCCGGCAGGAACTAGAAGCCCGGCAAAACGTCACTGTCCCGGCCGAGGACCCCGACTGGCAAGACCAAAGCTTCGCCTGGCAGCCGTGGCAAGCCCAGCGCGACGCCATCCTGCAGCCACCCAAACCAGAGATCCGGCCCGCGGAGGCCGTACTGGAAGCAGCACACGGTGCCGAACCCGAGGGCCGTGTAAACCACGCAATCACGCAATCACAGCGCATCCTGAACATAGAAAAGGAGGCCCCGTGAGCCAAGCAGAGACTGACCGGATCATCATTCAGCAAGTGAACGCGCTGGCCGGAGAACTCGGCATGCTCAACCCCCTCAGCGAGGACGAGGCGGCCGAGCTTGCCGCCGAACTGCAGGCCGACCTGAAATACCGCAGCCAGTTCACGCTGGCCCTCGCGGGCTACGACGAACTGTTCACCACGTGGGGCCGCGACGACGAAACCGGCTGCCTGTACGCCCGGCTCTGGCATGACATAGACGACGACCCTCCTGACGGCCCACCTTCCATCGTCATGCCAAGCAGCCGCTGGCCCGCCACCACCGACATCCGGGTCCTCGCCGAACAGATATCGTCCGCCACCGGGCACAGCCTGCGGGCAGTCCTCCTCGGGATGGAAGGGGACAACGGCTGCGACGACAGCGAAGACGAGGACCCCTACACAGGCACCACAGTCACCATCACCGAGGGCTATACCCTGCCCGAATGGCCATACAGGCCTAACACGCCCTGACAAGGTACGTTTATTCGGGGCAGTTGAACGCTGAAGCGAGCTGGCCGGACGGGTCCCAGTGTAGGTTTCCGGGAGAAGCATGACTTGAGGTGATCCGACAGAGGTCCAGCCGGTCACTGTGACTTGTAAACTTCCGCCATGGTGGGGGAGGAAGGCGGTTCGTTGGACGAGGACACGCCGAGAGACCTTGTGCCAACCGAGATATCTGCACCGCCCCGGCTCTCTGGCGTGCTTGGGGAGCTACTGGACGCGGGTCTAACGCTCGATGAGCTTGCAGCGGTCGCCCAAGTTGGAGATGATCCAAACTCTCCTGAAATGATCAAATCTTGGTTTGAGTCGAAAAGGGAAGTCGCGCTGTCTTTGGCGGTAGCCAGTCTCGGTGGTGTGGTAGCTGCTTTTGTTGGCGACGCTACTCTTTATAGGCAGCGCACATGGTGTGCTCGCTGGCGGTGCTGAGACCGGTGCAATTACCGGTATGACTGTGCTAATGGGTGTCTGCAGCGGCTCCGCTGCCTACTATCTGCGTAAGGTGCGAGTTCTCGCGGACAAATCATTGCGTGTGCAGCACTACATGCTTCACCGACGGCGGCGGTTGTCATGAATCAAGAGGCGTTCGTTCTGATAACTGTTCTGACAGCGGTAATTTCTCTGGTGATTCTTGCCTTTACCTTTTTCGATATCCTCCGTGTTCGTCGGCAACGTGTCCTAGTCCGATGGCTTCTTCAAGAAGCTAAGGAATCTATGAGTAAGGCCGAATCGGCCCAAACAAGTACGAACGAATGGCAGATACTTCGTGACCTAATTCAGCAAAGGTCTCGCATTAACAGGATGCTGCGATAGAAGCCATCTTCGGTTGGTATCACCCTAATGTCCGGGTGGAGGGCTGTGTCCAGGCGTCCGCTAAACCGGGCCAGGCCAGCACACGTGGTCGATGCATCAGCAATAAGGCCTACGATCGCCGGGCGCACGTAAGGCGTCCTTCCGGCTGATCGGGCACGGCGGCACGTCCCGCTACGATGCCGGTCATGGATGCAGCCACGATCTGGTCTGCGGTGGGGGCGTCAGGCACGGCGGCGGTGGCGGCGGCGGTCGCGTGGGCCCGGCAATCGCATCAGGCTGCGGCCCAGGCCAACTTTGCCGGGCGGTTCGCTGGCCGCGATCGAGCGCGGGCACCGGACTGCGGGGAAGCGGAAGTCCAGGGGGGTACCTGGACGCCACTCGGGTACAGGGCTGGGAAGGATCGTTAGGAGAGGGCTACGGCAGGGGCGTCCAGCGGCACCGCCGTGACGGATGATCTTGAATGCCACCTACTGCGCGGCCACGGCAACCCGGCTTGCCACCAGGCCCGCATCGTCGGCCGTAGCAGGGCGAGCGGCGTAACAGGGTCTCCAGCAGAGGATCGGGCCTGCGGAACTTCACGCACGGCGGTGCGAGGAAGAGGTCTATCCCGTGGCGCATCAGGGGGGCGACGATCTCTGATGAGAAGGCCGTGATGTAGCCGCCAATAGCTTGGTGAATCTCTATGACATCTGGCCGCAGGTGGTACGGGCGCTCGGAGTCTGACACGACGGGCAGCGTACTTGTGATCACGCTGCGGACTGGAATGCGCGTGACATCGCTCGCGGCCACCCACCGGTAGCCACCGACCGGTGCAGGCCACGTGCATGTAGTGCAGGCGCCCGCCGACGCGGGCGGGGGTCTCGTCGGCATACAGCACCCGGCCTCGCGCAGCAACACCCGGACCCGGTCCAGGAATGGGCCGAGCCGGGCCGCGGCCCTGGCTCGCACCCCGGCCACGAACCCCGCCGAGACGCTCACCCCGGTCAAGGTGGCCAGCGGCCATCTGTCGGTGAGCTGACATCTCGGCCGGGACCTTTGCTAATCGTCTCAGCCACCGCTTGTACGATGTCGCGCGGATCTCGGTCAGCAGCCAGATTTTCGAAGATATGTCTCGTCACGAGCAGGATGCTGCTCCATCGCCTAGCGGCATCCATCGTCTTCCGTCGTTCGAGCAGCGAAAACGCATCTTCGTCCACTAGGACCAAGTCGACTACCGCCACTCCTGGCGCGTCCGCTGGGTGGTCGACTTCGTAGTCCACGACCTGCGCGTGGTTCAGAAGTTCCTGGACACGAATTGGCAGACGATCGTACCCGCGAACCTCTTCGCGGAAATATCGGAGTTGAACTGACATCTCCTCTACCGAGCGGTTCAAGCGAGAAACGATCTTGGTCACGTCCGACTGAGGGCCCGGCGACAAATCGGCGCGGCCCAAGTCCTGGTCAGCGGGTGCCCAACCGTGCGTCTGTAGGGCCTTCAGGATTGCTGAGAGCCTGTCAGGCGATGCCTTACGTGCCACATCCCGGGCCAACCACGCGAACTCGGGTCCTAGATCCGAACGTGGCATCCCAGTTACATCGGTCAGGCTCGACGTCAGGCGCCGCCATCTATCGGCCGCCCTTCGGCCCACCTCGGTGCCGTCCTGGTCCCGAATGGTAAGGATCGCCTGAAGAATGGCTTGAACCGCATTAGAGGATATGACGGATTCGACTGTCTTATCAGCACGCACGTCAGACAGCGCCCGCCGCCTCCAGGCCATTACGTTCCTTATGCGATGCCATGTTCGATCGTCCGCAGTAACCCGCCCGGTCTCCAGATTGCTGATCGTTCCGCGCGAAACGCCTGCCAGCCACGCGAGATCTGATTGTGAAATCTGCAGATGCTCTTCTCGGTAACGTCTTATGGACTCACCGGCCATGCCGGGCGACTGCTCACTCATTACGCATAGCTCCAGGGGCTTCGGTGTCCTCGGTTGCCCCAGCAGCATGACAGCCTTGCTGAATCATGTCAAGCCCTGTACAAGTCTGCACAACTACTTGTACATGCTTACACCACCTAGGTTGCGCGTGGGTTTCGCCGCTGGCACACTTGCATAGGGAAGTTAACTCGCTTCTGCGAGGCTGCTTCCTCCATTGTCAGGAATGGCGAAGGGCCGCCCCCAAGGCACTCGCGTAGTCGATTGGCGTCCACGACGCGAGCAAACCGGGAGCGGCCCGCAAACCTCCCATTTGGGAAGAATCGGACTCATCGTGCCCAAAATCACGACAAGTCTTAGTAACACTATACGCGGAGATGACGGCGAGCGTAACGGATGCTACTCAGCGTATCGTATCTGTTACCCAAACATGTGCTTGCCCGCCGAGCAGGCCCGCCGACGATTCATAACTTGCTATGCCTAGCGGCGAGGGCGGTCCTGCAGGATACACAACACGGTGGGTACGCATCGTGGCATGGCCAACTACAGCCGCCGCGCTGATCGGAGTCTCGTACCTGTCCATCCGGATCAGTGTCGTTGTCTCCACCGTTATCGCCCTGTCATGGGCTGCGCTCCGAGGATGGGAGTACGCGTCCGCCGTGAGGCTGCGGAACTACGCATGCAAGCGAGCAATTGATACAGCCGTCTCGTACAAGGACCGGATGGAAGCGTCCGAACGAGTCTCTCGCATCCTCGGCGGGCCCGGGCAAATAATGCCAGCCGTAGCTGCCGACCGCGAGCGCGCGCCAAGTGGCGAGGAGCTCCGTCAGTCGGCCGTTGTCCAGATCGACCCGACGGTCATTGGTACTCGTGATGCCTCTCGACCGACAAGTGCGAATTGATGCCATGCGCCGTGGTCGCGCTTGCGATGCGGCAGCAGGCAATTGCCGAATTAGGCCGTACTGTATCAACGCGGCGCGCCTATGAGGAAGACGAGAGGAGACCAGGACAAGTGCTCAGTGAATCAGGCCCACCAATGCTCCCGCCAGACCGCCCGCCAGGGCACCGCCCACGGTCGCCATAACCACAGCTCGGTAATCGAGGTTATGGGAAATCTGTTCTACCGTCGCGTCGAAGTGACTGACTTCGAGAGATTGAACGGAGGTTGTGTCATCAGAATAGTCAATCTCGAATAGAAGCATAGATTCGGCACCGGACGCCTCAAAGTTGCGACGCGAATCCTCCCAATCCCTGCGGAGGGTTTCGAGGTTAGCTAGAGACAGCCACAAACCAGCCAGTATTTGACGCGCTTCCCGACGCCACTCCCGCATGCGCCAGCGCTTCTTAAGAGTCCGCCATAGAGGTTGAGCGGCAACACTTGCGTGCTCATAGTAATGTCCAAGCAGATGCGCCAGCTCGTCCCGGGCTGACGACTCTATATCGATCACTCTACGGGCTAGATTCTTGACTTCGGCGAATCTATCTGAGTCAAGACCCAAATGTAGGTGCATCCACTCAAGCACTTCGAAGTTATCCATATCCGATGGGACAGGTACCTCTACCTTGCCTCTACGTAGCGGTTGGAGCTTTAGATCAAAACGATCCTGCGAGGCTCCCGACTGGAGACGGATAACCATCGCGGTGTGGAAAAACTGATTATCGCATTCTGGCGAGCACGCTTGTATATACAATTCAGCCGTCATCGTGGCCAGAGCCACACTCAGAATTTCCGACACTATGTGGCCGCCTGACAACGGCACAACAACATCATCATCCTGTCCCCAAAGGACAAAGGCCGTAACGCCGTCCCAAGATACGAAGTAGTCCTCAGTAGGTATATCGTCGTTGCCGTGGAAGAGCGGTTGATTCTTTCTTGGAACATGAACATGAAATAGGATCGGGCCTGATAGCTTCAAAACCTGAAACCTATCAGCACCTGTCAAAAGATCATCGGAACTAGTCCGTGCCCAGTCAGGATAGATCGTCTTCCTTTGGCTGTAATCAGGTTCGATCGTAGGTTTCTGCACGCTAATGACACGCGAATCTCGTTCGAGAGCCTGGCAGATCTGATTGACCAATTCCTGCTTCTTGCCCGGTGCCATTTGAGGCAATTTCGCAGAGCCCTTGGCTTCTGGCAATTTCCAATAGAATGTTCCAGTCCGGCATATCCTGTATCTACGAGCGGTTGTGTCTTCGCTGACGGCCTGGACCTGTTCGATGCTCACATCATCACCAAAGCTTGCCACGTACTGCGTGCGATCCCCACGTGCGATATCTAGGGGCGAGCAATGGTCACGCACGGTCTGTGCCTGTCGCTGCTTGGCTCAAGCTGGCAAGTCACACGACCCGCATCTCACCAGGTCAGCAGGACAAGAGGATGCGCGACCAGTGGTCAGGGGCAGAATCGACCTGCCGGCCTTCCGTTTTCAGGCTGGCAGGCTTCCGCCGTCTGGCCAGGGAAAGCATACCGCGCGTTCCGAGCTACCAGGAACGCGCCGCGTCCGCTGGTCATCCAGTGGTCCCGGCGCACTGATACTCCAAGCTGGTGGCGCGGCGTCCTCCGCGCTGCTCGATGGTCTCGGCCCGAGGGATGGCAGCTACGAAGAGAGGACCGGAAGGCCAGGAAACCGCAGGTCGGGAAACTGTCCTCCTAACGGATCTGCTAACGAGACGGTACGGAACGGGCGAGACGTGCCCAGCGGCGAGACACCGGTGTCACCGTGCTCCCTGATCAGGGAGACGCACCAAGACGCCCGATACGTGGAAGACGCACGTCGTACTGCTCATAACCCAGCGACTAGAGCGGGGCGTCATCACACCACCGGAGATGTTCTGGGGGGCTCAGGGGCAAACTGGGCGGCCAGCATAACCATCGGCGCCGAGGCAACAGGCCAAAACCAACCCGACGGCGCCGGAACAGTGCTTTATGTCCACCCGACGCTCCTTCCTTTGCGACGTTCGCTTGGCCTTTTTCTTGGGAACCTCCGGGACACGATCTAGAGCACCTACGACGACCAGGGAGAATACGGTTAGCACGAGTGCTAGAGCCGCGAACCCTGCACTGACCGCCCAGCTACACCTGAGCCGACGACGTCAACATCGTCTCACGCTAGGCCAGCACTCCAGTCATCCGGCGCAGCACAGGCGTCGTGGCTGCCAACACCCCCGTTGTGGCCGAGATCGCCGTGCCATTAGCGTGCCATTAGACAGGGTGAAACGGGGTCAGTCACGGGTACTGGCGGACAACAAGACCGCCAGCTCAGCGGCTATGACGGCCGCCATCCGACAGATTCCCAAGCTGACGGTGCAAGTAGGGTAGAGCACGCAGAGGTCTAGACCATGTACAGCAGGAAAGTACAGCAACCCCTCCGTACAACGGGGGACTAGCAGGTACTCCCAGGGACACGGCCGCGCTTATGACCTCCTAAGAGACCAAGTGGCGGGCCGGTGCCTTTTAGTTCACACCGAGGAGGCCACTGGTTCGATCCCAGTATCGCCCACCCCAGCTCAAGGCTCGGTTGCGATCTTCAACTTAGCCCTTTTTCGATCTTTGTGCACCAATGTGCGGCTTGCTAGCCGTCGAGCTTGACTCCGAGCTGCCGTATTGCTCGCGGGCGACCTCGGACGGGTTGAAGTTATTAGAACCAGCTATAGCCCAGCGGTTGCACCCCCACGGGCGTGGCGATGAGGTTGCGGCCGGGATTTGCGCTCGGCTACCGCCGTGTACAGGTTGAGGTCGACGCTGCCGACGCAGTAGCTCCCATAGGTCTCGCACACGGTGTCGCCCGCTGCGCTATCTCGGCAGCGCCGCGCCCAGCCGCCGGCCGCGCGTCCATATGCTGAGACATTCCATGATCGCGGTGACCTGCCAGTCACTATGCCTGGATAGCGACCGCGATCACGGACAGCGGCCGGGGGTCTGCGCTGTCGGGCGGTTCGGGCAGGATGATCAGCCACGGTGGGCAGCCCGCTCCTTGTGCGGGGTGCCGCCTTCACCACGCTGGGGACGGGACAAGGCACCACCGCACCGCGGCCGGCCCGCGGCGCCGGGCCCGCGCAGAGACAACCACTGCCGGCCGAACCGCGTGGGCCAGCCGCGCTTCACTCCTGCGTGACCCCGGCTCAGCTCCCGTCGGACCCGCTGAGACCCAAAGTGAACACCTCACGAGTTGGCTCGTGCTGCTCGTCGGCTTTTGGCCGACTTCGCCGCGAGCCGCAGTATCTGCCCGGAGGCCGAGCCAAAGCCGAGCCCTCGGAACCCCGCAGGGTGTGGTTGGGGTCCCGGGTTCAAGTAAGCCTTGTTCAGGTCCGCCGACGATGACCGGGTGCCCGTCTTATTCGCCGGCGATCGCGTTCACCGTCTCGCCTGGGGGGAGCGCGCCGGTAAGCGAGCCGTGCCAGGGGGCGTTGTAGTTGGCCACGCCCCCGTTCGATTTGAGGATCCAGTAACCACCTGTCGCGGGTGCCGCGGCCAGCCCCACCGCGGTCACTCCGGACACGAGCGTGCCCGCAGCGGAGCCGTACCAGGGCGTCCCGAAGTTGTGCACGCCGCCGTTGGAAGTGAGGACGAGGTAGCCGCCGGTGGGGCTCGCGGCAATTCCCGTCACGGTCTGATCCAGCGGGAGCGTTCCGGCCAGCGAGCCGTACCAGGGGGCGTTGTAGTTGGCCACTCCGCCGTCGGATTTGAGGATCCAGTAGCCGCCGGTCGCGGGGTTCGCGGCCAGCCCGACTGCGGTCACCCCGGCTGGGAGGGCGCCGGTGGCCGAGCCGTACCAGGGGGCGTTGTAGTTGTGCACGCCACCGTTAGAGGTGAGGACGAGGTAGCCGCCACGGCTGGCGGCGATGCCTGTCACGGCAAGGCCGGCGGGCAGGGCACCCCGCAGGGACCCGTACCACGGTGCGTTGTAGTTGGCCACCCCGCCGTCGGACTTGAGTAGCCAGTACCCTCCCGTGGTCAGGTCGGCGGCCAGCCCTACAGCGGTCACCCCGGCTGGGAGGGTGCCGGTGGCCGAGCCGTACCAGGGGGTGCCGAAGTTGTGTACGCCGCCGGTGGCGGTCAGGATCTGGTAACCGCGCCCGGTGCGGCCAGTCAAGTCAACAAAGGTGTAACCGTGGCCACGAAAGAATTTGATGATCGTCGGCAGGGCGAGGACAGTGGCCGGATTGCCCGCGGGTTGGTTGTGCATCAGCACAACGGGGTGCTGCAGCGCGCCACCCTGGTCTTCAGCAAGCTGGACGATCCGGTTCACCCAGTAGGAAGAGGACGAGCCATTCGCCTTCCAGTCCTCGGTGTCCACCGACCATAGCCAGACCTTCATCTTGCGCTGCTGCGCGAGGCTGAGGGTCGTCGAGTTGTACGAGCCGTAGGGCGGCCGGAACGCACACGGTGTTGTGCCGAGCTGGCTCCTCTGCTCGGCAGTCGCCTGGTCCAGCTCGGTTGCCTGCGCAGACGAGGACAGCGTGGTGAGGTCAGGGTGATCCCAGGTGTGGTTGCCAAGCATGTAACCCGGGCGGGCTTCGTCGCGCACCTGTTGCGGCCGGGCGGCCGCGTTTTCGCCAAGGTTGAAGAATGTGGCCGTCACGCCCTGCCCGTGCAAGACAGAAAGAATGTCCTCCGTACTCGCTCCCGGGCCGTCGTCGAATGTGAGCGCGACGGTCTTGCCACTGCCCGGTGCGTAGTAGAAGCCGCCGTAAGGTGCCGCCGGGCAGCCCGTCGATATTTGCGGTGAGGTGACCTGCGGCGGGATGGCCACACGGCCGTTCGGCATCAAGGCGGGCAGGCCGGCCGGCCCTTCATTCGATGTTGACGGCGGCGGGGTCTGCGCCCCGGTGGCGGTTACCGTGGCAGCTGCCGGGAGCGTCGCCGCTAACGCCGCAGCGACGCTGAGGGCCGACGTGACCAGCAGGGCCCGCAACTTAGGTGTGGGCAAGGAAACCTCCGTTGACCGGCGCGGTCACCGGCTCGATCCCAGTCTCGCCCACCCCGGTGGGTCGCGCCGCCCGTGGGCGCAAAAAACCAGTGGTTTCACCCGGCTTGCGCCTGCTTGGGTGGTCGGCGCGGCTCGGTTCGATGACCACGCGGACTAGTCGAGGCCGTCGCGCTCTGCCCACTCCAGGAGGGTGTCGAGGCAGTAGGCGTCGTCGTCGATGCCCTTGTGCAGGTCGCCGAGCTTGGCGAACCGGGCAGGCACGGTCGCGATGGTGAATTGGCGCGGGTCGACGTCGTCGATCTCGTCCCAGGCGATCGGGGTGGACACGGTGGCCTCCGGCACGCCACGCACCGAGTAGGCGCTCGCGATCGTGTGGTCCCTCGCGTTCTGGTTGTAGTCGACGAACAGCATGGTGGGGTCGCGGTCCTTGCGCCACCAGGTGGTCGTCACGTCGTGCGGCGCGCGGCGTTCGACCTCGCGGGCGAAGGCGTGCGCCGCACGCCGCACGTCGGAGAAACCCCATCTCGGCTCAATCCGGACATAGATGTGCAGCCCGTTGCCGCCGGAGGTTTTCGGCCAGCCGGTCGCGCTGAGTTCGTCGAGCAGGCCGTGCGCGACATGAGCGACCCGCCGAACCGTGTCGAACCCGCAGCGCGGCATCGGATCCAGGTCGATGCGCCACTCGTCCGGCCGCTCGGTGTCGGCTCGGCGTGAGTTCCATGGGTGGAACTCCACGGTGGACATCTGGACCGCCCACACAACGCTGGCTAGCTCGGTGACGCACAGTTCGTACGCGTGCCGGCCGTAGCGCGGGAAATCCACCCGCACCGTCTCCAGCCAGGCGGGAGCGCCGTGCGGGACCCGTTTCTGGTGCACCTTCTCACCGGCTACGCCGGACGGGAAGCGGTGCATCATGCACGGTCGCTCACGCAGCGCGCGCACGATCCCATCGCCGACCGACATGTAGTAGTGAGCAAGATCGAGCTTGGTCTCGCCGCGCGCGGGGAAGTACACCCGGTCTGGATTGGAGATGCGCACCGTACGGTTCCCGACCTGAAGCTCCACGTCCGCGGCCATAGGCAGAACCTAACCCGAAGCTAGCTGCCTGGCGCCGCGCGAACGCCCAGTTGAGGCTAGGGGTGTTCACGGCGTCTTTGTACGGCAGAGTGTTGCGCCGGCCCGCGAAATACCGGCGAGCAACGACATCCTGGAGTACAAGGTGCGCGGCGGGGGAGTGGACGGCCCCGATGTCGCCGGGGTAAATACGTCGTCCATGTGTTCCTCCGGCCGCCCCGTCCTCGACCTGCTGGGTCGTTACCGTCCCCAGGGTGGGACCGAGCTTTCCGACGTGGCTCGGCTGCGCACCTTCGTGCAGACAGCCGATGACCCGTGGCTGCGCTCGGATGCCCTGCATGTCACGGCCTCCGCGTTGATCGTCCACCCGGGCAGCGGTCGCGTGCTGCTGCGCTGGCATCAGCGTCAGCGGGCGTGGCTGCAGGTCGGCGGGCACGCTGATCCGGGTGAGAGCGACCCGCTCGCCATCGCGTTGCGGGAAGCCCGCGAGGAGACCGGGCTGACCGACCTGGCGCCGTGGCCGGACACGGAGGTCAGGCATGTGGTGATCGTCGGCGTCCCCGCGGCCGGCGGCGAGCCCGCACACGAGCATGCCGACCTGCGGTTCACCCTGGCCACCCGAAGCCCGGACGCGGCGTCTGCTGAGAGTCCGGACGCGCCGCTGCGCTGGCTCGCGCCACGCGAGGCGCACGCGGTCACGTCGGAGGCCAATCTCCGCGAGACATTGCTGAGGGTGCAACGGCTGCTCGCGCGCTGAGCTGACGCAGGCGAGTCGTGGCGAGCCCGGGACCGGGCTCGCCACGGCATTAAGGGTCAGTTGGCGCGCAGCCAGCGGACGTGGAAGGAGTATCCGGTGGAGTCGATCGCGCCAGGCCAGGCGTTGGAGTATGCGCGGCATCCGGCGGGCCCGACGGCGCCGGGCACGACCCATTCGGCTTCCGGGTCGGTGTAGCCATAGTGGTTGTTCACAAATCCGGCCCAGTTATTTGTGTCACGGGAGCTCAGCCGCTGCGCACGGCGGGTGGAGGGCGGAGCCCGGCGAACAGATCATCCTCGGGCAGCGGCGCGCCGGTGGAGTCGGCGGCCCTGATGAAGCTCTCCCAGCCGAAGGCGGCCTCGGCGATTTCCTGGGGAATCTTGCTGAACCACGACTCGGCGACCTGGCTGGAGTGCGCGAGCAACGCGTCTCGCTTGCGGCTGAGCACTGGCCGGATATCGATCGTTGTCGTGATGAGCTTTTCTGCCTCGGCCATCTGCTGCCACATCTGCGCGTCGGCATTGCCGGTATCCGGCACCTCTACGCCGAGGTCGCGCAACGCCTGCCATGCCTTTCGCCAGTCGCTGCTGCGCATGGCCGTGAGGTAGAGCTTGGCTGGATACCCGTCGCGGCCACCGCTGCCGCGGCCGCTTCGCTCGCATGCACATGGTCAGGGTGTTGGTACGGGCCCTTGTCGTCGTGGGTGATCACGACGTGTGGCCGGTACTTGCCGATCAGGCCCGCGATTCGGTCGGCCACGCTGGCCGTCGGGATGTTGCAGAACGCATCGGGCCGGTCCTTGTAGTCCCAGTCCGGCATGCCTGAGTCGTGGTACCCGAGCAGCTCAAGGTCGCTGACTTCGAGGATCTTGCAGGCTTCGCGCAGCTCAGCCAGCCGCAGCTGGGCCACCTGCTGCTCATCATGACCGTCCTGGCCGGGCTTTGCGCCTCCGGGCGCGTCGCCGAACTCGCCGTTGGTGCAGGTCACGACCACGGTTCGGGCTCCCTGCTCGGAATAGGCGGCCAGCACGCCGCCGGTGCTCGACGCCTCGTCGTCCGGGTGCGCGTGTACCGCCATCAAGGTCAGGGTTTCTGCCATGCCCTAAGCCTGCCGGATGCGCCCGCGGCGCGCGCAGCCGGGCCATCCCCGGTACCGCCGCAAGCGCAGCGAGGCCAACCCGTGCTGGCGGCGTCGCGGGCAAGCCGTCTGGCTTGGCACCCGTCCAGATAGTCAGGCGCGCGCGCCGCTTCTACAGTGGCCATGGAAGTAGTCGCCTGCCGCGCCAGCACAGGGAGTGACTGGGATGATCGGCGAGACGCTGGGTGAGGGCCAGGAGGCCGTCGTCGGCCTCGACAACGGCGGGACGACCATCAATGCGACGGTGCTCGCCGCCGATGGGCGATTCCTTGTGGACCGTCTTGTCGAGACGCCAAGCGAAGTAACGCAAGGCCCGGACCGGGCTATCGAAGCGCTCGCCGAGTCGTTCGCGCACGTGCTTCGCCTGACCGGGACTCCGCGCGAATCGGTGCGGGCGGTGGGGCTGGACACCCCCGGTCCGGCCAGCGCAGACGGGGTCATCTCGTCGCGCGGCGCGGTGAACTTCGCCGATCCAGCGTGGCGCGGCTTCGACATTCGCAGCGCGCTGCAGGCGCGGCTTGGGCTGCCCGTGATCTACAACAATGACGCGAACGCCGCCTCGCTGTACGCCCACTACGTTCACTTCGGCGCCGACGCCTCGCGGCGCTCATCGGTTTCGCTGATCGTGGGGACGGGCCTTGGCAGCGGGGTGATCGAACGCGGGAGCGTGGTGCGTGGGGCCGCGGGGATGGCGGGTGAATTTGGGCACGTCCGTATCCCGGTCGACGGCCTGCTCGCCGCTGGGCAGCCGATGCCCACGTGCAACTGTGGGCTGCCTGGTGACGGCGAGAGCATCGCCTCCCTGATGGGCATTGAGAAGAACCTGCTGCCCTACTGGCTCACCCAGTTCCCCGACCACGAGCTGCACAAGGCAGATTCTGTACACCACGCGGCGAAGCTGGTGCGGGACTATGCCAGCGACGGAGATCCAATGGCCCTTGAGATCTTCAGGCAGCAGGCGATGGCGATTGGCAGGCTCTTCACGATCGCGGCGAACGTCACCGATCCGGACGTGTATTTCCTCGGCGGCGGCGTCGTGGAAAGTGCGCCCAGCTTTCGCGACTGGTTCCTCGACACGGTCCGTGAGCATACGGATCTGCGCGACGAGCAGTCCTCGGTCGTGACGTTCGCTTTGGTGCCAGACCTGGATATGGCAGGGGCTCGCGGCGCCGCCATCGCGGGCGGCGCGACGCTTCGATGGGCATCCCCCGAGCTTCGCGGGAAATGATCCGGCCCGCGCCGACGGTCAGACGAACCTCTGCATACGGCAATGGTCTCCGGGCATCTGGCCCCTGCCCGGATGCCCGGAGACCATCGACGGATCACCGGCTACATGGGCATCGGCGCCAGCTCGAAGATCTCGATGCTGAACCGGCCCTTGCCTTCTGACAGGAACGGGTGGCCGTCGACCAGGGCGCGCGCGGCGTCGAGGCTGTCGGCCTCCACGATCGTGTAGCCGTTCTGGTCGCTCGGCGCCGGGCTTGTGCCGTCGTCCGCGACCGCTGAGCGTGCGCCGAACGGTGCGCCCGCGTCGGTCAGCGACGGGCCGACGCGACCCATCCACTCGCCCCAGGCACGCATCTGCTCGGCGGATTGCTCCGGCGTCATCTCCTCCATCGCGGCGGCCGGACCCCGGTAGAGATAAAGGAACTTGCTCACGTACGGCTCCTCTCATGGCGTGGAGAGACCGGCCTGCTCGGGCAGATCCCCCCAAGGGCGCGCACCGCGCGCGCCCACCTAACCGACGAACGGCGCGGCAGACAATCGACAGCCGACCGACAGCCGACCGGCGCCAACCGGATGGACGGC
>WNGF01008928.1_pt1 | contig 14896 bp, 14 predicted proteins | sample 5400641 | NCBI WGS metagenome assembly WNGF01 (sample SAMN13153371, study PRJNA577476) | soil metagenome | isolation source: 80 cm soil or saprolite under grassland replicate 2 | place: USA:California | collected 2016-06-15
ACTGCCTCGCCAATCGCATCGCCGTGCTGTTCACGAGCCGCGGCCCCTTCCGCGAATACGACGTCCTCGCCCACGCGCTGCAGACCCTGGGCCGAGCCCGCTACGTGCCGCGCGAAGACGTCCTGGCCGGCCGCCTGGCCGACCACCTGGCCGCCCTGGCAAAGCAGACCAATCCGTGGGCCAACCTGCCGATGAACGGCGCCGAAGTCATCGCCGAGAATGTCTTCCACCGCATCGCGACGACCACGCGCGCGCAGCTACCGAAACCCGTCACCAGAGGAGCGCCGCAGGCGCGGTGAGGGCACGGACCTCCTCGCGGGTCGACCGGCGGGGTCCAGGGCGCGGGGAGCGCGCCGCAGCGCGCGACTTCCAAAGAAACTTGTTAGGGGCAGGGAGTGCGCGCGACTTCCAAAGCACCTTGTTACAAGCTCTAAGTGCTAAAGCGGTAACAGAATCGAGAACCTGGCACACTTAGTGCACGTCCGCGCACGAATTCCGGCGTTGGCCGAGCCGCTCCGGTCGACCGATGATCGCCACTCGCCCTGCCGACCTGTCCGATCACCAGGCGGCTGACGGAGCTGACCCGAGCGCGCCCCTGACCACTCGCCCAGCACTCGTCACCGCCTTGAGCCATGCCACGCGCCTGGCCCTGCTGGCTTGCGCCGGCCTGCTGATCCAGATCGCCTGGGTCGCGGTCTGGACGCTGAGCTACCGGCTGACGCACGGCGACGGCTTCTCGTATCAGTTCCTGGTCGCCCAAACACCGGTCTGGGAGAAGCTGCAGGAGACCCTGGTGCTGGCCAACACGCTCGCGCCCGGTGTCGAGCCGCCGATCTCGATCGACATCCTGGCGTACGCGTTGATGCTGGCGTTCGTCGTGGCCGGCATTGGCTACCTCGGCGGTGTGCTGCTCATCGACCTCGGCGTTGCGGCGATCAGAGGTGCGCTGGTGGTCGTGATCGCCTGGGAGCTGATCTTCCAGGTGACCCTGTTCCTACTGCCCGGCCTGTACACGACCGACATCTTCTCGTACGTGATGTACGGGCAGATCTCGGCGATCTACAACCTCAATCCGTACATCTACCCGCCCAACTACTTCCCGGGCAACGAGCTGCTGAACTGGATCCACCCCATATGGCACGACCAGCCAAGCGTGTACGGCCCGGTGTGGACCGACCTGGCATGGGTCTTCGCCAAGCTCATCCAGCCGCTGGAGCTGTACCAGCAAGTCCTCGCCTACAAGGTCGTGATGAACGTTGTGCAGCTCCTCAACCTGGGGCTGGTGTGGTGGCTGCTCGGTCGACTGATGACCTCGAAGAAGGCGCGGCTCGTGGCGTTCACGGTCTTCGCCTGGAATCCGTTGATGCTCTTCGATGGCCCAGGCAACGCCCACAACGACGTCCTGATGGTCACGCTGCTGCTGCTGGGCGTCATCCCGCTCGTGCTCAGCACGCGCAATCGCAACTGGCTCCTCGGCACCTTCATGGTTGGCATGAGCGCCCTGATCAAATACACGACCGGGATCGTCGGCCTCTTCTACATCGTGCCCTGGGCAGCGACCATCCGCGGCTGGCCAGCCCGCATCGCCTGGCTCGGCGCCGCCGGCACGCTGGTGATTGGCACCACGCTCGTCCTGTTCTGGCCCTGGCTCGAGTTCCCGCGCGCCTTCGAGCCGATCCTCACCGCCGCCAACGGCAAGGTCTGGCAGTACAGCAACTCGGCGCCCGACATCATCGCGCTGCACATCGATAACCAGGTCTTGCACGAGCCAAGCACCGACGTCGACGCCGAAAACCACTTCTACCTGTACCGCGACCTGTACTCGACAGACACCACCGACAGCACGCGGCAGAACATGAAGAACATCACCCGCGGCATCTTCGGCCTCTTCCTGCTGTGGGAGTGCTGGGGCCTGTGGCGGATCGCCGGCCGGCGCCCCGATAAGGTCGTCGATGCGGTTCTGTCCAGCTCGGTCCGCGCGTTCGTGGTGCTGATCGTGCTAGTCCTGCCGTGGGTGCTCGACTGGTACTGGATGTGGCCGCTGGCCCTGGCCACGCTGCTCGGCTGGCAGCGCATGCTGACCAGGGTGGTGGTGGCGTACACGCTGACCTGCCTGCCGATCTTCTACCTGCACCACTACTGGAGCTGGAACACTCCCAGCAGCCTGATCTTCCTGTACGTGGTCCCACCCCTGGCACTGCCCGTCATCGGCTGGCTGTACCAGCGCCTGGCTGGCGAGCGCGATCGACCGGAGCCGGTTGGCGCGATGCTTGCCGCACCCAGCGTGAGCGCGGAATGACGTCGCAGCCTCAGGAATCGCAGCTCGAGACCTACGCGGCTGATCTCAGTCGTACCTACAGCGAGCTGCGCCGCCACCTGCATCACATGACGGTGCTGCACGAGGTGAACACCCGCATCGCCTCGGCCCTCGACCCCGACGAAGTTCTGGCTAGCATGCTCGACTCGCTCGGCCAATTGCTGACGTACGAGTCAGCCGTGGTCTATCTGGTGGACCTCGACGTCGCCGTACCCGCCGAGGGGCCCCATACGGTGATCCCCGCCAGCACACCACCGCGCATGCTCGCTGGCCGCTCGTTCGAAGCCGGGCCGCTGCACGCGGTCCAGGGCAGCATCGCCGACGAGGGCAGCACCGTGGTCGAGGCGATGCGCACGCAGCAGACCGTCGGTCGGGCGATGGAGGCGGGCGTGCTGGAGCTGGTGGTGCCGCTGCGCGCGGGCGGTCGGTCGCTGGGTGCGCTCGACCTTCGGCTGGCCGAGGCGCTGCCCGAAGAAGACGTGAAGGTGATCGAACTGCTCGTCGCCGCCGCATCGGTCGCACTCCAGAACGCACACCTCTACCAGGAGACCCAACGACTGGCCACGACCGACCCGTTGACCGGGCTGAGCAACTACCGCCAGTTCCATGATCTGCTGAACCTGGAGGTGCAGCGCGCGCGGCGCATGGAATATCCCGTGGGTCTGGTGATCATGGACATGGACCACTTCAAGCTGGTCAATGATCATCACGGCCATCCGGTCGGAGATCAGGCGTTGCGGCAGGTCGCCGATCGGCTGCGCCACCGATTGCGCCGCACGGATGTCATCGCGCGACTCGGCGGCGAAGAATTCGGCGCGATCTTGCCAGGTGCATCGCTGGACGAGGTCGCCATCGTGGCCGAGAAGATCCGTAGCGCCGTCGCGGCGCTGCCGCCGCTGCAAGGTGGTATGAGCTCTGCAGCTACCCCAATCACGCTGAGTGTTGGTGGTACGTCGTTATCCGCGGATGTCGTGGACGCCCAGCTTCTGGTGAGCTGCGCCGACCAGGCTCTGTATCAGGCCAAACGCAACGGACGCAACCAGGTCCACATATGGACGGGTCCGCCGGGCAGCCACGCAGAGCCGGCTGGTACAAGCACACCCCATCGAGGGGGGACTGGTTGACCAATGGTCGCGTCTAAACGTTGCGTCCTGCTTGCGGACGACGATCCGGGCCTCAGACGGCTGATCGGTACCACGCTGGGCACCGAGGACTTCGATCTGCTGCATGCCACCGATGGTCAGGAGGCCCTCGACATGGCCCGCGAGCGACGACCCGAGCTAGTCCTGCTCGATGTCAACATGCCCAAGCTCGATGGGTTCGAGGTGTGTCGCAATCTCAAGAACGAGCCTGACACCGCGAGCATCAAGGTGGTGATGCTCACCGCGCGCGGCGCCGACGTCGATCGCGCCCGCGGCCGTGATGCTGGCGCCGACGACTACTTCATCAAGCCGTTCAGCCCGGTCCAGCTGCTCAACAAGGTGTACTCCCTCCTGGAGTGACCCTGCAGCTCTTCCTCCAGCCGGGTTGGCTCGCGCTGCTGCTGGGCTGGAGTTTCATGGTGCTCTCGGCCGCCCAACTCACCATCCGCCTGATCATGGCGTTCTCGGTGCGCTTGACCCTGCTTGGCGCAGTGGTGCTGACCGTGCTCGCACTGCCGATCGCCGTCGTCTACGACCTGTGCACTGGCCCACAACCCTCGCCCGCAATGCGCCTGAGCCTCGTGCCCGTCCCGATGCTGTTCATGGCGCTGGCCGGCTTCGCCGTGTCACGCTGGGTGCTGCGGATTCGCCGTGTGCGCGGCCAGTTGATCGCCAGCGTGATGGTCGGCCTGCTAGACCCACACCTGTTTGCCCTACTCTCATCCTGAGCGGAGCGTGCAGCCGCAGGCATGACAAGCTTCGTATCGTTGATTCTTCGCGCTCAGGATGACACTTTGTTGAATCCGTTCGACTTCGCTCACGGTTGCTGATGAAGGTGGTCTTTCTCGGCACGTCGACCTCGTACGGCGTGCCGGTGATCGGCTGCCGCTGCGTCACCTGCACCAGCACTGACCCGCGCAACAAGCGCACCCGCGCCTCAGCGTGGGTCCAGAGCGACGAAGGCGCGCACCTGCTCATCGACAGCGGGCCGGAGATGCGGCTGCAGCTGCTGCGCGAGGGCATCACCCAGGTTGACGCGGTCCTCTACACCCACCTGCACGCGGACCACACCGCCGGCATCGACGACCTCAAGGCCTTCAACGCGCGGCTGGGTGGCATCCTGCCGTGCTTCGGAGATGCCGACACCGGCGCCTCGTTGCGGCAGCGCTTCGCCTACGCGTTCGCGGGCACGCCGTGGGTCGGGCTGATCCCGCACATAAGCTATACGGCTGTCGATGCCGCGCCGTTCTTCGTGGGCAAGACGTGCGTGCAGCCGATCCCGATGCGCCACGGCAACATCCGCTCGACTGGCTACCGTATCGGCAGCTTCGCCTACCTCACGGACACCAGCGGCATTCCGTCATCGTCGCGCGCGCTGTTGCACGATCTCTCCGCGCTGGTCATCGACGCCCTGCGCTGGGAGCCGCACCCGACCCACTTCAGCGTCTCCGAAGCGTTGGCGCTGGTCGAAGAGCTGCAGCCCCAGCACGCATACCTGACCCACGTCAGCCACACCCTGGAGCACGAAACCACCAACCAGAAGATCGGCCCGCAAGTCGAAGTGGCCTACGACGGCCTGACGCTCGAGCTCTAGCTGGCCAGCGCGGCGACGATCGCCTCGGCGGTCGGGCGATCGAAGGAGATCACAGCCAGCACGTTCTTGCCGTCGCGCCGCAGCTCCGTGGCATTGGTGGTCGCCGTCAACGCCTGCCGCGTTGCCGAGCTCTCGTCCTGCCGAGCGCCCGAGAAGCGGTTCCGCAGCGCCAGCCCGAACGTATCGAAGAAGTTCCGCGCGTCGTTCTCACTGTCCCAAACCGTTCGAATCACGACGGCCTGCTTGCCGTCCTTCTCCAGCAGCAGCCAGCGATCGCCGCCCCAGCCCGCGGAGCCGCGCGTAGCCCGCGTGGCATCCGTCAGCTGCTCCAAGATCAGCCGGATATCGAGCTCGCCCAGCACGTTCGAGTTGATCTTCCGCCACCCCTCACCCAGAGCCGGCAGCAAGTCAGGCAAAGTAACGTCGACCGGCTTCTCGCGCGAAGAAAACTTCGCAGGGTGCAGGATCTGCTCGGTGGAGTCCGGCGGGTTGCGGAACACCTCGTCGACGCCCTGGTAGCCGCCGCTGGCCTGATACAGCCGCCGGACGAAACTGAAGCCGTCGCCGTACGGGAACAGCAGTTGATCACGAATGAAGAGCGGCGCGGACAGCAGCTTCGAGTCGCCACCGCCCTGGCCGAGCTGCGCCAGCTCCTCGGGCGTCAGGTTTTCCTGCGCCCACAGCCGCTGGATGAGTACCGCGTCGCCCTCGATCAGCGCCTGCAGCGCCAGTGACTTGTCATCATTAGCCGGATGTTTAGGGGCAATCTTGTTCAGATCGTAGTACTGATCCTGCAATGCGTGGGTATATTCGTGCGCGAAAGTATCTTTCTCGTCCGGACCAAACTGCGCTTTATCCCCAACGAGATACATGGCCTTTTCGTCTTCGTTATAGACGCCGATCACCTGTTCCTGCAGCAGCTCGAGCAGTAACTGCACCACACTTTCGTTCTGATTGAGCAGTCCGAGCGTCGTAAGCAGCTTTTGATCCGACTCTCGCTCGTTGGGCAGATAATCGCGTTCGAAGTTGTTCAAGAAGTACTGCCGCAACGCTGCCTCGTCGAGGAATCGCAGCGGCACATCGGCGTTCGGCTGCAGGCCTCGGTAGCGCACCACCTGAGCCTGGATCCGCTGCAGCAGTGCCCGATCGGGCCCAGCGGCTACGGTCGGACGAGGTGCCGCCGCGGGCGCCGCCGCTCCCGGCACGGGCGACGGCGCGGGCTGCGCGCGTAACTGCTCGATCTGCGATTGCAGCGCCCCGCGCGTGGCCTCAGCCGCGACCGCCCGCGCTCGCAGGCGGTCCGAATCGGTCTGGTCGCTCAGCATCTGCCGCGTGAGCAACGCGTTGCCGCCCGCTGATGCCAGCAGCAGGCCGATCAGGACGACGATGATGGCCGTGCGCCACACGTTGGCCGCGAGGATAGCATTGATCCTCCCGCATCATGCATCCAAACCGATCGGCTGAAATCGCCGCCACCGTCGCCGACCCGGCGCCGGTCCTGCAGCTAATCGTGGTCTCGGCGGTGGAGATTTTGCAGGGCAGCGCGGGCGTAATCGCGCTGCTCGAGGGCGATCGACTGATCCCACGCGCCAGCTACGGCCTGCCCGCGGGGGCCGTCGCGAGCTTGCATCCGCGTCTGGACCGCGCCATCCTGAATGTGCTCGGCCAGCTCGGTGAGCAAGTGAGCGTGCTCTACGTGCCGACGTCGTTCGGCGATTGGGCGCGCCGTTATCACGTGCTGGCGCTGGCGATGCAGCACGAAGAGCAGCTGATCGGCGTCATCTACGTCTTCCGCCACTCCGACGCGGGCGGGTTCTCCGACCGCGACCTGCACGTGCTGGACGTCTTCGCTCGCCAGGCCGCGGGAGCGCTGCAGCAGGGACGCGCGACCGCCGACATGCTCGCCGAGAAGACCCGCCTCGAGGACATGCAGAACACGTTCGTGTCGATCGTGTCGCACGAGCTGCAGACGCCGGTCGCAATCATCAAGAGCTACGCGGCGACACTCGCCCGCGAGGACGCATCGTGGCCGATAGAGACCATTCAAAGGGTCTCGCGCAACATCGAGGAAGAGTGCGACCGACTGCATCGGCTAATCAGCGACCTGCTGGACCTGACGCGGATCCAGGCGGGCCGCGTCGCGATGCGCGTCGGGAGCGTCGACGTCGCGCAGCTCGCTTCTGAGGTCGTCGATCAGCTGGCGCCGCGCGCGCCGCGCCACAGCCTGCGGGCGTCGTTCGCGCCGACCTTTCCGCTGATCCGAGGCGACGCCGATCAGCTGCGCCGCGCGCTGTTCAACCTGATTCAGAACGCGGTGAAGTACAGCCCCGACGGCGGCGAGGTCCTCGTCGCGGGCGAAGTCCGCTCGCTCGATGGCCAGCCGTGGGCCGTGGTGCGCGTGATCGACCACGGCATCGGCATCCCAGCGGGCGAGCAGGAACGGATCTTCGAACGCTTCCACCGCAGCGATACCCGGTTATCGCGCAGCACCGCGGGCGTAGGCCTGGGGCTGTACATCACGCGCAGCATCGTCGAAGGCCACGGCGGCCGCATCTGGGCCGACAGCGCCGGCCAGGGCCGCGGCAGCGTCTTCACCATCACGCTGCCGCTATACAACGAGTAGCGCTCAACTCCCCTCTCCCTCTGGGAGAGGGCTGGGGTGAGGGCTAGGTCTCGGCTGAGATGCCGCCCTCACCCTCCCCCTACCCTCAGATCGATGGGAAGGCGTTCTGCACCAGCTGAATGAACTGCGCGGGGAACCAATGCCCGGCGAGCGGAGCATTCGGCAACGCATTTGTGAGCGCGCCCTTCAACGCCGGAGCGCTGAACGTGGGATCGCACATGCGGTCGAAGCCCTTGCCCTCGTTGTTATCCACCTGCTGGCTGGCGCCGTCGGACTCGCCTGGCGGCTTGACCCACACGAACGCGTCCATGTGCGCGAAACCCGTTGGCGTCGCGGCCGGCCGCTCGCCGATCCCCGCGCCATTCTGGTTACACCACGCGCCGCGATGCCGCCGCCGGTCGACCCGAGAGGCATTGATAAACGTGTTGAGGTCGGTGGAGGTGCTGGCCGCGGTCGGCCGTACCCCGCCCGCCGGCGGATTCGTCGACGTCACCGGGCAGTTCGCCGCCACGGTGCAGCCCCAGCCGTTGCGTGAGATGTCCATCAGCATCCCCAGCGTGGTGGGGAACCGCCGATGGCGCCCCCTGGCACGACGACACCTCGCTCCCTACCGTTACCCCCACAGTTGGCGCTGTCAATAGCAAGTTCGCGTGCCGGCCTGGGAGCGATCCCACCGAACCCTTGGTCGCCCGCCCGTGTCCCGCCCTCGCCCGCGCGCCTTGTCCCGCTCGGCCCTGGGCTCGGCCCGTCCTTGTGCCGCTCGGCCCCGTCCTTCTCCCCGTCCTGCCCTGCTGGTGCTGGCCTCGCGGGGCGTGACCTATGATCTTGCCAGCCCCCATGACTGATCTCGCGCCTCGGCCAGTCAGCGCGGCTGCCACCAGCACCACACCGGGTGTCGTCACCTGCGCCGCCTACGCCCGCGGCCGCCGCATCGCCGACGTCCCCCTCGACGACATCGATCGCGTCCTGCGCAGCCAGGACGACGCGTTCATCTGGATTGGGCTATACGAGCCGGGCCAGGAGCTGCTCCGCAAAGTCCAGCGCGAGTTCGGCCTACACGACCTCGCCATCGAGGACGCCCACCGCGCGCACCAACGGCCCAAGCTCGAGCAATACGAGGAGTCGCTGTTCGTGGTCCTGCGCACGACGCAGCTGACCCACGTCGACGGCACGCTCGGCCTCGAGTTCGGCGAGACCCACGTGTTTGTCGGCGAACGTTACCTGGTGACTGTGCGGCACGGCTCACAGCGCTCGTATGCCGAGCTGCGGGCGCGGTGCGAAGCCACGCCGTCGCTGCTGGCCAAGGGGCCGGGGTTCGTCCTGTACGCGCTGATGGACTTCCTGGTCGACCAGTACTTTCCGATTGTCGCGGCGCTGGAGGAGGAGGTCGCCGGTCTCGAAGAGCAGCTGCTGGGTGACTCCGCGGAGCGCGTGAGCCGCGCCACGCTGACGCGCATCTACCAGCTCAAGCGCGACCTACTGCGGGTGAAGCGCGCCGTCGCCCCGCTCATCGAGGTCTGTAATCGGCTGATGCGTTTCGACGTGGACCTGGTGCCCGAGGGCACGCGGCCGTACTTCCGCGACGTGCTGGACCACGTGATCCGCATCAACGAGATGGTGGACAACCTGCGCGAGCTGCTCACCACCGCGTTCGAAGTCAACCTGTCGCTGATCTCGGTCGAAGAAAACCAGGAGATGAAGCGGCTGGCCGAGTGGTCAGTCGAGCAGAACCGCGATATGCGCCGCCTGGCCGCCTGGGCGGCGATCATCGCCGTGCCGACCATGATCGCCGGCATCTACGGCATGAACTTCCTGGAGATGCCCGAGCTGCACTGGACCCTGGGCTACCCCTTCGCGCTGTTAGTGATGGTGTTCGCCTGCGGCGGCCTCTTCCTAGGCTTCAAACGCACCGGCTGGCTCTAAGCACTCTGTGCTCTAAGAAAATTGCGTGTGAGCGTTCCCGCGCTCGCTTCGGTCCGCTCGGGCGCCGCTGGTCGCGTCGCCCGGACGCCCTTCGGGCTGCTCCCTACGCTCCCGCTCGGCACACCCTTCAGAACCGCGCAGCGGTGCCGCTGGGCAGGAGGGCATCCAGGGTCGGACTGTAAGCGTGATGCTCCGCTGGCAGGCACTGCGTGTCCCCTCTCCCTCTGGGAGAGGGCTAGGGTGAGGGCGAGCTAAAGGCAATCTCCGCTGGCAGACACTGCGTGTCCCCTCTCCCTCTGGGTGAGGGCGAGCAAAAGGCGATCTCCGCTGGCAGACACTGCTTGTCCCCTCTCCCTCTGGGAGAGGGCTAGGGTGAGGGCGAGCTAAAGGCGATAACCGGCTGCTGCTCGCCACGAGCATCCAAGCCGCGCGCAATAGCAACAGCCGCCCCACCACGGAGCAAGTTCCCTGGCTTCCCTCCTGCCCCGCGGCATGGACACGCGGCCACGAAGGGTATGCCGAGCGGGAGCGCAGGGAGCAGCCCGAAGGGCGTCCGGGCGACGCGACCAGCGGCGCCCGAGCGGACTGGAGCGAGCGCGGCACGGCCCTAACGCAAATTTTCCAAACATGAACAGCGCGGACCGAAGCGAGCGCGGGAACGCTGAGACGCAAATTTTCCCAAAAGAACTGCGCGGGGAGCTACCAGAGAGCCTGACTAGCGAGCCGGGCGCCCTCGACGAGCGCTTCGAGCTTCGCCCATGCGAGTTGGGGATGGATGCGCCCGCCCATGCCGCAGTCCGTCCCCGCGATCACGTTCTCGCGGCCCACCAGCCGGCCGTAGCGCTGAATCCGCTCCGACACCAGCTCGGGGTGCTCGATCAGGTTGGTCGAGTGGGTGACCACACCGGGGATCAGGATCTTCCCAGCCGGCAACGCCACGCGCTCCCACACGTGGTACTCGTGCTCGTGCCGCACGTTCGCGGCCTCCACCAGGTAGGCCCCCGCCCGCACGGACAGCAGCACCTCCACGAAATCGGCCAGCGGCAGATCGTACAGGTGCGGTCCGTGCCAACTGCCCCAGCAGATGTGGTACCTGACCTGCTCCTCAGGGATCCCCGACAGCGCGTGGTTCAGCACCTCGGCGCGCTCCATACACCGCCGTTTGAACGCGTCGATGCCAATCCCGATGCCCATGCGGTCCCACAACGCGACGGTCCACGCATCGTCGATCTGCACCAGCAGCCCGGCGCGCGCGATGATCTCGTACTCCTCCTTCATCGCATCGGCCAGCGCGTACAGGAAGGCCGACTCGCTGGGGTAGTACTCGTTCGAGCGATACGGCTCGAGACTGGCCGGCGCTGTTACGGGCAGAAACCCCTCCACCGCCGACACCTCGTCCAGCGCCGCCTTGAAGTTGTCGACGTCGCGCTGCATCTGCCGCTGCCCGACGTACCGGATCGGCTCGGTGGCGACCCAGCGCGTCGACCAGTTGCTCACGTTCACCGACGTCCACGAGGAGTGGAACAGCGTGCCAGTCCGCGTGGCCTCTTCGTAGAACTCGGCGAAGGTCTCGCGATCCTTGCCGCGCGCGATCACCGCCTCGCCAGCCGGCACCTGCCGTGCCTCGAACCCACCCAGCCGCGCGGCCGCGTACGCCAGCCAGTTGCCCTTGCTCAGCTCGCCGTCGTTGATGACGTCGACGCCGATGTCGGCCTGCTTCTTCACCACGTCGGCTACCGCGGGCTCGAGTGCATCCTCGGTCAGGTCGGGCGGCACCGGCAGACTGCCGACGTGCGTGGTGAGGATCCGCTCCGTGCTGCGCTTCATGGCTCGACGGGGATCCCGGCGGCCTGCCAGCCCGCGCGCATCCACGCATAGGTGCGCGCGGCCTCGCGCAAGCCGTCGTAGCCGGGGCGAGCCTGACACTGCACGCTGGCTTCGAACGACAGCGGCTCAGTCCAGCCCGCCGCGCGCATCAGCTCGAGATAACCGGCCACGTCGAACGTGCCCTCGCCGCCCAGCAGGAACTGGTACTGCCGCCCCTCGCTGATCTTTGAACTCCGCCGCGGCGGCGAGCGGCACCAGCCGCGGCACCGCCTCGCTGGCCGGGACGCACTGCACTTCGAAGTGGCTGACGTCGAAGTCCAGCCGCAGATACGGACTGGCAACGGTCCTCACGAGCCATTCCGAGCGTTCGATGGTGTCGACGGGTGCGCCCACGTGCGGCTCGAGGCACACCACGACGCCCCGCGAGCGGGCGTACTCCACCACCTCGCCCAGCCTATCGAGCAGCATCTGTTGTCTCGCTTCGAGATCGCCCGAGTGGCCGCCCGTGCCTGTGTTCAACGTGGGCGTTGGCTGACCGTCGAGCGCCAACTCGACACACAGGTCGATCGAAGCGCGCAGCCGCGCCAGGGCCTCGGCATTCCGCTCGGGATCGTCGTGGAGCAGCGACTGGTTCCCGATCACCGACGGCAGCACCAGACCGCGCTCTTGAAATCCGCGTTTGATCCGCTTCCGATCGTCTGCTGACAGGCCCCTGAGGTCCGTGGCGTTGGCGACCCACTCGCCGCCGATCGTGTACCCGGGCACGACTGACAGCGCGATCGCCGTGTACCCGATATCCGCCAGCCCGCCGAGAAAATCCTGGTACGGCACCCTGGCCAGGCTCCAGGTGTTGTAGCCGATGCGCACGCGGTGTCCAGAATACCCACTCGTGCGCCCGGCGGCGCCCTTCGTACCCGCTTCGCGCGGCTCACGCCGCACTTCGTACCCGCTTCGTGCGGCTCACGCCGCACTTCGGGAGCACTAGGGAGCACTCGGGAGCACCAGTACACTCGGCCCGAGAGGTGCCATGGACCTGTTCGACCTGCACGGCAAGGTAGCCATCGTGACCGGCGGCAACGGCGGCATTGGTCTGGGAATCGCGCGCGGGCTGATGCAGGCCGGCGCCAGCGTGGCAATCGCCGGCCGCAACGAGGAGAAGACTTCAACCGCCCAGGCTGAGCTCGGCTCGAACAGCCTCGGGCTACGGTGCGATGTCACGGACGCGGCCGATGTGCAGCGGATGGTCAAGCAGACCGTCGAGCGGTTCGGCGGCCTCGACATCATGGTCGCCAACGCCGGCATGAACATCCGCAAGTTGCCCGAGGGCTATGCGCTCGAGGAGTGGCAACAGATCGTCGAGACCAACCTGACCAGCGTGTTCACGTGCAGCCAGGCGGCGTTTCCAGAGCTACAGCGGCGTGGCGGCGGCAAGATCGTGACGATCGGCTCGATGGCCAGCATCTTCGGCTTCGACTACGCCGCGATCTACGCCGCGACCAAGGGCGGTGTGGTGCAACTGACCCGCAGCCTCGCTTCGGCATGGGCAAAGGACAACATCCAGGTCAACTGCATCCTGCCGGGCTGGATCGATACCGATCTGACGCGCCGCGCGCGACAAAACCTCACGGGCCTCCACGACCGCGTGGTCGACCGCACCCCCGCTCGGCGCTGGGGTATGCCCGCCGACCTCGCGGGCGCCGCGGTGTTCCTGTGCAGCACGGCCAGCGACTTCGTGACCGGTATTTCGTTGCCGGTCGATGGCGGCTTCTCTAGCTCAATGTTCTAAGAGCGGCTCGAGCTTCACCCTAGGCGGTGGCGCCGACTTCGAGTGGGCTGAACGTGCCGTACTGGCGCGAGTAGTACAGGAGAGGCTGGCCGTCGTAGGTGCGCGCTTCCTCGACCAGACCGACCACGATGGCGTGGTCGCCGCTGATGAAGATCTGGTTGGTCAAACACTCGATGTGCGCGAGGGCGTCGGGGATGAGCGGTACGTGCAGCGCGCTGCCCTCTTCGAACGTGCTTTTGCCAGTCTTGTCGGCGCCTTTGGTGGCGAAGAGCGTGGCGATCTCGTCCTGGCCGGTCTTCAGCAAGCTCACCCCGAAGGCGTGGCTCGAGACCATCGAGCTGTAGCTGTCGGCGCTGTGCTGAATGGCAAACATGACCAGCGGCGGGTCGAAGGACAGCGTGACAAACGACGACACGGTCAACCCGACGATCTTGTCGCTGGTGCGGTCGTACGCCGCTACGACCGTCACGGGCCCCGCCGCGGAGCGGCCCAGTTGCTTGTAGACCTCGCCAGAGATCGGCATCGCTCCTGACAATACACCCTTGGGGGGCACCCGATCCGCCGCGCACGCCGCCACCGCGAAACCAACCACCTCATCCCGCCCGCGGCCCCCCGCCGCCGCCCTCAGCATACGCACGGAGCGTCACGCGAACCGTCACAGCGAGTCGCTGAAGCGTCACGCGAACCGTCAGGTGTGTGTCACAGAATGCGCGCCCTCATGGCGCGGTGGTCCCGCCAACACACGCGACCCACCCGAACGGGCAATTCTCTTGACGCGCCGTGGGGCTTCATACTGGCGCGCGAACCCATGTCTCTCTATGTACTGCTGAAGTATCTGCACGTGGTCCTGGCCATCATCGCTATCGGCTTCAACGCTTCGTACGGCATCTGGCTGACACGCGTGCGCCGAGAACCCGAGCATGCGCTGCACGTGCTGCGCGGGATCAAGGTCCTCGATGACCGCTTTGCCAACCCCGCTTATGGCCTGCTGCTGGTCACGGGCGTCATCCTGGTGCTGCTTAGCGGCATCCCGTTCAGCACCTTCTGGATCGCGTTGGCGATCGGGCTGTACGTCGTGCTCCTGGTGGTGGCAGCGGCGTTCTACTCACCCACGCTCAAGAAGCAGATCGCCGTCCTCCAATCGGCCGGCGTTGGCTCGGACGAGTACGCGCGACTGAGTCGCAGGGGCACCTTCCTGGGCATCCTGCTAGCCGTGATCGTGCTGGTGATCGAGTTCGTGATGGTGGTCAAGCCCACCCTGTAGGGCGGCCGTGGAGAACCCACTCGATCTGGCGACGGCGCACCAGGCGTGGGATGAGCGGTGGCAGCGCACCGAGGTTCGCGGCGAGTGGTCTTCGCCCGAGCCGCTGGTGGAAGCGCTGGTGCCACGCATACGCGAGCGCGATCTGGCGCGCGTGCTCGACGTTGGCTGCGGCATCGGCCGCCACGCGATGTTTCTGGCCGCGCAAGGCTTCGAAGTCGTCGGCATCGACGCTAGTGCCGCTGCGCTGGACGAAGCCCGCTCGCGCGCCCACGCGGCGGGGCTGACCATTGAGTACCGCGCGGCTCCTTTTTACGAGCTGCCGTTTCCCGACCACGCGTTCGGCGCGGTCGTGGCGTGGAACGTGATCTACCACGGCGACGGCAGCATCGCCCAGCGCGCGATCGACGAGATCCACCGCGT
>WNGF01006213.1_pt1 | contig 14893 bp, 13 predicted proteins | sample 5400641 | NCBI WGS metagenome assembly WNGF01 (sample SAMN13153371, study PRJNA577476) | soil metagenome | isolation source: 80 cm soil or saprolite under grassland replicate 2 | place: USA:California | collected 2016-06-15
TCTCCGCGTCGTCGGAGGAGACGTCGTCGTCGATGCTGGAGATGGTCGCCTCGATGGAGGAGGTCAGCCGCCACGCCGACTCGCTCTTCGCCTCGGTCGAGGAGACGGCGTCGGCGACGCACCAGATGGTCGCGTCGATCAACGAGGTCGACCAGAACGTCGTCTACCTCACGAACTTCGTGACCGACACCTCGGCGTCGATGGTGGAGATGAGCGCGTCGATCGCCGAGGTCGAGGCGAACGCGGCGAAGTCGTACGACGTGGCCCTCTCCGTGGCCGACGCCGCCGAGTCGGGGATGAAGGCGGTGCGCGAGACCATCGAGGGGATGGAGCAGATCCGCCAGGCCGTCACGCAGTCGAACTCCGTGATCGCGCGCCTCGGCGACCGCTCCGTGGCCATCGGCAAGATCCTCAACGTGATCGACGACGTGGCCGAGCAGACGAACCTCCTGGCGCTGAACGCCGCCATCCTCGCCGCGCAGGCGGGCGAATACGGCAAGGGCTTCTCCGTCGTGGCGGCGGAGATCCGCGAGCTGTCGGAGCGGACGGCGTCGTCGACGCGCGAGATCGGCTCGCTCATCCGCTCCGTGCAGGACGAGGTGCAGAACGCGCTGCAGTCGATGACCGCGGGAACGAGGCTGGTCGAGAAGGGCGTGGAGCTGTCGCACGAGGCAGGGAAGGCGCTGAACAACATCCTCGACTCGGCGTCGAAGGCGTCGGCGATGGGGAAGGAGATCGCCGCGGCGACGCGCGAGCAGGCCCAGGGGAGCGAGACGGTGACGCGCTCCGTGGAGCGGCTGCAGGAGATGGTCAAGGGGATCAACTCCGCCACGACGCAGCAGGCCCAGGGCTCCGATCACATCCTGAAAGCGGTCGAGTCGATGCGCGAGGTGACGAAGTACGTGCGTCAGGCCATGATCGAGCAGCGCTCCGGCTCGGCCATGATCTCCGCGGCCGCGGAGCGGATGATCGACATGATCCACGAGATCTTCCAGGTCGCCGCCGGGCAGGCCACGGAGAGCGAGAAGATCGTGGCCACGATGGAACAGGTGCGCCACATCGCCGAGTCGAACCGCGGCTCGGCGAACGAGATGCGCGACGCCATCGCGCTGCTCTCGGACGCGCTGCGCAGCGTGGACGAGGAGATTCGGCGGTTCCGAGTACGGGCGTGAGCGACGAAAAGGAGCTCCGCCTCATCACCTTCCGCGTCGGGCCGGAGACGTTCGTGCTCGACATCATGGCGGTGCGGCAGATCATCCCCTACAGCGGCTCGACCTCGGTGCCGACCGCGCCGGCGTTCGTCGAAGGGATCATCGTGCTGCGCAACGAGGTCATCCCGATCATCGACCTTCGGGACCGGCTCTACCCCCGCCTGGCCGGCCGCGCCGAGCAGCCGCTGGTGCTGATCACACACACGAGCGCCGGCGTGATCGGGCTGAAGGTCGACGAGGTGCGGCGCATCGTGAACGTGACGTCGGACAAGCTCCTCCCGCCGCCGCCGCTCGTGCGAGGCATTCGCGGCGAGCTGTTGATCGCGGTGATCCCGATCGGCGAGGAGATCTTTCTCTTGATCGACATCGAGAACGTCCTTACCGCGGGTGAAAAAGATGAGCTGCGCGCCGTGGATTTGACGCAGATCGCGTAAAGTTTGGAGTGCGGCGGCCATGCCGCCGCTGTCAAAGCGCCGGGCATGGCCGGCGCACTCCACATGCCTTATTCTTCCGACGTGTTTTCGCGGTCGCGCCTGTTGCAACTGACCGAAGCGATGGCCGGGCGGCTCATCGTCGTCTACGGCGACATCGTGGCCGACCGCTTCGTCTACGGCACGCCGAAGCGGATCTCCCGCGAGGCCCCGGTGCTGATCCTCCGCCAGTACCGCGACGACATCCTCCTCGGCGGCGCCGGCAACGCCATCAACAACATCCTCGCCCTAGGCGGCGTGCCGCTGCCGGTGTCGGTCGTCGGCGACGACGCGGCGGGGCGGGAGCTCCTGTCGCAGTTGACCTCCGAGGGGATCGACTGCAGCGGCGTCCTGCAGGTCGGCCGCTACCACACCCCGACGAAGGTGCGCATCCTCGGCGGCTTCCCGCACGCGGCGCGGCAGCAGATCGTCCGCTACGACATCGAGGATCGCTTCGACATCGCCGCGCACGAGGCCGAGCAGTTCGCGAACATGCTGCGCGCGCAGATCGGCATCGCCCACGCCGGCATGATCAGCGACTACGGCTACGGCGTCGTCACGTCGCACGTGGCCTCGAGCCTGACGAAGTACGCGCACGGCAAGCCGATCACGCTCGATTCGCGCTACGACCTCCTCAGCTTCCCCGGCGTCACCGCGGCGACGCCGAACGAGGAAGAGGCCGCGGCCGCCGCGGGGACGACGCTGTACGACGGCGAGAACGGCGACCACCGCGTCGCCCAGGTGGCCCAGGCGCTGCGGGAGAGCCTCGACTGCGAGGCCGTGCTGATCACGCGCGGCAGCCGCGGCATGGCTCTGCTCCAACGCGAGGAGAGCGAGCCGCTCTTCATCCCCGTCTACGGCACCGACCAGGTCGCCGACGTCACCGGCGCTGGTGACACCGTCATCGCCACGTTCACGCTCGCGCTGGCGGCGCAGGCGTCGTACGCCGAGGCCGCGAAGCTCGCCAACTACGCGGGCGGCATCGTGGTGATGAAGATGGGGACCGCGACGGTCTCGACCGCGGAGCTGCGCCACGCCATCGAGCGCGATGAGGACTTGCACGAGTGATCCTCTCGGAGAAGGCGCTCGAGCTTGCCCTCGCCCGCGAGCGCGAACGCGGCCACACGATTGCCTTCGCGAACGGTTGCTTCGACGTGCTGCATGTCGGCCACATCCGCTATCTGCAGGACGCGAAGAAGGAGGCGGACGTGCTCGTCGTCGGCGTGAACGGCGACGCCTCGGTGCGCGAGCTGAAAGGGGAGGGGCGCCCGGTGATGCCGGCGGCGGAGCGCGCCGAGATCATCGCCGCGATCGAGGGCGTCGACTACGTGACGATCTTCGACGAGCGCTCGCCGGCGCGGCTACTCGGCGCGTTGAAGCCCGACGTTCATTGCAAAGGGACGGACTACACGCCGGACTCCGTGCCCGAGGGCGACGTCGTGCGCGCCTACGGCGGGCGGGTGGCCATCGTCGGGGATCCGAAGGAGCACTCCACGAGCGAGTTGCTGAAGAGGATGCGGTGAGGGAAGCATGCGCCCCTCACCCGGCCTTCGCTGCGCTCAGGGCCACCCTCTCCCCGCTGCGCGGGGCGAGGGACCTCAACGCCGAAGGCCGGATGAGGGGCGCCACTCGGTAGAATGAAGCTCCTGGCCATCCGCCTCTCCGCGTTCGGCGACGTGATCCACACCATCCCCGCGGTCGTCGCGCTTCGCGACCTCGGGCACGACGTCGTCTGGGTGGTGGAGCGGCCGTACCGCGACCTCGTCGCGCTCGTGGCCCGCGTCGACACCATCTCGGTCTCGATGAAGGAGTGGGGACGTGCCTTCGTGGCCTCGCGCGGCGAGATGTTCGCGGCCCGGGCGGCCATGCGCGGTTTCGACGCTGCCATCGACTTCCAGGGGCTGATCAAGTCGGCCTCGCTGGCGTGGGTGTCGCGCGCGAGGCTGCGCTACGGCTTCGGACGCGGCGCGATCCGCGAGGGGGCGGCGGGCGTCTTCCTCAACCGCCGCGTCGACGTCGACCGCGAAAGGCACGTCGTCGAGTGGAACCTCGAGCTCGCCCGCGCGGTCGACCGCCACGTCGGCGAAGCGCCCAACGCCGACTTCTCGCACTACGCCGAGGATCCCTCGGGGAAGCTGCGCGATCTGAAGGGGCGCGTCGTGCTGCTTCCCGGCGCCGGCAGGCCCGAGAAACAGTGGGACAAGTTCCCGGAGCTCGCGAACCGCATCGGCCCCGAGGCGCTCGTGGCGTGGGGCCCCGGCGAGCACGACCTCGCAACGTCGATCGGCGCCGACGTCGCGCCGCAAACGAGCCTCCGGGAACTGGCGTTCCTCCTGAAAAACGCGAAGCTCGTCGTTGGCGGCGATACCGGTCCGCTCCACCTCGCCGCCGCGCTCGGGACGCCGGTTGTGGGAATCTATGGGCCAACGAATCCCTTGCGGAATGGACCGTACAGGCAGCTCGATCGCGTGGTCGAGTCGTGGTCCACGACGAAATCGATGGATACTATTAACGTAGACGCGGTCTTCAACAAGTTATGAGCGTACGTCTCGGCGAACTCCTCACGAAGGCGAGCCTGATCTCCCAGGATCAGCTCAAGGACGCGCTCAAGGCCCAGAAAGAGACCGGGGGGAAGCTCGGGGAGACGCTCATCAAGCTCGGCTTCGTGTCCGAGGAGGACATCACCGAGTGCCTCTCGCAGCAGTTCGGCGTTCCGTCGATCAACCTCGCGCACTTCGAGATCGACTCTACGGTCATCAAGCTCATCCCCGCCGAGGTGGCGCGGAAATATAACATCCTCCCGGTCAACAAGACCGGGGCCACCATCACCATCGCCATGGCCGATCCGACCAACGTCTTCGCCATGGACGACATCAAGTTCATGACCGGCTACAACGTCGAGCCGGTGGTGGCGAGCGAGCTCGGCATCAAGGCGGCCATCGACAACTACTACGGCAGCACCTCGGCGCTCGAGCTGAAGAAGGTCATGGAGGACCTCCAGCAGTCCGAGAGCGCCGACCTCGAGGTCCTCGAAGACGAAGAGGAGATGGACATTGCGGCGCTCACCGAGGGCGCCGAGGAAGCGCCCGTCGTCAAGCTCTGCAATCTCATCCTCAGCGACGCCATCAAGCGCGGCGCGTCCGACATCCACATCGAGCCGTACGAGAAGGAGTACCGCGTCCGCTTCCGCATCGACGGGATCCTCTACGAGATCATGAACCCGCCGCTGAAACTGAAGGACGCCATGACCTCGCGCATGAAGATCCTGGCGAAGCTCGACATCTCCGAGAAGCGCCTGCCCCAGGACGGCCGCATCAAGCTGAAGATGAGGCTCAACGAGAAGAACAAGGAGCTCGACTTCCGCGTCTCCGTGCTCCCGACGCTCTTCGGCGAGAAGATCGTCATGCGCCTCCTCGACAAGGACAACCTCCGCCTCGACATGACCAAGCTCGGCTTCGAGCCGGAGTCGCTGGCGAAGTTCGAGGAGGCCATCTTCAAGCCGTGGGGGATGGTTTTGGTGACCGGGCCCACGGGCTCGGGGAAGACCAATACGCTTTACTCGGCCCTGTCGAAGGTAAACTCGTCCGAAGTCAACATCATGACCGCCGAGGATCCGGTCGAGTTCAATCTGCCGGGAGTCAACCAGGTGCAGATGAAGGAGTCGATCGGCCTGAACTTCGCGGCCACCCTGCGCTCGTTCCTGCGCCAGGATCCGAACATCATCCTCGTCGGTGAGATTCGCGACTTCGAGACCGCCGAGATCGCCATCAAGGCCGCCCTCACCGGCCACCTCGTGCTCTCCACGCTGCACACGAACGACGCGCCATCGACGATCAACCGCCTGATGAACATGGGCATCGAGCCGTTCCTGGTGGCGACGTCGGTGCAGCTCATCGCCGCTCAGCGGCTGGCCCGCCGCATCTGCCAGAACTGCAAGGAGCCGGTCGACATGACTCCGCAGGCGCTGCTGAACCTCGGCTTCAAGAAGGACGAGGTCGGCACCTTCACCGTCTACAAGGGACGCGGCTGCGAGAAGTGCAACAACACCGGCTACAAGGGGCGCGTCGGCCTCGTCGAGGTGATGATCATCGACGACGATATCCGCGAGCTCATCCTCTCCGGCGGCACGGCCATCGACATCAAGAGGAAGGCCGCCGAGAGCGGCATGATCTCGCTGCGCCGCTCGGGGCTGATTAAAATCAAGGATGGAATCACCACCATCGAAGAGGTTGTTCGCGAGACAGTCCTTTAAATAACTGGAGACGAGATGGCCGCCGTCACGCTGCATCAACTGCTCAAGACCATGGTCGAACGTGGTGGCTCGGATCTCCACATCACGACCAATTCGCCGCCGCAGATCCGCATCGACGGCAAGCTGACGCCGCTCGACATGCCGCCGCTGGCGGCGCCGGAGACGAAGCAGCTCGCCTACTCTGTCCTCACCGACGCGCAGAAGCACCGCTTCGAAGAGAACCTCGAGCTCGACATTTCCTTCGGCATCAAGGGGCTGGCGCGCTTCCGGGCGAATATCTTCAACCAGCGCGGCGCGACGGCGGCGGTCTACCGCCAGATCCCGTACGAGATCCTCGGGTTCCGCGAGCTCGGGCTGCCGGCGGTGGTCGAGGAGATCTGCGCGAAGCCGCGCGGCCTCGTCCTCGTGACCGGCCCGACCGGCTCCGGCAAGTCGACGACGCTGGCCGCGATGATCGACAAGATCAACCGCGAGCGTCACGAGCACATCATCACGATCGAGGATCCGGTCGAGTTCCTCCACCAGCACAAGAACTGCGTCGTCAACCAGCGCGAGCTGCACGCCGACACGCACTCGTTCTCGAACGCGCTGCGCAGCGCGCTGCGCCAGGACCCCGACGTGGTGCTCATCGGCGAGATGCGCGACCTGGAGACGGTCGAGTCGGCGCTGCGCATCGCCGAGACTGGCCACCTCACCTTCGGCACGCTGCACACGAATTCGGCGGCCCAGACGATCAACCGCATCGTCGACGTCTTCCCGGCGCACCAGCAGCCCCAGATCCGCGCCCAGCTCTCGTTCGTCCTCGAGGGGATCCTCTGCCAGTCGCTGCTGCCGAAGGCCAACGGCAACGGCCGGGTGATGGCCATGGAGATCCTCGTGCCGAACGCGGCCATCCGCAATCTCATCCGCGAGGACAAGGTCCACCAGATCTACTCGATGATGCAGACCGGACAGTCGAAGTACGGAATGCAGACGTTCAACCAGTCGCTGGCCACGCTCTACTTCAAGAAACAGATTTCGCTGCAGGTGGCGCTGGCGCGCTCGTCGAACCCTGACGAGCTGCAGGAGATGATCTCCCGCGGCGCCGGCACGCTGCAGCCGCAGGGAGTGAGCGCGCCGATCAGCGCGTCGAGACCGAGCAGGACATGAATCAGCGGCTGTCGGCTGTCGGCTCTCGGGGGAAACCGAAGTTCGTTCTTCCCGAGCCGAGAGCTGATAGCTGAGAGCCAAAACGGGAGGGATCCACGATGCCCACATTCGAATGGAAAGGCAGAAGCCGCGCCGGCGACACCGCCGGAGTGCTGGTGGCGGACACGAAGGACGCCGTCATCGCCACGCTGCGGCGCCAGCAGATCGTCGTCACCGCGGTCAAGGAGAAAGGCAAAGAGCTCGCCTTTCCGAAGTTCGGGGGCAGGGTCCCGCCGCAGCTCATCGCCATCTTCACGCGCCAGTTCTCAGTCATGATCGACGCCGGTCTGCCGCTGGTGCAGTGCCTGGAGATCCTCGGCTCGCAGCAGGAGAACAAGGTCTTCAAGCGCGCCCTGATCCAGATCCGCCAGGACGTCGAGTCGGGCTCGAACCTGGCCGACGCGATGCGCAAGCATCCGAAGATCTTCAACGACCTCTTCACGAACATGGTCGCCGCGGGCGAGGCCGGCGGTATCCTCGACACGATTCTGCAGCGCCTCTCCACGTACATCGAGAAGGCGGTCAAACTGAACTCGCAGGTGAAGTCGGCGATGATCTACCCGGTCGCCGTCATCTCCATCGCCTGCATCGTCGTGGCCATCATTCTCTGGAAGGTCATCCCGGTCTTCGCCTCGCTCTTCGTCAGCCTGGGCGCCCAGCTCCCGCTGCCGACGCGCGTCGTCATCGCCCTCTCGAATTTCATCGCCGGCTACTGGTGGCTCATCGCCCTGCTGATCGGTGCGACGATCTACAGCGTCCGTCGCTACCACGAGACGTACAAGGGGAAGCGCGTCATCGACGGTCTCATGCTGCGGCTGCCGATCGTCGGCATTCTCCTCCGCAAGATCGCCACGGCCCGCTTCTGCCGCACGCTGTCGACGCTGACGGCGTCGGGCGTTCCTATCCTCGACGGTCTGACCATCACGGCACGCACGGCCGGCAACGCCATCATCGAGGACGCGATCATGGCCACGCGCAAGTCGGTCGAGGAGGGGAAGACGATCAGCGAGCCGCTCGGCGACACCGACGTCTTCCCGTCCATGGTCGTGCAGATGATCGCGGTCGGCGAGCAGACCGGCGCACTCGACACGATGCTCTCGAAGATCGCCGACTTCTACGAGGACGAGGTCGACATCGCCGTGGCCGGCCTGATGAAGCTGCTCGAGCCGGTCCTGATCGCCTTCCTCGGCGTGGCCATCGGCGGCATCGTCATCGCCATGTACATGCCGATGTTCGCGTTGATTTCGCAGATTGGTTAGAAACAGGCCACGGTAGGGGCGCACGGCGTGCGCCCTCGCCGCGCCTGAAGGGCGCACGCTGTGCGCCCCTACCGCATCCGCTATGTCATCGGATTCTCGAACCTTGATCGCCATCCGCGTCGTCGTCGTGACGACGCTGCTGCTCGGCGCGCTGATCATTCAGTACACCGTCCGCGAGATCCTGCCGATCAACTACGTCTACCTGACGGCGGGCGTCACCTACATCCTCACCCTGCTCTACATCGCCGTGGCGAAGCTGGTCCGCTCGCGCCGGATCAACCTGGCCATCCAGCTCGGCGGCGACCTCGTCATCGAGACCTTCCTCGTCTACTTCACCGGCGGCCTCGATTCGCCGTTCTCGTTCCTCTACCTCGTCTCCATCATCACCGCGTCGATGCTCCTCTTCCGCCGCGGCGGCCTCCTGGCGGCCAGCGGCGCGGTGATCCTCTACGGCGGGCTGGGCGACCTGATGTACTACGGCCTGCTGCGGCAGCCGGCCCAGTCATGGTTCGTGCCGACGCCGTGGACCTCGTCGCGGCTCTACCTGAGCATGGCCACGAACTTCGCCGGCTTCTACGCCACGGCGCTGCTGACGTCGTACCTCTCCGAGAAGCTGCAGCGGACCTTCGAGGAGCTCGACGTGAACCGGCACAACCTCGCCGAGCTCCGGGCCCTGAACGAGAACGTGGTCGAGTCGATCCCCTCCGGCCTGGTCACGCTTTCCCCCTCGGGGCTGGTGACGTTCGCGAATCCGGCGGCGGCGCAGATCCTTCGCCGCCCCGCGCACAACCTCGTCGGCTGCCACGTCAGCGAGCTCGGTTTCTTCTCCGAGGCCGATTGGCGGGTGGTGCACGAGAGCATGGGAACGGCGCCGGTCATGCGGATGGAAAAAGACGACTTCCACGTCGGCGACGACCTCCAGACCCTCGGCTGGGCGGTCACGCCGCTCAACTCCCTCGAGGGCGTCGCGTCAGGCTACACGCTGATCTTCCAGGACCTCACCGACATGAAGAAGCTCGAGGCCGAGCTGCGCCTCAAAGACCGCATGGCCGCCGTCGGCGAGCTCTCCGCCGGCATCGCCCACGAGATCCGCAACCCGCTCGCCGCCATCGCCGGCTCCGTGCAGGTGCTGCGAAAGTCGGAGGCGCTCTCGCCGCAGGAGCAGCGCCTGATGTCGATCATCCTCCGCGAGTCGGAGCGGCTCAACAAGTCGATTGCCGACTTCCTCCGCTTCGTGAAGCCGCAGGAGAAGCGCCCCGCGGAGTTCGACATCGCCGCCAGCCTCTCCGAGACGCTCGACCTCCTGGCGAATTCGGCCGAGCTGAGCCCCGAGCACCAGATCGAGCGCCAGATCGCGCCGCCGTCATACACGATCGTCGGCGACGGCGACCAGATCCGCCAGGTCTTCTGGAACATCGCCCGCAACGCCGTGCAGGCCATGCCCCGCGGCGGCCGCCTGCGCGTGGCCACGGAGGTGGCGGACGGCGCGTACAACATCGTCTTCGCGGACAGCGGGCGGGGGATGTCGGACTCCGACCAGCGCCGCCTCTTCCAGCCGTTCCGGACAAATTTCCCCACCGGCACCGGCCTCGGCATGGCCATCTCCTACCGCATCGTGCAGGAGCACGGCGGGAGGATCGACGTCCGCTCGCGCGAGGGGAGCGGGACGATGATCACGGTATCGCTGCCGTCCAGGGCGTAGCGAGCAGCGAGCAGCGGACAGGAGAACCGTTTCCCTGCCCGCTGCTCGCTGTCCGCTGCCCCCTTACAATGCATCCGTGCCCGACGACCACCTCCTGAAGCCCGAGCCAGTCGACGACGACTCCTCCTACGAGCTCTCCCTCCGCCCGAAGCTGCTGCGCGAGTACATCGGCCAGCAGAAGGTGAAGGCGAACCTCGAGATCTCGCTGGAGGCTGCGCGCAAGCGCCACGACACGCTCGACCACGTTCTCCTCTTCGGCCCCCCCGGCCTCGGCAAGACGACGCTGGCGAACATCATCGCCAACGAAATGGGATCGGACATTCGCACCACGTCCGGTCCGGCCCTCGAGCGCGCCGGGGATCTCGTCGGCATCCTCCTGAACCTCGAACAGCGCGACATCCTCTTCATCGATGAGATCCATCGCCTTCCCGCGCCGGTCGAGGAGGTTCTCTACTCGGCCATGGAGGATCTGAAGGTCGATCTCGTCATCGGCCAGGCCGCCGGCGCGCGCACCGTGCGCCACGACGTGCCGCGGTTCACGCTCGTCGGCGCAACCACGCGGGCCGGCCTGCTGAGCGCGCCGCTGCGCGCGCGTTTCGGCATCGTGCATCGGCTCGACTTCTACGACACGGAGTCGCTGCGCATCATCGTGGAGCGCTCGGCGGAGAAGCTCGGGATCGAAGTGACCGCCGACGGCGCGATGGAGATCGCCCGCCGCGCCCGCGGAACGCCGCGCATCGCCAACCGGCTCCTGCGGCGCGTCCGCGACGTCGCCGAGGTCCGGCACGAGGGGAAGATCGACCTGGCGATCGCCAAGAGCGCCCTGCAGATGCTCGAGGTCGACGAGTACGGCCTCGACGACACCGACCGCAAGCTGCTGATCGCAATCATCGAGCGCTTCGGCGGCGGGCCGGTGGGGCTGAATGCGCTGGCGTCGTCGACGGCCGAGGACCGCGGGACGATCGAGGATCTGTACGAGCCGTACCTGATCCAGTGCGGCTTCCTCCAGCGCACGCCGCGCGGGCGCATCGCCACGAAGCTGGCCTACGAGCACCTCGGGATGCTGGAGGCGCCGCGAAGGCAGCATGAGCTGTTTTGAATGCAGAATGCAGAATGCAGAATGCAGAATTAAGCTCGTTTCTGCATTCCCCATTCTGCATTTCAGCTCACGGCCACGTCCCGCCGAAACTCCTCTCGCGGCCCGCTGAGATACTCCGGCGCCGCCCCCCCGCGCCCCCACGCCTCCACGATGAGAATGTGCGAGAGCTCGCCATAGTCCGTCGATTTCTCGTGCCGCTCCAGGCCGCGCAGCTCCGGATGCTCGCTCTCGCCGTAGGCCACGCGCTTCACGTTCGCGAAGCCGGCGTCGCGCAGCGTGGCCGCCAGCGTCCGCTCGTTGTAGAGGAACTGGTGGCCCCAGCCGCGGAAGGCGCGGTTCAGGTAGAAGCACGCCGCCACCTGCTGATCGTCGGGCGCCTCGAGGCGGTAGTGCGTCACCCAGACCCAGTCGAGGTTCGGCGTGGAGAGACGGAGCACGCCGTCGTCGCGCAGCACGCGGCGGCTTTCCCGCATCAGCTTCAGCGCCTCGTCGTACGCGAGGTGCTCGATGAAGTGCTCCGCGAAGACGAACGAGACATCCTTGTACGGCAGGCCTTTGCGCACATCGCGGACCTTGTCGACGCCGGGGTAGCGCCGGTTGTCGATGTTCACCCAGCCGGGCAGCGCCTGCGGGCCGCATCCGAGGTGGAGTTTGGTCATGGTTGTTAGTTCTCAGTTCTTGGCGTTAGTTCACGAAAGACTCCAATCAGTCTTATCTTCTTGCTCCAGGCGCGACCGAACCAGAAGACAAATAAACCGAATAGAAGGCCAATGACGGTAACGACGGGATTGCTAAGTACGTTGCTCATGCGCTCCTTCGATCTCGGTGCCCGCCCGCATGATGACAATGGCCAAGAGCCGGAACCGGTAAACGTCGGCAGGTTGCAACCCAAACACCTTCATTCTGTCGTCCTCGAGATATCCAGCAATTCTCTTAATGTGCCGCGGCGTGCGTTCAGGGGCGGGTGCTCTTACTATCTTGACGATACCACTCCGTCGCGGAGGGCCGCCGACGTTTAGCGTGGGCGTTGGGCCGACGTCGAATAACCCGCTATCGAACGGGGCTATTGTAACCTCTAAGTGTCGCGTTCCGCATGAGTTAGAATGTTAGTCGTGGTCGACTGGCATCGGTTTGATCCTGACGAGTGGGACATCGAGTACGATATCGACAAACTCGCCGCTCATCAGGTTGGCGAGGCGGAAGCAGCGGAAGTAATCTGGAATGGCTTCAGCGTGAGACCTAACCAGAGGAAGCATGGGCCGGATCGGTATCAAATCCTCGGTCGCACTGATGGTGGTCGGCCGCTGAAGCTCATTGTACATGTTTCCGGCGAACGCACGATGCGCGTAATCACCGGTTGGCAGATATGAAAAAAGCGGAAAAGAAGCGAAAACTGACGGACGATGAGATCGATGCGCTCGTAATCGCGGAAGCTGATGATCCGACCGCGTGGGGCGAGCCGATATACGTTCCACCATCAAAGTCACCGCGCCCGGCGTGGATGGCTCAGGCCAAGCATCTCGATCTAGCGGCCAAATTTTTCGTTTTGTCCGTATTGCATCGAATGGGCCTCGAAGCAACCCTTACGTTTTCGCAAGATGACAACGTGGATATCACGATCGTACAAGAGTCCGGTCGTGCTTTGACCGTTGACGTGAAGACCTTAACTGGAACTAAAGAGTGGCGTATTGGGCCGTTTCGCGCTCGTGATCATCATTATCTCGTCTTCGTTTGGTATCCGACGACAAGCAATCCGAGCATTCAGCCGAGCGCGTACATCATTGCGTCGGAACGACTTCACAAATTGCTGAATCGCAAGAAAGTTCAATGTCTGTCACTCGATCTCTTGGCAAGTGAAACGTCTGCTCAAGACGCGTGGCAGGAGCTCGCGGTCGCACCCGCGGCCTAACTTAACTAACTAAGAAAGGAGACCTAATCCCTCCGGAAATGTGCTCCTCGCGACACCGGATTCTTCAGCGCCGCGTCCGAGACGATCGCGGCCATCTGCTGGCCGTGGAACAGCTCCACGATGGCCTTGCTGATCGTCGACTCGTGGTAGTACTTCGTGAGGCGGTTGCCGAGCTCGCGCATGTCCGCCACGGAGCGCTTGAGGCGCTCGTACGTCCGCACGATCCCGACGTAGTTCCACATCGTGTGCTGAATCGTCGTCCAGTCCTGCAGGATCAGCGCGGGGTCTTCCATGTTCTCGCTGCCGGGCTGCCTCCAGTCGGGGATCGTTTTGACCAGGAGCGGATTGATCGAGCCGCGTCCCGGATTGCGCGATGCGGCGTCGCGAGACGATTGGTATTTTTCCCGGATCGACGCCGCCGCAAAGTAGCCCCACGTCAGCCCCTCGAGCAGCGACGTCGAGGCGAGGCGGTTCCCACCGTGAAGGCCCGTGCACGACGTCTCGCCGATGGCGTAGAGCCGCGCCAGCGTCGTCTCGCCGCTGTTGTTCGCCAGGATCCCGCCGCAGAAATAATGCGCCGCGGGGACGACCGGGATCGGATCGCGCTCGATGTCGACGCCGATCTCCGCGCAGGCCCGGGCGATGTTCGGAAAACGCTCGTGGATCGGCTGGTGGCCCTTGTAGTGGTTGGCGAGATCGAGGTAGACGAACTCCTCTTTGTTCGTCGTCATCTCCTCCACGATCGCCCGCGCCACCACGTCGCGCGGCGCCAGATCCTTGAGCGCCGGGGCGTACTTCTCCATGAAGTACTCCCCCTTCTGGTTCCGCAGCCGGGCTCCCTCGCCACGCAGCGCCTCGGAGATGAGGTAGTGGTTCGCCTCCTTGTCGGCGAGCGCCGTGGGGTGGAACTGGACGTACTCCGCGTTCATGATCCGGGCCCCGGCGCGGTTGGCCATGACCACGCCGTCGCCGATCGAGCTGCGCGTGTTCGTGGTGTGGAGGTAGATCTGCCCCACGCCGCCGGTGGCGAGCACGGTGTAGTCGGCGAAGACGGTGTAGACATCGGTCGTCCTGTTGTCGAGGAGGTAGGCGCCGGCGCACTCGTTCGTGAGGCGATAGCGGACCTGCACGTCGGTGGGGTGGTGGTGCGTGGTGAGGAGGTCGATCGCCGTCAGCTCCGTCGCCAGCGTCACGTTCGGCTCGTGGCGGACGCGGTTCAGCAGCGAGACCTCGATGGCGCGCCCGGTGGCGTCGCCGGCGTGGATGATCCGCGGCAGCGAGTGCGCCCCTTCCTGCGTGAGATCGAGCTCTCCCTCGTCGGTCGTCGAGAACGGCACCTGCACGTCCTCGAGCAGCAGCTCCCGCACGACGCGCGGCCCCTCGGTCGCCAGAAAGTTCACCGCGTCTTCGTTCGAGAGGCCGGCGCCGGCGCGGATCACGTCCTCGATCAACTTCGCCGGCGAGTCGCCTTCCCCCTGGTAGATGATCCCTCCCTGGGCCCAGAACGTGTTGCAGTCCTTGGGGTCGGCGGACTTCGTGACGAGGAAGACCTTGAACCCGGCCGAGGCGAGGCAGAGCGCGGTGGTGAGGCCGGCGATGCCGGTCCCGATCACCAGGACCGGCCAATGCTCGCGATTTTTCAGTGCCGGCACGCGCCGCGTATTCTAGTGTAGTGTTTCATTCAGTTGTTGATTTATTCAGCGCAAGGCGAGCGCGTCCCACCTTCTCGATGATCGACTCCGCCGTGGCCGTCCAAATGTACGGCATAGGGTTTTCGTTGTGCTGATCGATGTAATCGCAGAT